>LWDU01039617.1_pt1 | contig 56023 bp, 42 predicted proteins | sample 727161 | NCBI WGS metagenome assembly LWDU01 (sample SAMN04566230, study PRJNA314399) | hydrothermal vent metagenome | isolation source: deep sea hydrothermal plume seawater | place: Mexico: Gulf of California, Guaymas Basin | collected 2004-07-11
GGCCTGGGAGGCCTCTGTCTGGAAAATTGAAGAAGACAATTTCGATTGGCAGACCCGGATCTTAAACGAAGAAGCCGCCCAGCGCGTCCTGCCCCTTGACATCGCACGCGACCAGAGCTACGCCACAGCCTGGTTTCTCTCCAGACCAATTGAGGACCGCCTGCATGGCAACAACATCAGCCGCATCGCGCTAAATACTGGCAAGACGGGTTACAATATTCGCACCCGCAGCCTCGACCGCGACGGCAAGATACACTACCTGCTAGAGAACACGCATATCGAGCGTCTTGACGACACACACTGGAAAGTCTTCGGGGTCGCCAATGACATCACCGAAACTCAAGAAACCGAGCAGCGCTTCCAAGCCGCGGTACAGAACATGGTCGACGGCTTCGCCATCATCGACGAACACGGATTTTTCGAGCTCTTCAACCCCACCGCCGAGCATATCTTCGGCTACTCCACATCAGAAATAGTCGGCCAGAGCATCCGCTTGCTGATGACTGAGCCCCACCGCGACAAACCCGACGAGTACATCGCCAAGTTCCTCACCAGGGCGTTGCGACAGGGTCTCATCGGCCAGGGCACTATGGTCCAAGGTCAACGCAAAGACGGCACAACCTTTCCAATGGAACTGTCCGTCGGCGAGTTCACCGCCAACGGCCGCCGCCTCTATACCAGCGTCGTCCGCGACCTGTCGGACCGCATGCGCGACGAGCGCGAACAGGCCGTCCTGCACCGCATGCGCGAACAGATCTGGGCGATGGAGAACACAGGCGATATCGCGCAGGTCCTGCGCGCCCTGCGCGAAGGGCTGGTCGCCATCAATATCTCCTTCGACAATTGTGGTATCAATATCGTCGAGCCCACGAGTGATCCTCTGGTTTTCATGCCCTACGCCATCGACAGCTCGGGCCAGCAGTTCAAGCAGTTGAAAGGCGCCGAAACCATGGAGTCCGTCGAAGTCTTTGCAAAGGCCTGGCGCGAACGGCGCCCTTTTTACCGCCGCGACCTGGCGGTCGAAGACGGCGCCGATGAGCTGGCAAAGTTACATAAAACCTTCGGCGGAGCAATCCGTTCGGTCATCGACATGCCCTTCGCGCAGGGCACTTTCGCGATTAACAGCCACCTGCCCGACGCCTATTCTGAACGCGATATTGTATCGTTGCAGGAACTGGCCGCCGTGCTCGAAGAAGCTTTCAACCGCAACAGCGACATCACTACCCGCGAACAGCACTATCTCGAACTAGAACGCGAAATCAAGGTGCGCCGGCAGACCGAAGACGACCTCAAAGAGGCGTTGTCTGCCGCCGAGGGGGCCAACAACGCCAAAAGCCAGTTTTTGGCCAATATAAGCCACGAGATCCGCACCCCGATGAACGCGGTCATCGGCATGACCGAACTCACCCTCGAAACCACCCTCGACGACGGCCAGCGCGAATACCTTGATCTCGTCAAAACTTCGGCCTATTCGCTATTGCAACTCATCAACGACATCCTCGATTTATCCAAGATCGAAGCCGGACAACTCGAGCTCGAAAACATCGCCTTCGGCCTGCGCCAAACTGTCGAAAGTAGCGTCAAAACCTTGGCCCTGCGCGCCCGCGAAAAAAATATCGAACTGACCTGCCGGATCGACGAGAACGTGGCCGACGCGTTGCTCGGCGACGCGTTACGGCTCCAACAGGTTCTGCTCAACCTGCTTTCCAACGCCCTCAAATTCACCGAGCAGGGCGCAATCACCGTCAGCGTCCATCGCCAGGAACTAGATCCGGGCCAGACCACCCTGCGATTCGAGGTGCGCGACACCGGCATCGGCATCCCGGCGGACAAGCGCGAATGCATCTTCGAGTCCTTCACACAAATCGACGCCTCGACGACCCGCCGCTACGGCGGCACGGGGCTAGGACTTTCGATCTGCGCCCAAATCGCCGAGATGATGGGCGGTCGGATTGAGGTCGAAAGCGAGGAGGGCGCGGGCAGCACCTTCGCCTTCACCGCTCCGTTTCCGCTCCAGACCCGGCCAGAGCCTAAAGACCAAAGCTTCGCGGAAAGCGAATCGCTCTCGCCCCATAAGCCCGGGGCGAAACTGCAAATCCTCATCGTCGAAGACAATCTATTTAACCAGAAGGTCGCCAGCGGCCTGCTGAAGAGACGGGGCCATTCCGTTACCGTCGCCAACGATGGCCAGGAAGCATTGGATCTGACGAGGGAAATTGTCTTTGACACGGTATTGATGGATCTGCAGATGCCGGGCAAAAACGGCCTCGAAACAACGCGCGAATTGCGACTTCGGGAACAAGGAACCGGCCAGCGGTTGCACATAATCGGCCTGACGGCGCACGCGATGGAAGGCGATCGCCAACGCTGTCTCGACGCCGGCATGGACGACTATGTCACCAAACCCATCAGACAGCAAGCGCTCGACCTGGCCCTCGCGGCCGCTTCGAGCGCTGCGATGGCGGCGAAGCCTTACTCGCCGAATTAGCCGGGCCGCCCGCGACAGAGGGCGGCTAAGCAATTGGCGCGCATCGGCAACACTTTTCCGCCGCGCAGTAGAGAACTTTACCGAAGACCTGCTCGTCCCTGACCTCGACGACCGGATCCTACACGCCAACAACCACATTGCCGAGCTCACAGGCGACAGCCGGGAGCAGATGATAGGGCAAAAGGCTTATGAGCCCTTCCTCGACCCCGAACATTGGCCCGACCTGCAAAAGCGCAACGAAATGCGCGGCCAAGGCGTATCCGAACAATACGAAGTCCACGTCCGCCGCAAGGACGGGTCGCACTTCTGGGGGAGAATACCGTGGGGCCCTACCGCGACCCGACAGCATGCTACAGGGGCTCCAGGATATCGGCCGCACCGCGACCGCCTACGCTCGAACCCGACCAGATCTTCGACGCCTCGGCACGGCGGCGGACCGACCCAACATCGCGCAGATCAAGCGCGACCCCCCCCCTCTCCATATACTTAGTAGAGGATAACGAGAACCTCGCCGTCGGCCTGTTGGAAAAACAAGGGCACACGGCGACCATCACCACCAATGGCCAGAAGGTAACGGGATTTCGACACGGTGTTGATGGACGTACTGATGCCCGAAATGGACGGTATCGAAGCCACCCGCCGCGAGCGCGAGCAGGCGACAAACACCCGGATCCATGTCATCGGGCTAACGGCGCATGTGATAGAAGGGACCACCAACGCTGCCTCGACGCCGGTATGGACAACTATCTCGCCAAACCCATCGTCGCCGACGAACTCTTCGCCGCCCTCGGACAGACCGACGACAAGCCGGGTGAAAGAAGGACGCCACCCCGCGCGCGCCAACGGCCATCGGTCTACGCAAGGCACTCGAACGATGCAAAATGGACCGCGAGCTGCTCACAACACTAATCGAGGTTTTCCTGCAAGACGGTCCCAGTTATCTGGCCCAACGGCGCAACGACCTCAAAGCCGCCGATCGTGTGGCCCTCGCGCGGTGTGCCCACACGATCAAAAGCCCGCTGGGCACACTCGGCCTCGACCTGGCGTTGGCCGACGAACTGAAAAGCCTCGGCAAGCAACGGAAGTTGGACAAAGCCGCTACCGTTACCGACCGATTAGCGCGAGAGCTGGAAAGGGTTATATCACAACTGACTTCCTGGACCACTGCCATACCTGAGGAGACCGCGTCGTGAGCAAAACCCGGATTATGGTCGTCGAAGACGTGCAGATCATCGCCATTAACATCATCGACAAGCTCGAGAAAATGGGCTACGAGGTGCCCCTGCACGTGGCGACGGGCGAAGACGCCATCGCGAAGGCCGGCAGTGTAGCCCCTGACTTGGTGCTTATGGACATCCAACTCGCTGGGAATATGGACGGGGTCGAGGCCGCCGGCTACATCCGCGACAAGCTGCGCATCCCGGTAATCTTTCTCTCGGCCTTTTCCGACAACGCCACGCTCGAAAGGGCCAAGGCCACCGAGCCTTTCGCGTATCTGCTCAAGCCCTTCAAGGACCGCGAGCTACAGACCTCGATAGAAATATCGCTCTACAAACGCCGGATCGAGGAAGAGCTCGAAAGGGCCAACGCCAACCTCGAAATACGCGTCGCCGAACGCACCGCCGAATTGAGCCGGGCCAACGAATCACTGCAGCTCGAAGTAACCGAACGCGAAGAGGCTGAGCAGAAACTGCGCTGGGAATACCACTTCGAAGAAGCCGAAGCCGCCATCCGTCTGCAGATCGCCGGCATGGACCAGCCCGAGGACCTGGTACGGGTGGTCCGTGAGATCCACGAGCAGCTAGAAGAACTCGGAGTAAAACCGAATACGACCGCGATCCACATCGTCAACGAGTATGGCAGCGACTTTCTCACCATCGCCCCCTCGGCTGCAGATCCCTTGACCGCCATAACCCGGCTCGTGTCGCCGGTTTCGCCGGCCAGCGACGGTCCCTTAGAACGACCTTGGGTGATCCAGACCTGGAAAAACGGGCAAACCCACAGCCGACAACTGACCGACGGAGGCCACGCCATCGACATACCCTTCTCGCAGGGCACGTTGGCCATCGAGCGCGGACGCACCGAGACCTTCTCCCAACGCGATATCGATATCGCGACGCGTTTCGCCCAAGTGTTTTCCCAGGGGTTCCAGCGCTTCTGGGACATCGTCGACCGGCACCACAGCGCGGAAGAGCTGCAACGGGCTAAAGAGGCAGCCGAGATCGCTAACCAGTCGAAAAGCGATTTCCTGGCCAATATGAGCCATGAAATCCGCACGCCGATGAACGCCATCCTCGGCATGACCAATCTGTTGTCTCGGACCTCACTCGACGCCAAGCAACAGGACCACCTCGATGTGGTGCACGTTTCGGCCAATACGCTGCTTGCGCTCATCGACAGCATTCTCGACCTGTCCCGTATTGAGGCCGATAAACTCACCCTCGAAATAAAGGACTTCGCCCTGCGACGCACCCTCGGGGATACCGTCAAGATCTTCGGGCCCAGAGCCAGCGAAAAACACCTGGCCCTGACGCTTAAAGTCGACGAGGCAGTCCCCGATGTATTGCAAGGCGATGCGTTGCGCTTGCGCCAGATCGTTATCAACCTGGTCGGCAACGCCCTGAAATTCACCGAAGAGGGCGGTATCGACATCCGCGTCACGAGCCAACAGAACAAGGAGCGCGTCGAGCTGCGCGTCGCCGTGCACGACACCGGCATCGGGCTCGACAGCGAACAACAACAACGCATTTTCGCCGCCTTCTCCCAAGCCGACACCTCAACCACCCGCCGTTACGGCGGCTCGGGCCTAGGCCTGGCGATATCCTCGCAACTAGTCGCTCTGATGGGCGGGGAGATCTGGGTCGAGAGCACCCCGAGCAAGGGCAGTACTTTCTATTTTACCATACACTTGGCCCTCAGCAGCGGCCAACCCGTCGCCGACAGCTTACCCGCCGAAGACGAGACGAGTCAGGGCGGACCGCCGCGCCGAATCCTGTTGGCCGAAGATGATGCACTCAATGAGAAAGTCGCCGTGGGTATACTGAGAGAAGCGGGCCACCAGCTCGTCATCGCCCGCAACGGGCGAGAAGCCGTGGAAAAACTCGCGGCAGGCGACTTCGACGTGGTACTGATGGACGTGCAGATGCCCGAAATGGACGGTTTCGCCGCCACCGCCGCGATCCGCGAGCGCGAGGCTCGGGAAGGTGGACGCGTGCCCATCATCGCCCTGACCGCCAACGCCATGAAAGGCGACCACGAGCGCTGCCTCAAAGCCGGTATGGACGACTACGCTTCCAAACCCATCCGCCGGAAGCGCTTACTGGGGCTGATCGACAAGCTAACGCGGGGAAATGAGCCGGCCGAGGACGCCCTATCGCTGATAGATGAAACAGCACTAGAACGCCTTGGGAACAAGGCCGCGCTGTTCCACCAACGGCTCGAACTATCTTCCGAGAGTTACCCGCATCTACTCGGGCAGATGCGGGAAGGCCTGGCCAGCGCGGCGTATGATCTCCATGAAACCATTATCAACTTCGGCGCCGCGCCCGCCGTCGCGCAGACCAAGGACTTGCAAGGCCATATCTCCGCGGATGACCTGGAATCCGAAATCGAACGTCTGGCCGGCGCGCTTAACGATTTCGTGCGGACACTAAACGACGAGAACTGCATTCTCGACGAGACGGCGCTCAACGAGCTCAAAAAGCTCGAAGAAGGGGGGTATTTTTCGCTGGATGATTTTATCGAGCAATTTGCCGAGGACGGCCAGGCGTGCGTCTCCGCCATACGCACCGCCGCCGCCGCCGGAGACACCGAAACGATGGAACGGGAAGCGCATACCCTCAAAGGCGGCAGCCTGAACCTCGGCGCCCAGACACTCACCGATCTCTGCGCCGACCTCGAACAGCTCGGCCGTGATGGTTCATTGGAGGGTACTGAAGAATTGATCGTATCGATCGAAACCGCGTTCAGACGCACGCGGGACAAATTATCTCGCCGCTTCTAAAGCGACAGCGTTTATTATCTCCGCAAATATCGCGTTATTACCCACCCAGGTATAACGCAAGACGTTCCTTGATCTCATCGACCGAGGCGTCCTTGAGAATATAATCAGAGGCCTGGCTGCGCAGGGCCAAGGCGACGGTCTTTGCGTCCGCCTTGGAAGTCAACATGACCATTGGCGTATCCTTGAACTGAGTGTCATTGCGCAATTCGCACAGTGTCTTGATGCCGTCGCGGTTTGGCATCATCACATCGAGGATAATAAGATCCGGCTTGGACATCGCCGCCAGACGCAACGCCTCGTCGCCGTCTATCGCCTCAACCACTTGACAATCCATCTGCTTGAGAATCGCCCCGATCTTGCCCCGAGCCATGGTCGAGTCATCAGCCAACAGCACGCTTTTCTGCTGGGAGCGGTCCTCGCCGCCCAGCGCGGTGCCGCAGTCTGGGCATTCGCTAACCGCATCGCCAAAGGGGAAAAGGCCGCACGAGGGACATTGCTGCGCGGCTACAGCCGCAGAATCATCCGGTTCGAAGATCCCATCGGGCCCGCCGTCATCGCCAGAGGTCTCTTCAAAGGCCCTGTCCTTGTCCGTTTCGACACTCATACGATCAGGACCGCTCCCCTATCGGCTGATAAGTCCGCTCGACCGAGCCCGTATAGATCTGGCGCGGCCGGCTGATCTTGGTGGACTTGCTCTCCTCGTACCACTGCGCGATCCAGCCCGGCATGCGGCCGATGGCGAAGATCACAGTGAACATCTCCTTGGGAATGCCGAGGGCCCGGAGTATTACACCGCTATAGAAATCGACGTTGGGATAGAGCTTCCGCTGGATAAAATACTCGTCTTCCAATGCCACGGCTTCTAGCTCCTTGGCGATATCGAGCATCGGGTCGTCGATATGTAACTTGGCCAGAACCTCCTCGCAGCTCTTTTTGATGATATTGGCGCGCGGGTCGAAGTTTTTATAGACCCGGTGACCGAAACCCATCAGGCGAATACCGGCCTTCTTGTCCTTGACTTGGCTGACGAAGTCGCTGACCGACAGGTTCTCCGCGCTGATGCGTTCGAGCATCTCGACCACCGCCACATTGGCCCCTCCGTGCAGCGGCCCCCACAACGCACCGACGCCAGCGGCGACCGAGGCGAAAAGATTGGCTTCGCTGCTGCCGACCATGCGCACGGTCGAAGTGCTGCAGTTTTGTTCGTGGTCGGCGTGCAACAGAAAGATCAGGTCCAGCGCCTTGACCAAGATCGGATCGGGCTCAAACTCGTTGTAGGGCTGACTGAACATCATGTGCAGGAAATTCTCGGCGAACTTCTTTTTCGGGTGCGGATACTCGATATGGTGCCCCAACTGCTGGCGGTAGGAATAAGCGGCGATCGTGCGAACCTTGGACATGATCCTGGCCGAGGCTTCGGTGAAGGTCTCCTCGTCCTCGATCTCCATAAGCTCGGGATAATAACAACTCAGTGCGTTGAGCACCGAGGAGAGGACCGCCATCGGTGGCGAATTCGGCGGAAAGAGGTTGAAGTGGTGTTTGATGCCCTCGCGCAACATCTGGTGCTTGCTGAACAGCGCGCTGAACTCCTTCAACGGCTCTTCGCTGGGCAACTCGCCCCAGATCAACAGGTAGGCGGTCTCGATAAAAGTGCTATTCGCGGCCAAGTCCTCGATCGCGTAGCCCCGATAACGCAAAATGCCTTTGTCGCCATCGATAAAGGTGATATCGCTCTGACACGAGCCGGTATTGCCGTAGCCCTGGTCCAGGGTGATATAGCCGGTTTCTGCGCGCAACTTGGAAATATCCAGTGCCTTCTCGCCCTCGCTGCCGACGACGATGGGCAATTCTACCGTCTTGTCTTCAATATTCAAGCTAGCCGTTTCCGCCATATCCCGTTCTCCTTGCATATTGATCGTTCACCCCAATCGCATGCAGGGTATCCCTCAATCGCGGTGGGCGTTCTATATAGGATTTGTTCCTTCATGATAGTAGTCTCTAAAAATAGCACTGTCAATATCGCGACCCTGGAACCGGCGAACTCTTCTGGCGTCGTCTTTGTCAGGCGGCGGAAAAGGATACTTGTTATCTTTAAATAAGCCATGCGCCCATACCATCTTCTCTCCGCATTATAACCGCGATCGCCCCAAGTGCCCCGATTGCCCTTTATCTCATTTCTGAACTTTATTCTTGCCGCGCTCTTGCTAACCGCCGCATCCGCAGATGCGACGGACCATCACGCGATCCATGTCGTACGGAGCGATGCCCGAAGCCTGATCGTCGAATTGCGGCTGCCCGCGCAGGCCGGTTTGCAGACAGACCTGCCCCGCCTGCAAACTGGCGAGAATATGCCCGCACTGCCCTTTCTCGCGCGCATTTTCGCCACCCCGCCCGGCATAACCCCGATAGTGCGGGTCCTTGACGCAGAAAGCGTCGAGTTTACCGATTTCGACCTAGCCGACGCACCCGTATCCGACACCTATCTGCCCTCCGAACGCGCTAAGAGCGAATACCTGGGTGTCTTGCGCGGTGTAGAGACCCACGCCCTACGCCTCTTTCCCCAGAGCTACAACAGCGCCCGCAACACCCTGCGGGTCTATACCCGCCTATTAGTTGAGATACGGTTCTCCGGAGCCGGTGCCGCCGCGAAGACAACCGCCCCCGACCCTTTGTGGAACCCCTTGCTCAATCGCGAGCAAGCCGCCGCTTGGACGCAGACGCCGGCGGCGGCAAAGATCGCCGAGGGCGCGTGGTACAACCCGGAAGCCCCGTGGATCAAACTGGAACTCGGTGAAGATGGATTATACCGGATCAGCCCCGATTGGGTCAACGCCTTTGCCAACTCGGCAGCCATCGACCCCCGCAGCTTTCGCTTGTTCTACTTGGGCCAAGAACAGCCATTGCACGTCGAGGGCCAGGCCGATGGTCGTTTCGACGCGGAGGACTTCCTGCTCTTTCACGGACGTTACCGCCGCGATGACCGCGATTTCAACAGCCTCTACGGCCGGCGCAACACCTATTGGCTTACTTGGGGCGGTGACGCGGGTTTGCGCTTCAGCGAGCGCTCCGGTGCTCCCGTCGCCGGCTATCCAGAAGAACGCTCCTTCTGGACCACGGCTCATATCGAACGCGATATTCACTACGAGAGTCTCGACGCAGCGCCAGACGACGACCGCGACCATTGGTTCTGGGACCTGGTCGAAAATCGATCCGAAAGCCCAGCCTCTATTATCGCCGCCGGGGACGTGCCCTTCGCCGATTTAGGAGAAGAATACCAGGCCCGCATCCGCGTCGCCCTACACGGTTTCACCGACCTGGGACACCATACCATCATCAAACTGAACCAACACACCGAGATCGATGACCGCATCTGGGGCGCGCAACGGGAAGGGCAAATCGAATTGATAGTAGAGCGGGAGATACCCTCTACTACCCTGCGAAAGGGCACCAACCGGGTTTTAGTGCAGGCCATCCCCGACCAGGCCAAATTCGACTGGGTCTACCTCAACTGGTTCGCCATCGACTACCGGCGCCTCTACACCACCCGCACCGGCCACTTAGAATTCGCGCAAACGCCCTCCGCCGGACACCGCATCAAGGTCAGCGGTCTCCGCCACCCACAAGTCGAACTGCTCGATATCGCCAACGGTTATCGCTTTACCGATGCTCTAATCGAAGGCGCGAATTCGACATATGTCGCGATTTTCGAAGATCAGCACGAGACCGACGCCCTTTATATCGCCGCAGACAGCCTTGCCCTGATGACACCCCGAGGAAGCCTCGATCTTCCATCTAGTTGGCAGCGCAGCGAACACAGCGCCGACTACCTGGTCATCGCCCACCCCGAACTTTTGCATGCTGGGCGCCGCCTCGCCATGCACCGTCAGAGCCTCGGTCTGCAAACAGCTCTCATTTCCAGTGAGGACCTTTACGACGAATTTACCTACGGACGCCTCGACCGCGATGCCGTGCGCAACTTCCTCTCCTACGCCTACCACAACTGGCAAGGCCGCCCAACCTACGTCCTGCTCTTGGGCGACGAAACCTGGGACTACCGCAATATCCAAGGCGGCGGCGTGCCCACTGTAGTACCGAGCCTGTTCTACCAATCCCGGGGCCGCGGCACCGCGCCGAGCGATTACCTCTACACCCTAGTTGACGGCGACGACCTGCTACCCGATTTCCACATCGGGCGGCTCGCCGCCTCCTCGGCCCAAGAAGCCGAGCAAGTCGTCGACAAGATCATCCGCTACGACCGCGACCCGCCCGCCGGCGATTGGCGCAACCGCATGATCTACCTGGCCAACTACCACCCCAAAAACATCTTCGCCGATCCCAGCGACTCGCTCGCCGCCCGCTTTACCAAACCCGCCGGCCTGACTTCTATCAAAGTCTACAACACCGGAGACGACCCGCTCCCCAATCCCACCGGCCGCACTTTTGTCGACACCTTCAACGACGGCGCGCTGCTGCTCAACTTCAACGGCCACGGTAGCGCGGGCACCCTGCAATTCGTCTTCAGTCTGGGCCTGCCCGATTGGGACTATCTGAGCCAAATACAAAATGGCCGGCGCACACCACTCGTCCTAGCCCTCTCATGCCTCAATGGCCTCTTCGCCAACCCCACCGTCGAGGGCTTGGCCGAAGTACTAGTCAATGAACCCGACCGCGGTGCCGTCGCCTATATCTCGGCCAGCGCCAAGAGCTTCGTCGCCCAGAACAACCTACTCTCGAATTTTTTCTACGAGCAGTTCTTCACGCACGGCAACTTACAGTTCGGTCCCGCGCTCGACCTCGCTAAAATCCAGGTCCTAGCCGCGCACACCAGCTGGGTCGACGCAGTATTGACCATGCAGCTGATCGGCGACCCAGCACAAAACCTGGCCCTGGTCCCCGGTGCAGATTACACGCCCGCCTCGATCAAATTAGACGCCGACGCGGTCCGCGGCCACGCCACTCTGCAGATCGATACAGAATTGCGCAACAATGGGCGTCCGACGCTCGACAGCCTCTCGGTGGTCATCCTAGGCCACCCGGCACAAGCCTCTCCGGAGACTCTATTCGCTGCGATCGAACCACCCTTCACCGGCACCCGTACGCTCTCCTTCGCCTGGTCCGTCGGCGCCCGGCGCGGCCCCTACCGCCTTGAAGTTCTGCTCGACGGGGTCAAGCGGATTGCCGAATTCGACGAAACCAACAACGGCCTAATGTTGGATCTGAATATTCTTGAACCGCTCTTGCCCACACCGCTCTTTCCCGCGCCGGGGGCCACACTACCCGGTACCGCACTGCGCCTGGAAGCCGCCGTGCCGCTCGACGGGCGCGCCTACCAGTGCGAGTTCGCCATCGCCACCGCGCCCAATTTCGTCAACGACACCATCACCGCGATGCAAACTGCCGTATACGGCTTAGCCGTATACGAACCACCCGAACTCGCCGACAACCAGGCCTATTTCTGGCGGGTCCGCCTGCACTCCGCGCAAGCTCCTGGCCCTTGGAGCGCGACCCGCTCCTTCCGCCTGGGCGACAGAGTCTCCACGTGGAGCCAGCGAGGGGCGCAATTGTTGACCGGCACGATCGAAGATCTCGTACCCGACGATGCGGGGCACCTTTCCCCCTCGACGCGTTCGTTGCCCTTGCACCCTTCCGAAGCAACACGCGAAGACGGTTTCACGGTGCGCAAATTGCAGGGTTCCGGCGTACTCGTCAGCGACGGCACCTACCTCTACGCCAAGCGCTGGTATAACGACGACTCGACAATCTACCCGGGCATTGACCATTTCACCCGCATCGGCACCGGTCTAAACGGCACCTTCCGCAGCGGCAATTTCGGCGTGCTCACCGACTCGACGACCGCCGGTATCTCAGCGACCTACCACAGCGACGGTTATATCTACAACGAAAGCGGCAAGGCTTTCGAGATCGAGCGCATCCGCGCCATCGACGGCGTACTCGACACCGTCGCCGTACCCGACGGCCTGCTAGAGTGGAAATTCGGCCGGGTCGAAAACGGCCATTCGCTGATCACCTCCGATGGCACCCATATCTACAATGTCGCGATGAGCTCGGAGAAAGGCGCCCACACCGAATGGCGGATCCGCGTCTTTGACCCGGCGCAAGACTGGTCCATAGTGCGCGAATTCACCTCGCCGCCGACCGAGACCGGCTTCACTTTCGAATGGACCGACGGCATCCTCGCCGACGGCGAACGCCTGTATCTAGTCGAGTGGCAGGGCCAACGCCGAATTCGCATGATCGACGCCTTCGACGGAAGCTTTCTCGACGAGTGGCAGAGCGACCAAGACATAACGCGGGTCATTACCGGCCAATATGATTGGATCAACAACAAAGTGTGGATGGGCGACCTATTGTCGTCGGCGGTGTTCCGCTATCCGGGGCTGGGCCAAGTCTCACGCGGCCAACTCACTTCGGTGCCGGTCGGCCCGGCCGCCCGCTGGGACGCGCTCTCGGTCGCGGGCAGTGGCCCACTTTCACTAGACGTGCTCGTCGCCAAAGGCGACACGTGGACAACCCACCCGCAATTGCGCGACTTGCCGCTCGGCGACGTCGACCTCAGCGCGCTGGATGCCGCCATCCACCCGTATATTCTCCTGCGTGCGCGGTTCACCGACCCCACCGCGCAACTCAGCAGCTGGTCGGCCGACTTTGCGCCGCGCCCCTCGCTGGCACTCAGCCGAGCGAGCAGTACACTAGGCCAAGCCGGTCTACAAATCGAACTGCAGGTGCGCAATCTCGGTGCGGCAAGCGATGGTGCCCGGTTAAGCCTCGAACAAAGCGGCCTAGACCATCCCCTACGTCAACTGACCCTCGGCCCCCTCGCACGCGGCGAAAGCCGCACAGTGCGCTTCGATAGCCTCGACGCGCCACCATCGCGCGCGCGCCTGTTTGCCACGATCGACGCGAACCAACCCGACGCCGACGCAAAAGATAACCGCTTGGAAATCCCGCTATTCTTCCCCGGCCATATTCCGCTCGCCTTCGCGCTGTGGCCGGAAACCGGTACCTTCTTGAGCGGCGATCCGCTGCGCCTCGGCCAAGGGCTCTTGCTCGATGTCCCCGACCTAAGCAATGCACGTATAGAACTTTACCTAGACGGGCGCGCGATCGCACCGGACTCCACCCTCGACGCCTTTCCCGCACCGCCACGCCTGCTGTGGCGCCCCCACCTCGACCTAAGCGAAGGCCGCCACGAACTCGAAACCCGCCTCTTCAGCGACAACGAGGAAATCGGTCGCCACAAAATCGCCTTCCGCTTCGGCGACACCCTGCGTATCGCCAACTCCCTGCTCTACCCCCATCCGGTAAAAGGGGCCTCGGCTTTTACCTATATGCTTTCAGGCTCCGCTGAAGTCGAGATCGAAGTATTCGCGTTGACGGGTCGCCTGATCCGCCGACTCGGGCCATTTGCACAAGAGCCGGGATTCCAGCAAACCCCATGGGACAGCCGCGACCAATCGGGCGCCCTACTCGCCAACGGGACGTATCTCTATCGCATCGTCTCGAGAGATCAAGAGCATGTCGTGGTGTTTCGCGGAGCGTTGGTAGTGGGGCGCTGAGAATAAGCACTTATTAGTAAGCCTGGCTTTGCTCCGAGCAAAGCCAGGCTCTACACCATCCGCATAGACGGCACTCATCTGCAAACCATAACCGACCAGACTCGTCGCCGCGTTAAACAAAAAAAGGGGACGGCCGGTGGCCGTCCCCTTTTTGCAACATCCCTCTAAATCCCTACGGATTGCGAATCGCCTCGATCTTGGCGTCGCGTTCGGCGAAAAGCTGTTCGCGAACCCTGTGCATCTGGGTCTGCACCTGACTCTGCGCCTCGGCCCATGCCGCAGGATCCGCACCGGCCGCCTTCTCCAACTCCCCCTTCAGCGAGATCTCCTGCTCAGCCCATTTGGCCTCATACGTCTTGCGCACCTCGTCGATAGCCGCCTTCTGCTCGTCCGAAAGCCTGATCCCTTCCGCGCCCCCAACAGCCTCGTCGGCCTTTTCCATCGCCAGTTCAAGTGCCGATTTCATATAAAAACCCTCCTATAGTCAGTTGCCGCAGAAGATACGAGCTTACTATACGCAAAGCAACATTTTGCCCACACACATCCCTTAAACTACTATTGTCCAGCCTTCTACCAACACCAACAAAAGGACCAGCTATGAGCAAACAATGGACCATCTACCTCTCCGGCGAAATCCACAGCGACTGGCGCCAACGCATAGAAAACGGCGCCGATAATCTGCCCGTCACCTTCACCGCGCCGGTCACCGACCACGCCGCCAGCGACAACTGCGGCGTCGACATCCTCGGTCCGGAGGAAAATAGTTTCTGGAAAGACCACAAGGGCGCACAGATCAACGCCATCCGCACCCGCACCCTAATCCGCGGCGCCGACGTAATCGTCGTGCGCTTCGGCGACCAGTACCGCCAGTGGAACGCCGGATTCGACGCCGGATTCGCCGTCGCCTGCAATAAACCACTGATCGTGCTACACCCGGCGCAACTGCAGCACGCGCTCAAAGAGATCGATGCCGCCGCACTCGCCGTGGCCAGCGCCCCCGAACAGGTGGTTGAAATCCTGCGCTACGTTATCTGCAAATAAAACGACAAAAAAGCCCGGCCCCTCCAAGGGACCGGGCAATTTATAGCAGCGCGATGAAGTCTATACTTCGGCCTCGGCGCTCTGCTTCGACACCGGGCAGGACCCGCTGGCCGGACAACTCTGGGCGGGCTCTCCATCGGCCACCACCGCGCTATAGGCCGCGGGCACAGCCCACTGCAACAACACAACGAGCGCGCCACCGGCTACGAGAAATGCGATTTTCTTACTCATAATAATTCCTCCATTGATGGTCTTCCTACAATATACACACCGCACCCGCGCTGTCCACCCTGAACCCCCTTACCGCAGCAACATCATTTTTTGCCGCCCCCGGTAGGGATCGGCCTTCAGCTCATAAAAGTAAATCCCGCTGCGATGACCGGACGCGTCCCATTCGACTTCGTGCGCACCGGGTGCGAACGAGCCTTCCACCAAGCGCTCGATCTCCTGGCCCAAGGCATTGTAAATCGTCAACTGCACTTGGCTGACGATCGGCAGGTCGAAGCGGATCAGCGTCGAGGGGTTGAACGGGTTGGGAATATTCGGATGCAGCGCGTATTGCTCGGGGCGGGGTGCACCCACCACTACTTTGCCGGTGCCTTCTACACTAGTCCCCGTATCGGAGAAAACTAACAGAATATTGGCCACTGCGATAACCCAACCCTCGCCCGGCGTGTCGCTGGCGACAAAAGAGCCAGAGCGCGTGTCGATCGTGCCGATACCGCCAACAGTGTGCCAACCGAAGCTGCGCGGAACCACATTGCCGTAGCGGTCCAGCGCTTTGGCGCGGAAAGTCTGCCGCGCTCCTGGTTCGATCACAATAGAGCCAGGTTCGATCACCACTTCCACAACCGAATGCGGGGTGACGGTGATATTGTAGGTCGCTTCGGCCCCGCCGGCACGAAAAACGATATCCTCACGCACGCCCGAGACCTTCGTCAGGGTCAACGCGCCCTTCGCCGTCACCTCGCCCAACGCCGCCGGCACCTCCCATTGGTAATCGGCAATGGCGACCGGTGCGAGATCGCTCGAATCCTCGGCACTAAAAGAAAACACCTCGAAAGTGACCGAGCGCCCCACCCTTGTCCTCAGCGGCGACAGACTCAAGCGCGCACCGGCCCGGCCCTCGATATGCAGTCGCAGCGGCGGGGGCGGCGAAAAATGCAACACCAAATCGCCCTTGCCCGCCATCTCCAACACCAACAAATCGTCTTCTGGCGAAACCCCCAACAATTCACCGCTAAAATTGGCGTCGTCGACTGATACCCCGTGCCCGGCCCACGCACAAAACCGGCGAAACGCTCGGCGTCCAGCTCAATACTCGTGTCGATCTTCTCGCTGGCGCTGAATAGCACTGCATCACCATTTGCCAACTCCGCCGCATCCTGTACCACGAAACGGGCAATCGCCCCTTCGAAAGCACGCACATAACCGAAGGCGGCATCGCTTATCAAGCCCCCGGTCAGACCTGACACCGACGCGCTTTGTGCATCGGCCGCACGCACCCAAGTGATATCGTTTTGCGGGATCCCGGGCACTTCGACCAATAACGCGTTCGCCCCTGTCGCCTCAATGGTCTCGAAGTTCGCCTCCGGCGTCCCCGACACCTGCGGATAGAGCGTCGCCAAATATCGCACGTCGGTTCCCCGCTGTTGTACACGCAACATCGTGTGCGTCTGCTCTTCGAGATAGTCGAAGGAGTGAATCGTATCGCTATCGGTCGCGACAAGACCCGTATGGTCCTCAGGCAAAAAGGCAATCAGCGCCGCGCCCTCCCGCGCCCAGCGCGCCAACGTGCCGCCGCGCGAATAGGCGCCGCCGCTCGTACCGCCCCCATTGCCGTGCAGCCGCCACTCGTAGTCGTGCTCCTGACCATCAGCAGTAATCTCGTCGGCGACGATAAAATAGCTCCGGTCGGCAAAGAAAACCCGCCGTTTCAGCTCAACGCCCCCGTAACTGGCGTCGACCTCGCAGTAGTCTCCAGCCGAGCTGGTGAAAGAATCGAGGATAAAGGCATCGTTGCCGCCGCCGATGGTCTGGCCAAACGCCGTAAAACGCGGCGGTCCCTGGCCGTCGACCAATACCACGTTGTGGTTGCGACCTTCGTTTACCTTGTCGTGGTTGCTGAAGTTTATATAACCGGCGTCAAGCGCCAGCATCTCGCCACCGGCGTAGATCAAGAAGCTGGTCTCGTCCGCATGCTCGTGCGCAAACCCTCCCGTACGAGCAACGCCGTGCTCACCCCGCAACAGCATATAGGTGGCTTCCGCCGACCAGTCGCTGCGGAAGACCGCGTCCCCGGCCCCCGGCATAAAAACCGATGGCCCGTGCGTTGGCTCGGTCGCCGCAATGCTGTCGTCGTAGAGGGCGATCGCGTCCATCTCGGAAAATTCGCGCACATAGAGCCCATTCGCGTTGTTTTCCCAGTCCCAGCGATGTACGCCACCGTCGGGATAAACCGCCGCCAGATAGTGACCGTAAAAATCATCGAGGTGACCATCGTCGATATTCGGCCGGCGGCCATTGGGCAGCCGCAGATTCAATGACCAATCGTGCATCTTTTTAATCTTGGGGTCGGTGAACAAATTCAAGCCGGTGCGATCTCTCAGCGCGAACATATAAGGCAGGTAGACATCGGCGGCATAACGGCTGTAAAACGGCCCCTCGGCATAACCGCCGTCCAGCGCATCGATCTGAAAATCCAGACTGCCCTTCACCAATTCGAAAGCCCGATCGGCCCAATCCTGCGGTGTGCCCTGGTCTTTAACCCCCGGATGCTCGCTCAACGCCATCGCCGCCAACCCTAGACCGCCATACGCGCGAATATGCCAATTGTCGATATGCGGCGTCTCGTGCAAGCGGAGAACGATCTTGATAATCCCCAAATCGATTTCTCTGAGTTCAATGCCTTCCCACAGGCGCCCAGCCTCTTCGGCGAGTATCGCCCGCATTTCTTTTAGGGCACCGGGATTATTGGCCGCCGCGTAAGTGTGCAGGATATCGTAAGCGACCGCGTACTGGGCCACCACCTCGCCCTCGTTGTGCGGTTCGCCCAGATCGCCCCCTCTCGGCGGGAAGGCGACCTCCTGCATAACCTGCAAGGCCCGATCAGCGAAGGCGCTGTCGTCGGTCATCAACCAGGCGAAAGCCAGAGCCTTGGCGAAGCGAACCTTGGTGCGCTCTTCGGTGAAGGTCGTCGGAACGTTCTGCGCCCGATCCAGCACGGTCTGCCACCAGATAGCGTAGGGCTCCCGCTGAATTCGCTCTTTGAGTTGCGGAACGTCCTCGGCACTAAACAATAAACCCGGATGCACCTCGGACGACAGATTTTGCGCGGAGGACGCCAGGGACGTGAGTACTGTTAAAACGGCGAAGAGAGCTAGGGCGTACATAGAATCCTCGTAATTGTAGTGTCGCGTTGACACATAAATTCGCCCGGAGCGAATTTCGCGAATACATCAACGCATCAATGGGTACATCACGCCGAGGAGGGCAATGGCGGTCCGGTGTGCTGCATCACTATAGACGCCCGATGCCTGGGAAGGGACAGCTAAAATAAGCGGCGCAGGTCAAAACCCCAAAGCAGACCTAGGGCGATATACCCCTCGCCGAACATAAACTTGAAACCACCGGCCGACGCGTCCGGCGGATCGAAGAATACACCGATCGTCCCGTAGGCGGTTTGCGGCTTGGTATGACGATAACCGACACCGGCAAAAAGCTTGCCCGGTTGATTGCCGATCCAGACTTCGTCGGCGATAATATAGGCCAGGTCGGCACTGGCCGATATTTGTACATCCGTACCGCCCGAGCAGCGATAATTCGGCACGCGATAATTGTAATTCCGGTCGATACAGAGCGTACTATTGACGAAGGGACGGTAATAGCGCGTGTCGCGATTGTCGCCTTCGAGAAAGCTCAAATCGAGCAGATTCGCAGAGCTAATTAACCGGAAGCGATTGGAAACGAACTTAAACCCCAGCGGTGCCCGCACACCTACCCCCCGCCCGTCTAGATTGACGAAACCGACGCCCATCGCGGCGTAATAACCGTCCTGCTGTCGTTTGGGTATTTGCTCCGGCTCCATGTCCTGGATCCGTACGGCCTCGGCTCCGCCGGCGTAAAGCAGGCAGATCAAGATCAACAATCTAAAACGCATATTGGTCACCCTCGATAAAACCGCACTATTTTTGCCGCCGAGAATTGCGTCCACCTGCTCAGTTAATTCTTCTTTTTACGCGAGAATCTCGTCCTGCTTCTTGGTGAAGCTGCGCTTGGCGTAGCTATCCGTACCGGGGATCAGATTATCGCCGGCATGGCCGATCTACATAGTGCGCACCCCAATATCCACCAGGTGGACCATCGCCGCAAGACGTCGTGGGGCTGGTCTGCGCCGGGTGGTGGTGCGAGGCGATAGCCGTGCGCACCTCTCGGGGCAGGTCCCAATGCACCACCAGTTCGCCGCCACATTTGTGGGCTATGGGCATGACGGGCAATCGGTCATCAAAGGGGAAGACGCTGACGCTGAGCAAGAGCACATCATTGGCATCGACATTGCCCGTGCCTTCGCCAAAGACTAGTTCCAATGAGAGATCGATCGCGTCATCCGCCAGCGCCCGACCATTGGGATAGGCTGGCAGCTGCGATCTATCGATGGTCAGGATATCGGAGACACATCCGGCAAGGGGATCGATTCGCCATAATCGCGCTTAGCCCACGGCAGGCCTAGATCGAAGACGAAGGGGGCTTCCCTGCGACCGCTCCATATTTGTTTTACGTGACGTTTAAGCTAACCACCGACGATCATATTTCTCAACCCACTAAAATCGATCCTGAGCGAGCCATCGGGCCGGGCGTCGACGTCGTGATCGACCCCAAAATTATAGCGTGCGCTGCAGTCAAAAAGCGGTCCCGCACCCGTATAAAAGGGATTGACCGTCAGCACCATTACCAAACGGTCGCCTTTGGGTCCAAGCAAACGGTCACAGATATCGGTGGCTGGGTGCGCAATGGCCAAGGGCACCTCTACGTGATCGGCGGCAAAGGTAGAAGCCATCGCGCCCAACGCGAATATCAAACGAGCGTAATTCGTTTCACTTACTTTCCCAGTGATACGATCCTGAGGTTCCAACTCTATTTACTGGCTCCGGAGCCGTGTATCGACCCTGATATGGCAAAGGCCGTGCCCGGAATCCATCACTTTATCCAAAATCTTTTAAGATACTTTAAAAACAGTATCTTATAATCATATTGATTATTAATTATTCAAATGCCTCGTAGACCATAGACTAACGCGTATTCTATACAACTCATGACGGATCTATTTAATGAGCGTCGATCAACTATGCCATAAGTAATTGTTTATAAAGATTATTTCATGTCATCAACATCAATACTGTAGATATGAATTCACACTGTTTAGTTACACATTTAACATATCGCACCATTGTTCCACCTTGCACCTCGCGCCGACTCCCGTATTTTATAGTTCATGACCAAACAAAAGCTTCATATCGGTCTCGCCCTGTTCTTAGTCAGCTGCATTGCCTGCTCAGCCAAATCGGACAATGGCACCGAACCCGTCGAACCATCGGCGCAAGCCCAACCGCAAGCGCCCGCCGAGATCCCGATCTACTCCTATCGAATAGTACAGAGCTATCCGCACGACCCCAGCGCATTCACCCAGGGGCTGGTCTTTCTCGACAGCGTGCTCTACGAGGGCACCGGCCCGAATAACGGCCGCTCGGGACCTGGATCGTCGATCCGCAAAGTCGACCTGGCTACCGGCGAAGTGCTGCAGCGGCACCTCGTCGAAGCGGAGATCTTCGGCGAGGGCATCGCCCTCTTTCTCAACCGCCTGATCCAGCTCACCTGGAAATCGGGGACGGGCTTCACCTATGCGCTGGATTCCTTCGAACCACTGAGCCAATTCAACTACCCGACCGAAGGCTGGGGCCTCACCTGCGACGGCGAGCGATTGATTATGAGCGACGGCACCGCCACGCTCTATTTTCGCGACCCCTTCAGCTTCGAAGAAATCGGTCGAGTCACCGTCACCGCCGCCGACCGCGCAATCCGCGATCTCAACGAATTGGAATGGGTCGAGGGTGAAGTCTTCGCCAATATCTGGGGCACCCATACCATCGCCCGCATCGACCCGGCGACGGGCCGAGTCGTCGGCTGGATCGACGTCTCGGACATCTTGAGCGACGAGGACCGCGACGGCCGACGAGTCGATGTCTTCAACGGCATCGCCTACGACGCGAAAGAGAAACGCCTCTTCGTCACCGGCAAATGGTGGCCCAAACTCTACGAAATCGAATTAATACCCCCATCACCATGAGGTATCCGCATGTCTGAAGCACGTGTCCCGGTCAACATCGCCATACTCACCGTCTCGGACACCCGCGACGAATCGACCGACAAATCCGGCAAGCTCTTAGTCGAACGCCTCACTGAAGCGGGGCACACCCTGCACGAAAAGTGTATCCGGCTCGACGATATATACCAGCTACGCGCCCAGGTATCCCAATGGATCGCCGACGACAAGGTGCAAGCCGTAGTCACCACCGGCGGCACCGGTCTCACCGGCCGCGACGGCACGCCCGAAGCGCTCAGCGTATTATTCGACAAGGAGATCGAGGGTTTCGGCGAGGTTTTCCGCATGCTTTCCTACGAGGAAATCGGCGCCTCGACTCTGCAGTCGCGCTGCGTCGCTGGCGTCGCCAACGGTACCTACATCTTCAGCCTGCCCGGTTCCTCGGGTGCCTGCGCCACCGGCTGGGACAAACTCATCGGCCCGCAACTAGACTCCACCAACCAGCCCTGCAATCTCGTCGATCTGATGCCAAGATTATTGGAAACCTAACACCTGCCGCAAAAGTGGCCCGCCTCCGTCGCGGCGATGCAATCGTCGTGGTAAAGAGCCGCTCTTCAAGCAAGGCTTAAACAACTGAAAACAATGCAGAAGCTCGGCATCCGCCTTTAGGCCACTGCATTTTGCCCTGGCGCGAGGGCGCTTTTTGCTCCATACTTGATCACTGGCCGCAACACAAATATAGCGGCCACTACAGCAACATAGATCGGTCCAGGTGCCGGGTGTGTAAACCCGGAGAATAGGGAAGGCAGTGCGAATCTGCCGCGGTCCCGCCACTGTGATCGGCCGACGGACATAGTCCGTCCTTGCCCCCGTTCTACCCACTGGTCCTATGACTGGGAAGGGGGGACGCAAGAAGAGCCGGAAGTCAGGAGACCTGCCTGGACGACAAGGTCGAGCATACCTTCGAAGGAAAGGCGACTCACCGGTGCAAGCCAATTTTGCCCCGCCCCGCCCTCATCTGAGGCCGGGGTTTTTTTGTAAGCATATAACGCGCTGCGGCATTTTGTTGCTGCTGTCCACGCCGGCCTCAGCCCTGCGTGGACAGGTGCGCGACGCCGACACGGGCATTGCCCTTTCCAGTGCCCTACTCCGCGTTGAGTCACTGGCCTCCGCCCTTGCACCACCTTCCCAGACCACCTACTCCGATACCGGCGGCGCATTCTCGCTACAACTGCCCCCCGGACGTTGGCGACTCAGCATCGAACATCTGGGTTATACTGCCACCCAACGCGAGATCACAACCCCCGTCGACACCCTACTGGCCATCCGCCTCGAACCCCGCCCACTGCTAATGGACGAAATGGTCGTGCAGATTCGCCGGGCGGGCGACTCGGCCGAATCACCGGCCTTTGTCGAACGCATCGACCTCGCCAAGGAGGGTAGCGCCGGCATCGACCTACCTCGACTGCTCGAAAAAGCGGTCGGCGTGCAGATTCGCCGCTACGGCGGCCTGGGCAGCTTCAGCACCGTCTCAATCCGTGGCTCCACCGCCGAACAAGTGCTGGTCTTCCTCGACGGCATACCGCTCAACCAGGCACAGGGCGGCGGCGTAGACCTCGGCGACTTGCCACTGGCCGGCGTAGAGAGCATCGACGTCTACCGCGGGGCCGTGCCCGCCCGCTTTGGTGGCAACGCCATCGGCGGCGTGGTGCATATCCGCACCCGCGCCCCCGGCGACAAACCCCATCTGCGATTGAGCGCGGGCAATGGCTCCTTTCGCACCCGTCAGCTTGGCCTGAACATCAACGGCCGCCGCCGTGCCTATCGCTATAGCGCCCTACTCAACTACGGCGCCAGCGAAAACGACTTCCGCTTTCTCGACGACAACGGTACCGAATATAACGCCAACGACGACCAATATACCCGCCGACGCAATAGCGACTTCGCCGGCCTACGGGCCCTCAGCAAGATCCAACGCGACTGGCGCGGCCATCGCCTGCAGGCCTACGCGACTTTCGATCTCAACCACCGCGGCATCCCCGGTATCAGCAATAACCAATCGCTGCACACCCGCTACGACACCCGCCGCCAAGCCAGCGAAGTCGAACTCTTCGGCCCACTATTCGCCACCGCGGGCTATCGCCTTAAAGCCTACCGTCTCACCCAAGAAAGCGAGTACAAAAACCTGCACGGCGAGGTCGGCGCCGGTACCCAACACAATCGCAACACCATCAGCTCGCACGGCGTGCGTGCCGAAATCAACACCCTACTACCCAAGAGCGCGCTGCTCACCAGCTTCGCGGAAACCCGCCGCCAGACCTTCCAACCCAAAGACCTCCTGCGATCCGATCAACAGCGGCGGGAAAACCGACTAGGCACCGAAATCGAACCGCCATTCCAACGCCTAGAGCTAGCACTCGGAAGCGAAGTCGAGGTCCCGCTCCGGCGCTTGTCGCTTATGGCCGGAGTACAGACCAAAAGGCTCGACGACCGCTTCCGCGGCCCGAATGCCTCCGTCTATAGCCAGCTAACCCCAGAGCGCGAAAAAAACCAGTGGCTCGGTAGTTGGCGGCTGGGCTTGCGCCTGAAAATCGGCCACGGTTTCGCGCTACAAGGCCACCGCGGCCACAGCCAACGCCCCCCGAGTTTCCAGGAGCTTTTCGGCAACCGCGGCGCCGTGATCGGCAATATCGACCTCAAAAACGAACGCGGCAACAATTCCGATGCCGGGCTAGTCTATCGCGGTGCGGGATTTTTATCCCTGGCCGAGATCGCCTATTATCGCAATTCGGTCGATGACCTGATTCGCTTTATGCAGAATTCCCAATCCGTGTCCCGCGCCCTCAATGTCGGCCGCGCCCGACTCAGCGGCGTCGAAACTCGCCTGCAAACCCGCTTAGCCTGGACCCGGATCGATTTCAACTACACCTACCAACGTGCGGAAAACCGCTCCGGCTTCGCCTACGAACGCGGCAACGAACTACCCAACGCACCGCGCCATGCGCTTGAAGTTCGGCTGAACATCGAACAAGGCCGCCATTCCGCCCACTACGCTTTAAGCCGCGAAAGCCGTCACTACCTGGACCGCGCAAATTTGCGCCCTGTGCCCAGACGGCTGGTGCACGGTCTCGGCGGGCGCATCGCCCTAAACACGCGCACTGCCCTAAACTGGGAAGTGCGCAACTTGACCGACAACCAGATCGCCGATCTCTGGGGTTATCCTCTGCCCGGCCGCGCCTTATTTCTCTCTATTAAGCAAAACCTATTCACTCCGTAGAAAGGACTCGTCCGTGAACATTTTATTCACCTTCATCACCTTCTCCGCCCTTAGCAGCGGTGCACTCGCGCAATCTGGACTCTTCGTGACCACCACCGACTTCGCCAGCGGTAGCGCCGCTTATTTGCCGTCGGGTGCCGCAGAAGCACAAACGAACCTGCTCAATCTGCATTCAGATACCATCGTGCGCTATTACCAAGGCCGGATCTATGTCGTCAACCGCCTCGGCCAAGACAATGTGCTAGTACTCGACGAAAGCGACCCACGCACACCGGTGATGCAGTTTTCAACCGGCAACGGCACCAACCCGCACGACATCGCATTCGTCTCCCCGAGCAAGGCCTACATCTCGCGCTACGACGATACCCAAGTGCTGATTGTAAACCCACAGGACGGCAGTGAACTCGGCACAATAGACCTCCGCGCGTTCGCCGATGTCGACGGCGCACCGGAGATGTCACAAATGGCCGTCGTCGGCGACCGCCTCTACATCGCCTGCCAACTGCAAGACCGCAACGCGGGTTTCAAACCCGCCGCGCAAGGCATCCTAGTCGTCGTCGACACCAACACCGACCAGCTCGTCGACATGGACCCGAACACCGACGGCGTACAAGCCTGGTTGCTATCCGCCGGCAATCCCACCAGCGTAGTCGCCGCCGGCAATCGGCTCGTTGTCGCCGAAGTTGCGGGTTTCGGCGATATGGCCGGTGGCATCGAAGTACTCGACCTAGCCAATGGCACTAGCCTGGGCCTCGTCATCTCCGAAGTCGCCCTCGGCGGCGATATCAACTTCCTCGATTTGGCCTCCGCCAATAAAGCCTATGTCATCGTCTCCGACGAAAATTTCGCCAACCATGTCTTTCCCGTAGATCTGGCCAACGGCACTGTTGGCGACAAACTCGCCAACCACTCCACCGGCTTCACGCCTAGTCTCGCCGTCGATGGCAAGCGCCTGATCGTCGCCGACCGCGGCACCTTCTCCGACCCCGATACCGGCGGCCTACTCTTCTACGATACCGACACCGACCAGTTCATAGCCGGTCCCATCTCTACCAGCCTGCCCCCATCGAGCATCGCGGTGCTCAGCGATGCCCCAGTGCCCGTGCCCACCGCGGTCGAAGGAGAGACGGGCCTCGCCTTGCCCGAGCGAAGCGACCTCGGGTTCGCCTTCCCCAATCCTTTCAACGCTGAAACACTGATCCCCTTCGAGATCGCCAGCGCGCATACCTCGGTCGAACTGACCGTATACGACCTCTTGGGGCGCCGGGTCCGCACACTCTTCGCCGGTGTATTGCAGGCCGGCGAGCACCGCTACACCTGGGACGGTCGAGGCGATAACGGAATTACGGCGGGCAGTGGTTCTTATTTTGTGGAATTGCGTCAAGGGGAAAGACGTCAAGCGCGGAAAATGACATTGCTTAAATAATGTAAGATGAGGAGTACACGTTGCAGATTGTTGCCCCGATTTTGCAGGACAGCAACATCAAGGCAACACCCTCGGAGCCCGCCAGGGATGGCGGGCGAGAATGAGCCAAGATATAGTCTTAACTGGGCCGCCCCACAGCTAGTCTACCAGAAGTGCTTATATTTACCATACTATGGCCAGACGCCCAACGCGCGCACGCCCACGCCTCTGGAGCACCGCCGCCGTGCTCTTCATACTCACGGCCTTGCCCTATCTGCTCGGCAATGCCCTTATCGAACTCGAGGTCCTTGCCGCGCAGCCCTTTCTGCGCCTGATGCTACTGGTCCTCGCCGTCGCCGTCGCTGCACTCGCCATCCTGCGCGAGGAAATTCCTATCGCCATCCTGCCCGGCCTCGCCGCCTTACTAATTATCGGCGAAACCTTTAGCACCATGGGCACTTCGCCCGCAGCTCAAGCCCCACCCGATCGCGCGGGTTACCTACACATCTACACGCAAAACATCGGCATGGAATCCCCGGAGGAATTTATCGGGATCCTCGCCTCGGGCGATTTCGACATCGTCCTGATGCAAGAAGCCTATGTCGGCCACAGAAAGGGCTGGGAAGTGCTCGCCAAACAACTGGGCTACCACATCTACTTTCAGATCCTGCGCCGCGACGCCGGCATGGGCAGCTTGGTCATGAGCAAAACACCCATGCAAACCCTGCCTTCCGTTCGCGCCCGTTCCTGGGCCCGCCAGATCCGCTACTTCCCGCGGGTCCGCATCAATTACGAAGAAGTGCCCGTTGACCTTTACACCGTACACCTCGAATCGTTGCCCCTAGTCCAGGGCGGGCGGGTGCTTTTCGGCTCATCCAAACTCCGTTTACAACAATCCGAGATCCTGGCCAAGGAAATAGCCGCCACCAACCATCCCGTAATCCTCGGCGGCGACCTCAACTCGACGCCGATCTACCGCTCCAACCGCCCACTGCGCGACCTGCTCAATGACGCCTGGACCGAAGCCGGCTTCGGTTTCGGCTATACCTACCACGCCTCGCTGCCCTTCGCACGTATCGACGCCGTCCTGCACAAGGGTTTTCGCACCGTCTCCGCCGAGGTCGTCAAAGTCTCGAATAGCGATCACCGCGGTTTACATGTAGTATTGGAATCGATCCGCTAAATATTGCGCCGGCGGCACAAAAACTTTATTTGATATTCCCGTTCTTTCAATATCTACCCGAGGAAAATCATGCCCAACACTCCTGCCATCCAGACCACCACCGTCGGCTCCTATCCCGTACCTGAATGGCTGCAAGCTCTGCCTTCTGAACAGGGCGTTATCGACGCCACCCGCGTCGTCTTCGACACGCAGCGCCAGGCCGGTATCGACTTACCCACCGACGGCGAACTCTACCGTTTCGACACCAACCACCCCGACACCAATGGTATGATCGAATACTTCGTCCGGCCGATGGGCGGGACCCGCGCCGATTTCGGCCGCAGCGAGACCGAGGAGTTCGCCGCCAAGCAGAGCATGGGTTTCCGTGCCAAACCCGCTGCAGTGGTCGACAGCGAGCTTTCTGAGGGTAGCCTCGACCTACTCTCTGACTGCGCCCGCGCCGGTGCCGTCGCCGGCGGTCCGTTCAAGTTCACGCTGACCAGCCCTTATATGCTGGCTCGCACCCTACTCGACCACCATTACGGCGATTTCGAGGCGCTATTGATGGGTGTCGCCCAGGTCCTCGCCGAGCAAGTGCGCGGCCTGCCCTGCGACTGCCTCCAGATAGACGAGGCCAATATCCCCGGCAACCCCGCCGACGGCCCCCTCGCCGCCCGCGCGATCAACGCCGTGCTCGACCAAGCCGACGAGGGCACCAAGACCGCCGTGCACTTCTGCTTCGGCAACTACGGCGGCCAAACCATCCAGCAGGGCGAGTGGAAAGCGCTATTGGCTTTTCTCAATGAATTACACACCGATCATTTGGTATTGGAATTGGCGCACCGCCCGGTAAGCGACCTCGACGTGCTAAAAGAAATAGACCCGCGCATCGGCATCGGCATCGGCGTCGTCGACATCAAGGTCAACCACATCGAAACCCCCGAAGAGATCGCCCGCTCTATCGCAGCCGCAGTCAACGCCGCCGGTCCCGATCGCATCCAGTATATCCATCCCGACTGCGGTTTCTGGATGCTCAAACGCTCGATCGCCGACCGCAAGATCGAGGCGTTAGCCAAGGGGCGGGATCTGTACTTGGGGCTTTAGATCCTACAAATAAGAAAAAACGTGCCACCAACTTTTCAGCCGGTGGCACGTTTTTCTTTCTGTGTCAAAAAATTTCTCATCCATCCAAATTGCAGCTAATTCCTTGGCCTCGTTTTCATCAATATCCCCGCCACCTCTTTGGCAAAATACGTCAAAATCATATCCGCTCCCGCCCGCTTAATAGAAGTCAACATCTCCATAATCGCCTTCTCTCGATCGACCCACCCCCGCTCCGCCGCCGCCGTAATCATGCCAAATTCTCCCGAGACATTATACGCGGCGATCGGCACATCAAAAGCCGCGCGCGCCGCCGCGATCACATCCAAGTAGGCCAACGCCGGTTTGACCATCACCACGTCAGCGCCTTGCTCGATATCGAGCGCGATCTCCACCAGCGCCTCGCGACCATTGGCGGGGTCCATCTGATAGGTCTTCTTGTCGCCCTTCTTCGGCGCCGAGTCTAACGCGCCGCGAAACGGCCCGTAAAAACACGAGGCATACTTAGCCGAATAGGCCAAAATGCCGACATTGGTATGCCCCTCTGCGTCCAGCGCCTGGCGAATACCGCCCACTCGACCGTCCATCATATCCGATGGCGCCACCCAATCGACCCCGGCTTCGGCGTGCGACAGCGCCATCTTGCATAAAACCTCTACCGTTTCGTCGTTTATAATCTCATCATCGACGACCAATCCGTCGTGGCCGTGGTTAGTATAAGGATCGAGCGCGATATCGGTTTGCACGCAAAGCTCGGGCACCTGCGCCTTAATGCCGCGCACTGCCCGCTGGATCAGCCCCTCCGGATCGTAGGATTTACTCGCCATATCGTCTTTCTCGGTCGAATAACCGAAGAGATTAACCGCCGGGATACCCAAATCCCTGAGCTCCTGGCATTCGGCCACCAGTTCATCGACGCTAAAACGAAATTGCCCGGGCATTGAGTCGATCGGCTCGCGCGTCTTTTGGCCTTCGGTAACAAACATCGGATAGATCAGGTCATCGACGCGCACGCTCGTCTCGCGCACCAGGCTGCGCATAGCTTCCGAGCGGCGCAGACGCCGGGGTCTTTTAGTCAGGTCCATGAGTATCTCCAGTTGGATTTTATGACGCAGGCAATGTAAATACTTCACTGAGGCACAGCAACGCCGCAGCTGATTTCAGGCCATACGGAGGTAGGCCATGTACCGCATCATATGCCTGTATGCAGCGTTGCTCGTATCGGCCTGCAGGAGCAAAAAAGAGCCCATCTTCCGCCCGAGTGCCCCGGCCGCAACCGACAAAAGCGCCGACTTCTCGCTGCTGACCTTCCGCGACGCAGCAACCGACAGCGTCTGGAATTTGCGCGGCGAAGCCGTCTTGGACATCAATTTTGACGACGAGGGTAGCGACTTCGGCAATACCGGCGGCCCCCATAACAACATGGTCATGTACGACCGCTACCATCCCAAAGACATGGTGCTCGGGCTGCTAGGCGAAGACACGGCCACGGTCAACGCGAGATCGTCGTCGTCTTTCAGGCAGACGTGCGCACGGCGCTGGCCTTCGACCGCCGGGTCGGCGAGCGCACGCTGAGTTTTGAACTGATCGAATAGAGCGTACGTAGTTTTAAAAGGCTTTGGCGCCAGATCACCTTCGCCATTATTATTGTTTAACTATCCACTACTTAATGCAAAGCGATCTATGATAGCCAAAAGCCTAGCCGCATTTCTTTTTCTCGTCCTGCCGCTGCAAGCCAAAACCTCGATAGAAACCGCCTACGAATCCGGCGAACTCGACCTCGCAACGGCCTTAATCTATCAAGTCCAGAGCCTGCGCGCCCCCGACGCCCTACCCACCGCCTATCGCCAAACGCATACTCGCGCCCTGTGCGGCACCCCACAACTGGTGCAAGCCGTAAACGCCATAGCGCAGCTCGGCGTAGACGACCAACGACGGCTCAGCAAACTCGTGCAACGCCGCCCCAACAAACAGCAGGAAACGCTCTCGCCCTCCGGCTGTTTCTTGCTGCACTACGACACTGAAGGCTCCGAAGCCGTGCCGACCGAGGACCTCGACGGCAACGGCGTCTCCGACTATATCGACCTGGCCGCCGTGATCCTCGACAGCACCTGGATCCTCGAGATCGACGAATTGGGTTATAACGCACCCCCTTCCGACAATGGCCTCAGTGGCGACGAATACGACGTCTACTTTAGCGACCTTGGACGCGGCGCCGCCTACGGCTTCACCTATCCCGAAGAAAGCGGCAACACCACTTATAGCTATCTCGAACTCGACAACGACTACACCAACCCGATTTACCAACAGACCAAGGGCAATGACGCGCTGCGCGTGACCATCGCGCACGAGTTCCACCATGCGATACAATTCGGCTACTACCAGGGCAATGACGGCATCTGGTGGCAGGAATCGACCTCGACCTGGATGGAGGACGTCGCCTACCCGCACGTCGACGACTATCTGCAATATCTGCCTAGCTTCCTCGATGTCCCGCACCGCGCCCTCAACTCCGGCAGTCGCCTCGGCGGTTTTCACATCTACGGCACCTCGATCTTCTCGCACTTCCTCGACCAGCGCTATGGCCGCGAGGTCAACCTGCAGATCTGGCAAGAGTTGGCCCGGCGCAGCAGCGCGCGCCTTGAACACTTCGACCAGGCCATCCGCCAGGTCGAGCCCGGCGGTTTGGGCGTAGCCATTGGCCAATTTGGCATCTGGAACTATTTCACCGGCCCCCGTTATCAAGAGGGCTTCTACGCCGAAGGCTTCAAATACTCGACCGTGCCGACTCGCGACATCACGCTCAGCGAAAACCTCGCCGTGCGCGACTCCAGCGACCTCGACGCCACCGGCAGCGATTACTTGCGCCTCGAACCGCAACTGCGCTCCGGCGGTGTCACCATAACCTTTGACGCCCGCCGCGGCGACTTCAGCCGCAGCCTGCTGCTCATCGGCCGCGACAGCACCGAAGTCCGCCCGATCAACGCCCCCAATACGACGAGGTCGTGCTCGTCATCTCCTCCGCCGAAAACTCGGGCTTCGCCTACGATTACTTATATGAAGTGGAATTCGATCCAGATTTAACCGACGCACCCCCGGCGGTCGCCACCGCGTTGCGCCCCAACTATCCCAACCCCTTCCATCCCAACGAACACCAACAGACCCGGCTAGTCTTCGACCTCGTTTCGCCAAGCGCCGAGACCCGCCTCTCCATCTTCTCGACCACGACCTCGGCACTCGCGCCGCGCGCGAAGGCCACGCCGCCACCTGGGATGGTCGCAACCTCTCGGGCAAGCTCGTCGGCACCGGTGTCTACCATCTGCTGCTCGAAACCGACGGGCGGCGGACTACTCGTTCTTTGGCTGTTGTCCGCGACTAAGTAGGTCAGTGGGTGAGGCTGCGGGGCTGAAGATCAATCCCGTCGCCGGACCGCCTAGGACCACTGATTCTAATACGCTGCGCATCCTGTTCGCTCGCTCGTAGATCAAAGCTGCGGTCTCCGCATCGAATAACTCACCTAGCGTCTTGGCAAATAGCGTTAGCCATCGGTCGAAATGTTCGGCGCCGACCATCAGCCCCGCATGCGCCTGCTGTGGATTGCCGTGATAGCGGCCCGACGCATTTAGCACCCCGGACCAAAAGTCGCACATGCGATCCAAATGCGGCGCCCATTGCCCCTGAAAGCGATGCTCAAAAATGTGCCCGAGCAAATCGTCTTGCCGCACAGTGGTATAAAATGTCGTCACCATCCGCCTAATTTCTTCGTCGCCGATCTGCACCTGTTTCATGCCGCCGCTCCTATTGCCAATAAGCCATCGCGCTTTGTCGCGATCAAATCTTCAACGCTATAGCGATCCAACTCCGCCAAAAATGCTGCCTTCGCCCCGTCAAGCGCCGTGCTCAACAACATCCCGGTACCAATGGGCAGCTATTCTTTTCCGGCACGAAACACTCCGCCATATCGAAATTGGGCTCTAACTGCAGTCCCATTGATCACCAGGCTATCAAGATAACATCGGCAAGCTGGGGGATGCCCATCGACGCTCAAAAGCCGCACCCGATCAAGAAGGCCGTATCGCTTCTACCGTCACCTCACCCTCGTCCCAAACCACAATACCCGCGCCCATCTCAGCCAACTCGACGACATCACCAGGCACTTGCAACCTGAGCGAGGTCATCTCCGGCCCACTGTAGGCGGCAATATACCTTTTGCCCCCCGGACAAGCGCAAAGCCATATCGGTCCCTTGTCGCAGGTGAGCGTCGCACCGCCGATGGCGACTTGCCCAGAAGCGCTCTGCCGAGCATAGGGCGACTCGTGCATCGGCCAGCTTAACGGGCCGTCCTGGGTCCAGCGCCGCTTTAACGACCACTCGAACAGATCGACCTCGATGCCGAGCACGCGGTCGTCGCGCACGTATTCTACACGCAATGCGCGCTCGCCGCCCGCGACATAGGTGGCCGGCGGAACCGCCTCGTCAACGAGCGTGCCGGTCGCTACCTTAGCGGCAAAATCGGCAGCGCTGGCATGGTCGGTACGCTCGGCCAATTCGCAGTAGAAACCGCAGCGCGGCTGCCCCTGATAAAAAGAGCCGGGTTTGGCCATTTCCCAGAAGGTTTTCGCCGGTCCCGTATAATTGTACATCTCCAAGGCCAGATGACCGTCCAGTTCGACCAGGCGAATGGGAGCGCCGCCACCCAGGTCCGTCAGTTCCAATGGCAAGACCGCCGTCCACAAACCACCGCTACCGACGACGACCACCTCGCCCCGAGACACCTCAGCCGGCAGCACGTCTACTTTATGTTGGCCGATCCATATCTCATCGACCTGCTCAATCTCGGCCCACACCATTACGGCCTTAGCGCTCGTGCGCCGCGTCCAGGCGTCGAGACCACGCGGTGCGTAGAGGCCAATGGCGCGCCCCCGCTCGTGCACGCCATAGAAGTGCCCTTCTTCGGGAACGACCTGGCCCGGCTCGCGCGACGGCGTCGTCTGGAAACTGAGCCACTGATCGTCGAGTATATAGCGCGAAAAGAGCACACCACTGCGCGCGCTGTCCGGGCGTCGATACTGCGCGTGGAATACACAGGACTGCAAGGCAATGAAAATTACTTCCTGGGTCTTCAGCTCGCAGGAAGCCACGCCCAAACTGAAAGAGGGGCTGTGATAGGTGCTCAGTGCCACCGGCTCTTCGCCGTGGGCCGTTTCGTCTATTTGCTCCGGCACGTCAGGGCGCTGTAACAGGTCGCCGATCCAGGCGGGCAATTGTCCGTCGTCCAGCCACGCACGCACATTGTCAACATTAAAAGCATCGGCATTAAAAACGGCATGGCTATAGGCGCGACTGAAAGGACCTGCCCAATTGCCAGTACCGGGGTGTATGTGCAGCGCGGCGGAAAGGCCGAGGCGAGCGAGCATGGTGCGGGCGCGGATACGGGTATGTTCGTCCTCGGTCAATTCGACCAGGCGGCCCAGCACGCGCACGGCGACGGAGGCGTAGTTGGGACTATTGTATTCGGCAGGCAAGCCGTAGGTGTCGACGTGCGCCATCCAGCGCACCAGTTTTTCCCGACCACGTCGAGCTGTGGTCTCGTCGTTCAACAACTGGCCGCCGAGGCAAGAGTTAACGATATCCTTAATTACGATGTTGGTATAAGTCGGGGCCACGTCAATGCGCGCGATTTCCTGCAAACCCAGTGCAATGGCGCGGCGCATGGCCGCAAGCAAGTCCGGGGGCAGTGCGTCCGGTGTTTTGCACAGCACGGGAATGCAATAAAAGAGCACGAACTGCACGGCGTTGAGATCTTCGACGACTTCGTCTTCCAACTCCCAGCGAAAATTGCCGAGGTGTGGATCGGTCTCGCGCACTTCCTGGCAGGTGAGTACCGCACGGAAAATATCGGCGGCTTCGGCGATGCCGGCGGGTGTGCCGTTGGCCATCAGCTCAGAGGCCAGTTGGACCGCGGGTATGGTAGCGTGAAAAACGCGCCCGTGCACCTGGTGGGCGGGCATATGTGCCTGGACGTCGTAGTTTTCGGGTAGAGCCAGCGGTGATGACAAGGTGGATCCTTCTATGGATAGTGAACTGTGTATTTAGCTAAAAAGATGATGATTGTAACCATAAAAAACCTTTCCATGGATTTTATAAACTTATCACTCCACCACCTCCACTGCCCCTTCACGAAAAAAAGCCCAAATCCTCCTTCGCCGCCGCCTTCGCCACCCCCTCGTCCAGCGTCACTCCCAAACCAGGCTTCTCCCCCGTCGCAATATGCCCATCGACAATCAACGGCCCTTCTTTTACCAAATCCGACCAAAGCGCATTGTCCAAGTGATGAAACTCCAACGCGAGAAAATTGGGCACTGCCGCGCAGACATGCGTCATCGCAAAAGTGCCGATCGGCCCGCAGATATTGTGCGGCGCCAAAGGCATATAGTACATATCCGCGAAATCCGCGATCCGCCGCCCCTCCAACAGCCCGCCCGCCTTGGCCATATCCGGCGAGACGATATCGGCCGCCTGCGACTGGATCAGTTCGCGAAAGCCAAAGCGCGTATAAAAGTTTTCCCCCGTGCAGATCGGCGTTTTGGTGCTGTTTTTGACCATCGCCATCGCCTCGACATTTTCCGCCGGAATCGGGTCCTCCAACCACAACAGACCCAAATCTTCGAACGCATGCGCGACTTTGAGAATGTCGACCGGCGCATAGGCCCAATGCGCATCAATGGCCAAATCCGTGTTCGAGTCCAAGGCCTCGCGCACCGCGGTGACCACCGCGACATAGTGCGCGATATCGTCGTTGCTGATACAGCGATTATACGCGTCGCGCCGCGAAGGCAGGGGATCTATGTCAAATTTGATCGCCGTAAAACCCCGCGCCTCGACCTCCTTGGCCTTTGCCGCATAAGCCGCCGGCGTCTCGTCCTTACCGGCATGGCAATCATTGTACACGCGAACTTTATCGCGAAAACGCCCGCCCAACAATTGCCAAATAGGCACCCCCACCGCCTGCCCGGCGATATCCCACAACGCCATCTCGATCCCGCTGATTGCGCTCATCACCGCCCCCTGATAATAGCCCGACGCCGACATGCCCTTCATCATATCGCGAAAACAGCGGTCGACATCGAGCGGGTTTTTCCCGATGAGTGTCTTGGTCAACCGCTCATCTACCGCAATCTGATGCACGCCCGCCCCATGATACGCCTCCCCAATCCCCACAATTCCATCATCCGTCTTCACCTTTACCAACACCCAAGGCATCGGCTGCAACAATACCGAACTAATTTCGACGATTTTCATAACCACCCCCCTTTATAAGGCAAAATAACCATTCCCCGAATCTATCCTAACTGCAGGCCATATTCCCTGATTCTACTTAGCCGATGTCTGCCAGACGCGAAAATTCACACTGACGTCCAAAGACGAACTCGTCGTCGACGCGAGGTCCAGAGGCATCCACGTCGAAGACTGGGGCCACACTATATTCGCGTCCGCGCCAAAGTGCGGGTCGACACCGACGAAAACCGGACCAGAGAGATCGCGCGGGAGATCCGTATAGCAACGGACGGCGCAATCAAGGCGACGGGGCCACGCCGCGATTCCTAGTCGGTCTCCTACGATATCGTGGTGCCACACAAAATGGACCTCGACCTAGTCGCCAATAACGGCGGTATCGCGGCGTACAGCGTCAAATGACATTAAAAACGAGCAATGGCGGACTGCAAGTTCCGTGCATCTGTTCACGGCATCGCGCTGATAGTGACTAAAGGTCGTGCTATCGTCATCCGTCGCAAAACCTGCCACCAATTTCGGCCAGCTATCGATGTCCTATTCACGCGCCACCACGAACTGCGCGTCGTTAAGCGTGAATTCGCCGCCACTGCTGCCTTGCGCGACGATCCGCTCGAGACCGCTTCCGCATTGCCGGCCTGGTGCGCCTTGAGCAGCTTCTTGGCCTGCTTCTTTAAATGCTCCAGACTCGACTCGCCCGGCTTCTTGCACTGCGTGCCAACTGGCGAAACCGCGCTCACGAGACACCGTTTCCAGCGTGTCGACCACACTGCTCGAAGCGAGAATCGCCGCGGCGGTAACCTTGGCAAAGCGCGGCGCGGACTTGCGGATGCGTTCACAAGCAGATGCGGGCCTTAAACAACTCGCTGGCTTCGCGCCGGATCTCGGACTCGGATTTAGTTTGGGATATTGAATTAGACATACTACCCTCTCCGTGCTACGCCTGGTGCCCGCCCGATCAGGCTGAAAGAAGGTCTATGTAATTTGGTGGGTTAAAGGTGGGTTAAACCCTTACCGCGGGCCGGAGGCTCCCTTCAGCGCGCGTTTATTTATTTTAATCCGCGACTCTGTCCATCGCAAGTGTTTTTTATTCTTGCCGTCCATCCACCTTCCAACACCTCAATCGCTTAATTTCTATAAAAAAGCAAACACTTCGTACCCGACCTTCATTTTACAGTAAAAGCGGGTCAGAGGACAAGGGCCGTCGACGATTTATACGAGGAGTTTGCAAAAACACTCCAGCGCCAGACGATCAAGCTGGTGCGCAAGCCGGATGCGGCGGCGGACCTGGTCCAGGAGACCTCTATCCGCAGCCTAAACCATTTGCGACTCATAGCGCAACTCAATCGGCGACAACGCCGCACCTGGCTCGGCCAGACTTTGAAGCGCCGAACTCTGCGACCCAATCTTGGCGAGCTCGTCGTAAACAAAATCACCGTGTTCACCATCGTGGAGTTGTTGCAAATAATCTCGATACATCGCAAGAAAATAGCGCTCGAATTCCACATAGCGATCTATGTCACTGAACAAAGCGGCATTCGACTCCGTAAAACTACCGGTCAGATAATAACCGCGACTCCGTAGGTCATCTCGAAAACACCCACCACTCCGCCCTGGATCCCATCAACCCGTTCATTATCTGTAGTGTGTATTAAGGCGATATCGTGCACCATTGATCTAAATCGATAAGATCAATGTTCAAAAGGGCATCACCCTCGGCGCGGTCGGCATACGCGCCTGTACCGTGGCGTCAAAGCTCTTGCGCACTAGCTCCCATTTAACCGCCTGATGATCCGGTGCGTCAGCCAGGTTGTTATGCTCCCAGGGATCACTCTGTAGGTCGTAGAGTTCGTAAAGGTCCTTGCCGTGATACGAGACGAGCTTCCAGCGCCGGTCGCGGTACATCGTCGCGTGCGTCTGGTCGGGATAATCGATTGCCCCGTAGAACTCGCTGCGCACAAAATCGCGGTGGTCCTGTGTCTCACCCTTGAGCACCGGCAATAACGACTTGCCCTGCACGTAATAGGGCACTTCTTCGCCGACCGCTTCATAAAAGGTCGGCGCTAGATCCATCAATTCGACCAACGCATCCGACACCACGCCCTCGGAAAAATGCCCCGGCCAGGAGACGATCAGCGGCACCCGCGCCAACCCCTCGTAAAAACGACAGCCCTTGAAAACCAGCCCGTGGTCGCCGAGCATCTCGCCGTGGTCGCTCATAAAGACGACAATGGTGTTTTCGCGTTCGCCAGTCGCCTCCAGATGGTCGAGGATGCGCCCGAACTCGCAGTCGACCTGCTCGATCATCGCGTAATAAGAAGCCTGGAGTTTCTTGTCCTCCCATTCGGCCGGGTCTTTCGCCTCCGACTGAAAATCGATTCCACCTGCAGCCAACCGCTGTTGCTGCTCTATGTCGCTGGCGGCAAAATGCGCGCCGGGTAGGGTCTCCGGATCATAGCGGCGAGAATACTCCCACGGCGCGTCAAAAGGCGGGTGCGGGTCGAAAGCATTGACGCTGAGCATCCAGGGCTGGTCCTCGCGGCGGTTTTTGTCGATAAATTCGATCGACTTCTCACTACACCAGCGCGTCTGGTGCAGGTCCGGCGGAATATTGTCCGCGCTTGCCGTCGGCTCGTATAAGCCACCGAAAGTTGCGACCCGGGCGCCCTCGCGATAGTTCTTGGTCTGATAAGGGACCATAAGTTCGTCGGCGTCACCACCCTGCTGCCGCACCCACTCGGCATAGTCGTGCCCGTAGACGCGTGCCCCCCTGTGGTCGTGGCTGTATTGGAAATAGCGATAGCCGTCGTCGACCCGGTTTTCCACTCCATGCGCCGCGCTGGCCAAGTGCAGCTTGCCGACCAACCCGCAATCGTAGCCACTTTTCGCCAAGCGGTGCGGCAGTAGCCGGCTCTCCTGTTCGCGCGGGAAAAATTCATTGCCATTGCCGGTAACCCCGTTCGCGCCCGGATAGGTGCCGGTGAGAAAACTGGCGCGGCTCGGAGTGCAGATCGGACTTTGGCAATAGGCATGGGTGAAGGCCACCCCTTTGCGGGCGAAAGCGTCTAAACGCGGCGTATTTATGTGCGCGTTGCCCAACGCGGCGATCGTATCAAAACGCTGTTGGTCGCTGCAATACCAAAGGATATTCGGTCGATCGGTCATGGTCTTTTCTTTTTTTGAGGATGTGCCCGAAAAGTTCTAGTCCACTAAATCCATCAAATCGCTGAGCGCCGCGACCCGCGGCCCCTGCCAACTCGCCGCTTTCGGTTTGCAATGCCCTTCCCGCGAGGAGAATAGCACCATATCGACGAGCGGGGCGAAGGGCATTTCGCTCCATAACATCGGCACTTCGAGGCCGCAATCGCTGATCAGCGCGGTTTTCAGACCCAAACTTTCAGCCGTGTCAGTGTCTCGACCGCATCATCGCGGGGGCGTAGATTCGCACAAATACAACTGACGCGCAACTCCACCGCCGCTTCGATACGCTCCGCGTCGACTTGCGTGCCCAACACATTGCAGATATGCGTCAGACATTCTTCCAGCGTGGCAAAACCACCCGTCGTCCGTCGGTTTCCCACCTGCGCCACCCAGCAGAGAAACCATCTGCAGACAGCAAAAGCACCGCCGCCATCTGCCGCAACAGCGCATCATAGCCGTCGCGCCCCAGATCTTCGATCAACGTGCCATAGAGATCGAATACGAAGGCCCGAATGCTCATTGAACTGGTGCGCGGAAATCGCCAACTCGGTCTATTAATCGCAAAATAAGAAAGCTCATAGCGCCCGCCTAATCGGCAAAGTCGAACACCGCTTTCCACCCCTCATCCAACTTCAGACGCGCATCAAACTTACTGCCTTTGCGGCTTTTAAAGCCTTTGATCAATCCCGTCTTACCCTTGGCGATCAAGGTCTGAATTTGTTTTTCAGTCAGCTTCTTGCTCGCGATTTCCTTCCACACGACAAAGTCGCAACCCTCGCGATAGCGGTTGCAGCCGAATCCGCGCTTGCCCTCGATGATCTGGCCCTGATTGCACTTGGGACATGAGAGGTCTCCGGACGTTCTTATCGCCGCTTTGCGGGGCGACGGCTGCTGTTGAGAGAGTGCCTCCACAGGCGGCGAAGGCGAGTGCGCAGAAGACGGCGAAGCGTCGCGGGCAAATGCATTCGACGCAGGTGCCGCGGAATTATCGCCATGTGCAGGTGGCGGTCCCTGCTCTTCGGGATACGGCGCCCCTAATGGTGGTGGCTCTTGGTCCTCTGGATACGGCGGCGGCCCTTGATCTCTCACCGATGCTCGTCCTTCACGCCGCGGCATGCCCGGCGCGGCACCGGACCGCCCCTTAGCTTGCCCCCCCGCAGCCCCGTTCCTCGGGCCGTCGTCAAATTCAAAAACCACTTTGAAATTGTCGTCAAACTTGAGCCGCGCCTCGAACTTCTTACCTGCTTTGGAAGTAAAACCCTTCATCTGCTCCGTGCGGCCATTGGCCATTAGCAACTGCGCCTGCTTCTCCGACAGCTTCTTTTTGGCCACCGTCTTCCAGATCGTAAAATCGCAACCTTCGCGATAGCGGCTGCAACCATAGGCCTTGGCGTTTTCTGCGACCTTACCCTCCTTGCATTTAGGACATGAACCAATCTCTTTACCCGGACCTTTCTTACCGCTTTTGCCCCTGCCGCCACCCTGTTCCGCCCGTGCCTGCGCCGCCTGCTCGGGCGACAACGCTGGACCCTGTTGGATCTTGGGCACCAGGTCGCGCACAAAATCGGCGATACCTTCGTAGAATTCGGCAACCGGGCGCTGGCCATCCTCGACCTCTTTGAGCTGCTGTTCCCACTCGGCCGTCAATTCTGGGCTGCGCATCGGCTCGGCCACCAAACCGATGAGCGCTTTGGCCTTTTCGGTCGCGTTGAGCGACTTCTTCTCGCGCAGTACATAGCCGGTGCGGATCAATTTTTCTATCGTTTCGGCTCTAGTCGCCGGAGTACCCAAGCCCGATTCCTTCATCGCCTCGGCCAACTCGTCGTCCTCGATTTCACGACCGGCATTTTTCATTGCCGCCAAAAGCGTGGCGTCGGTATAGGGCCGGGGCGGCTTCGTTTCTTTTTCGACCACGTCCATGTTTTTGATATGGACTTCCTGGCCCTGCTCTAAAGACGGAATCGCCTGGCGCTGATCCTCGTCCTCCCCCTCCTTATCACTCCCCTTGCTTTTCTCCTCGCCCCCGCGCCGTGATTCGACAACCTTCCACCCTTCCTCCAACACCACCGACCCTTTGGCGACGAAAATCGCGCCGCCGATATCGACGGTCACCGTCGTCTCCTCGACGACCTGGTCGGGCAGAAACACACCGACGAAGCGCGCCACCACCAAATCGTAGACTTTTTTCAAGGCCGGTGACAAATTGGGCGCAGCTCGTTGTCCTGTGGGGATTATCGCATGGTGATCGGTGAGTTTTGTGCGGTCGACATAAGCCTTACCGAGCTTGTGGCCTCCTCGCAAGCGCGCCAGCGCGGCTGGGGCCTGCGGATGTTCGAGCTTTTGCAGGATACCCGGCAACTCGGGCACCATATCCTCGGAGATATGACGGCTCTCGGTGCGCGGATAGGTAATGAGCTTGTGCGTCTCGTAGAGAGCCTGCGCGTATTCGAGAACCTGCGCCGCGGTAAAACCGAAACGACGGTTGGCGTCGCGCTGCAGGTTGTTGAGGTCGTAGAGCGCGGGAGGCCGGTGCTTTTTGATCTTCTTCTCGACCTTGAGCACCTTGCCCATCTTATTCGGGCTGAGCTGGCGGTGCAACCGTTCCGCCTCTTCCTTCTTCTCGATCCGGGTCTGGCCGTCCTTGGTATATTTGGCCGCGAAGCCCTCCTCAAACCCGGCGACCAACTCGTAAAAATAGACCTTCTTGAAATCGGCGATCACCGCGTCGCGTTTGACGATCATCGCCAAGGTCGGCGTCTGCACCCGGCCTATCGTGCACAGCACATTGTTGTGCACGGTGTAAGCGCGGGTCAGGTTCATGCCCATCAGCCAATCGGCCTGGCCCCTGGCCCGGGCGGCGTCGGCCAGTGCGTCAAAAGCAGCCCCCTCTTGCAAGGCGGCAAAACCGCCCTGGATCGCCTCGTCGGTCAAACTAGAAATCCACAATCGCTTGAAGGGCTTTTTGCAGCGGGCGTGCTGGTAGATCAGCCGGAAAATATTCTCGCCCTCGCGACCGGCGTCCGTTGCGCAGACCACTTCCTTGGTCTCGGCGTCGTTGAGCAACCTTTTAACGATCTGGAATTGATCGGCCGTCGAGCCCGAGGTCTTGAGCTTCCACTTCTCGGGAATCATCGGCAATTGCCCGAAGGACCACCGCCCTTTCCAGGGCGGACCGTACTCGTCCGGTTCGGCGAATTGCACCAGATGGCCCAAGGCCCAGGTGACGATATAGCCATTGCCTTCGAGATAGCCCTGGCCGCGTTTTTGCGCACCTAGGATGCGGGCGATATCGCGCGCGACGCTGGGTTTTTCACTGAGAATAAGAGTCGCCATATTTATAGGCTAATAAGCGACTACAACCGGCGCAACGTCCCATTCTTCATGATCCCGCCCGCTTCGCCAATTTCTCGAACAAATCGCGAAAGATCACATCGCGCCGCACAGTGCGCGCTACCCGCATAAAATGCCGCGAAGGCTTGTGACTCCAGGTGTACTGATCCGTCAATATCGGGCTATGCACCACATCGCTCGGCACCCATGACGCGTCGAGTAGCCAGGCGGTTGCCGAGATGTCCCAAATGACCTTGGAATAAGCGAAGTGGTCCTTGGAATAGGCCGTGAAAATCTCGACCAAATAATCGCCAATGGCCCCCCTCCCCTGCACAAAACGCTCCAACTCCGCCAGCGTCGTCAGCAGATGTGAGGCCACCGGGAAACAGGGGATCTGCACAAAGGGCACACCGCTGTCGAAAACCACCTGCGCCGCCTTGAGATCACCCTGCAAATTAAACTCGTGTGCCGTCGGCCAAGAATGCGCATGACCGCCGAGCCAAACCACGACGATCCGCTCGACGATCGACGGATCTTTCAACAGCGCCGAGGCCACATTGCTAATCGCGCCGATCGCGACCACATAGAGTGGGCTGTCGCCCTCTTTCGACTTGGCGATCATATCGTCAACCGCCTCACTCTCTAGCGGCTCTTCCCCCCGCAGGATATCCGTCGAACCGCGAAAGACAAAACCATCCGGCGAAACATCCAAACGATCCAACAGCCGCAAGATCTCCTGGTAGCTCTTCTCCATCCCGTCGCCTGGCCCCGAGGATCGATTATTGTCAAAAGGCGCAGCATAAATCGCCTCCACCGCAAGCCTATCGGGCGAAATCAGCGCTTGCACGACAGCAAACTGATCATCAATCTCATTATACGTATCGGTGTCGAGCACCATACGCGCCTTGCCCGTAGGTGGCGCCAACCGCTCCAGCATCAACGCCGGATCCAACTGAGGAAAATCCATAATTGACATTCCTTTTATTAAAGTGGATTTTCAATCTGTTTATTTATAATAGCAGAAACCACTCAAGTTACCCAGGTCCAGTTTCGGAGTGCGACACAGGGCGTTGGGGGGAGCGGGGTGGTGGAAAAAGGGCCTGGTCGAACAAGGTGGGGCAGTGGTCGCGAAGGCGACCTGAGGGGCGATGGTCTGGGGGTCTAAAAACGCCCGGATCTCGCACCTCAAAACCGGACCGCCCGCACTCAGCTTTAGTTATTTAATAAGGAAAATAATATGCCATTCTTAAGCCGCGAACAACTCGCCCACTTCAAAGAAGAAGGGTATTTATTGGTCCGGGGCATGCTCGACGTCGAAGAGGTCATCCAGCCCATCATCGACGAATACCACGGCGTTCTCGACAAGCTCGCACATGAGCTCCATGCAGCCGGGCACATCGAATCCACCTACAACGACCTACCCTTCGGCAAACGCCTGACGCAAATCGTCGTCGACAGCGGCGAAGTGCACGCGCAGTATTTCGATTTCTCGCTGCCGCAAAACGGCATCGAGGCCGACACGCCCTTCTGGGCCGGACCGGCCGTCTTCCGCTGCCTGAGCAACCCGGCCCTGCTCGACGCGGCTGAATCTATCGTCGGCCCTGAGATCTGGTCCAACCCCGTGCAGCACGTGCGCATCAAGCCGCCCGAACACCTGGTGCCCAAAGACCACAACAGCCAAGCCCTGGTCACTGCCACCAGTTGGCACCAAGACAGCGGCGTGGTCCTTCCCGAAGCCGACGCGTCTAATGTGCTGACAGTGTGGTTCCCGCTCAACGAAGCAACAATCGAAAACGGCTGTCTGCAGATCATGCCCAATAGCCACCGCCAAGGAACGTACACCCACTGCCCGGGCCACCGCGGCCTGCGCGTCCCCGAACAGGTGATGGATATGGACTCGGCGATGCCGTTGCCGATGCAACCAGGCGACGTGCTCTTCCTAACCCGCCATACCATCCACGGTTCGCTTTCGAACCATAGCGACGACGTGCGCTGGAGCTTCGACCTGCGCTACAACCCCATCGGCCAAACCACCGGCCGCGATATCTTCCCAGGCTTTATCGCCCGCAGCAAGGCACAACCCCAAAACGTATTAAGCGACCCCGTCGCATGGGAGCAACTCTGGCGCGACACCCGCGACCGGCTGGCCTTGGAAGAACAGGTCGTCTTCAACCGCTGGAGCGCCGACGCGGCTGTCTGCGCATAGGATTCAAGCCATCCACTCCAGCGTTGCGAGCACCGCCATAATCTGTAACCGCACCTGATCCTCCACCGGAGTCGCCGGATTGTTGTTTTGCACCTCGGTGACGATGTGGACCATCCGCTCGCAAATCGGTCGCCATACAGCATTCAGCAAATTGCGCTGCACGTCATTGTTGCGATAGGGAATCTCGGCCCGCTCGCGCGGCCGGGCGCCGGCCTGCCGCCAGCAGGCCATAATCTCCTCAGCCAACGAAAGATGCTCAGTCTGCATCCCCAGCGACAGTTCTTCCTGACAAGTCGGTAGGAAAAGTGCGGTGTTACGGTCGGAGCTTAGAAACTCGGTCTGGTGCAGATCGAGCCAGACATCGTAGGTGGCCGCCTCGTCCAGTGTGAAGAAGGAGCGGAAAAACGTTGAGCGATAATCGCGGTTTGGCTCGACATAGAGAAACTCTTCTAATTGCTCGTAGGCGATTCCGATTAGCGCGGGGGCCACGACCTCGCGCATATCCCAAGCGTCCACCCGCGGGAAACGCGCACCCTTCTGCTCCCCCGATTCCCCGAACATCCACAGGAAAAACTGCTCATTCGCAATCTCCGTACCATCCCAAAATTCAACCGGCGCGCGCGCACTGCCGCCGGGATTGGCGTCCGGTACTAGGGTGATTGAGAAATGCGCTAAAACCCATGCTCGCCAAGCCGCGTTGCGCACACCATAATCGCGCCAACCCGCCAATGCCTTAGCCAGTTCCATACAGGCGGCGGCACCGGCGGGTTCGTGCGCGTGCGGGCGGGAGACAAAGAGCCGCTTTTTATCCCAGCCAAAAGTCAGCGCGTATACCGCGCGGGAACTCATCGACGCGCAAACCCGGTGTTCCCTCTAGGTCGGCGACCAGCGCCTCCACCGCATCTGGCCAAACGCAGTATTCTACGCGGTCGGGCCATGCATATGCCGGTGCTTTCACCTTAAGCCCACCGCAATTCGATGGTTAGTTCCGCCGCCAATTGCTGCAGCTCATCTACCAATTGCCCCGGCAATAAAATGCCTTCTTGCAAATATTTGCTGCGGCGACGGAAACTGCCCTCGCCCGGCCACTGCGCCTCGCCTTGTTCAGGGGCGGCGGGGGCAGCTTTCAGATGCGCAGTCAACTCGGCCAGTCGCTCGGGCAACCAATCGCCAAAAGGTTTGATTGCGATAAAAAGCTTGGTCGAACCGCCCTCCGTGTCGGTCGGATTTTTCAAGGTCCCCTGCTCAAAACACAATAGGCCATTTGCCAGACCCGCCGTCAACAATTCGACCATAAACGCCAGCCCCGACCCCTTGTGCCCGCCCATCGGCAGAAAACGGCCCGAGTCGATAATCGCCTGCGGATCTTCGTCTAATCCCCACCCCAATGGCACCCGCTCACCAGCCGCCGCTGCCATGCGCACCCGACTCACCGACGACTGTGTCATCGCCAAGTCCAATACCACAGGCTCCGTGCCCGGCACGCCGATGGCGATCGGATTGTTGCCCAACGAAGGGGCACTAGTGCCCCAAGCGGCGAAGTTGACGATGGCATTGGTGAAACACAGCCCGACCATGCCCTGTTCGGCCGCTCTTAGCGCATAGCTATACGCCCGGCCCCAATGCGCCACGCCGCGCACCGCCACCGAACCGATCCCGTATTCGCGCGCCTTGCCCACCGCCTTGTCCATGCACACCGCCGAGACATAACGGCCAATCCCGCGATCCGTCTCGTATAACGCCGAGGCCGGATAGTCCACGACCACCTTCAACTCCGGCGCACCATTGGTACGCCCCGTGCGAATATGCTCGATCATCGTCGGCAATAATCTCGCGCCATGCGTATGCACCCCACACAGATCGACCTCAGCGCCAATCTGCGCTTCAACTTCGGCCACATGCGGCGGTACGCCGAGTGCGCCGAGCGCGTCTTTGAAAAACTGTACCAGGTCCGGATGCGCGATCCGTTTTGGCCCACTCATCGGATCACCGCCTCTTCGCCCAAGTGCTCGCGTATCCATTCTCTCAGCGGCACATCCTCCTCCTTCGGCGAAGTATACCCGTGCCCGCCGCTCGGCCCCGCGCCCAACAACTGCTGTTGGATCGGATCGCAACGATCCATTAAATGTGCAACGGTCATATCGTCGCGCGGCCGCAACCAACGATAGCTATACCCATAAAACAGCACTTTGCGTGCGTTGGGTGAATAGTTGTGGCCAGCCGCATGCCAAATCCGCCGGTCAAAAAACACCGCGTCGCCGGCCGCCACCCGTATCGGCACCGCCCCCGCTGGGTCGGCGTCCCCATCAGCGGGCATCTCCACCGCGTTGCGCAGATGTGAGCCGGGCACCGCGTGAAAATTACCGCGGTCAGTGTCCGTGCAATCCGTTAGGAAAAATGCAACCTTGAGCGATACCCTCGGCCGCGGCTCGGTTTCGAAATCCATATTGAGCCGACCGCTGTCCTGGTGCCAACCGAGCCTTTTGCGTTTGGGCTCTGCACCATTTAAAGGGGGCGTGACGATCATATGCGAATGGTAGAGCTGTATATGCCAACCTAATATCCCAAAGACCTTGGCGAAGGTGTTCGGCCAGTCGAGTAAGGGCAAAAAAAGTGCGTCCTTGCCGATAAAGTCGAATAGATTGAGCATCTCGATATCTGCCAGCCCCATCTTGGGCCGATACTCGGCATCGAGACGATCGACCACCGGTATCAACTCCGCAACCCTCTCAGCAGGCAACACGTCGCGAACGACCAGAAACCCGTCCATCTCGAATTGCTGACGTTCTTCTTCGGTCAGAGCATATTGCAGACAACTCGTATCCATCTAGACCAGCCCTTTCTTCACGTCGGCATAACTGACCAGTTTAATATTTCGCTCGCGAATGATTTCCTGGACCCGTTTATCCGTCCAAGCACGGACAACCCCCTCCCGATCCACTGCCACATTATCATATCCGGCATGACCGAGCGCCCTAGCCTCCGCGCATTGGAAAGCCGGATGTTCGATAAAGAGCCATCGTCCCCATCCAAGGCGTTGCAAATTTTCCCGCAGCAGCTCCACCTTCTGTTCCGGTACCAACGATTGGCTGCGCGACCCAAAACCGGCAAAGCGTTCAAACCCCTCCATATCAACACCTAACCCATATTCCTCCTCCAGCTTGCTGCATACCACCCCTATTCGCTCGTCCACCCGCATCAAGCCCATATGCCCGCTCAAATGCGAGGCGTGTGGCACATGCACGAGCACCCGCTCGATCTGCGCCCGCAATTCAGCCTCGACCTCCGTTATATCCCAATCGAGATCTAACAACCCTTTAACGCCCTCTTTACGCGAGCGCAGGGTCGTGCAGAAATAACCCGCATCCGTCACCAAGCTCGACGCGGCGGTCAGCGGCGCCCATTTAATATTTTCCCATTCGCTGGTCAGCGTCAGGTGTACGCCCACATCGTATTCGGGACACGCGTCGAGCAATCGCACCGCCTCCATAAACCACGCGCACGGCGCCATCAACTCGACCGATCGCGCAATACCTTCGCGAAAGGTATGCATACAGGCTTCGTTGGCGTTATGTGCCATGCCGATATCATCGGCGCGCACCAGCAGATAAATAGCGCTCATCGCCGCTGCCCTTCGGCCCAGGCCTTGAGCGGAATATCTTCATCCTGGGGCCGCCAATAACGCGAGACCGGATGCATCTCCGGATCGTCACCGGTGTAATTGTCCTTACCCGTGCCCAACTCGCCCAAAAGCTGCAACTGGATGGGCGTGCATCCTGCAAGCACCTCGGGCCGCTGGTGGTCAAAATCTGAAGAGCGCATCCAACGGTGATGATAACCATAATAGAGACATTTGCGCGCATCGCCCGCCAGGTTCGGCGTCAGGCAGTGCCAGAGTGCGGTGCGCCACACCAACGCGGTACCGGGTTTGACATTGACCTCGACGATGCGCTCGGGGTCCGCACCCTTTTCCCGCTGTCCGTCGAGCCAAGGGCTGGTGCGGTGGCTACCCCTCACCACGCAAATCGCGCCACTATTGTGCGCAGTGAGATCCGTCAGATAGTAGCCGACCTTCATCTCCATAAAAGGCAAGACGCCGTCGACTTCTGGCCAACCGAAATTCGGCCCGTCCGCATGCCAAGAGAAAAAGCTCTCCGGCGAACCGAGCACTTTCTCGCCGTGCTCCTGCTCCATCGGTGGCCGTACATCCAGATGCGAGGTGCGTAATTGTATATTGAATCCCATCAGGTCCACCACCAGCGGCAAGATCCGCGGGTGTTCCATCATCTCCTTCAACAGCGGGTCGGCCGCGACGATATTGCGCATCTGCAATGCCTCGTGCGGCCCAAATGCACGCTCTGCGGCGAAACGAACATAAAAAGCATCGATTACGGCCAATAGCGCCGCAACCTCATCGGGCTCCAGCGCATCTTCAACGAGAAAAAAACCATCCTCATCAAACTGCCGCCTCTGTTCCACTGTCAGTTCCAAGGTCTCGTCGGACAATGTGTATACTCCCCTAAAACGAAATGCATAAATAACCGCGTTGCCCAGCGCAAAACACAACCGCACCGGTCGATTAGCCACTGCGGACAAATCCGCATTTGAGTTCCAGCGCACCGGCCGATCAATTTCGTCCTGGATCGGCGCCGAGTTGGCCCAAGATTTAACAAATCTGGAGGTTATGGGCAAAACCATCGATGCAGAACAATAAAATGCCATTTGGTCTCTACGCGTTCGGCATTCATATTTACGCCAAACGCCTTCACTACTCCTCCACCCATAGGCAACAAAGATGAGCCAAGCGAATTATAAATGGACGCAACTCACCGACGCGGCCCCCTTTGCCCCCCGCGACGGGGCCGGCGCGTTGGTCTACAACGACAGAATATGGATCATCGGCGGCTGGAATCCCGACGATACGACCTACTTCCCCCGCGTCTGCAACAACGAGGTCTGGTCGTCGGCCGATGGGGTCGAATGGACGCTCGACAAAGACAACACCTATACCAACAGCTACGACCCCGCCGCCGATTGGGAAGGGCGCCATACCGCCGGTTACGCTGTTTATAAGGATCGCATGTGGATCGTCGGCGGCGACTGCAACCAAGGCCACTACCAATCAGACGTCTGGTCTTCGGCCAATGGGGTTGAATGGGATCTTATCAATAACGAAGTCCCCTGGGCACAGCGCGTATTGCACTACACCTTCGTTTTTCAGGACAAAATCTGGATCCTCGGCGGCCAAACCCTGCCGCAATTCGCCCCGGCCGAACAACACTACTACAATGACGTCTGGAACACCGAAGACGGCGTAGAATGGCAACGGCTCGAATCGGCCGAGCCGCGTTGGACACCGCGCGGCATGATCGGCGGCAGCGCAATCTTCAACGACCGTGTCTGGATTCTCGGCGGCGGCACCTACGACACACCGGACAAACCCGATCGCATCTACTACCGCGACATCTGGAGCTCCGCCGACGGCGTGCACTGGCAATGCCACAACGAGCAGGCGCCCTGGCCGCCGCGCGACTACCACGAAGTAGCGGTCTTCGACGATAAGCTGTGGGTATTGGAGGGGCACAACGGCACCGACAACCTCAACGATGTCTGGTACTCGCCCGACGGCGAGACCTGGCACGAACTACCCGACGTGCCATGGGCACCTCGACACGCCGCCAGCGTCTGCATCTATCAAGACGCTCTGTGGGTCATCGCCGGAAATAATATGGAAAGCGATGTTTGGAAGCTCGAGCGCATGAACTGATGCGCGTATCTGATGGCGCGAACGGAAACGACACCTCGAAGCCTAAAAAGATAGCCCGAAATGTATATTGGCTTCGCCCTAAAAAAACCGCATCGAGCTTACCTTCGAATACGGCCCTTTCCGATAATATATATTCCTAGCGTGGCAAATCAAAAAACAGGCAAAGCCCGCACTGTGCCTGGCACAATCGATTCGCCCCGATGCGCGCTCTCCACCGCCGCGAAACAGAGCGCCAAACTTTCGAGATTGGCGCGGGCACCGTTAAGTGGTTCACGACGCTCTTCGATCGCGCAAAGCAATTCGGCCATAGTCCCATGGAAACCCTGTTCAAACCATGTTCCCACGAGCTTGGGCCGCGCCATACCTGCTGCCGTGTAAAGCACGACCTCCTGCGCCGTCAAGTCTACACCGTAGGCACCGATCGCCCCTTCGCTGCCGACCAAATAGGTACGGTCCTCCTGGCCCTGACGAGTGTTGCCATTGAAGAATATCGACGCTTGCGCGCTGGCGCATTCAATCGCCACCTGCGCCAGCAGCGGCGGCTTGGCCCTCTGCCCGGCAAAACGTCTAGCTGAGGCATAAACCTTCTGCGGTTTCTCGTCGCGCAAAAGCGCGAGGGCCATATCAAACCAGTGCACCCCGAAATCGTAGAGCACCAGGTCCTCTACCTCGTCAAAGGCCGAACCAGCGATCCAGTTGTGGTCCCAGTGCACGGCGAATTGCACACTCTGCACTTTGCCGACTAGTCCGGCCGCCACCGCCTGTCGCATATAACTAAAATGCGGCGCCCAGCGGCCATTCTGGTTGACCGCCATTTTCACGCCCCGCGCATCGGCCCGCGCCACCAACGCCTCACCAACATCTAGGTCGACGACAAAGGGCTTCTGGCTCAGAATATGCTTTTCGGCGTCAATCGCCGCTGCAAGAATCGGCACCCGCTCCTCCGGGTGCGGCGTGATATCGACCACCTCGATATCATCGCGCGCGAGCAGATCGCGATAGTCCAGATAAATATCGGCCTCAGGATAAAATTCATCGCGCCGCCCCTCCGCCCTTGCACGGTCCCTGCTGCACAATGCCGCAACCTCATAACCGGCGTTTTTATACGCCCGCAGATGCATTTCGGATATGCCGCCGCAACCGATCAGACCTATCGCCGGGCGATAAGATTCCGGGTCGCGCGGTTGGTAGGGCAGGTCCGGGGCTGCGACCTCATCTTCCGACCCAATTTTCCCCCGACCGTAGCCGCTGTCTTGCTCGTCTGCCATCTTATTCGAATAAGGGTAGGGTGCACTTCTGTTCCGCGCTTTGTACCGCGGTATCGACGATCTGTTGGCCAATGCGGCACATACCCGGCGAGAGCGGACCCTCAATCGGCTGACCTTCTTCGATACAGTGAATCATATACTGGACCGGGTTCTGAAAAGGTGCCTGCAATACATCGACCGGCCTCACCTTACCTTCGGGATTCGCCCGCGTCTGCACGCGAATCGTCTCTTCGTAATCATAAGAGCTGATCGTGCCTTCGCGTCCGACGATAACAAAGCCGCATTGGGGCTGCGGTTGCAAAGTCCACGGGTCGGTGAAGGTGCCCCACCGCGTCTCGAATTTCGACAAGCCCTGCGCATAGCGCGCCACGGTGATACTGTGCTCGTCCACTTCGAGCCCGCTCGGCTGGTCGACCGTGGTCGTCACTTCTATCGGCGCGCGACCATCCATAAACCAGGTTCCCAAGGTCACGCCATAACCGAGATAATCCAGCAGAGAGCCGCCGCCCGAATCTCTCTTATAAAACCAACTCGCCGCTTTGCCCGCTTCGACATCCGCCGCCGTCTTCTCGACCTTATCGGCCACGTGCCACAACGGCCCGCGGTTGCCATCGTAATAATGCACCTCGAGCACTTCGCCGATCTCACCGTCTGTAATCAATCGCCTGGCGGTGCAATGCGGCGGATACCAGGCTAAAGGCCAGTTGATCACCAATAGCTTGCCCATGCCCCGCATAGCCACCTGCATTCTGTCGGCTTCGTAGAGCGTGGCGGCAAAGGGTTTCTCCATAATGATGTGCACGCCGAAGGGCGCGATCTTCTCGGTCCACTCGCCGTGTTCGGCAGTTGCAGGGCACAACAAGACGATATCCGGCTCCGTCTTCTGCAAGCACTCGCGATAATCGCTAAAAACCCGATCCGATGGAATCGCAAAATTCTCGATCGCCGACTGCATGCGTTCGGGTTGCTCGCCGCAAAGACCGACAATTTCGACATCCTCGTGCTCAAAAGCCATCCGCAAGTTGTCGCCCATATGCATATGGGCGAAGTTGATCGCAGCGACTTTCCACTTGCTCATGACACTAGCTCCTCGCTGCTCCAGCGTTCGCCGCAGTGCAGCACCTGACTACCTTGGCCGAGCCGCTCGCACTCTCGCGAAAATTCCTCCGGCGACGCGGTGTTAAATTCGAACATCTCATAATGACAGGGAATGACCACACGGGCGCCGATCGCTTGCGCCAAACGCGCCGCTTCTTCGCCAAAAAGATTGCCCGCCACCCGCCTCTCCGGCGCGCGACCATTAATCGGCAATAGCGCGATATCGATACCCAAGCCCGACAGCCGCTCTTCCATACCCTCGTAGGCCATCGTATCGCCGCTATGGTATATCGTCCACTCGCCGCAACGGGCGACATAACCCATAAACTTGTGCCGCGCCTCGGCGTCGATCTCCAGTTCCTCGTGCGCCGCCGGCACACCCTCCACCGCGAATCCTGCCGCCTCATAGTGGCCGCCGTCGACCATGCCCACCAACCAGGCCGGATCACAAGCCAAGCGCTCGGCGGCAAAGGCGCGGTTCGCCTCGGGCACGAGCAATTGCATTTCGGGATTAGCCGCCATCAACGGCAAAAGCGTTTCGGCGTCGAGATGATCGGTGTGATTGTGCGTCGAAGTAACCAGGTCTACAAATTCCAACCGCGCTGTGTCGACGGCAATCTCCGTCATACGCACATGCGGCTTGTCGGTAGTGGCGTATTTGACCGTCAGCGAATCGCTGAGATAGGGGTCAAAGAGCAGGTGACGGTCCTGCCACTGCACCAGAAAACCGCTCTGCCCCAACCACCAAATCGACAAATCCCCACCATGCCGCCGCGATGCGATATCATCTAATAACACCTGGTCTTTCTGCACCGCCTCGATCAAGGGCACCCGATCTTCTCCCGCACGACCTGCACCCCCGCGACCATATTCTCCAACTTGCGTTTCGCCGCCCAGCGCGCCGTCTGGCTCAGTCCGCAATCGGGCGCAAAAGAAAGCCGGTCAGCCGGCGCGTGCTGCAAACACTGTTCGACTCTGGCCGCGATGTCTTCGACCGTTTCGATATAGTAGCTCTTGACATCGATAATCCCCACCGCCACATCGGTCCTCTCCGCGATCTTGCCGATCACCTCCAACTCGGCGTATTCGCGGCTGGCCATCTCGACATGGATCTCGTCCACGTTCATATCCATAAAGGCCGGGAACATCGGCGCGTAATGGCGCAGACCCACCGCGTGCCCCTTGAAGTTGCCAAAGCACAAATGTGTCGACAGATGACACTTGCCCGCGACGGACTCAACCGTGCGGTTGAAGATCTCGACAAAGCGTGCCGGGTCTTCGCGGTGCGCATAACAACTCATCGACGGCTCGTCGACCGTCAGCTCAGTACAGCCCGCTGCGACCAATGCCTCTAACTCCCTGCGCACCATCGGCAATAGCGCCTCGGTCACCGCCCAACGATCCCGATACTGATCATTCGGCAACAGCCGCCCGCTCAACGTATACGGCCCCGGCACACTGGCTTTGAGCGTCGGCCCGTCCGGCGCCAGCCTTTTGAGCCGCTCGAACTCCTCCACTGCGCCCAAACCGCGCGAGGCCACCAATTCCCCAGTTATCGCGTGACGTCCGCGCTGGTCGTGCGCCGGCGGGCCAAAGCGCCTCGGCGGTGCCGATTCGAGATCTATGCCCTCGATATAACCGTAGAACGAAAGATTAAAATCAAAACGCGTCTGCTCGCCGTCAGTAACCACGTCGAGCCCCGAGCGTATCTGGTCACCAAGTGCGGCGACGACCGCGTCGTCCTGCATCTCGGCGATATCGTCCGGGCCAAAGGCGTCTAAATGCGCTGAAGCGTGTTCGAGCCAACTGGGGAAGGGATAGGAACCAATAACAGTCGTGCGCAACGGTCGTTCTTTCATAATTTATCTCCATCCGCCTTTTCCCAGGCCAATGCCGCCGAGCCCAAAACTCCCGCGTGATTGCGCAGTTTGGAAAGCATGATTGGCACGCCCTCGCCCACCGGGTGACGGAACAAATGTTCGTTAACGTGTTGTTGCAATGGTGCGAGAAAATGCTCGGCCGCGTTCGTCGCCCCACCGCTCAAGATAATCCGCTCCGGCGCGTAGACATGCACCGCGCTCACCAGCAACCAACCCAGATTGCGGGTCCAGTGTTGTAACTCGTCGACACAGAGCCGGTCCTTGCGCGAGACGCCGCGGATCACCGCCTTGAAATCGATCGAGTCGGCATCCTTGAAATACGCGTCGCTCAACACCGAGGGAATACCGCGCGAAAGCCCATCCCGGACTTGATTCGCCAGCGCCGTGGCCGAGCACATCATATCCGCGGTGCCACGCGCGTTGGTGATGCACAACCGGCCACCATTGGCCTGCATCACGATATGGCTCATCTGCGTCCCGAATTGCAGGTGCGGGTCGCGCAGAATTTTACCGTCGAGCAAGACCCCGGAGCCGACCCCGGTACCCAGCGTAATCGACACCGCCCAGTCCTGGTCCTGCGCCAGGCCGTAATGGCGTTCGGCATAAATCGAGATCCGTCCGTCGTTGTCGGCTATAACCGGTACGCCAGTGGCCTTGGCCAACCGCTTGACGATCGGATAGCCTTCGAGCCCCTTCAGTTTGCCCGGCAAATACACCACACCGACCTCCGGGTCTACCGCACCGGGAAAACCCAGCCCAATCGCCTGCGGCTTGCCGCCCAATTTCTCGGATATCCTCGCGACCTCGCCCCTGAACGCCTTGAGCAAATTCCCCATGCCCAGCGCAAAACCCGACGGATTAATACCCGGCGCCATCATTTTGCCTCTTCGGGTCACCGCGCCGCTCTTAAGCCGGGTCCCGCCCACATCAAAACCGATAACATAATCCTTCATCAAAGTGCTCCTCTCATCAGCTCACACACCAACCCGCATCAACCGACACCACATCGCCCGTAATCGCCCGCGCCGCGTCCCCTCTTCGGCCGTCATCATCGCCGCCAAAGGCTGCTTTTTCTGCATAAACGCCATAATCTCCGTGTTCTCCCCCGCTCGCTTGCTCATCGGCGTCTCGACCAAAGCCGGCGCTATCGCGTTGACACGTATCTTATGCGGCGCGTAATAGGCCGCCGCCGCCTTGCTCATCGATACGATCGCCCCCTTGCTCGCCGCATAGGCATGTGCAGCAAAAAAATTGCGCTCCGGCGAAAAAGCCAACACACTCGCCATATTGAGTATCGCCCCGCGTATCCCCTTGGCGTTTTCCTCTTGCTCCATCATTTGGCCCAGCACCGCGCGACACATCAGGAACATGCTCTTCAGATTCGCGTCCAATGTCATATCCCACCCCTCCTCCGTGCACTCGTGCAATGGCCCGTCGCCGAATTTTCGCCCGCTGATCCCCGCGACATTAAACAGTCCGTCGATTCGCCCCCACTGCTCGACACACGCCGCCACCGCCGCCGCGACTTCTTCACTCTTCGTCAAATCCGCCGCCCTATACCCCCCGCTTTCCCCCAGCTTATCCGCTAGGCCCCGGCAATTCTCCTG
>LWDU01038905.1_pt1 | contig 55965 bp, 43 predicted proteins | sample 727161 | NCBI WGS metagenome assembly LWDU01 (sample SAMN04566230, study PRJNA314399) | hydrothermal vent metagenome | isolation source: deep sea hydrothermal plume seawater | place: Mexico: Gulf of California, Guaymas Basin | collected 2004-07-11
CTTGCAGAAGAGGCCGATGCCAAAGGAAGATGCCGTAGGAGATGAGTCCCATGAAGGTGAGGAAACGATGGCCAAGGATTCGGCGCGGCCATCGTCCTTCTGCTTCGCCGAAAGCGGCTGGGAGAAGCAAGAGCGACGAAATAAAAACGTACGCAAGTTGTTCGAATGTCCAAGTGAAGAGTGCGTGACCCGAAGCCGAAGTCCGGGAGAAGAACGGACCAAAGCACGACGCTCCAAAGATTGCGATGGCCGCGGACCAGACCGCGCCGTGGTGGTCGACGACGAAGCGGGTCCACCGCCACGTTCGTTCATTGGTTCCGAGCCATGCGCTGCAGACGGCAAGAGCCATGCCGATGGCGAAGGGGAGAAACATCGAGACCACGGTGAAGTTGAGAATTCGCTGGCCGGTCCAAAAGGCGTAGATGCGGAAGATTTCTGAGGCCACGCCAAGCATGGCCAGGGCCTAGAGTTGGCGAACCATGCGCGACCGCGGATGGACGTTTTTCCCGAGCCGAGCGAAAAACATGGCAAGGAGGGGCAGCAGGGCGTAGAAGCTGGCCTCGATTGTAAGGCTCCAAGCTACGGAAAGGCCCGAGAAAAGAGTCGGGCTCCAAAAAGCTTGGAGGAGGCCGTAGTAAATCCACCAGTCGGCACTGAAGACAGCCTTGAGTCCGGGCCAGAGTGCAAGGAGCGTAAGTGCGGTCCAGTAGGCTGGGAGAATGCGCAGCGTACGTCGCCAGGCGTAGCTCAAGGTTTCCGGGCCTTGTGTTCCGTTGAGATGAGCCATGGCGTACGGCCGGTAGAGGAGAAAGGCGTGCCTTTTGAGCACAATTGTCTATTCCCAAGGGCACAGCACGGGCCTATGGACGATCTGTTGCCCGGTAGTGCTATGAAATGATCGGAATGGCCTCTACCCCAGTTCTCTACGAAGCGCTCCTTTGGGAGCCGTCCACTGGCTACTTCCTTCTCGATCGGCACTTGGAGAGGTTGGCCAGTTCTGCTGGCTTCTTCGGCTATCCAGTAGATATCGGTGCTGCCCGGGCGCGGCTGCTCGAATTCGCGCAGAATCTGGGCGATCAACCCCGCAAGGTACGTCTTGAAGCTTCAGCCACGGGCAACGTTGTGCTGGAGGACGTCGACGTGAAGGCGACCACACCGCTGCAAATCGCCCTGGCGACCGAGGCGATCGACAGCAGTGATGTGTTTCTCTGCCACAAGACGTCGCGGCGAGAAGTTTACCAGCGCGCCCTCGCGCAGCATCCGGATGCCGACGACGTATTGCTCTGGAACGAGCGACACGAACTCACGGAGACCTGCAGCGCGAACGTCGTCCTGGAAATCGACGAACAGAGGCTGACTCCGCCGCTTTCTTCGGGCCTTCTTCCGGGCACCTATCGTGCACACCTTCTGGAGAGAGGGGAAATTGAGGAGCGTGTTCTGCCGCTCGCGTCTCTCGAACACGCATCGGCGATTTTTCTCATCAACTCAGTCCGGCGGCTCTGGCAGGGTAAACTGGCAAGTCTCGAGCCTACCGCCCAGCCCGGCGATGCGGTGGCCTTCGATCTTCGCTGAGTCCATCGGCGGGTTCGAGTTAAAAGAGAGCCCAACAGGGTTCACGGGCAAATCACTCCTCGATTTATTGCGGCGAAGCGACGAGGTAAGCTCCGACTCAGTCATTTAGGAGTCGAGCTAGGGCCCGGATTGAAACATTGAGGTCGTTGGGATATTTGGAAGAACGAGTCTGGGCCAGTTGCTTGTGCGCGTCATGGAAAAGAATTTGAAATTGAGTTGACGAGGCGGGGAACGTCTTCGGGCCCTGTATCGTGACCGCTGACGAAGTCGACGTCGACGACCTGACGATGGTCGCGAGGGTGAATGGAGAAGAAATCTCGCGCGGAAGCACCCGGCAAATGGACCACAAGGTTGAAGACGTCGTGTCCTACATCAGTCGGGACGAAACGATCTATCCGGGCGAGATCTTCGGGTCGGGCACGGTCCCGCTCGGCTCCCTCGTCGAGCACAAGCGCTTTCTCGAGGATGGTGATCTGATTGAACTCGAAATCGAGAGAATCGGGGTACTCCGCGATCGACATTTCGAACACCGTCAGATAAATCCCTCCTGGGAATCTTTCCGTCGTGCGCTGCATGGCTTCATGGAGACGGCGCCCGTGAAATCGGTGGCGCCGAACCGCAGGGGCAGAGCTGTCCCCGTAGAGGCGATGCACGCGTACCGAACAGAATACGTGCGGGAAAAATCGACTGCTATCGGGGTTCGATGCTGTCTTCCCGACAGTTGGAGAGGGGCAAGGCTTCCTCGGGCACTCGGGCTGCCCGGATTCAATGGTGCTCGGTTTCGGGTTATCGAAGTATCCCAGGCCCTCGCCGAAGCCCCGCCCCGGGGCCCTCGCCGAATTTATTTCGGGCACTTCGGGGCGCCTGGAAGAAAGCAGAAGATTGCTGCGGCAGATCCCTGAGCATTAGTCTAGATTTCCGGGCCGCCCCAAGGTGGGCCGTGTGTTGGTTCACCCCTCGGCTTGAGTCCTATGGAGTCGTTTTGAACCCGCAATTCGCTTTTCCTAGAACGACTTCGTGGAGTGCCTGCTCGTGAGTTCAGAAAGGTTTCCAGCTGCGGCGGACGCCGTCATCGTGGGCGTTGGGGGTATCGTCGGTGCATCCCTGGCGCACTCGTTATGGGAGTTGGGGTTTCGGAATATTGTTGGCCTTGAAAAATCAGGATCGATCCCATCGGACATTGGCTCGACCTCTCACGCATCTGACTTCATCTTCAATACTGGTCACGATAAGTTCAGCAACTGGACCACCACGTACAGCCGAAAATTCTATGACGACAATGGGTTCTTTCTCAAGCGTGGCGGTATGGAAATCTGTCGGGTCGGGGACGAGGAGCGTTGGGAAGAATTGAAGCGAAAAGTCGCTTCCGGAAAGGCATTCGGCAGTGAGGTTCGATTGATTTCTGCGCGGGAAGCAAAAGAGAAATTCCCGCTCCTCGAAGAGAGTTCGATCTGCGGTGCATTGTGGGACGCGGATGCAGGCCTGGTTGTCCCACGCTCACTCGATGTCGTCCATCAAATGATCGAGCGTGCTGAAACTGCCGGAGCGCTTGAAACCTTCACCAACACCCCCGCTACTGGTTTTGAAATTGTCGATGGGCGTATTGAGGGGGTACACACTGAAAAGGGAACCATCCGTGCCCCGCTGGTCGTGGTGACTTGCGGAATCTGGGGACCGGCGGTTGGGGAAATGGCGGGCGTTCCCGTGCCCCTCTGGCCGGTAGAACACCCCTTGCTCTTTTTTGGCCCCCTCGAAAGCATCCGTGACACCGAGGAATATCTCGTTCACCCGCTCCTGCGAGATCAAGGGAACTCTGCCTACGTGCGAGATACTGGGCGCAGCGAGGGGGGGATGCTCGAATGGGGCTACTACGAAGAAAAGCTGCCGCGTCTTGTCGATGTGCGGGATATCGGGAACCCCGACAAGACAAAGGTTTCGCCTTCAATGCGGTTTCTCTCGCTGGATGAGATTGCAGAACCCCTGTCCCGCGCCAGCGAAACGGTGCCTATTTTTGAAAATCTCGGGTGGGACGAGAGAACCTCGTTTAATGGACTCTTGTCGGTTTCCGTCGATAACGGATCTCTTGTTGGAGAAAGTCCTGAGGTGCGGGGCCTTTGGCTTTGTGAAGCGGTCTGGGTGAAGGATGGGCCCGGTGTGGCAAGGATTTGCGCAGAATGGATCGTCAACGGAGCCGCCTCCATGGATCCCCACACCGCCGACATCGCACGCTTCTACCCGTTCCAAAAAGAAGGCGAATACGTACACGGCCGATGTTTTGAGAACTCGCAGAAGATCTACAACCCGCCGGTCCATCCGCGCGAGCCCTGGGCAACAGGTCGAGATGTCTTCCACAGTCCCTTCTACGAGCGGGAAAAAGAGCTGGGAGGCTATTTCGATAACGAGATCGCTGGCTGGGAGCGCGCCTACGCGTATGCGGCTAACGAAGAGCGGCTCAAGGACATCCTCTCTGGAGTCCCCGTTCGTGAAAATGAATGGGACCGGCGTCATGTCCCCTATGAAACGGCCAACGCCGAGCACCTGGCTATGAGCGACGGCGTGGGGATGATCAATCTATCCCACTTTGCGATCTTCGATGTCGAGGGTTCAGATGCCGAGGCACTATTGGAATCTCTCTCTGTCGCACGCGTGGGGGGCAGCACGCCCCATGGCAAGGTGGTCTACACGAACTTCCTCAACCCTCTGGGCGGCGTGCAATCGGATCTCACGATCTGTCGACTGTCTAAAGATCGATTCCGCGTGATCACGGGTGGAGCCGATGGGAACCGGGACTGGGTTTGGATTCGCAACGCACGTGACGACGGGGGCCTCAATGCGAATCTGCAGATTCGGACCCATGATCTGGCGACTCTCGGACTCTGGGGCCCCGAGGCCCGTGTTGCGCTTGGGCAGTTTGTTGATCCGAATACGATTTCGGACCGACTGTTCCCGTTTGGAACCGCGCAGGAGTTACAGCTCTCGTTGCCAGGCGGAATGAAGGTTCCGGTATGGGCGGCGCGCATCTCGTACGTCGGTGAGCTCGGGTGGGAACTGTATTTCGAAAATGACCCAGCCGTCGGCCTGCCTCTCTACGATGCTTTTCTGGAAGCGGGCGTTGTGCCCGTAGGAATCGAAACCTATGCCACAAGTCGCCGGCTGGAGAAAAGCTTTCGCGTCCAGGGGACAGACCTGGAGACTGAATACAACGCCTACGAGGCCGCGATCCATCGGAGCCAAGTCAAAGTGGCGGAGTTTGTCGGAAAGGCTGCCTATCTCGAACAACGCAGCGTCGATCCTTCCGCCATTCTCTGTACCCTGACTCTTGATACTCTGCAGGTCGGCGATGGGATGGCACGTTATCCCGTGGGAACCTCGCCTATTCTCGATGCCGACAGCCTCGAAACGCTAGTCGATTCCGAGGGCCGACGGTCCTACACAACGGGGACTTCCTACTGCCCTTCAGTGGGTGCACATGTGGTGATGGGGTACCTCCCGCGAGATAGCGCCCGGGTGGGAAGGAAACTCGTTCTGGAGTATTTCGATGAAGGAGGAGACGGCCAGTACCCGATGACCGTCCGAGTTGTCGGCAAGGGTTCGCTTTACGATTCAGAGAATCGACGGGTTCGCAGTTAGTCGCTGGATAATCCAGACGAGCGGCCCAACGTCGTTCAAAGGGATCGGTGGGTTCTCATTGACATGCTCGACTTCGGCCCGGTCCCTTCACAGTTTCATCCAAGCCCTGGTGTTCGCCACTTGGGTAGAGAGCCGGATTTCGCCCTCAAACAATTCTCCATCCGTGAAAGGTGCGAGAGGACCGGTTACAGAGATTGTCGCGAGGAAATCAAGGTTTTCTGACCAGAAGCCCGGGCTGAACCTTGGCCTCTCGTTTCAGAACCGGTGATCATCAATTCTGAAGAAGGCGAGGGCGGCTCAGCAGGTTGGCCGTTCGCTCACGGCAAATAGCCGCAATGCCTGCCATTTGTGTAGTACCCACCGAAAGCTAAGCAGAAGTCGTAGCGCTCCGAACTGGTGCCGCCGTTTGCGCACACTTCGCGGACCTCCCTGGCGGTCCGGCAGTAATAGTCTTCGTTGTACGCGTAGGCGTTGGGAGAAGAGGGTCGGTGGCTTTTCGCTTCGGAGGAGTCGTCGGCAGGGGAGTCAGGCTGGTCGGCGAACGGCGATCCAGCAGCTCCCCTCAAGCTGGTGGATAGATCGTTGACTACGCCTCCCTCTGCGACGGGATCGTGGGCAAAATCCGACTGTTCAGGAAATCCGAATGACGTTGAGCCTGGGGCATAGGATTTCGCCGTGTCAGGCAGGACGCGGTCCTGGTTTCGGGCGCGGAAATTGTAAGAGGCCTGCCGGTTTTCAGCCCCCTGCACCCTTGGTGAGCTCGCTCGCCGAAGCACTCCTTGAGCGGAAGCATTTCCCCCATGAGCCCGACGCTCGGTCCTGTCCGCGCTCCCCCTCCGCGAGCCGAGGGAGGGATTTTCTGCGCTACAAGTGGAGCCCCCGGTGTTTCCGAAGAACTCCGAGCCTCTGCTACAGAACTTCTTGACTCTCCTCCCGGATCGGCTCCAACATCCAGAACCTCCGCCAGATCTTTCGTGACTGAGACGACTGGGGAAGTCGCCCCGGACCAGTACGCGGCTGAGCTCATCACCAGTATGAGAATCCAGATCCCGACCAGAGAGAATTCGATTCTGCTCAAAAGTTCGCCATTCCGCGGTGGCCGAGATTATCGACTACGGCTGCTACTAACGCTACGCCCCCTCCTGCTCCTCCCCCTCCTGCACTAGTTGAGGGCTGAAGGTCCCGGGGGCTTATCGTATGAGTCGACGAATACTTGGATATCGCCGAAATTAACGACTCCATCGGCATTCAGGTCAGCGTTGGGATCCTGCCAGATAAAGCCTCGAATCATGGGCGCAACGTCGGCGAAATCGACGAACAAGTCGTTGTTGAAATCCGCATCGCAGACGTTTCCGAAAAGATCGCCATCGGTGTCGAGTTGATTTGCATTAGCAACCCCTGTGCAGTTGTCGCAAATATCGGCAATCGATTCGCCGTCCAGATCCACAAGGTTGAACTCGACCATCATTCCGCCCTCGCCAGGAGCGCCGGCGTTGTTCAGCCGTCCCATCCTGTCATAGATTGCGAATTTTCCGTGACTCAAGATGGGCTCAGGCAAATCCTCACATTGCAGAGAAAAAATGGCGTCGTGTGTCTTGCCTGCGGGCAAGAACACCGAATATTGCTCTTGGGGATAGCGTGTTGGAAAACCATCCTCCGCGACGATGTTGACATAGAAGCCCTGAACCACGGGAACCACCGTTCGAAGTCCGGCGTTCAGGAATCGGATCAGTAGCCTGTCGCCACCGGTTCCGATCTCGATGGGCGCGTCGCCCGCCGAGCGGGCTACGCCATTGATAAGGAAATATTTGGGTTGGTATTCGATCGTGCTCGTCATTGCCTTGGAGGGTCCGTAGTTGTCTGTTGCTACGGCCTGGTGGACGGCGGGGTCGATCTCCGAGAACAAAAGGGTCAGATCTTCGTCGTACACAATATCCCGGTAGCATGTACCGCCACCCGGTTCGGGCGAGCACAGCGGGCCATCCACAACATCAGCCTTCACCGAGCCGTAAAGTCCCATCTGGACCTGAACGGCAGGGTCGGTCCCGCTGCTGTAGAGATAGGTCCCCGGCCGAAGGTTGCTCCATGTATAGGTAACGATCCCGCCGTTCCCAGCGGCTTCGTCCGTCATCGACAGTACGCGTCCGTCTACAAAAGTAGGAACCGACCCATCCGACGGCTGCCCGGCGATCATCAGCGAAGATGGCACGGGGAGGTTGTTCAGTAGATTGATGGTGACGGTGGTATCTCCCGGCGCAACGACGATCGAAGGCCCGGGTACTGTGACCGTTCCATCGTGGGTAGCCAAGTTCTGATCAGCGTCTTCGGCATAGCCCCACATCGAAATCACGGCCCCATCGGGCATGGTGAGTGTCGTTGTGTCAGCACGCAGCCAGAATTCAGCTGCATCAACTTGCGGTGCTATCAACGCAAGAGTCAGAACGCCCGCAACTATCAGGCTCGAGAATTTCCGCAATATAGAGTGACTCACGGTTCTTACCTCCCTCACACGAAACATCATGGAATCGAAACTCCCGGGGCCTCGATGATCATCATCGTCATCATTCCACCAGGAAAAACATCAAAGTTGACGAGCTCGTTCTCTGTATGCGAGTGCCACATATAGAAGTACCCACCATCGAGATTGAGACCTCCCTCACCGGGCGGCAATGCGCCCTCTTGCCCGAGGAAGGAACTCCCGCTCCAGAATCCTCCGAAGGTCAGGAACTGCTGCTCGGGCAGGCTCACGGGGATCGGCTTCCCGTGATCGTAGTCGGGACTCTGAGCATCACACTCTTCTGCAGCGGGATCACAGGGATCACCCGGAGCATGCCCCAGAATATCCCAGCCGAGCCCTCGGCCATCCCAGCGCCAGATCGTGTCGTACGTCTGACCCGGAGCTACCGTCAGGGTGAAGTCCGAAATTCCTGCGTCGGCACCGCTGACACCGCGAACGGTCTCTCGCATTCTCCCGTCACGGCCGATTACTCGGAAATTTTGGCCGTGGGTGTGGAAGGGGTGCAAATCGAGGCCAGCCCCAATTACCCGCATGAGTACCCTTTCACCGGGATGTGCCCTTGCCATCGCGCCATAGGGCTGGCTTGGCAACCAAGGGATACCATCGTCGAAGAAGGTATCGGGAGCCGAACGCCCGTTGATCATCCAGTATTGTGCTCTTCGGCTGCTCATGTCTGGGGCCACTCCTGCCTCGACAGCCGTGTGGATATCAGGGTCGATCTCGGAGAGTAGGAAGAGGTATTCCTGATGGAAGGCGGTGGTGGGCGAGTCATAGGCCTGGCCCGCCGCAGCCGGGCGAACAATCAAGGCGCCAACCAATCCCATCTCGATTTGGAGCGCCGGATTCGACCCGCTGTGATACTGGTAGGTGCCCGGATTTGTCGCGGTGAAGCTGTAAGTGACCTGACCGCCTCCACTTGCGGCCTCAGGAGCAAGGAAGCCCATCGAATCCTCGCCCACCGCCTTGACATCTTTCTGACCGGGAAACGTGATTGATACTGGTTCCGCAAGATCATTATTCAAGGTAACGGTGATCGTGTCCCCTTCATTGACAATCAAGGTTGGGCCGGGATTCTGCATCTGCCCGCCATTGAGCGCATAGCCCCACATATAGATGGTCGCTCCGTCACCCATGGAAACGTATCCGTCTTTGGCGGTGAGAGTGAAATTGGCTCCCGTAGTTCCATTGATCGCGGCGTGCGTGGTTCCGGCGAGCACGAGCCATCCAAGCGCCAGAATCGATAGAGCCGTTCTGTACATCATGGAGGAAACGTGGCTAAGGGCAGTGTCGGTGGCTGTCTTCATCGGAAAGGCCTCTCTTCGCATCGGTTTATTTAAAACCCGGTGATTCGTTCAGGGAATCGTCTAAGAGTGTTATGGGTTCGTCAGTTGGTCTCGCTCAGCCAGCAATCGATCTCGCTCCGCCAGCATCAAGTCTCGTTCTGCAATCCAGCCAGTAGAGTCTCCAATGGTCACCCCTTGTTCGGCCAGAGCGGCCTTGGCGGCTGTGAGAGCGAGGTTTGGGCTCACTTGCTGGGGACCAGCAACCGGGTCGTTTAGTAGAACCTGCTCAGCCGCCGCGGGATCGACGATTTGGATCTCGGTCATGATTCCGCCCCGTCCTTCGGTGTTGTTACTCAGGTAGTTCAAATTCGACGTGTATAGGAAATACGTACCCGGATCGAGGTCGGCAGTATTCAGGATTGCGTCAAATGCCTCTCCGCCTCCGAGGGTCACCGAGTTGGTCATATATGAAAGGTCGGCCCCGTTCGTGCCCAGTAGTTGGTGTGCGCCGGTGCCCACGATCTCCATCGGAACCTGAGGCGAGAATATTGTGAAGTACTGAGTAATCGAAAGGTTCGAGAGGCGCAGAAGAACCTTGTCACCCTGAATCGCCGTAATCAGAGAATCTTCTCGCTGGGAGAGAATCCCGTTTGCCGTGTTGGCCAAAGGACCTGGGATTACTGTCTCCGGGTAGCCCCGGCCATTCAGAAGCGGATACGTGTCGTTCATCAGGGCAAAGGGTAGGGGCTGCGTATTTTCACTGGCGTCATGAAACTCAGGGTCAAAGCTTCCGAGTTGCAGCGGATAGTCCACGTCGTAATAAGTTGAGCCGTCGCCATCGTTGTAGGCATAGCTATATCCGTCGTGGTGGGTAAAGCCCTTCAAATCTGTCCCATCGGGGAGATCGTCCTGGGCCGCGGTTACGTAGAGGTTCCCAGACATGCCCATCTGCATATGCTCCGTCGCCTCGACGTGGCAGTGATACATATAGGTCCCGGGGTTGTTCGCGTTGTAGTAGTAGGTCAGCGTTCCGCCCATGTGGATGGAAATCGAGTTGTCCGGGTTTCCGTCAAATACTGGCGCTGCATCCGGGTATCCATGCCAGTGGACGGTATGGGGGTCATCCAAGTCCGGCCGGCCCGCCATTCCGACGTTCGTCAGCGATAGAAAGAGCTCGTCTCCCTCTGCCACTTCGATCGTTGGGGCGGGAAACCAGGCGCCCGTCGTCGCGGTTTCGATCACATCGGCAGGAGCGACGCCAGTCACGTCAGCAAACCCGAACATATACAACTGTCGACCCCGATCGCCACCGGTCACAGTCGTATCGGCCATGTTCACGTACCCGTCACCACCAGTGATGCTCATGCAGACCGCATTGGGGTGTTCCTGGTGAAACGGATCACCGAAATTGTCAATTACCCCGTCACCATCGAGATCGCCTGGACATTGAATGTAAACATCTGCGCCCGCTCCCGAAACAACTACCAGCGAAATTGAAGCCAGGACCAACTTAATCACCGCACCGTATACCCGCATCATTGTCCCAACTCCTCAAGGCTAGAGAGGCCATCGCAGACCTGATGTTTTTTCCGTCTGCTTCTCAGGCTCCACTGCAATAGCGGAACAATCAGGGCTGCTTCGAAGCCAAGTCCACAGAGGTTGGAAGTCGCGATCACGTACTCGTCGGCTCCCGCATCCACCCAGCCCGAATTCGGTGTTCCTCGAGGGTCACCGTCGATATCCAGGCCCAGTTCACTGTATTGGCCCACGATAGTTGCGTCACCGTCGACGTTTGCGGCGGAAGAAGCGCTATCGATGTGGTAATCGCCGAGCTGTGTCAGAGGCCCAAAGTCGATATCAATGAAGTTTCCGCCTTCGTCGAATGCGACTGCTGTAAGAAGCGGCCCTACCTGTGCGCTGAATTCAGTCTCTACAATGACGCCTCGGGGACCATTGAAGTAGGGATCGACAAAGTCGGGATCCCCATCGACGTTGGTTCCATCATCATATCCAGCACCTGCAATGCCAATATCCGAAAGAACACTGTAGTTCGGATTTAGATATTTCTGACTATTGGTCCCCCAAACTTCCAAGTCGTGGTAGTTGGGATTGGTGAAATCAGGTGTCAGGGCGCCCGAAGTACCGGCAGCATTCATTTGCCAACTAAAGGATCGATTGTGCCAAATGATGTTGTTGATCAGAGTCGGCTGCGACCAGTCCTCGGAGAATGGCCCGTTGGTGATCGAAATCGCTTGGCGAAGCGCAGCTGTATGCTTGTAAGATACAACCCCTGCACCTCGGGGATTCGACGAAAGGAGGTCAGTGTTCAATGCGGTAGCCGCAGTGGCGGTACTGTCGTTGTTCGCGATCGTGTTGTTGACGATTGCAACTCGTGGTGCATCCTTGAGAGCAAGCGCTCCGGCATTGCCGGCTACGTTGTTGACGATGATGTTGTTGAAGATGCCGATCTCCCACCATCCGGAGGCGTCATTCGGCGAAGCAACAACATCTTCCCCGTTGACGTTCTTCAGGTTGATGGCAGCGCCATCGCCGGTTCCAGAGGAGTTCCCCTGAATCACGTTGTCGACGATTTTGAGATCGCCGGAGCCATCGGTCATGGGAGAGTTGGCGGGGTTTCCCACAATCTGGGGCGCCATACCGGCAACGTGGATCCCCCCACCGGAAGCCGCGTTCGTCCCGTGCCAGGCCTCGTTGAATGTGATGGTATTGCTCTTGATCAGGCCATCCTGGCTCAGGCCGATATGGCCGATGCCTGCTCCACTCGCGCCGGTGTGATTTCCGCAGACCAGGTTGTCTTCAATGCTGTAGCTGTCCGCACCCGTGTAGATTGCGATGCCACCGGGTCCATCAATGCCCGCATTCAGAACGATTGCATTGTTGTGGATCGATATATTGTCATTCTGACCGTCCACAATACCCAGGAGGCCGTTTAGCCCGACTCGAATTCCGCCGCCGTAGACGCCTACATTGCGCGCGATCTCATTGTTAGAGATCTCCAGGCCTTCGGCGTGTCCATTGACCAGGACGCCGCCGCCGATTTCGGCGTTTACGATGGAAAATCCATCCAGTCGAGGTTCGCCACCGGCGGCCGCAAACTCTCCGGCGGACGGTACGAAAATCACGGCCGGGGACTCTTCAGCAACCATGCCAGATTCCCATCCGACGGTTGGGGCACCCGGACCTTCCTGGTTCGGGAGCAGACCGGCATCACCCGCCGCGAGCTTCTGCAACAGGGCAGCTCGCCATTCAACGGCACGACTCGTAGGCAGGTTGGTGCCGCTAATTACCGTGGAACCGGCACCATAGCCTTGGAGGCGAATGCTACGGTCGACGATAACGTTTTCGTTGTAAACGCCGGAGGGAACCATCACGATATCGCCCGCCGAAGCGGCATCAATTGTCGCTTGGATCGATCCGCCTTGGGGAACAGTAAGAACGAGGCCCGTCGAGTTGTCGATGGTTAGGGTAATGCCAACGTCGGTGGTTTCGTCATTGTCTCCACGGGTAACGAGAAGTGTGCCCGATTGCGTGCCGGAAGGAATTTCGAATGTGATCTGCGCATTTTCCCAGACGAGATTTGCGGGGGGAATGTCTACGCCTCCGATTGAGACTGTGCCCCGGGGAATTCCGAATCCGAAGTCCCTATAGACCAGCATTGATTCGGCACCATCGAGCTCGAAAGCCGGATTTCGGACTTGCTGGTAGCCCATTGAGGAGATCGTGACGATATCGCCCGATGAGGCAATGGGGCCGACATTTCCGGGGCCATCCACGCGCCTGAGTTTAGGTGTGCCGGACTTGGGCTCGCAATCGACGGGTGACCCGATGCCCATGGCAAATGCGGCTGACGGAACGACCGGTGTATCGAGGTAGGTTGTGGTCCCCGAGTGGAAGTTGAAGGTGTAACAGAACTTCGAGTACTGGGGGTTGTAGTAGGGGTCGGTTATGAATGCTCCCGGGTTATCGGGATCGGGGATGGGACCAGGGTCATTGATGCAGATCGTGGACATCCAGGGCGACACACCACTGGGAGACGGCAGGTTGATGTTGTAGGTGGAAGGAATCAACAAGTTGTAGGCGCCATATTCGTCGCTGTAGACCCTCGAGAATGGCTGATCCTGCTTCCAATCATAGGCTGCGATGGGAACCCAGGAGGGCGCGAATTTTTCGGAGAAGTTTGGCGAATTGGCGTCGAATTCGTTTGCCAAGTCGTTCAGAACGATGCCCACCGCCCGACCCGGAAGCGGAACATGCGTCGTGACGAAGAAGTCGGCCGCCGCATTGAATCCGCCGGATTTCAGGGTCACTTGCTTCCGGCCACAACTGGGGCGCTCAAGCCCGGCGAAAGGAGCGTCGACTCCGATGCCATCCTTGAAGAGATTTAGCTTGGCCGGCACGGTGTGGAGGTCTCCCACGCATGCCGGGGGAAGCAGCAGGGTACCCGGCGTCCAGAGATCACCGAAGTCGACGTTCTTGTCTTCTTCGGCAACCGTGTGATAGAGGGCAGGGGCAATTCCCTCGACGATGTAGGTGCCGGGTTCGAGAGAGTCGACTTCGACAGAACCCGATTCGATCCCACCGGGGAAGTAGGACCCGAATGCATAACCGCCATCAAAAACAGCAGGCCGGACCTGGTTGTATGTGCGAAGGCCCTCGAAGCAGTCCAGGGCAACGCCACCATCCGGTGTCGGGAAGCCGCTCTGTGTTACCGCAGCGCCTACGCATCCCGTGGGAAGGCTGTCATCCCAGCTGTCGGTGGAGGTGATTGCGATCGCGTCGCCCGCGTCAAAAGCGAAGTTGAAATTGTGATCGAGGTCCTCGACCGAGGGAAAATTATCGAAGGGATAGTTGTCAACATCAGCGACAGTCGGACCATCACCATTCAAGTCATCAATAATTCCATCAGCATCGGAATCCTGATAGAGGTTGATCACTGCGCGGGCGACACCTGGCTCCCATTCTTCAGCTGCGGCGTATGCGGGATCGTCTTCGGCTCGGGTGACGCCATAAAGCATGACACCGGAGATACCGCCGTTTTCGCCCGGGCCGTAGATGCCCTTGCCCCAAAAAAATCTATTCGTCGACCCCAGGAAAGTCTGAACCGCCTGAGTCAACACCTCGCCTGTTTCGGTGCGATAGGCGGCTCCGCCATTTTCCGGCTGAGGCTGCATGGCCATCAATTCGTCCGTCGGCTCGCCGAGCCAGGCATCCAGGACAGGATTCGGATCCACTAGTCCTCCACCGTCGACCATAACAGTGAGACCCGTAGCCTTGAAGCGAAGAAAATCTACTTCAGCCACGAGCCAGTGGAAAAAGGGAAAGACCTCGTCGAAAGGCACGGTGCCACCGAGGTCGGTGGGGAAGGACTGATAAATGGTGCCGTCGCGATGCCGGAGATTGACCCCCTGCTCGGGCATTCCGGGCTCGCCCGGATCCGGGAAGCCATCTTCGTTCGAATCGAAAAATACGTAGTGCTCCGTGCGCCCGAACCACTGAAAGACCTTGACCTGGCCGAGGTCCGTCGTCGCCGGAGGGTCCGCAAAAACTTGTACGGGATAGCTAGCGAAAACAACGTCGAGGTATGCGTCGAATATCGCGAGTGTGTATGACCCTTCGGCAACATTCGGGATGCTGAAGCCGCTGTCTTCGTCACAGGCGGCGATGTAGATGGCCTCTCCGGGAACGGCGCCGACGGAAAGATCGTTGAGTCCGACCCAGCAATTCGCGATGGGCATACCCGGACTGAATTGATAGTCAGGTGCCCGAGTCGCATGATTTGAGACGACGCTACCGGTAAGAGTTGTCGTCGGAGATTTTGTGACAATGGGATTGGACGGTCCGGGGCCATCGAGCATTTCCCGAACGAACCCAAACTTCACATGCGGCCCCGGAATGCCAAATTCCTGGAAAAACGCCGGCTCATTGGCTTTTACCCAGGCATCAATCGTCTTTTTTCCCTCGATGGTGGTGGTCTGCTGCCAGTGCTCTCCTCCCGGCGATACGGCGTTGACTCCGTACTTTCCCGGATAAAGGTTCTTGATCACAGCCGATCCGTTTGCATCGGTCAAAATTATGCCAGTGCCGACGGTTTCTACCACGGGGTCGCCAAATTCGTCTTCCGCAAAGGCCCCATCGGGGTTCTTCACATAGGTTGTCCCCAGAAGATTCCCAAAGACGTCTTGCTGGACGCGCGCATAGGTGTCATCCAGTTGGATGGTATAACCGGCCATCGACGCGTTTCCGTTCGAATTGGGGGCTTCGCCAGGCAAATCAAGCTGACCATTGAGAGGCCTGGTGTCCTCAAAGACGCGAACCGTGATCTGAGCTGCGGGAATTCTTCCGCTAGCAACGCGCACAGTTACCTGCTGATCACCGATGTTGACTTGCGCACCGCCGGCTGCAGAGCAGGTTGCCCCGCCAAAAAGAGGGCAATCGATATCAGGTACGGCCGAAACGAAATATCGCCGATCCTCCGGAACTGAAACCGTTGCAGAGCTTCCGGCCGCATGGCCGCTAGCGACTACTCGGTTCGAACTTCGATGGATTGCGAAAGAGAGGCTTTCGCCCGATCGAGTTCCCGGGACCACAGCGTGCGTTGAGTCTTCCACAACCTGCCAGTGGAAACCGGTTACCGGAACTCCATCGTGACGCTCAGCGTTGATCTCGAACGACCCGGAGGCCGATGGCAGAAACAACATCAGTGAGAATACCGCCAGTAGGCTTCGAACGACTGAGGATCGAATGTTGGCTGGCAGAAAAGAAATAGACTTATCGGCATGATTCATCGTGTCACCATTCCCTTGGCTAAAACTGCAGAAATCAAAGCGAACGCGGGTGGGGTAAAGGGTCTAACGAGGCCGACACTATTTGAGAATCTCTGAAATGAAAATTAGTTTTCGCTGGCGTAATGCTCTCGGCCGATTTCCGGTGTGCAATTTCCTGCAGAGCCACATCATTTATCAGGGACAATCTAAATGACTTACAATGTGGTTAGCCGGGACTTCGCAGTAGGGGCAATCGCCATATTAGACTCGGATTGAAATAGGCCATCGATTACCAAAGGGTAAAGGGGACCCTTGGTGGCGAACTTCTGAGGGCGCAGGAATGCCAGCGGAAGGGTCGTTTCCGGCAACCTGCGGCAACCTGCTAGAACCGAGTGCTGCTTCCCGATTCAGTGGGCGCGGGTTTCTCCGATGGGAATCCAGTTTTCGGGATCGGTATCGGAAGGACGAAGTATGTAGGCGCCCTTTGACGCGAAACGTTGATTGGGTCCGAGCGTCAGGCGGGGGTATACGGATCGAAAGACGGAGTTATCCAGGCCATGCTCGATAATTTCGATCATGTACTCGCGAGAGAAGTTGCGACGCATATGTTTCACTGCACTGCTCATCAAGGTAACAGCCAAGTACGAATCGGCCTGAATACGGTCGTTTGTCGGCTGAAGTCCCCGCGGTTTCAGCCATGCGCGAAGCCTTTGAAGACTGCGATCGCGACCTTCGCGTAGCTCGAAGAGCGACACGACTCGAGTTGGGGCGATCTGAGGACTCGCGAATGCGTCGGGTCCCGAAATTGTTTCTGAGAGCAAGACTAGTTCCGGGCGGCCCGTCAGGCCTCCTGAGCCGCTCTCTGCGAAGTTTTTCATGTCCTCGGCCGACAACCAGACGAAAAGTATGGAATTGGGCTGTTCCGCATAGAGTGTCCGCCAAAAATGAACTGAGGGCGCGCCTGCATCTTGGATCACATGGTCGTGGCTTGACCACTCGGAGTCCTCCAGTAGGGTTCGGATCGTCTTCGCCATGGCTCCGCCTGCTGATCCATGGCGATAGACTTGCACTACCCGGGCTTTCTTTTCCGTGCCCACGCTGGCCGCTCCATTGCGGTCAAGCGGGTTGAATGAAGGGGAGTCGGCAGTTTGGAGAATGAGGTCCATGTTTTCAGCTACTGCCCGGGCCGCTTGGGCGATTCCACCACTCAGGTAGATTGAGTAGAAATCTTCATCGGGGACGGGTTGATCCGTTATGGGGAAGATGCACGGCACTTCATTTGTTTGGCAGAACTCGTGAACCGGCCGCCAGGAGCCTTTTCCGGTACCTCCCATCAATGCGAAGACGGGCTGAGCGGCATAGAGGGCTTCGAGCTGGGTGCTCCATGTATCTGGGCTGCCCTCGAGTTCCCAAACGTGGAGTCGCCATTTTCGGTAGGAATCGTCCATGGAATCCCGGTAAAAGGCTCCGCGGCTCGCCCTTTTTGACTCATTTCGGGTACCTGCATTTTTATCAGTGACAAACCTGTTGAGGATTTCCAATACGCTCCTGCGGTTGATCTCATCCGCATTGCGGGCCACAATCGTCGCGAAATGTAGATCTGTAGCGGTGAGGCCAGGCGTGGTCTGAAAATTCAGAGTACGCAGATAGGCTGCCAGAGCCTCGATATCTGTATCGCCCATTTCGTACCGGGGCATCAACAGATCAAGCTCATTTCCCCCAGAGTCAATACCCGATCGAAGTACCCGAGCGAGCGAGTCCAAATCATAGGCGGGTCTCATCCTGGATCGGAGTGAGCGACTGCGAAAGGCCTCCCTTTGATCCTGCGTTCTCTCATCGAAGAGCGCCTGGACTGTAACGGGTGGCACTACCTTGCCCCCTTCGCTCGAGCCAAGTCCGCTTCGGCGATGGCAATTGGTGCACGCAACGAGAGATCCAGAGACAGGAATGTCGCCATGGCTCAAGCCGACGAGCCCACCGCCTGAGGGCAGAAGTCCGGAGCGATAAATTTGCCTCCCAATGGAGATAAGGTCGGCCTGGGAATGGGCGGGCTCTGTGGAGTCCGAAATCGCGCTCCCAGAAGTTCCTAGTATGACGATGCCGAGGCATCGCAAAAGAGCTCGGCGACCAACACCCGAGCGCGGGACCCTCACGGAGTTGCGATACTCCGGTATTCAGCAAGGATCTCTTCCGCAGAGGGGAAACCCTCGATGCGAACCCACGTCTCGGCGCCCGCTGGTTTCATGAAAGTCAAAGGCAGATGGTTCATCTTGTTGCCCCGGTAGGTATCAAAGGCCTTTTCCAGTTTGAAAGTGTCGTCAAGAGAACCCGTTACGAACCGCCACCTATCGCCCGCGCCGACTTTTTTTGCATATTCCGAGATTCGGTCACGCGTATCGTACTCGGGGTCAATGGAGATCGAGTAGAAATCCACGTGTTCTCCTGAAGACTTGAGGCGACGACCTACCTCCGCAAAGGAAGCGCTCAAGATCGGACATATGGTCGTGCAGCTTGTGAACACAAAGTTGACCATCACCGCGCGGTCGACACCGAGAGAGTCCGCGATTTCCACAGAAGCGCCATCATGGGCCAGCAACATCACGTCGGGTACTTCATAGGCCGCGACAACCCGAGTGTAATTGGGGGTTCTTGAGCCCACGGTGCCTGATCCAGAGCGCACAGTTTGTCCGGCATTCGCAGAAGCGACAGCCCTCTCTCCGATTCCGGCAGCCGAAGGTATTCCGGGAACCATCGTGCAAAGGACGAAGCAGAGCATGCAGGACCCGAGGCGCCCCTCCATACCTGAGACGGCGCGAAATGCGTGGGCAAAGAAAGCGTGTGTATAGGAACGCATCGAGTCTATGGCTTTTCTATCCATGGCAACGCTACTTCTACACGCTCATTCGGGTATAAGCAAATTTGCACACAAGTTTCACATGAGATCTGACTGATTGAGAGCGGTAGAAAAACCAATCTATTCCCCTACGGACAAATTCCATTGCTCGATGTCTGAGGCTCCTAGCCCGTCTTCGTCGGTGGTTGCGCTTATGCATTCGATCGACTTGAGACTTGCTCTGCAGGTTACCGTGAAGTAACTGGACTGAATTTCGCTGAGTAAGGTTAATACCCCTGTCGAACCCGAAGCGAGAAGTCGCGGCACGTACGCTCGACCGCGCCCATCGCTTTAGAGTTTGAAACGTAGTTTCTCTTTGGATGGGTAAGCGTTGGGATGGGTAACCGATTTGCGTTCTTTTTGTTTCAAAACTGTTTTTCTCTCGAGAAGTGTTCTTGTGATCGGGTCACTCATGATCTGTCTGAACAGCACATCGGCATTGGCGCTGAACAACATAAGCCTAGCTCCTCCCAGTGCAGTCGCGGGTCTGGGGGAATCGGTATCTTTTGATCTGGTCATGGATTTCAGCGCTGAGCTGCAGGGAGGGGGAGTAGAGGTTCTCTATGACTCGTCACTGCTCGAGTTTCAATCCTTTAGTTTCGACCCGGCTCTCGGCGATGACGCGGCCTTCCGGTGCTGGCCTTTCGCCACGACGACAAACTGCAATGAAACGCTTCCCGAGACGATTGAAATCGGATGGGGAGTGCTTTTCAGCCCAGCCCTCACGGGTTCGCACGTTATCGGAACGTTTCTCTTTAAGGCGCTCGCAAATGGATCGAGCACTATTTCCTTGGCTCCGAGCGCTGGATTTCCTGGCCCATTTTTTGACAGCAACGGAAATGTCGTTTCCGCAGAGCTGCAGGGCGCTTCGGTTTCAATCGGATTGGTGTCTATTCCTGAGCCGAGTTCGGCCCTACTTGTTGTCTCTGGGTTGTTGTGCCTTTCGACGTGGAGAAAGCTGGCATAAACCCAAATGGCTCCAGAGAGACTGGTTATCGAGAGAATTTCGATGAGTCGTTTTCCGACTCGTGAGCTGGAGAAGGTTTCGTGCAAGCAGCGGTTCTCTGAGGCTCACAGGTTAGACAGTATTTTCGACCCCTCCTGAAATACCGAACCAGCGAGTAATGTCTCTATGACCTGCCCCCCCGACTACAGCAGAGCGGAGAAGTGTCTTCGCCAACACGTGTGCTCCCTGGTGCATTTTCTCTGCGCCGGGCTGCTACTTATTTTCGGATTGTCTTCCGCCAATTTGTGCCAGGCGATTGAAGTCACCGTGAGGGAACTCGGAGACACGGCGCTGAGTCCGTCCGAGATTGTGACGAAGATCCCGGGGGACGTCGTTGCGGTTGAGGTCGTCGTAGACACCGAGGGCGAGTCGCTATCGGGATACAGCTTCGGGATTTCTATCACACCCGGAACGGTCACTGGCATTTCCGAGTTCCAGGTGCCTCTGCCACCGCTTGTGAATCTCGGCTTGCCAACCATCGACGAGGCAAGTGGAACTATCTCGGGCATCGCTCAGGTTGGTTTTTTCGGAAGCCTCCCAGCGGGAATATACGTGACCGAGCGAATCGAGTTTCTTGTGGAGTCGCTTCCCCCCCAAGGAATTACGATCGCCGCCGGTTTTCTGGCTCCGAGCGAATCATTCATTGTTTCAGGGGATACTTGCCCCGGAACGTTGATCGGATGCACGGTGACTTTTAACTCTATGAAAATTGTAGGAGGCCCGAGTGTGCCCATGCTTTCCCCTTTTGGAATGTTTCTTTTGATTGGCACGATCCTGATCGCCTCGGGGCGCAAGCTGGGCTTGAAGCCTTTCGATTTCCGCGCGACGGCGACACGCGGTTCAAATCTCGGATTGGTCGCCCTAGTGGGAGCGCTCTCCCTTGTCCATCCGGTGGGCTCGGCAAGGGCAGTCGAAGAGGGCAACCCAATGCAAGAATATACACTCGACGCAGCCTCTCCGGAGCTAGCGGAAAAGTGGGGAATCGAAGTTGTCTTTATCAGGCTCACCGCCGTGGATCGGTTTTTGGACTTTCGCTATCGGGTAGTTGATGCGGAAAAAGCAGAAAGACTTTTTGGGCCGGGGATAAAGCCCATACTGATCGATTCGAGCAACGGAAGGATCTCGAAGGTTCCCGTACCCCCCAAACTCGGGCCAATGAAATCGACGCGCGGAAGGCCATACGAGGAACGTCAATATTTTGTCTTTTTTGCCAACCAGGGCCGCGCAATTCATGCCGGCGAGGAAGTGGCCGTCGATTTTGGTGAACTTAAGATTTCTGGGCTGAAGGTTCAGTAGGAAATCGAGTTTGATGCCTTTTTCGCAAAACAATTTCCAGCTGTCTGCGGCTCTGCTTGCGGTATTGGCTTTGGCTTTTCTCGAGCCTTCCAGTGCCTGGGCGAATGCGCTGGAGCCCGCGCTCGAATCTCGGTTGGACTCGATGAGCTCGCTCGATGAGGTCAGAGTGATTGTCAAATTCAGATCGGGGGGCCGAAAGGGAGGGGCGAGAGGCGGGAGACGTCATGGCGGGCTTCGGTCCAAAAAAGGACGATTCGACCACGAAGTTTTGAAGAGAAACTTCAAGAAAGACGAGGCCCAGCGAGGTCGGATGCTGCGGAGGCACAAAATTGGGGCTCGGCGTGTGAGCCAGGGTATCGATCCGAAGTTCATTTCTGGATTGGGTCGACGGGAACGTGAAAAAGCGCTTTGGATTGTGAATGGCGTGGCCGTTTCAGCGAACAAGAGCAGCGTTCTTTCGCTGTCCACTGACCCCGATGTGCTTGAAGTAGTTTTGGATGAATTGGTAACCCTTGCTGAATCCACGAATTCAACGGGAGCTGTGCCGGAGTGGAATTTGACGGCTGTGGGAGCTGATGTCTTGTGGGATCTCGGACATCGTGGGTCCGGCATTGTGGTCGCCAACATGGATACGGGGGTGGACGTCCAACACCAGGATCTGGCGCCGCGGTGGCGGGGCGGTACAAATAGTTGGATCGACCTCACCGATCCGTTTCAAACGGTACCGCGAGACCCCTCTGGTCACGGGACTCAGGTGATGGGCCTTCTCGTGGCCGGTGATCTTTTTGGCAATCCCATTGGGATGGCGCCGGATGCCACCTGGATCGCGGCGAAAATATTCGACGAGCAGAATCAAGCACGGGTCAGCGATATTCACTTGGCCTTTCAATGGTTGCTCGATCCCGACGGGAACCCGGCCACCGATGATGCGCCCGACATTGTAAACGCATCCTGGGGCCTGCTGAACACGGTGGGAAACTGCGATCTGGAATTTTCCAACGATCTGGCGGCGCTGAGAGCGGCTGATATTGCGGTTGTTTTTGCTGCGGGCAACGCAGGCCCAGGGCTGGGGACCAGCCTCAGCCCCGCCAACGGGGGAATGGGCGTGGCCGTGGGCGCGATCAATATGAACTTCGACATTTCGTTGGGAAGCAGCCGCGGTCCGTCTGCGTGCAGTGGAGGCATATTCCCAGATATCTCCGCACCTGGAGTCGCAGTTTGGACAACGGACAAATCGTTTGGCGGATTTCCTTTCTACACACAGATGACAGGTACTTCTTTCGCTGCGCCTCACGTAGCGGGGGGCCTGGCTCTTCTCCGCGGCGCTTATCCGAACGCGTCCGTCGACGAACTAGAAGCCGCGCTGGTTGAGACTGCGTTCGATCTGGGTGTCTCTGGTCCCGACAATGAGCATGGCCAGGGGCTTCTCGACCTGCCGTCTGCTCTGGCTTGGCTTGACGGTGCTCCGGCTTGCACAGCCGGGTCCAACGGCTTGGATTCGGATCAGGACGGTATTCTGGACTCTTGCGACAACTGTACGATGGTTTCCAATTCGGCTCAGCGCGATACGGACCTTGACGGTTTTGGGAATCGCTGCGATGCCGACTTCGACAATGACGGCTTGGTGACCATGGCGGACGTTGTTCTTTTTATCTCAGCGTTCGGGACCACCGACCCAGACTCGGACTTCGATGGCGACGGTTACGTCAACTTCTTTGATGTATTCGTTCTGCTACGGAGCTACCTGATGGCCCCCGGTCCCTCCGGCACGGTTCTCTAACACGCGCAGGGAGCCCGTTGCCTTTTGCAAGGCGAGCGTTTAGCGACCGCCTGGGCGGAACTCTTAGCCGCCAAGTCTTTAGTTTCCGACTCGGGCTCTAAAGCCCTATTGGGGGCGACGGGCGGGGCCAGCCCGAGGAAGAGGCCCTCTGATGATCGCCGAGGCGTCGGCCCCCGCTGGTCTTTAGAGTCAGCTTGCCGGCGAGAGTCGTGGTTTTTCGCCGCCTATCGCCCCCGTCTCCGAAAATTTTGCCACGAGGGGGTCCGATTCTTTTCGGCTAGATGTTTGAAGTTGAGCTTTTCTCGCGCCGCTGAGCCCTCTTTCTCGCGCTGCTCCCCTACCTCCTCCCGCGTAAAGGGTTGTAAGCTCTGAATCATTCGGGAGGAGTGGATCGATGAGGGGTTCTGTGAAGAAGAGGGTGGGCACGGTGGTTGGACTGGCCGGTATTGCTTTCGGCGCCGCCGGTGGTTCGATCGCGGCGGACAGCTTCGATCGAGCGAAGCACGCCGCGGTTTTTGGCATTCTGCCTGGGGATATGGCCACTGCAGAAAAGCCGATGACGCCGGCCGAGCCCAAGCGCCGCGAGTCTGGGCCGACTACACCCGCAGCCGATCCCAGCTGAGCGGGGCACCATGGATACGCGGACCGATCGAGAATCCACAACTCGGAAACCGGGAACGGCATCGACGTTGCTTTCATCATTCATCCTTCTCGCCAGAAGGAGCCTAGTCTTCTCGTGCGGACGTCTGGTTTGGGTGGGGTCCACACGCTGACACATTCTCTCGCCCTACAACCCCAAGGAGGCAAGCCCGATGCAATACCAAAATGCCGTGATGCCCAACCGAGAGCAGCTCGAAGGCTTCTCCAAGCCTGGCGCCGAAGGCCCTATCTACATGGTGAATCTCCTCAAATTCAAAGAGAGAGCGGAGTACGTCGATGGCCGAGAAAGCAGTCTTACTGGGGAGGAGGCCTATGGGCTCTACACGGAAGGGGTTATCAAGGTGCTTGCTCGCGTTGCCGGGGCTGGAATGTTCAGCGCGAAGGTCGAGCGGCTTATGCTCGGTGAAGTCGAGGGGCTGTGGGACAAGGTGGCGATTGCCATGTACCCGTCTCGAGCAGCCATGATGGAGATGATGACGCTTCCCGAAATGCTCGAAATTGGGGTTCACCGAGCCGCCGGGCTCGAGGGACAGCTGAATATCGAGACCGTTGACGCGAAGGGGCTCTGGCTTGGAGTCGAGGAGATTTAGATACCCGCGGACCGCAGTAGTGGGGCAAGGAGCCCCGAAGTCGACTCTCTTGCGAAAGAGGGTTCGCAAAATGACTGAACGGGGTTTCGAAGCTATGCGCTTCCCATTTCTCCGGATTCATTGGATTCTCGTTCTATTTATTTTCGGTTGTGAGACGTTTACGCGCCCGCACCCCGACTTGGCGGGTCTGCGTGCCCGGGCCGAAACCCAGGCTCGAGAGGAAGTGGAAATCTCGGCCACACTGCTCACCCGGGAGGACGCTCGGCGCGATTTTTCATCGGATCTGGTCGAGAAGGGGGTCCAACCGATTTGGCTGGAAATTAGAAACGGCCAAGACCAGGAGTTCGTGGTCCAACTCCTCAGTATCGACCGAGACTACTTCTCGCCTTCGGAGGTGGCCTGGAAGACCCGGGCGTTGGGCGAAGGGCGACTCGACGAGCGGATGCTCTACTTTCTCGAGCAGCATCTTCCGGTGGTGGTTCCGCCGAAGTCAAGCATTTCGGGCTTCGTCTATGCGAACTTCCACCCGGGCGCCAAGGCCTTCCGTGTGGAATTGATTGGGGAACGGGACAGTGTCCACGCCCAGTTTGTGGTCCCAGTGGAGGGATTTAGGGCCGACTTCATGCGAGTTGAGGGCAGAGCCCATGACGCCGAAAACGTGCCCCGAGATTTGGATCTCCCGGGTTTGCGCGCCTACATGGAAGAGTTGCCCTGCTGCGTTCTCGGTGGTGACCGAAAAACCGCCGGAGATCCCTTGAATCTCGTGGTTGTCGGAACGGCTAAGCAGATTGTCGCGACTTTCGTCACTCGAGGTTGGGACCTCACCGAAACTATGCGAGGCGGGACGGTACTGCGAACGGTCTTTTCCTCGGTTTTCGGCTCCCGCTACCGGACCTCGCCGGTATCGCCTCTTTACGTCTTCGACCGCCCACAGGACGCGGCTCTGCAGAAGGCGCGGAAGACCGTCGACGAGCGCAACCACCTGCGCCTCTGGCTGGCGCCTGTAACCGTGGAGGGAAATTCGGTGTGGGTGGGCCAGATCAGCCGAGACGTCGGGGTCAAGCTCTCGAGTAAGACCCTTATCACCCACAAGATCGACCCGGTGGTGGATGAAGCACGGCTCTACGTGACCCTTGACCTCGCGGCTTCGGGCTACTTGGGCCGTTATGGTTATGTCCGGGGCGTGGGCTCTGCCACTCCCCAGGCGCCTCGCTACAACTATACCCTCGACCCTTACTTCACCGATGGTCTTCGGGTCGTACTCTTCCTCAGCGACGAACTTCGCGGCTACAACGATATCGAGTCGCTCGGGTGGGAAGCCCTCCCGGCACCGGGAGAGTGACCCGAAAAGTCGCACTTGCACTGTCTCTCTCGCAATGTCGCAGTCGGCTTTTTAAAAAGCACGCTGGCAAGGGCCTACTCGCAATAGACCGACTCGCGCAGAACTTCTCGCCAAGAATTATTCAGGAAGAACTGCTCGCCAAGAACTACTCGCCCAGGGGATTGGCCTGGAGAAAGTTTAGGAGATGTTGTGCGAGCAGTTCGCCTGCGTTCTCCTGAATGAAATGCCCGGCGGCAATTCGGGCGTGAGGCTGATCTTTTGCCCCGGGCACCTGACCGGTCAGGATGTCTTGGAAGCGCTGAGTGCCTACCAGGGGATCGGACTCCCCGCACACTGTGAGGAAGGGCCGCTGAAAGCGCCCGAGGGCGTCCCAGGCCCTGGCGTTCTGTTCCTCGTCTATATCTGCAAACATCGAGGGGAATGTCCGCGGGCCGGTTCGGTAGATGTCCTCGGGAAAGGGCGCGTCATAGGCCGCCTTCTCCCCGGGCGTCAGTCGGACTATTCCGCCCGTGTCCACATTTTGGCTTGGCTTGAAGTCGGGAGCAGTCAGCGCAAACTGCACCCAGGCCCAGAAGAAATCCGACATATCTTTCCCGATCAGCGGAACCGCCTCGCCGAGAAAATCGCCCCAATTTCGAAGTCGGGCATTGGGGTCCAACGGGTAGGTGCTGCGGTCGGTGAGTCGCGGAATAGTGAAGGGCGCCATCCCCATGCGCACCATCAGGGCATTGGCGGCGAAGACCCGGGAGAAGAGTTCGGGGCGATCCCCCGCCAGTCGCAGACCAATTGCGCTCCCCCAGTCCTGGCAAACCAGGGAGATCGATTCGAGGCCCAGGGTATCGAGCAATTCCGATACCCAAGCAACCTGCTGCTCGAACGTGTGGGAATTGGGGTCGGTGGGCTTGTCGGACTTGCCCATGCCTACTAGATCCGGCGCGATGACGCGGTAGCCCGCCGAGCCGACAGGACCGATCATTTTTCGATAGAGGTAGCTCCACGTGGGCTGACCGTGAAGCATCAGCACGGTCTCGCCATCCACCGGGCCCTCATCGACGTAGTGCACCCGGAGCCCGTCGACCTCGGCATAGTGGGGGGCAAAATTGTAGCCCTCGAGTCCATCAAAGCAGGCTTCGGGGGTCCGGACGAACTCCCTTCCGTTGGCGGTGGTCTGAATCACATTTTCTCCTTCGTTTTGGGCGGCCAGCGGGAATCCGGGTCACGATCGGGCCAAAGAGCCTTGGTTGGCGGGAATCCTCGGTTATCCCCGCGTGGTCTGCCTCGTCGAGTGGGTCGCCCGTTCTCGGTCCGATACTCGCATTACGACTGGGGTTCGGTTCGAGACAGCCCGGGGTTCGCGTCAGGCTACGCGGACAGCGACGCGATGACAGGCGTTGTTGAGGTAGCCCTTGGGATTCCACCTGACTGTCAAAGCATCGTCCTCCGTTTACCGGATCGCTATTGCCCGTCGGCTTCAGCGGAGTGTAACTGAATCGCGGCCTAGATCGGTCAATTGACGAGGATACGCTGACTCAGTGACGCGGCAAGGGTCTGGATTTTGGGAAGGGTCTGAAATTTTCGAAGGGTCTGGGCATTGGCAAGGATCTGGGCGCCGGGCAGGCAGGGAAACAACGCCCGTCCACGGCGCTCAACGGCCGCGAGCCGGCATGGGCGACTTCGGGCGGTGGAGTCCAGAATTGCGTTAACGCATGAAACATTTTAGAGGGCGAACCGGGCAAACTGAGCCGAAGTACCGCGGTATCGACGGAAACCCCAAAAAAATTTGTCGGTTGCGGAGGCGGGGTCGATTGTGATGGACTCCCGGATGGGTCCGGTTCGCGAGGAGAAGAAAATATGTCCCAGGGCGAGACCATCAAGACCACATGCCCACGCGATTGCTACGACGGCTGCGGCATAGCGGTGGTCAGGAGCGAGGGGAAAATTTCACGCGTCCTTGGGGACCCGGATCATCCCATCAGCCGGGGGGCGCTTTGCAGCAAGTGCGCTGTGGCCTACAACGGAGTTTGGTTGGATTCCGAGGCCCGCTTGCTCCATCCCTTGCGACGCACGGGCCCAAAGGGTGGCGGGCACTTTGAGCGAATTTCATGGGATGAGGCCCTGGTCGAAATCGCCGAGAAGTTGACGACCATCGGGGCTGAGCAGGGCGCTGAGGCTATCCTTCATACACACTACACGGGAACCTGTTCCTGGCTTGCCAATGCCTTTCCCGGCCGGTTTTTCTCGAGGCTCGGTGCCACCGAAGCCGCCCCCGATTCAATTTGCAACAACGCGGGGCACGTGGCCTGGGACTACGTATTCGGCTCCAGTGACCGGGGCTTCGATCCACGGACTGCGAAGGACTCCCGATGCATCGTGGTCTGGGGGGCGAATCCCAGTCACAGCGCGCCGCACGCCCACAAACATTGGCTGAAGGAAAGTCCGGCCAAGGTGGTCGTGATCGATCCCATTCGCCATGAGACCGCCGAAGAGGCCGATCTGCATCTTCAACTCATTCCCGGAAGTGATGCGGCTCTAGCATTCGGGCTCACGCATATCGCCTGGAGAGAGGGTCGGCTCGACTCCGAATACATTCTACGCTCCGTACTCGGGTACGAGGAGGTCGAGGCGGACATCGAGGCGGCCACACCCGAATGGACTTCGGCGAAGACGGGACTGGATGTTCCCCTGATCGAGGAAGCAGCCCGGCTTTATGCGGAAGGACCTTCGCTCCTCTGGCTGGGTCAGGGCCTGCAGCGCCAGCCAAGCGGGGGGAATATTTTCCGGGCCTGCGCGATGCTACCGGCGCTGACGGGCAATATCGGCAAACCCGGAGCGGGATTCTACTTTCTTAACGACGGAAGCGAAATCATCGCAAGCAAAGGCGCCGCACCCACCTGGCAAGAACCCGATGAGACTGGCAAGGCAGTTCCTTCGATTAGCCAGATGGACGTTCCCGACGCGCTCAATGACCCCGGCCACTTCAAGGCCTACGTGGTTTGGAACTGTAACCCCGTCGCTTCAAATCCGGCTCAGGCCAGAATGCGCACGGGCCTCGCCCGGGAGGATCTTTTTACGGTCGTCATCGACTGTTTCGCCACAGACACCGCGGACTACGCCGACATCGTGCTGCCCGCTGCGAGTTTTCTTGAGTTCGATGATCTCGTGGGCTCTTATTTTCATCTCACTGTGGGTGCCCAGGTAAAATGCTCAGAGCCCATGGGAGAGAGCCTCCCGAATCAGGAGATTTTTCGCCGCCTTGCCCGGGCCATGGGCTTCGAAGAAGCGTCGCTCTACCACGACGATGCTTCGATGCTCGACGCCATGCTCGCCGAGTTGGGGCTCGGTCTGTCGTTTGAGCAACTCAAGGAGACAGGCTGGGTTTGGGGGAGTGAGGAGCCGGTGGTTCTCTGGTCCGAGGGCACTTTTCCCACGCCTTCGGGCAAGATCGAGATCGCCAGTGCGCGGGCCCAGGCCGATGGTCACCCCCGCACGCCACAGCCGAGCGCCGATCCCCGTCCCCCGAACGGCCGCCTGCGCCTCCTGTCTCCAGCCAGCAAGTGGCTGCTGAATTCGAGTTATGGCAACGATACCCAGATCAAGAAACTCATGGGCAGCCCCACCGTTGCCCTGCACCCCAATGACGCTCGTCGTCTTGGCATTGAGGACGGTCAGCGGGTTGCTCTCAGCAATGATGCGGGTCGACTGACCCTGAAAGCCATAGTTTCCGACATCGTCCCTCCCGGCTCAGCGCTGTCGTACAAATCGCGTTGGCCGCGGGCTGAGGGGGGGCATAACATCAATCTCCTTCATATTCCCCAGAAGACGGATATGGGTGAAAGCACCTGCGTGCATGGGGTGGAGGTTACGGTCGCGCGGGCGTGACCGCCTTTGGATGGCTGGGTGACCCGCGTTTCCCGACGAGCCTCTTCTGCGCGGTCAGGATGAATTTTTAAGGGGCGTTGCCTCAATCGGGTGGGCCCATGCCTTTGGGACGCCCTAGCGGGAGAGTACGGCTGCACTCATTCCCGACGAGACCAATACGTTCTGGACGGCATCGACGGGGTTGGCCGCGGTGCCGCGAATTTGCCGAACGGCCTCGGTGATGTTGTTCATCCCGTGGATGTACGCTTCCCCAATCAGGCCGCCGTTCGGGCTTAGTGGGATTTTTCCATTCGGGCCGATGTTCCCTTCTCTGACAAAGTCGGCGGCCTCTCCAAGACCACAGAAGCCAAAGGCTTCGAGGTGCCAATAGACCGCGATGGTGAAATGGTCGTAGAGCATCGCCACCTGAAAGTCTTCGGGTCCCAGCCCTGTTCGGTCATAGAGTTCGGCAGCTGACTTTTTCCCGCTCTCGAAACTTGTCAAATCCTGGTGGTAAAAATTGGTGACTACTTCCGTCTCGAAAGGAACCGACTGGGTGGCGTGTAGGATGCGCGCCGGAATCTGCTTGAGATCTCGGGCACGCTCCGCCGTGGTGACGACGAACGCCACCGCGCCGTCGCTCTCCTGACAGCAATCCAGCAGGCGAAATACCGGTTCGACGATCCACCTTGACTCCTGATGGTCGGCCTTTGTGATCGGCTTGCCGTAGAACCAGGCCCGGGGATTCGAAGCCGCTGCCGCCCGCAGGGCGACGGAGACATCCGCGAGATCCTCGTTCGTCACCCCGTATCGGGCCATGTAGCGCTGGGCCTGGATGCCCGTCCAGGTGGCGGGGGTCACGGCGCCGAAGGGCACGCTCCATTCGATAAATCCGGTTCCAGCCCCTCTTACATTGGAATTGGCGGTCATGTGAGCGGTTCCAAAACGGGCTTCGGAACGTTCGTTCATCGCGCGCCAGGCAACCACCACGTTGGCAAGACCGGATTCAACGGCCGCCATGGCGTGGGCCAGGGTTCCTGTGGATCCGCCTCCGCCGTGAGGGACTCGCGAAGAAAATCGCAGGTTCTCGATTCCCAGGGATCGGACGAGGTCGACATCCTCGTTGTTGTCGATGGTGAAAGTTGTCATGCCGTCGACATCGGAGGGGGCGAGGCCCGCGTCATCGAGAGCGGATTGGATGGCCTCGCAGGCTAGGGTGAGTTCGCTTCGGCCGGAGTTCTTGGAAAATTCAGTCTGGCCAATGCCAGCAATGCATGCATCAGCCAAGGGCTCCCCCGATCGGGCGGAACTGGTGGATCTTGTCGCCGCTTTCGGTCTCGACAAAAAAGACCTCTACCTCCATGCCGATTTGAGCGTCGTACAGATCGATCTCGCACAGGTTCGAGAGCAGGCGAATTCCTTCTGGAAGGTCAATCAGGGCAACTAGGCAGTCGGGCCCGAACGTGGGGAGAGGAGGATGAACCGGTCTCACCACCGCGTGAAGAGTTCCCCGACACGAGAGTTCGATGGTCTGCCAATCGAGACTTTGGCACCGGGGACACATGGGCCGAGGTGGGTGGCGAAATTTTTGGCAGTTCGAGCAGCGCTGTCCGAGCAGGACGTCACGGTTGAGGCCTTCCCAAAAGAAAGCGCTGTCCCGAGACGGCGAGGGGGCAGGGCGAAGACTCGTCATGAATCCGAGGCCTGTTGGGGGGCCCAGGGCGAGTCCGCGACAACCGATCCTTCCTCGGCCAGCGCGGGGTAGACGTGTTCGTCGTTCACCGCGCCCGACGCGAAGAGTTGGTCGATTTCGAGAGCCTCGTAACCGAGACCCTCCAGAATCTCCCGGGTGTGCTCTCCCACCAGGAAGGGGCGACCCTGGACATGGGCTGGGGTATCGGAGAAAGAGAAGGCCAGGCCTACTTGGCCGAGTTCTTCCACCATGGGGTGCGGATAGCGGACGATCCACTCGCGCTTGAGCGCCCCGGCATCGGTCCAGAGATCAACCCCTGCCTGCTCGGAAGAGATCTCGCATGGAACTCCGGCCGAGTCGAGGACGGCAAACGCCTCCTTGGCGGTGCGACGCGACAGGGCAGTCTCGATCCGGAGCCCGATGGCGTCGTCATTGGCCGAGCGGGCTTTTTCTGAAGACCACTGCCCTCCGTTCAAAAGTTCCGGCAGCTCGAGGGCGTGACCCAGGGCCTCCCATTCCTCGTCCTTGATCAGGGACAAACAGAGCCAGCCGTCGCGGGCTTCGTAGAGGCGCACACCGGCGGAGAAGCCCATCTGCATCGGATCCAAAGTGGGGCGGTCAAAGCCCGAACCGTCGGCACGCGCCACGGCGTGCGAGGCATTGAGCAGTTGAGCGTTGACGATGGCGGTATCGACCCACTGACCGCAGCCGGTCGCTTCGCGCTCGTAAAGGGCCTGGCAGATTGCCATCGCCGCAAGGTATCCGTTGCCGGTGTCGCCCATACTGGTCAGCGACCACATGGGTCGGCCGCCCCGGTGGCAGCCGCCGTCCTCCCATTCGACTCCGGCCAGACAAGCCCCGGTCTGATCATTCCCGGGCAGGTTCTCCCGCTCCCCGCGCTCGAAGCCGCGGGTGTGGCAGTAGACCAGGCGGGGATATTTCTTGGCCAGGCTCTCGTAATCGATTCCGAGCTTGATGGCGGCCGGGTAACGCATATTGTGAAGGACGACGTCCGCCGAATTCAGCAGCCGGCCGATGACTTCGGGGGCGTCTTCATGTTTGAGATTGATCGCGATGCTGCTCTTGCCGCGATTGCACGCCATGGCGAGTTGGCTGGAGTGCCAGTACCAATCGTGTAGGGCATTGATCTTGATCACCTCGGCGCCTAGATCTGACAGGATCTGCGCCCCATAGGGGCCGGCGACCGCGAGGCCAAAATCCAGCACGCGGATACCTTCCAGCGGACCGGCAGGAAGCGACCGATGCTCGCCGGCGGACCCGGTGGGGTGGGGGGAGACGGGCCGATCCGGCGCCGCTTCCGCTTCGGTTCGGATAGCTTCGGTATCCCGGCCCGCCTGGGCCTGGGGTTCGGCGACGACTCCCGGGTGATTTCCCATGACATACAGGGTCCCCACGGTGCGAATCGGACCGAGTTCCGGATCGTCGACTTCGGCTACGCAGCCATCGGCCAAAAGCAGCGGATCCGCTAGCCCTTCTTCGGGAGAGCGCACCTTCTGTATGCAGACGCCGGCTCGGGCCCCGGCCTCGGTCCACTCGTCGGCCGTAAACTTCTTGACCGTCTTGGCCATGGGCTCCCAGTAGTGATGCAGAACGAAGAGTTCTTCCGGGCCGAGCCCGATGCGGTCGGGATCCTTTCGAGCGGCCAGGTCCGGTGTCGCATTCAGCGTCTCTCCCTCGCCTGCGGCGAGAACGAAGCGCGGGCTGGGCGGCCACGCGTGGACGAATCGGCCATCGGAGCCTTCGAAAATTCCCTTGGGCGCCCGGCTGTCGCTCACCCATGTCAGAAATCCCCAGGCGTCCAGATTCTTCGCCATTCCGAACGCCAAAACGCCCGCGGCCAGTGCACCCTGCATGAGGGAGGTCTCGACCCACTGGCCTTTCCCAGTGACTCGTCGGGCTCGCAGGGCAGCGCTGATCCCCGTAGCGGCCGCGTATGCCGCGCCCAGGCTGGGGAAGCGCGAAGCCGGGAAGACCGGTCCTTCCCGGGGCGGGCCTTGTTGTGCTTCGAAGGGAACCTCGTAGTCGGGCGAGAATGGAGCCTTGCCCGAGAGATGGGCGGTGGATCCACCCACGCGTCCGCGTTGTTCCCAGTGCAGGCCACAGCGTGCGGCGACCAGGGCATCGTAGGCCGGCCGTTGGGACGCCGGGTTGTCGCGCCCGTACCCCGTGATCGAGCAATAAATCAGGCCGGGGTTCAGGGTCGACACGGTTTCGAAGTCGATTCCCAGCCTCTTCGTGACCCCTGGGCGAAAGCTTTCGACGAGGATGTCCGCCCGTGCTGCGAGTTTTAGGAAAATGGCTCGGTCGGCTTCCTTCTTCAGATCCAGGACCGCGCTCTGCTTGCCCCGATTCCAGGCGTGATAGCCGAGTTGACTCCGAAAGGGGTCGCCTCCCGGGGGTTCAATTTTCGTGACTCTCGCGCCCTGGCCGGACAACAGCATCGTGGCCATGGGGCCCGCAATCCCCCAGGAAAGATCGAGCACCTTCAAGCCATGGAGTACGCCGATTCCGGGGGTCGCGTGGCTACTCGATGCCATACATGCGTGCTCCATTGGCCCAGGTAATCGCGTTGATCTCGTTCTCGGGAACGCCCTCGAATTGTTTCTCGATTTTCGCACCGGCATTCGGCCAGTTGCAAATCGGGTGCGGAAAATCCGTGGACCACAGAACGTTCTCGAGGCCAATGGCGTGGCGCAACTCCACGCCCTCGGGCTCATGAACAAAAGTCACTGCCATCTGGTTGTGGAAATAGGTTGAGGGCAGTTCCTTCATGGCTGGGAATTCGTAATGATGACCCATCCGGCTATCGAGGTATCGAATGAATCCCGGGAGCCAGAAGAGGCCGGGTTCGACGAAAACCACGCGAAGCTTCGGATGTCGCTCCAGGACCCCGGTAAAAATGTACCAGCAGAGTGTTTCCGCGATAGCAAAGCCGGGGAGGGCGGTAAAGATTCCCTTCTGGGGCGTAGGATCTCGGCGAAAGACATCCCACAAATCCTCTTTAAGGGTGAGGTGATTGGCGACGACGACCCCGGTCTCCTCAAATGCATGCCAGAGTTTCGCGTAGCGTTCGTCGTGGTAGTCGGGCATACCGACTTCGGTCGGAAAATTAGGGATTTGAATCGAGCGAGCGCCCAGGTCCGCTAGCCGATAGACCTCGGATGTTGCGTAGTCGATTTCGATCAGCGGAAGTTGGTAGGAAATCAGGATGCGCTTTGGATCCACGGAGGCAAATTCGTGCAGGGTATTGTTGTACGCCGTGGCGCACTCCTTCCACGAATCACCCAGTTGATAGACCTTGCTGGTGAAGTCAAACTCCGAGTACATGACCTCGCACTCGACGCCATCGGCATCCATGGCTTCTAGGCGAGCGGTCGAGTTGAAATAGCCCGGGTGCCGAGCGGCCTCGAGATCCACGAAGTCCTCGAGTTCGAGGCTTCCTCCGGCCATCTGTTCGGTGCGTTGGGCATCGTATTTCACCATGCCATCGTCCCAGCCTTGGTGAAATTTCGAAGCGAGGTTTCCTTTGACTTGATCGCTGGTGATGACGCAATGCGAATCGGCCGAAAAAAGTCGTCGAGGGGGCATGGGTGCTCCTGGGTGGGGGTGAGGCAGGCCAGCGTATCGCCAATGCTAAAGGAAATTCGATAGATAGTAAATATACTTTGGTATATCATGGCCTCATGCCGAGACCCGATGCCGACCCCAACGATACGGCGCAACTCAGTCGCCACCTGATCGGGATATCCGCGATGATCCGGCTTCGATTCAGGGCGGCTCTCCTCAGCCGGGGCCACGACTTGAGCCCATCCACAACACAGATCGTGCCCAATCTTCCCGAGGCGGGCCTGGGGATGTCCCAGCTTGCCGATCGCCTTGAGCTGACGCTCCAGCGGACCGGACAACTCGTCCAGCAGTTGGAAAGCGACGGCTACCTGAGGCGGGTTCCGGATACGTTGGACGGCCGGGCTAAACGAGTTGTTTACGCGGATCGTGGCCTGCAGTTGCTCGGTGATGTCGATGGTATTGCGGACGAGATCACCGCCGAGTTCAAGGGAATTCTTGGCGCCCGCCGCTTTGCCTCGCTCTGCCGAGATCTGTCCGTTCTCGACAGAGAATTGCGAGGTTCCGAGCCCGCGCTGAGAATCCCCTAAGAGGCTTCAAGTTCCGGGGTGTTGAGGGTTCCGCCCAGACAAGGATTTTTTTTGCCTGAAAAGTTCGATATCGCATCGCGGTGGATGATCCATTTGGGGGCGATCCTGGAGCGAGAGGGAGCGAGGTGGAGTGAGATGGAGCGGCGGCCATCTCGGAAGTCGTCTAGCCATCGACGGAGAACAGCAGGTGCAGCGGCTGATCGCGCAGCGGCCCAAAGAAGTCGGGGTCCAGTTCGATGTGCTCGGGACGAACAGCGAGCTCCATCAAGTCGGGCATATTCTGCCAGCCAGCCGCTCGGAGTGCCTGGAAATAAACCTCGAAGGGCTTATGGACACAGCGCACGGGAACAGAGACACCGTCTCGCCGCCAAATCAAGCCCTCGAGGGTCTGGTCTGTTCCGCTGAAGTAACCCAAGTCTCCTGCCTTGAAGAAGAACGGGGGCGCTTCTTCGCGGATGAATGGCAGGCTAGGGTGAGGCACAGTGAACACGAAGCGCCCGCCGGGCGCGAGCCATCGCCGCACCCGGCGCATGACTTCGGTCATGATGGTGCTGTCGACGTAATTGAAGAGAAATACCGCTGCAACCCGGTCAAATGAGGCGGCTGGGAGGTCATTGAGTTCGGCGGCATTGGCCTGCCTGTATTCGATCCCAAGCGGCGTGCGTTCCTCTTCGGCACGGGCTTGCTCGATCATCCCGGCTGACAGATCGATCGCGAGCACCGTCGCTGCACCGGCCGTCTTGATCTGTCGCGCCACAAATCCCTCGCCACAGCCGAGGTCGAGAACGCGCAGGCCAGCGAGGGGCTCCAGTTTCTGAAGCACGAAGGGCCGCGCCGTGAAGTCGCTCAACAGGAGTTTTTCGCTACGGGCCCACTGGGGCGAGGCGCTGTCGTAAATGGACTCTGTCGAGTCCGCTGCGTCAGCCATTTGGAGACCTCTGACATGATGGGAGCCAAGACATCTTTTTCTCCTGCGTGAATCGGTCTGTTGGGCATTATGTTGCCGAATACCAGTGCGAGAGGGTAGAACAATTCATCGACAATAGAACTCGACCGAGAGAAGCGCCGAGGATCGAAATCCCAAGGGAATCCGAATCTGGCCGCCATCGTGGCCTGGCGCTCTTCGGGGCACGGTATCCAAATGGAGGCACGTTTGTTCGGAGTTTGGAGCGGGCTCTATTGCGCTAAGTTGAAAATTCATGACGGGCGAGTAATGGGGGGGTGAGTGATGGAGTCCAGGCGCCGATTGATCAGCGGCGGGCGAGTTTTTACTGGAGATCCCAAGATGCCCTGGGCGGAAGCCGCCGTGGTCGAGGGCGACCGTTTTACTTTCGTGGGCGAAGCGGAGAAAGCGGCTGCTTTCGCAGGGGCATCGGCCGAACACGTCGATTGTTCGGGGGGTCTGGTGCTTCCGGGTTTCGTGGATGGGCATGTCCACGTGGTGATGACGGGGGCCGCACTTTTAAAGGTGCAGCTCCGCGATGCGGTGAGTCTGGAAGAAATTCAGGAAAGAATTGGAGACTGGGCGACGCGGAACCCGGCTGCCCCTCGAGTACTGGCTACGGGCTGGGTCCACGGCGCGCTCGCGGGCTCTGCACCCACTCGTGAAATGCTCGACGAAATAGTGAGCGATCGACCGGTGTACCTTGACGCCTATGATTTGCACTCGTGTTGGGTGAACTCCGCCGCGCTACAAGAATTGGGAATCACGAACTCGACGCCGGATCCGCCAGGCGGGCGGATCGTCCGGAACTCCGAAACCGGCCAAGCCTCGGGGCATCTGCTCGAAACGGTCGTACCTGAGAAGGTATGGCCTCTGATCAATCGAGTCAGCGAAGCTCAAGTGGATCGTCAGCTCCTGGCGGCGCTTGAGGTCTATGCCGCAGCTGGCATCACGAGTGTCGTGGATATGGCCCTGGAGGCATCCGCTCTGGCGGCCATGAAGCGCGCGGAAGCCAAGGGGGAACTGAGCATTCGGATCGTGGGGCACGTCATAATTCATCGCCGCCGCGATTCAAGTGCCGATCTCGCTCAAGTCGAAGAGGCTGCGCGGCTTGCTGCAGAATATGACAGCGACCGGCTGCGCGTCGCAGGAATCAAGATCATCGGCGATGGGACCATCGATGGCTGTACCGCGGCGTTGCTCGAGCCCTATAGCAACGGAGAGAACGCCGAGCCTATCTGGGATGCCGAGTCCATGAACCGTGTCGTTGTCGCGGCCGATGCGGCTGGCCTGCAAGTTGCGATTCATGCGATTGGGGATCGGACGATTCGCAACTCCATCGACGCGATTGAACTCGCGGCGAAGGTCAACGGGACGTCGGGCCGCCGGCATCGCATTGAGCACCTGGAGTACGCGGCTCAGGAAGACATTGAACGGCTGGCCGGTTTGGGGATTACCGCCTCGATGCAACCCATTCATGCTGATCCGCGTTTCCTGGTCAATTGGATCGCGATGCTTGGGGCCGAGCGGGCCCAGGAGGGCTTTGCGTGGCCTCGTTATATCGAGGCGGGAGCCACCTTGGCGCTCGGAACGGATGCCCCCACCGCACCCTTTGAGCCGATTCCCAATATGTATGTCGCTGCGACGCGTGCTTCGCCCTCAGACCCGTCGGTTGCGCCCCATCGCCCCGAGTGGGCACTGCCCCTGGAGGAGGCGATTCTTCATGGTACGCGGGAGTCGGCGTATGCGGCCTGGCTCGAGCACCTGACGGGCATGATTCAGGTGGGCCTGGCGGCGGACTTGGTGGTGCTTGACCGAGATGTGATCGAGGAAGGCTCCAAGGCGCTACTGGATGCGGGAGTTCGCTTGACGATGATGGGCGGTGAAGTGACATACTCGCCAACAGGAACCGGTAGCCTCTAGCCTCTGAGCGGGGATCTTTCGCCGGGTACCATGACGAAGGGCTCGCGACTGGAGAACGACCCTTTGCGATTCCTGTTTGCCACGCAGATGGCAAGAGGGCAGGGCGAGCAGAAGTTTTTTCCCTTCCCGGCAGGGGATGGGGGAATTGCGTAACCTCACCAACCATTCCTCATGGCGAAAGTTTTCAGCGAATGATTTCACATGTGAGCCGATCCGAAACTCGGGGGTGGGCACTGATTGCGGTCATCGCCCTGATGGGTTGCTCGATGGCTGAAGAAGATCCGGTCGGGGGCGTTCGGCCCATCGACTACGAGGCCATCGAAGCTCGACTTGAAGCGCGCGAGCCGCGGGGAAAAGTTTCTGATGCGTTTCCGAACATTTCCGTTACCGATCAGCACGGCCGCACTTATCGCTTTTTTGATGATCTTGTAAAGGACCGCTCAATCGCGGTGAACTTTATGTTCACCGAGTGCGCACTCGTGTGTCCGGGCACGACATCCAATTTGGCTCGTCTTCACACCGCTTTTGAGGGTGCCGTAGGCCGCGATATCACCTTTCTGTCGATTTCGCTCGACCCTGAGACCGATACCGAGGAGGCCTTACACGGCTATTGGGAGGCGTTCGGAAGCCATGAGGGTTGGCTCTATCTCAGGGGTGATTTCGAGGAAACGGAACTCCTGCGTCGGCGAATGGGGGTCTACGATCTGGATCCGGTGATCGACGCCGACAAGACCGAACACGCCGGCATCGTGACCTTCGGGAACGACGCCACCGATCGCTGGGCCGCACTTCCGGCGCTGTCCTCGATTCATGATCTCAAGGGGACCATCATCCGCTTCGCCCTCGCTGGGAGAAGGCAGAGCCCAAAGGCCCCTCGGCCCGCGCATGCTGAGGCGAACGAGTTGGCAGAGAGGGTTTACCCGGGTCGGGGCGTGATCCGGAGCATCGACTTGGAACGAAGTGAGGTCTCTCTTGAGCACGAAGCGATACCCGGGTTGATGCCTGGGATGACTATGACCTTTGCAGTCTCGCGTAAAATCGATCTGGATCGGTTCGTGGTCGAGAGCGACGTTTCTTTTGGGTTGGTCAATGAGCCTACCGGGTTTCGCGTTGTCGAGATGGTTACCCGGGATGGGGGTTCTACTCCTCAGCCCGAACCGGTGGTCTCTTCCCTTTCGGCTTCCGGCCGGCAAGACTACGCTCTCTACTGCGCCAGCTGTCACGGTGAGAAGGGCAACGGTGATGGCCCCCTGGCCGGGAGTCTGGACCCAAAGCCCGCGAGACATTCCGATGGCGAGTATATGAACCGACTTTCGGATGAGTATATGTTCCGAGTGATTCAGCAGGGTGGAACTGCAGTGGGGAAATCAGCAATGATGGCCGGATGGGGAGGAACTCTTTCGGAGAATCAGATCCACGGCTTGGTGGCGTTCATTCGCTCGCTCGCTGAGCCTCCCTACTCGCTCCAGCCTTCCCGCCAGCCGTAGTCGGAAAAGCGAGAACGGCTTTTCGGCCGGTGCGAAAAGACCGAATTTTACTCGGTCACTAAGCCGGACAATGCAGTGCGAGGAGACCCAGATGAGGCTAGATGGCAAGGTGGCAGTGGTCACCGGGGGCGCAAGCGGAATGGGGTTGGCGAGTGTGAAGCGCTTTCTCTCCGAAGGCGCCCGGGTAGTGATCGCCGATTATAACGGCGAGGCAGGTGAAGCCGCGTTGACCGAAGCCAAGTCCGCTGGATTCGGTGATGCAATTTCGTTCATTAGAACCGACGTTGCGAGCGAGGAAGATGTGATCGCCATGCTGGATCATGCCGTAGACCGGTTTGGCGGGTTGGATGTGGTCTTTAACAACGCTGGGGTCGGAGGCGCGATCGGCCCGCTTACCGAGACCTCGGTGGAGGATTGGGACTACACGTTTAACGTGCTGGCCAAAGGGGTGTTTCTCGGCATCAAACATGCCGCGAAGATTTTGCGAAAGCAGAACAGAGGCGGGTCCATCATTAACACCGCCTCGATCGCCGGTCTGAGTGGCGATGGCGGCCCTTTGGTTTACTCGGCTGCGAAGGCAGCGGTGATCAATCTCACCATGTCGGCGGCGGTGGAGTTGGCACCCGATTTGATTCGGGTCAACGCGATCTGCCCCGGGTTCATTGCCACCCCCCTTGCTGAGAGTGGAGACCCCGAAGGTACGCGAATCCAGTTCGCCAAAGCGCAACCCTGGCCGGAGTACGGCCAAGGTGATCACATTGCGGGTGCAGCCTTGTATTTTGCCAGCGATGATTCGTTGTTCGTGACGGGCGAAAAGCTCGTGGTGGACGGTGGACTTACGGCATCCGGACCGAAGCTCTCGGGGATGTTCCCTCGCACTTCCGCGCGCGATGCCAGAGTCTCTGGCGTAACCAAAGGCAGCACCGGCGCTCCCCCTGAGTTGCGCAGGCTATAAAACAAACTGAAGCGCCGGCACTCGAGGGCCAACGGAGGTCGTGAGGACGAAGATTCTCTGACTCGCAGTTGTTAGGAAAATGAGAGTGCCCTAGGTCCCCAAGCTCCGCCTCGCAACGTGCGGACGCTCATCGGTTTTGCGGGCGCACATTTTTCGAGTCGACCGTTGACGCCGAATCAGGCTGCATTCGCGTCAGCAGTCTGGCGAGTTGTGGGAGCTTTCGCTTGTGTTCGCGCACGAAAGGGTTGTCCATGTCCCAGACATATCCGGCCAGGACTGAGGTAATCATGCGGGTAATCGAATCCTTCGGATTGGGGGCGAATAAGACCGTGTGGAAGCTACCGTCGTACCAGGCTTCTACGAATGTGCGAAATGTGTCTATGCCGCGCATCATGTATTCGGAGTAGTCAGTAGCCCAATCCACCTCGTCTCCCGCAAGTTCTCGGATGATCAAGCTCGCGGCCCGCGCGCCGGATTCCATCGCCAAGGTGACTCCAGAGGAGAAGATAGGGTCGAGGAATTCGGTCGCGTTGCCGACCAGGCAGAAACCCTTGCCGTGAAGGCTCTTGACGGCCGTCGCATATCCATGAATTTCACCGGGCTCGATGACAAACTCGATCTCGGACAGAAACTCTGCGGCAACCGGATCGCCTGCGATGACGGCTCGCATGCGAGCCTTCGGATCGGTGGGGTAGGCGGCCAGCATTTCGGGCTCGGCGACAATTCCGACGGAAGTCTGGCCGTTGGAGAAAGGGATGATCCAGGTCCAGGCTCCCTCGGGATGGACGGTGACCCATGTGCGACCGTCTGCAGCTTCCTCGGGGCGACGGTCCCCCCGCACGTGGGCAAATAGGGCATGCCTAAGAGGCATGCCCGAAGGTTCATCAAGGTCTAGCAAGCGAGGTAGCACTCGGCCGTAGCCGCTCGCGTCAACGATAAAGCGCGTACGGATGTCCCGACTTTCTCCGTCGGGCCCTTGGACGCGAAGCGTCTGCACTGCGCCTGTTTCGACTGCAGTCACCGTGTTTTCAAATTGAAGGGATACGCCAGAGGCCCGGACTGCCTCGGCAAGGGTGTTGTCGAAATCCGCCCGGGGCATCTGCCAGGTGTAGGCCCAGCCGTTGGTGAACTGCTCATTGAAGTGAATTGCGCGTCGCTGGTCACCGACAACAAAGAGCGCGCCGGATTTCACCATGTAGGCCCGGTCCTTGATGCAATCGATCAGACCCGCCTGATCCAGGATATCGTTGCATCGAGGCAAAAGGCTCTCCCCGATGACGAATCGAGGAAATCGTGTGCGCTCGAAAATGCCCACTCTTAGACCGGCCTTGTTGAGCAACGCCGCAGCGACGCAGCCGCCAGGGCCGGCACCGATGATTGCGACATCGTGATCGACGGGAAGGGGCATAGCTAGCTATGTAATAGCATCCTGGTCCCGCTCAGTCGCAGGACCCAGACGGCGGGAAAACTGAGTGGGCCCCCTTCGTCGTGTCCACAGCTGCCCGTGAGCGCCCGCTTCACGTTGCGGGTTTTGATATTACGGTACTCGCCTCCGGGACAGATACCGTGGGCTACGAGGTGTTCTACCAGGCTGGACCAGCCGGTAAAGGCCCAGGGCCGCACGCCCACCCCTGGGACGAATCATTTTTCGCGACCGAGGGAACAGTCATTTGCGGCGTTGAAGATACGGAGATCGTTGCCGGAGTTGGCGACTTCGTTCACATCCCGGGTGGCAAGACCCATCAGTATCGATTCGGATCCCCGGGCGGCGATATGTTGTCGATTACTTCGCGAGGGAATGCTTCGAAGATGTATGAAGACTTCGATCGCTAGGGCTCGTGGGAGAACCCAGACCGCGAAAAACTCATCACTCTGGCCGCCAAACACGGGCAACGGGTAGTGGACTTCTTCGATCCGGAAGAGCGAAGATCCGGCCAGCGGAATATCTCTCCGATCAGTTGACCGCGGTCGGGCTACTGCGGCGCCGAAACCCAGTTGCGGGGCCCTCGCGGAGGTGCCGAAGCCGGAAGCCCTAGCGGTGAGTTGCTCCTTTTTTTCGCGTTGGGTGCGTCCTGACCGCGATGACTAAAGAAAATTTGTGGATCTGGTCACTTCGGCCCAATCGCTTGAATTCGCCGTCAATGGGCGATTTGGCCCACTCGATACCAGCATCCTCCGGCAGAATTTGCGTCCCGGGTAAGCAACTCGCCTGTTCGACTTCAAAAAATTTTAAGGTGGGGGTGTCATTCTTTCCACTTCGGATGCAGATGGATGGTGGTGCTCCCGCATGAAATGTGAAACGGGGAACACCTGAGCAGTACATGGGATGGGATGGGATGGGATGTTAGGCATACGCCTTTCAGTGATTGCACTGGCATTTTGCGCATGTGTTTCACTGGCCACAGAATCTACGGCGGTAGAAATTGACTGGGTCACTGTCTCAGGGCAAGGCAACGCCTGTGATCTGAAGCCGCAAGGCTGCTTTGGGAAGGTCGACTATGCGTATCGGGTTGGCAAATACGAAGTGACGAACGCGCAATACGCCGAGTTCTTGAACGCGGTGGCGAGTACGGATACTTATGGGCTCTACAGCGGAACCATGGGGTCGGGGATGGGCGGGATCGTTCGGACCGACTCACAATCGGGTTATTCCTACGCGGCCATCGTTGGCCGAGAAAGTAAGCCCGTCAACTTCGTTTCGTTTTACAACACCTTGAGGTTTTCCAATTGGCTACACAACGGACAGCCTGTTGGTTCTCAGGGAAATGCGACCACGGAGGATGGTGCATACTCGCTCACGAGTCTAGGAATGAACTTCAATCAGATCGGTAGAAACACAGATGCATCGGTGTTTCTGACCAGCGAAGACGAGTGGTACAAGGCCGCATTCTACGATGGTGTTACTCAGAGCTTTTTCGACTTTGCCTCGGAAAACGATTCTCAAATCGAATGCGCAGCTCCGAGTTCCGCGTTGGATAGTGCGAACTGTTTAGGTGCTCTGGGCGTGCCGAGCTTCGTGGGTGCGTATTTGAACTCCATCGGCCCAAATGGAACCTTCGACCAAACTGGAAACCTTTCCGAGTGGACAGAGTCGCGATATGGAAATTTTGGCCGGGTGGTAAGGGGTGGATCTTTTCGGACCGGTTCGATTTCGGCTCTATCCGCAAATAGCCGGAGTTCAAGCACAGCGAGTTTTCCCGGACAAGAATTCATCGGCTTTCGCGTGGCGAGCGTGATTCCTGAGCCGTCGACGGCGTTGCTGCTTGGCATGGGCCTCCTGGGACTGTCCGGCTGGGGTAGGCGCAATCGTCGGGACTATTCCTGAGGTGCACAGCTCATCATGACACGACTACGGTCGGCTGGGAGTCAGGATGCTGCGGGCGAGCGTATCGTTGCCCAGTACTCAATCGCCCGGGGTCAGCGGGCTTAGGGGTCTTCCTGTTTTTACCCGAAATTATGGATATGGAGCCTTGTCGAAGGGCTCCATCACCATCCCATTCTCGAGCCGTACCGAACGATCTACTTCGAGGACCCTCGGCTTCGTTGAAGCAGTGATCCGGGACTTCGCCGTGCGCATTGTGAATATCGCCAATTTCTGAAAGACTGTACGCTTGCGTTGGCTCTAGAGCGAATAGTCTGACAAACCGTGACAATCATTTCCTAGGCATGGCCGAAGAAACTAAAAACCTGCTTTCTGATGTTCAAGTCGTACTCCTGCGGCCAAGGTGGGCGCGCAACCTAGGCTCTGTCGCGCGCGCGATGAAGAATTTTGGACTCCGGAATTTGATCCTGGTCGATTCGAAGATCGGGTCTTGGAATGATGCGTACCAGATGGCGGTGCATGCCGGCGATGTCTTGGAAAATGCGACGACCATGAACCTCACGGAAGCGCTGGCACCCGCGACATGGATCGTAGGAACCACCAATAAGCCACCACCGGGTACCTTGATGATGACGCCACGCGAGGTGGCTGAAGAGGCGGCTGTGCGGGGCGCCCCAACACTTCTGTTCGGGGGAGAGATTCATGGGCTCGATCCTGCCGAACTGCTTCGCTGCCACGTTGTTTCCACTGTGCCTGCTGCTCCCGAGCAATCTTCGCTGAATCTCGCGCAGGCGGTTTGTGTCTACGGAGCCGAGCTCTTTTTCGCCCATGGGTTTGCAGCGCAGAGGAGCGCCCAGAAGGAGTGCGAGGAGAGGGCACCGATCGCGTCAACCGAAATGCTTCAGCGTGTTGAGGACTCGCTGCAGCGATTGCTTGAAAAATCGGCCTGGAGCAAGGCCGATCGCCCCAAGAACTCCATTGCGGCGCTCATGCAGCCATTTTACCGTGCCCAGTTGACAGAAAAAGAAGCGCGCGCGTGGCTCGTCGCGCTCGGCAAATGTCTTCCTCGCTGACGGACAGCCATAATCCGCTAATCCGCGAGGCGGCGTGGGTGGGAGCGGGTTTACTGGCGAGTCGAGTGCGCTCGTTGAAGAGAGCGTTCGTCCGGATAGGTCAGAGCCTAGAACAGATCTTCGAATTGTTTTGGGCTGAATGGGCTAACGGCGTCTGCTTCGGGTTATGCCCGGTCCGAAAAGTCCGAGTCCCAGAAGGACCGCTGTGTTGGGTTCAGGCAAGACCGAGAAGTTAACCAGGGAGACCGTCGTGGGCCCCTGGTAGTACGGATCGACTGTTGTTCCGAACCCGAAGTTTTCGATGACCGAGGTGACTTCGAAGTCGATCAGCGAAATCCGGAAGCGAGTACTGAAGTTGTTACTCAGACCCACGAGAGAACCAACGCCATTGAGAGTTCCTCCGATGGTCATGTTTGCCACATTGGTAAATATATTGCCCGCGGGGCGTTGGGCGTTGGGCATCGGGCCTTGTCGGCGTGAAGGGCCCGAATTCCAAGAAATACGAGTCTCGATACGCGTGGGTACTCCGTGGCTGTTGAGGAGGGCGGTTTCATCCAATTGCAGCAATGCCGGTCGGAAACGTCTCCGAAAAGTTCTGGCGGTGCAATGTGCTCATTGATTGGCGGATGAGTTCTGCCAGGAAGGCGGCGGGTCTGCAAAGCGCTGGCGCTCGGGAGCCGCATCGACTCTGCTTGGTAAGCCAGCTACCCGATTTGTCGCCGAGGATCGCGATCGCGAATTGCCCCGGCAGCTGAGTGCTTCCGAGAACGCTCCTCCGACACGGGAGGAAATTCAGGTTTTGCGGTCTCTGGGTCGATACGAATATGATGGAAATCGTTCGCTTTCGATGGATCCCCGCGGCTCTCTACGTGGCGTGGCTTGCCCTCGCGTACGAGTTTCACTTTCTCGACTACGTGAATTTGGCTTTCCACGAAGCGGGTCATATTTTCCTCGCTCCCTTTGGTGCTGTCCTTGGGATGCTGGGTGGCACTCTGGGACAGCTCTTTTTCCCTATCGCTTGCAGCGTGCATTTTCTTCGACTGGGCCAGCGAGCCCCGGCGCTGGTGTGTGGTATTTGGTTCGCCGAGAGCTCGATGTACGTTGCCCACTATATGGCCGACGCGCGCGAAATGAGCCTGCCCCTGGTGGGCGGCGAGATCCACGACTGGAATTGGCTGCTGGGTCGAATCGGTTGGCTCGATGCCAGCGAGGCTCTCGCGGCCCTACTTCACGTGTTGGCCTGCATACTCGCCGCCGCTATGGTCGCAGCGCTCGCGTATTCGGACAAGAAGGAGGCCTTATAGCCCCGGTCCCCAATTCCGATCTTGTGCTCGAATTGTCGGAGAAGAGAGTGCAGGAATCGGCGACCTGTAGCGATCTCGGTCGTCCTTAATGGACAAAATCCCTCAGCGCTTCCGGATCGAGAACCAGCGGGTGATCGTAAAACTAGATTCTTAGCTCGGGTTCGGCGTATTGGGTATTGCGGAGACCCAGGTCAGCCCAGAGAGTTTCAGAACGACAACGGGCGACTGCAGACGGATTCCCGCTGGGCGTGATAGGAACAGGACCCGCAGCGGACAGCAGAGAGAGTCGGCCCGTCGCGGGTTCGATTTTCTGGACGCGCGAGAAGGGGATCTATCCGCTTGTTCCTATTGGGAGGGATACAGTGGCCAGTATTGCTCGTTGATTTTCAATATCAAAATTCGAAGCTCGACTTCGAGGGCCCTGTCTTCCTCCACTATGGGCACCAAGGCGTTCACGCTCTTGAGCATCGCCTGAAGTACCGGCGTGAGGACCAGAAGTTCCTCCACACGAGCCCGCAGTTGCACAGCCTGAACGCTCGAAATCAGGCACGCTGCGGCGACCTGGACGGTGAGTTCAATAACGCGCAGAGCGTCCCTTGCTGCGATGGTTCCCATGCTCACTTTGTCCTGATTGTGGGACTCGGTACTGCGCGAGAAGACGCTTGCTGGCATGGTGCCCTTCAGCGCCTCTGCGGTCCACGCGGACACGCCGATCTGGAGGGCCTTGAGTCCGTGATTGATTGTGATCGCCTCGCCCCGCGCGCCCGATAGATTCTTCGGTAAACCGTTGTTGGTCCGACTATCGACCAGCAGCGCAAGTTGTCGATCAAGGAGGTCGGCCACATTTGCCACGGCAACCTTGAGGGCGTCCGCAACGAACGCCATGTGGCCTCCGTAGAAATGGCCTCCGTGTAGAATGCGCTCTTCATTGACGTCTACCACGGGGTTGTCATTGACCGAGTTGAGTTCGATCTCGATATGCTGCTTCATCCAGACTAGCGCGTCGCTGAGTACACCGATGACATGGGGCGCACACCGGATCGAGTAGCGGTTTTGGAGATGGTTCCGGCTGTCGTCGTGATTGATCGGGGACATGTCCCTAAAAATCCGAGCTGCTGCGGAGGCCTGCCCTGGAAAGGGCTTCATTGCGAACAGTACTGGATCGAAGTGCCCCCGATTGCCGACTAGGGCCTCCGTCGCGAGCGCCGTGATGCGACAGGCGAGTTCCTCGAGGTAGACGGCCTTGTCGTAGGCGAGACAGTTGAGCGCGGTCATCACCGAAGTTCCGTTCATTATGGCAAGGCTTTCTTTGGGGAGGAGGCGAAAGGGGCTGATGCCTTCCTCCTTGAAGACCTCGCTCGTGTCGCGCACCTCGCCGCGGTAGTAGACCCTGCGTTCGCCGAGCATCACAGCGGCCACGTAGGAAAGAGGCGTCAGGTCTCCGCTGGCGCCCACGGACCCCTCCTCGGGAATCACCGGGATGATGTCCTGATTGATCAGTTCCACGAGGAATTCGATCAGGCTGACACGAACACCCGAGCAACCCCGGCTAAGGGAGGCGACTCGAGCGGCCAGCACAGCCCGGCAGGCCTCCACAGAGAGTTGGTTCCCAAGGCCACAGCCGTGAAATCGTGTCAGGTTGACCGCCAGCCGGGCGTGTTGTTCCGGCTTCACCACGACATCGCAGGAGTCCCCGAATCCGGTGGTGACTCCGTATATCTCGCCGGAAATTCCCCGTTGCCTCTGCACGAACGCCGCACCCGCGTCCATCTGGGTCCGCCAATCACCGCCTTCAACTACGAGCGGATCGACCTCTTGCCGCACAACACGCATTACGTCTTCGATCGTCCATTTTGTACTTCCGATAATCAAATGACTGATTCTTCCGCTGGATCAAGGTTACTCTACCCAATCATTCGAAGGCTCACTCGCCAAAATAGTCAGGAAGAGCCGCTCGAAATAGAGCAAGGAGGGGCCGGGGTTCGAAGCGCGCGGCGATTCTCCTCAGCGCCTCAGCACCGTTCGTCCGTGAAGTTACCCGCACTTTCAAAATCGAGCGAGTCCAAATAATTCTTGAATCAATGGCGATAGCGGCCCTCCCGCTCTTGGGGGAAACCTGGATGCGAAGCCCAAAGTAAGCCCGATCCAGGAGAATGCAGGCGCTCTGGGAGAAGTTCGCCGGGCGGACTGCTAGGATCGTAATTCTTGCTGTTTTCCGAATGGGCTGGAGTCGGTCAGTGAATTCAAGAGAGCACACGGAAGCGCACCCATGTAGGCGAGTAGACCGTGGAGAGGGGCCAGAAGAATTCTGGCCCCCGGGGCCGGGATCGACAACAGCACTGCGTACACGGAAAAATTCGGTCGGCGTCCTAGTGGACCTTGCCTTAACGCCGACTTCCGGTGGACACGTGCGCTTCTGGAGGAATATCGCGGAGGCGGCCGCCGAAGGGGGTTGCGAATTTGATCTCAGCTTTCATTTCCAGGCCGCTGCATCCGCGGGTGAGTCTTCTACCCAGCTCGCCGAGGGTGTGCGTGTCGTTTCTCTGCCACCAGTATTTTCGACCGGGCGACTGGCAAGTCTAAGTCAAGGCCCAGATGACGCCGATTTGGCGCCGTATCATCCGCGCCTAGCGCACTATCTCAGGGGCTACGATGTGATCCACACGACGGATGCTTACTTCGCCTACGCGAAAACAGCCGTCCGCACCCACGATCGCTCAAGGCAGGCCTTAGTCACCTCGATCCACTCCGATGTCCCGGCTTATACGCGGCTCTACTCGGAACGAATCTTACTCAAGTTTTTGGGCAACGGAGGACTGGCCCGGCGCGCGGTAGGCCGGTGGAGCTGGCCTCAGCGCGCAGAGGCGAGGATGCGCGCATCGCTCACCCATCATTTGGCAGGCTGTGACCATATCTGGTTGGCCCCCAATGAGAGAGCGGAGAACCCAAATAGTGCCCCGATCCGGGGGGACCGCAGCTTGCTCCAGCGTGGTCTCGACTGGGAGATCTTCTCGCCACATCACCGCGACCGCGCGCGTCTGCTCGCCGAGTTCAAGATCGATTCCGAAGCTTTTGTATTGATTTTTTCCGGTCGTATCGACATCGGAAAGGAAGTTATGGTGGCGGCGCAAGCGGCCCGTATTCTGCTCGATCGAGGCGAAAATGTCGTGTTCATTCTGGCTGGACTTGGCAGCGACGCCGACAAAATTCGAGACTTGCTTGGCTCGGCAGTGCGCCTTCCGGGATTTGTCGACCAAAAGGAATTGGGCAGGATGCTCGCCTCTTCGGACGCCTTTGTTTTTCCATCGCGTATTGAGACCGCCGCCAATGCGGTGATCGAGGCACGCGCCACCGGATTGCCAGTGGTCGTGTCACCAGGTATCGCCGACATGTGGGTGCGCGACGATGGTGTCGATGGCATAGTCGTCGATGAGCAAGAACCCGAGCTCTGGGCCGCTGCGATCCAGAGGCTCATGTGCGACCGCGATCGCGCCCGAAAAATGGGATCGGTGGCCAGCGCAGCGATTGCCAAAAGTCAGCCCAGCTGGCATGAGGTGCTGACGCATGAACTTGTTCCTGGGTGGCGACGTTCGATTGAAAAATTCGGTTTGAGCTCCTAGGACGTGGACGCGTCCCCTGGCCGTGACATGAATGGCGAGCGAGTCTTGCTCTTGATTCCTCATCCCGATGATGAACTGGTGGGCAGCGCCACGGCGATCACTCGGTTGCGGAAGCAGGGCGGCCAAGTCTATGGCTTCTATTTAACCACAGGGGTGCCCGCGACGGCTTCCGCGTGGTTCGGGCGTTCTGCCAAATATCAAGATGCAATCGGCCGCCGTTGGCAAGAAGCTGAATCCGTCGCCGGTGCGCTTGGCATGAATATCGTCGGCCGCCAACTCATCCCGTCACGAGAGCTCAAAGCGGAAATCTCGGCGAGTCTCGCGTGTATCCATGAGCAGTTGAATGCTCTGGCGATCGATCGCGTATGGGTACCCGCTTATGAGGGAGGTCATCAAGACCACGATACTGCGAATTTTATGGGCTCATGCCTTAGCGCTGACTATCCGGTCTGGGAGTTCTCGGAATATCACTTCGCGCACGGCACAGTGCATAGCAATACCTTCATTGAATGCGATGGCAGCGAGACGAACCTTCAGCTTGGTTGCGATGAGCAGGTACGAAAACGCGAACTATTGCTCGAATATGGCTCTGAGCAGAAAAACCTCGGCTACGTGGGCATCGATCGAGAAAGTTTTCGCCCACTCGCGAATTATGACTACACCCGGCCACCGCATGCGGGCCTTATGTTCTATCAGCGGTTTCAATGGGTACCCTACCATCCGCGCGTCGACTATTGCCGTCCCGAAGATGTATGCCGTGCACTGTCGGAGCGCGATTGACTTGAAAAAGGCAACCGGGGCAGAGCGCAGAGCATGGGCGGGGTGGCTTTGATGCGACGGATGAGTATTGTTTTCTTTCTCGCGGGTCTGTTCGTGGCCGCCTGGCTCTTCAATGGCATAAATGCAGCCGGGGTCGTTCGCTCCATAGCCTCCATTGGCTGGGGATTCATTCTCGTTCTGGGTGTCCGAGTCGTGTTGCTCTATGTTGACTCACATTCTTGGCGCTTGCTTTTATTGGCGGGGGTACGCCCTTCGTTGCATCTCTCTGCCTTCCAGCGCTGGATAGGCGAGGGGGTGACTGTGCTCCTTCCGTTTGCGTCAATTAGTGGCGAATTGGTTCGGGTGCGCCTTGCGATTGTATATGGACTGCGCGGGGCCGTCGCTTTCGCGAGTATCGTCATGGACGCCGTGGTCGCCGTCGTTTCTCAGATTATTTTTCTGGGAATCGGGGTCGCGCTCTACGTAAGTATGGGAATCGGCAGCGATGCACTTCGCGGGTCGATGGGCTTCGCCTTGATCGCGCTCCTCCTGGCGGCGGGCGCGATGGCGATGGCCATTCGGGGCGAATGGCTTGGTCGCTTCGGGAAAATTCTGAAGAACGTATTTTCCAGTTCCCAGGCAAGTTGGCTTGCCGAGGCAATGAACTCTGTCGACGAGCAGATCGCCGAGATCACCGCTCGTCGCGCCGCCTTTCTGCGCTCTCTCCTCTGGCGCTTGCTCGGCTGGGTCTTGGGCGCGGCCGAGATCGCGCTGGTTCTCTATTTGCTGGGCAGGCCGATATCCCTGGGCGAAGCCTTGATGTTGGATGCCCTAACTACCGCAGTGCGTACGGCGTTTTTCTTCGTGCCAGCGGGTTTGGGTGTACAGGAGGGCACCCTCCTGTTGTTGGGAGCTACGCTTGGCATTGGCGGAGAGACGATGATGGCCGCGGCGCTCATAAAACGCGCACGCGAGCTTGTTTTTGGCCTACCCGCCGTGCTGGCATGGCAATGGGTTGAAGCCGAAAGGGTCGAGGGGAAGTCCTGAGTGGCACCATCGCGAGGGGTGCTTAGATGCCGTTCATGCTCTAGCTGTTGTGGGCAGTCCTGCTCTTGCGATGAGGCTGGGCCCCAGTTGCTGGGTTCCCGAGGAGGAGCGATCATGCGCGAACTCAGGAACGAGAGGCAAGGGCTTCCCGGACTTGAATGGGTATTCGGAGAAAGTTTCGGAGGCGACCAGAAGAGACTCGAATCGAGATATCGAGTGGGTCTCTCGGCTTGATGGCGGCAGGCGCGGGAGCCCAGGGAAAAGGTGAGAACATCGTGGAGAGGTTCAGTTTTTCTTTATGTTGGGTGCCGACCGGATTCTTGATTTCTTGTTGACTGGCGAGAGGCACCGTTAGTGGGGCGAATCGTATGGCTCATGACTGTTGCCGGGATGCTCGGATGCGCCGCGCCGACGACCGTATCGACTCGAGATCGTGTCTTCGACTTCCAGGGCGATACTTTTGCGTACACGAATAATAACTATTGGCAGTACGATCTCGGGCCGAATGTTCAGTCCCGTGTTCTGAAGCAACCCAAAGGCAACGTCGACTATCATCAACGATGCACGGTCATGTCGAGAACCGCGCGCCAGTTCTTCTACAACGCGCGCTTCGACCCGGATTCGGTGTCGATCGAGGTCTCCGAACTGCGTGAACGGGTTAGGGATGTGCTAGCGAGAAACTCGCGGGCTGAGCAAGTGAGTTCCGACCCTGTTTCGATTCCTGGTTTTCGCGACTTGAGAGCTCTCAGTTCTGAGCATGAGAAATTGCTCAAAGAAGAGCTTTCGGGACGGTGGCTTGGTTATTTCCAGCGTGGTAATTGGCGTATGATTTTCCCCTTTTCGCCGAGATCGCAGCGGGAAACGGCCCGGGAGTTGGTTGCGGATCTGGTGCGGGGACATCTGCCCATTGTGCATATCGTGAATTTTCCGCGCATCGATATCAATCATACGGTTCTCGTGATCGGATTCGAAGAAACGCCCCTGAGTATCCGCTTTAGCGTTTACGACCCCAATTACGCGGACAGGCCACGTTCTCTTGCTTTCGCTAGAGCCTCGGCGACTTTTTCCTATAACCGTACCGACTATTTCCCCGGCGGTGCCGCCAAGGTCTACGAGGTTTACGATGGCGTCTTTTTCTAGCTACGCGGCGCTTCTGGTGCTTGTGGCTTACTCAGTGCTGATGCTGTCCGGTTGCTTTACTGGGAATTTGATCGAGTCGGGCCGCCATCGTTATACGGTGATCGGATATTCACGTGTCGCGATGGAGGGCGATATCTTGCGGATTGATTATTCGCTGGCTCGAGAAGGGATCAGCGAGTCCTACGTTCATGCCCACCCCGACGCTCATGCCCATTCCGAGGCCCATGCTCTAGCCCAAGCCCAGAAGGCGACGGCCGAGTTGCCTTTCACTTCGCTGTTTGGGTCTCCGACGCCCCCAGTCGACGAAGTTGCGCTTGACGTGCAGACTTCGTCTCGGCGGAACGGGTCGGACTTTCCTCTTGTTTTGAACCACCGAACGCTGCCCATGTTATCTGAATCGGCCAATGAACATGGCCAGTCCGAGGCCGATGTGCGCAAACTTTTTATGCACGGCGAACTCGAGGCCTGGATCGAGAGTGTCCCGAGTAAATCTGGAGTAGGGCGGCCGATAGGCTTTCGTTTGTGCTCAAGCAATGGGAAGCTCTGCTACGCTCAGTTCAGCTCCGGCGCTCTGGCGCGTGATCGGATAGCTCTATGGATTTATTTGTTCGCGCCATTGACGATCGCGGTAGATTTGGCCTTGTTGCCCGCGCAGATCGCGACTCTTCCGATTCTGCTGGCCGTGAGCGACTAATCTGATTCGGATGAACGGGCTTGGCCTTTCCGCCCCGTCAAGGATTTCGGAGTTTCCGGATTCGCGGGTTGTCGCGACTCGGTGAGAGAGGGGATTGGCGAACATTGCCACACCGGATGCCCCTTTATCGGCGCCTAGTTTCGACGACCGCCTAGGGGTTATTCACGGCGAGGCAGGCAAGGTGTCGACCAAGCCTCGTCCTTGTAACCGGTGCATGACAGTCGGCGCCGGTGCGGGGAATGGGCTGCGGTGTGGTTTTGGCATGGTTTTATTGCGCGGCGAGAAGGGAAACGGCAGATTTGCGGGGACGGAGGGCCTCGTCAGAGAGGAACAAGTTTGAGAGAGGGTTCCCACTACACGTTTGGTGACCAAGGGCCAGCGGCTGAGCGGTTGAGGCGCTTGGCGAGCCTGTACCGGCCCCTGAGCGCGTCAGTTCTCGAGCAGGCATGCGTGACTCTGGGCGTGGCAGCGGATCTGGCGATCGATCTCGGTGCGGGGCCCGGCTACACGACGGAACTGGTTGCCGAGGTGACTCAGGCTCGGGTCGCAATCGGATACGAGCGCTCGCCGGCCTTCTGCGCCGAGGCGCGTGCTCGGTGCGGGGGATCGCTGGATTTCGTTGAACTGGATGTCGGAGCTGAGGATCTCCCGATCCAGAATGTGGATCTCGGCTTCTGTCGATTTCTTCTCACGCATTTGCCCAATCCCCTTGAGACCCTGGGGCGTTGGAAGAAGGCCCTGCGACCGGGCGGGGTGATGGTATTCCTCGAAGTCGAGCGTCTGTCTTCGAGCGATCCGGTCCTGGCCCGCTACTACCGGATGATCGAGGGTGTTCAAGCGGAACACGGTCAGGCGATGTCTATCGGCCGAACCCTTGAAGCCCTGGTCCAGAAAGCTGGCTGGAGGGTCGTCGATTCCCAAGCTGTTGACCCCTGTCTTCCGGCTTCGGCAATGGCGACTCTGCATCGCCCCAACCTTGAAAGTGTTCGAAAGGATCCGTGGGTGCAGGGCCACTTCAAGCCCGAGGAAATTGACGAGATCGCCGTGGGCCTCGAGCGGATTGGTGCTGAGACCGGAAAGGGCACTCCCATCGATAACGTCCTTCGAGTGGTGATCGCCCGTGCTTGAGTTGGGGTGTCCAGCGATTCGATCTTCGCGAAGCGGCACTCTTCTGTTCATGTCCCTTGTTCTGTGCAACGGGCTCCTCGGTTGTGTCCACGGCCCTCCGCCGGAGCCGTCGGCTGATACGGATGCTCTTGGCGTGGCTTTTGCGGAGTTGGCCGCGAATCTTCAATCGGTAGAAGCATCGATTCGAAATTCGAACTCCTTCAGGGATCCCCCGGAGCAGGTGGGGGGCTATCGGCATGTACTCCGGTCCCTGGCAAAGAGTCTCGAAGCCGAGGTGATCCAGGATGCGGATTACCCGTATTTTCGAATTCTGGATTTCTGGCTTCGCGAGGGAGGGGACAACCCGGACCAGCGGTATGCATTCTCTCCTATTCGAGGCGGTGAGACTTATCGTGTCTGGGGAGAGATGGGATCGGCTGTGCGAGTTGAAATTCAGATCTATGCGGGACGTCCCTGGGCGGGCGAAGGGCGTTCGGCAGGATATCTGGCCTTCGAGGATATAGAGGTGAGCGATGACGGGTCCTTTGAGATCTATATTTCGCCGGAGAAGCACGCGGGCAACTGGCTTGATAGCCCCGAGGATGCGACCACGATCTTCGCGCGCCATATCTTTGATGTCTGGAACGACTCGGATACGGGGGACATCCATATCGATCGGGTGGGCTATGAGGGCGCGCGTCGGGCTTCCGAGACCCCCGACGAATTGGCGGTGCGAATTCAAAATGCTGCAGCGATGTTCAAGGCGACGGCCGAAACCTGGCCGGCTTTTGTGGCCCGCCGATACGTGGCAGCTACAGCCCCCAACACAGTGACCGCTCCTCGGGATACGTATGCCCTGGGCGGCGTTCGGGGGCGCTGGATGAGCGGAGGGTACTTTGAACTCGATCCGGGTGAGGCCTTGCTCCTCAGGTTGCCCGCGAGTCAGGCGAAGTACCAGGGGATACAACTCGCCGACATGTGGTTTGCATCCCTCGAGTATGGAAACCAGCTCTCGAGTCTCAATACGACGCAGTCGGTGCTTTCTCCCGACGGGGCGTACTACTACGTAATCAGTCAGAAGGATCCCGGCTTCGCCAACTGGCTGGATTCTGGTGATTTGTTGCGGGGGATATTTCTTTTGCGCTGGGATGGAATCGTGGGCGCGATCCCCGAGGATCAATTCCCTACCGCGCGGGAAATTTCCCTGGATGATGTGGCGAAGCAGATCCCCGGCTTTACGGAGGTGACGGAGGACGACCGCAAACGAGTTCGAAGCCAGCGGCGTCGTCACCTCCAACACCGCTCCCATCGTTGACCGTCTTCGAACAGCGTGGGGCCACCGATAAAAAATGTTCAGTCTGACCTCGAACCCGAATACAGAGTGCCCCGGTCGGTTCGATTCGAGCCAATGTTGATTCTGAAGCGGAGCGGAATCCGCAGCTTTATGCGGCCAGAAGATAGCCCCCTGGTTGCACGCGACTGGGAACTCATCGCGAACCCCAAAATTGTT
>LWDU01034856.1_pt1 | contig 55947 bp, 52 predicted proteins | sample 727161 | NCBI WGS metagenome assembly LWDU01 (sample SAMN04566230, study PRJNA314399) | hydrothermal vent metagenome | isolation source: deep sea hydrothermal plume seawater | place: Mexico: Gulf of California, Guaymas Basin | collected 2004-07-11
TAATTTTACTACTCATTATTGTAATATTTTTACTCATTAACAAAATAACTTAAAAGGTATATATTAGCTTTTTAAAACCAACTTTATCTATTTTATTTTATACAATTAAAATGAAAAAATTAATTATTCTATTCTCAATATTAACAGTAATATTATCTTCTTGTAAAAAGTCTAACTATGCAGATCTTATCATTTATAATGGTACAATTCATACAGTAGATAGCTTAAATAGCAGTGTTGAAGCGGTCGCTGTAAAAGATGATAAAATTATAGAAACAGGAAATTACCTTGATATCAAAAAACTAATTGGAGATAAGACAAAAACTATAGATTTAGATGGAAAAACTATGATTCCTGGATTTATTGAAGGACATGGTCATATTATGGGAGTTGGCTATAATCAGCTAAATCTTGATTTATTAAATACAAATAGCTTTGAAGAAATAGTAGCAATTGTAAAAGAAAAAGCAAATACCGTTCCTGAAGGAACATGGATACTTGGAAGAGGATGGCATCAAGATAAATGGACTAGTACTCCTGAAAAACTTATTAAAGGTTTTCCAACACATGATAGACTTTCTGAGGCTATTCCTAATCATCCAGTGTATCTAAGGCATGCAAGTGGTCACGCTTCTCTAGCCAACAACAAAGCAATGGAAATGTTTGAAATTAATAAAAACACTAAAGATCCTGATGGTGGAGAAATATTTCGTGATATCTCTGGCAATCCAACAGGAATATTTAATGAGACAGCACAAGGAAAAATAACACCTCCATCCTACTCTTTTGATAAACAAATTAAAGCTCTTAAGCTTGCCAATAGACATGCATTAGAAAACGGAATAACAAGTTTTCATGATGCTGGATCAGATTTTAATGATATAAAAACATATAAAACCCTATCAAAAAATAATGAGCTTGATATTAGACTATACGTAATGCTTAACGGAAGAAATGATAGCTTACTTCAATATTACTATAAAAATGGTCCAGAAATTGGACTATACGATAATCATCTTACGATTAGATCTATAAAACTATACGCAGATGGTGCTCTAGGATCAAGGGGAGCATGGTTAATTGATGATTACAAAGATGCTGAAGGTGAGTTTGGTCATGTTGTAACACCAATAAATAATCTAACAAAAGTAACCCAAGATGGGTACAGGAATGGATTTCAAGTGTGTACACACGCAATTGGAGATAAAGCAAATAGAGAAGTACTTAATATTTATAAAAACACTTTTAAGGATAATTTAACTGATCACAGGTTTAGGATTGAACATGCTCAGCATATAGATATTGAAGATATTCCACGGTTTAATAAACTTGGAGTGATTGCTGCAATACAAGGTATTCATATGTCTTCTGATAGGCCATGGGCAATAGATAGGCTTGGTGAACAAAGAATTATTGACAGTGCATATCCATGGCAAAAATTATTACAAAGTGGTGCGGTTCTTGTTAATGGAACAGATGCTCCCGTGGAACCATTAAACCCTATTGCATCATTCTACGCTTCAATTTCAAGAAAAACACTTAACAAAACTCCAGTAGGAGGATATGAGCCTGAAGAGAGAATGAGTAGAGAAGAAGCCCTTAAAAGTTATACTATAAACGGTGCTTACGCAGCTTTTGAAGAAAATAGTAAAGGATCTATTGAAAAAGGAAAACTTGCAGATTTTACTATTTTATCTCATGATATAATGAGTATTCCAGAGGATAGTTTACTAAACACAAAAATTGAAATGACTATTATAGGAGGAAAAATAGTCTACTCAAGAAACTAACTTACTTGGAAGTTTATATAAAAAAAATAAAATCAAGCTAATTATGACAACATTTACTAAAATCTGGTTATGTAGTCCAATACTATTAATAACATAAATATTTAGTAATAATAGCGATGCTTGAAAAAATAAAATAATTATTACTGATTGAAAATGAGTATATCCTAAATCTATAATTTTATGGTGTATATGATTTCTATCTGCATTAAAAGGTGATTTTCTATTATATAATCTCAAAACAAAAACCCTTATAACATCTAAGAGTGGATAGGATAATATTAATACAAGAAATAAAGCTGAATTGATTGGTACTAAGTATGAAAAATCTTGGTTAGTATTTAGCATTCCAAGAGAAATTACAGAAACAACAATACCAAGTCCAAGAGATCCTGTATCACCTAAAAATATTTTTCTATTCTTTGAAAAATTATAAAATATAAAAACAAATAGTGAAGAAGAAAATGCTCCTGTGAGGAGATAATAAGAATGATTAGCATTGTAAAAAAGGTAAGTAACATTTAATAAAAAAAATAAAGTTAAAGAAGCAGATAGCCCATCTATTCCATCGATAAGATTTATAGCATTTAATACAACTATAAAAACAAAACCAGAAAATAAGAGAGACTGAACATATGAAAGTTCATATATTCCTAAAACTCCATGAAAAGAATTTATAAGTCCATCTTGGGCAAATGTTATAATAAAAAAAGTGAAAAGCTGTAAACATAATTTCATTAAAGCTGGCATCTGATTTAAATCATCGTAAAAACCTACTATACACATTATTATACCCGCTAAAGAATAAATATAAATATCAATTTCGGATGGATAAATAGAAGTAAAAACAAATACATTAAAGAATGAAATAATTAAAATCCATGAAATACAAAGAGCAACACCTCCTGTTATAGGAACAATTTTATCATGAGATGAACGATCATTAGGAATTGAAAATATTTTTAATTTTATTGAAATTTTTCTTATTATATCAATTAAAAACCAAGTAATTATTATTGGAACAATAATAAAGAAAACTAATAAATACACTTGATCAATCATTTGATACTATTTAGTATAAATCGTATAGTAAATCTATAAAACAATATTTGTTTAATACTTTGCTTTAATAAAATTATCATTATTTCTCCATTTTAATACTTTAACAGTAAGATCTATAAAAACTTTTTTATCGTACATTTTTTCGATCTTCTTCCTGGAATTAGTACCTATAATTTTAATTTTTGATCCATTTTTTCCAAGTATAATCATCTTCTGACTCTCTGATTCCACGTATACATAACAATAAATACTAAGTAATTTTTCTTCATTTTTAAATGAAATTATTTCAATGTGAGTAGAGTAAGGAACTTCTTTTTTATAGAGCTCAAAAACTTCTTTTCTAATAATTTCTGAAACTATAAATCTCTCAGACTTATTTGTTAGATCATCATTTAAGTAGTATGGACTATGAATAGGAAGGTAACTCACTATTTTTTTTAAAATCATCTTACAATCATCCTTATCATCTGCAGATACCATATCATAATCACTAAAAGTAGAATGTTCAACACTAGGTAAGTATTCTTTTTCTTTAAGCTGATCTTTTTTATTTACCAAAAAATATATAGGAATACTCATTTTTTTAACCGCCTCAATAAGTCTATTGTTAACTATTTTTTCATAGATATCAGTAACATAAATAATTAAATCAGAGCCTTCAAGAGAAGAAAAAATGTTCTTATTCATCTTACTATGGAGCATATAAGAGGCTTCTACATGTCCAGGCGTGTCAGAAAGTACTATCTGGTAATTATCGGTAGTTATAATACCCTTAATAGAATCTCTTGTAGTCTGAGACTTACTTGTTACAATAGAAAGTTCATAATCTAGGAGGTTATTAAAAAGCGTAGATTTTCCAACATTTGGATTTCCAATAATGGTCACAAAACCTGATTTATATTTCATTATAATATCTATTTCTATTTTGTAAAGTTACAAACAAATTATAAGTTTGCAGCATAATATCGCGGGGTGGAGCAGTTGGTAGCTCGTCGGGCTCATAACCCGAAGGTCGTAGGTTCAAGTCCTACCCCCGCTACTAAGGAGTAATCAGAAATGGTTACTCTTTTTTTTGCTTTACACTCAAGTATACAAGAGTGTTAAGGGTGTATCTATTGAATTTGAACTGTTGTTATTCCTAAAACCCACTATTTCTAAGGACTAACTCCACTCCTCTTTTGAATTTTTCTTGGATAGTTGTAGATTGTAAGTATAAAATATTAAAAATTTAAATATGAAAAAATCAAAAATAGCAGGTAAAGTTCCACAAATGGAACAATTGGAATTTGGAAAAACATATGCTTGGTGTGCTTGTGGAATGTCAGTAAATCAACCTTGGTGCAATGGTTTTCATAAGGAAACTAATTTTTCACCATCAGTCTTTAAAGCTGAAGAGTCTAAAAAAGCTGCAATGTGCATGTGCAAACAAACAAAAAATCCACCTTTTTGTGACGGTTCGCATAGAGGATTATAATAATTTCATAGGATCAGAATTAAAGTCTATTAGCTCACCTTGTTAGCAACTCTCATTTAACTAAGAAAAGATGACTAAAAATACTCGAACTTAGATTTATTACCTACCAAAGTAGAATATAAATAACATACTATAATTTTAGGAATCTAAAACTCTAATAAAACTACCTTCTATTGTTCCTAAAGTTTGGTTTTTTATTCCATTTCTTTTTATTTCTATTATCAAAAAACTCTTGTTTTTTTCTTTGTTTTTCTTTTTCAAATTCCTTTTTTTGTTGTGCATTCATGGGTTTTTCCGTTTGAGGAAAAGGATGGTTTTGAACTTCTTCAATTTTTTGCTTTATCAATTTTTCAATGTCTCTTACGTACTCATTTTCTTCTGGTTCGCATAATGAAATAGAAACTCCTGTCTCTCCTGCCCTACCACATCTTCCTATCCTGTGCACATACGTTTCTGACTCATTAGGGATATCATAATTCAGTACATAACTTAACTTATCAATATCAATACCTCTAGCAGCAATATCAGTAGCTACCAAAACTCGTATTTCGGAATCTTTAAAGGACTGTAATGATTTTTGTCTTTGTTTCTGTGATTTATCTCCATGAATTGCTGCAGCTTGAATATTTTTCTTTTTTAAATTACGAGCTATCCTATCGGCACCATGCTTGGTTCTTGAAAACAGCAATAATTGATTAATATTTTTATCTTTTAATATATGCAGTAATAAATATTTTTTATCTGCCTTATTCGTATAGTAAATAAACTGCTGAATAGTTTCGGCAGTTGAAGACACAGGATTAACGGATACTTGTTTAGGTGATTTTAATATCTGAGATGAAAGCTCTACAATATTTTTAGGCATAGTAGCCGAAAAGAATAAAGATTGACGCTCTTTTGGTAATTTGTCCAATATCTTTTTAATGTCATGGATGAATCCCATATCTAACATTCTATCGGCTTCATCTAAAACAAAATAACCAATATCTTTTAATGAAATATATCCCTGTCCCATTAAATCTAACAATCTTCCTGGAGTTGCTACTAACACATCAACACCATTACTAAGTGTAGTGGTTTGAGTCCCTTGTTTCACTCCTCCAAAAATGACGGTATTTGTAATTTTATTATATTTTGAATAGGATGTAAAGTTCTCAGCAATTTGTATAGCAAGTTCTCTTGTAGGAGTTACGACTAAAGTTCTTATTCTTTTTTTACCATCATTATTATTTCTTTCATTTATTAGATGATGTAAAATAGGCAATGCAAAAGCAGCTGTTTTACCAGTTCCAGTTTGAGCGCTCCCTAGTACATCATTTTTTTTTAATACTAAAGGAATTGCTTGTTCCTGAATAGCAGTTGGATGAGTGTAATTTTGATCTTTAACAGCTTTTAGTAATGAAGGGTGTAAGTTTAAATCTTCAAATTTCATAAGGAGTTTCTTTTTTTGGAATTAATTGTTGCAAATTTATAAATATTTCAATTTTAAAGGCTTTAAAAGATTGATTAATCAATAACTCTAACACCACTCCACTTTTGAATTTTTCTTGGATAGTTGTAGATTAGAATATAGATTAATAAATCTGTATCCTACAATCTTTAACTTCTCGATCTAATTTCTTTGCATTACCAGAAACGATGTCTAAGAGTTGCCAGAAATTTCTACTATGGTTTTTAATCTTTGTATGAACCAATTCGTGGAGTATGACATAATCAATGAGGCGATCTGGTAAACGCATTAGATGGAGACTTAAGTTAATATTATTATTAAACGAACAACTTCCCCATCGTGTTTTTGCATTCTTAATGGCTACATTTTTATATTCAAACTTGTGCTTCTCTGCCAGTTCTTTAACTCTTAAAGGAAGATAATCTTTGGCTTCTTTACGCCAAGCACGTTCTATTGCTTTTCGGATTTCAATTTGAACCTCAGCATCCTCTATTTTATTGGAATATGGTATTGTAACCGCTATTGTGTTATTTCTAACAACACTTCTGACTTTGTCTGTATCTGAAACCTTAATGTCTAAATGATGTGTTCGTGTTTGGAACTTCGTATCAAGATTAAATACTGTAAACATATCTTCTACTTTTTGCATCTTAGATAAATTGGACTTAATCCAATTGATTCGTTGTTCCGTTGCTTCTTTTGCTTTTTTAAAACTTAAGGAATGTGGAACAGATACACGAACACCCCTAAAAGGTTTGATAGTAATGTTCAAACTCTTTGCGCGATGACTGCGAAATAACGTAACATCAACTCCTTGTATATTTAAAATCTGATCTTCCATTAGTAGTGTTGAATAATGTAATGCTTAAAATCTCCACTGTCTATTTTTCCCCTAAGGATGTTTGCGCTTTCCCAGAGGTACGACTGGAGTTGTTGTTTTGCTATTTTAGACATACAAAGCTTTTGAACAATCAAAAATATATTAATTCTCGTCAATCAGTATTCATCTCAAAATAAATTTATAAATTTTTCATTTATCTATTAATTGGGGGAAACAGACTTTAAATTTTTGAAGGTAGTCAAGCGGTGTTCCCAAAACAAAGGCGAAGACTAACCCCACTCCCCTTTTGAATTTTTCTTGGATAGTTGTAGATTGTTCTTATAACTAAACAATTAAAAAAAGACCCTTTTATTAGGGTCTTTTTATGTATAAGAATCTATTGCCTTTCTTACGGACTTATAATTGTCTATTCTTTTCTCTGCCTCCTTATAGGTAATGCCAAGCTCATCAGAAACAAATCGAACTCCCCTATCAACAAGTTTTGAGTTAGAGAGCTGCATATCAACCATCTTATTACCTCTTACTTTTCCAAGTTTTATCATAAGGGTAGTAGATATCATATTAAGTATAAGCTTTTGAGAAGTTCCAGATTTCATCCTAGTACTACCTGTTACCACCTCAGCTCCAACAATAATCTCTACTATAACATCAGAAAAACTTGAAGCTTTTACATTATTATTACATGTTAGAAGACCAGTAAATATATTATTCTTCTGACAATCTCTTAACCCCCCTACCACATACGGTGTTTTACCTGATGCTGTTATTCCAATAACAGAATCCTTATCATTTATATTATGAGTAATTAAGTCTTTCCATGCTTGAGACATATCATCCTCAGCTTTTTCCACAGAATTTCTTATAGCATTATCACCTCCAGCAATTAATCCTATTATAACATTATTATCAACTCCAAATGTAGGAGGACACTCAGATGCGTCAACAATACCAAGTCTACCAGGTGTTCCGGATCCAATGTAAAAAAGTCTACCTCCTCTAGACATCCTATTAAATACTTTGTCAACAAGAATTTTAATATCATTTAAAGATTTTTCTACTTCATAAGCAACTTTCTTATCTTCTTTATTAATAATACCTAATAATTCTAAAGTAGATTTATTTTCTAAATTATCATATAAGGAAAATGATTCGGTAATTGACAAATTTTAATTTTTAAGATTTTTATGGATTATCTTTATCTCTAAGGTTTTTAACAAGAAATATAGTTGTAAGAGTAGTTGTAGCTAATGTAGAGAACATAACTATCTTATCAAGTGATCTAGTAAAAGCTTCAGCAAATCTATCTGATAATGGAACTTTTTCTTCAAAAGGAACAAAAATCTCACAGCCAGGATAAACTTTTGGATTTCTTAAAAAACCTACTCTCATAGCTTTACCACTAGGGTATATAACATAAGGTTTTCCTTGTGTGGTTGAAAGTTTTCCACCTGATAACCTAACATACTTTCTTACAGAATAATTTGTTTCATAAATTGATTTAGATGGATTATTAACGGCACCAGTAACTGTTATCTCTTCATATTTTCCAGAAATGTTGATAATATCTCCATCCCTTAAAAATGCTTTATTTAAATTATTAAAATTATAATTTATCAATTCACCATCTCTAATAATATAAGATGATTCAAGAGATGCAAAACTTGTTAAACCACCAGCTTTCCGTAAGACTTCTAACATAGATTCAACAAAATTTTCTTGAGTAACTGTTCCAGGAGAATTAACTTCTCCATTTACAGTCACAGTAACAACATCTTTAATATTAGGATCTCTATACAAAGAAATCCTATCAAATGATTTTACAATATTTATTTTCTTGGGTTTATCAGTTTTACCATTGATATAATCTAAATCAAGAGTCACATATTTTAAAGTAGACGACCTTAATGGAGATGTGTAATCTAAAGAATATACCGCTACCCTGTTAACATCAGCAAATTCAGCAAGACCATTTGCATTGAGTAATGCGTCTTCTACTGTCAGAATTGTATCTAGCCTATAGGTTCCTGGAGTATTAACAAAACCAGTAATTTGATATGTTGGAGTTAAATTCTCTGTAACATCTTTAGAATACAAAACTATTTCATCTTTCGGCAATAGTAAGAAATCTCTATCATCATCCATATCAAGAGGAATTATTGAATATAATCCAGAACTCTTATCAAATCTTTTAACATCTACCCTGGTTCTAAGAAAATCTGATTGAAAATCTTGATTGTTAAATTGTGTTGAAGAAAATACAACATCATATAAATTTAAATTCTCCCTCCATACACTAAAAACAGAATCAGTGACACCAAAACCAGATAAAGAAATTCCATCATCACCCTCAATTTCGTCAAGTGAAAAAACTCGCACCTCATCCTGATCCTCAAGAGTAACATTTACTGAGTCACCTAATATCATCTCAAGATTATACGTATTGAATGATCTGGATCCATCCAAGTTTTCTTTAGAGACATCTACTTTACCAAGATATGTCCTGGGTAATATATTTTGTGCGGCCTCGACAATCAATTTTTTTAGATCAGAGTAATTATCTAAAGGATAAAAGCCTGGTTGATTAACAGATCCAACTACTGAAACCGAATTTAAAATTTTATCAGGAATAGGATTAAATGTTACCTTATCACCATCTAAAAGAATAAAATCATTATGAAGAATTTTAATTTTTTGATTAATAGATAAATGATTAGATGATAAATTATTCCACTTTTTTAATTCAGAGACTGACACATTAAATTTTTTTGCTATAACATACAAATACTCACCTTTTTTTACAGTATAAATTGTTTTTTTTGATGTAAAAGACTTCGATATATCAAAAGAAGTAAGGAATTTATTATATACATTATTGACTGATCTTTCAGATATTGGTTTTATTCTCTCAATTACAGCTAGTGAAGAAGAGTTTGCGTTAAGACCCCCAGAATAATCTAATAAATTATTAATTCCTTCATTATCTTTAAGTTCATAAATAGAAGGATTTTTTACTGTTCCACTAAGCTCGACAGTATTTACCCTAATTGGAATAAATATTATATCATTATTCATAAGCCTTATATCACCATCAAGAGATCCTCTAGTTATGTAGTCATACAAATCAATTGTTTTTCTTAGTTTATTATTTCTAAAAACCTGGATATCTCTTAGTGAACCTGAAGTCTTGATACCTCCAGAAGCATATAAAGCATTGAGCACAGTCGCAAAACCACTTATAAGATGAGGTCCAGGAGCATTACTCTCTCCAAGTACCGTAATTTTCACTGGTCTAAGTTGAGTTAATGAGACATCTAGAAACGATCTTTTTGGTGAATCTATAAGTCCAGAAAATGATTTTCCAAGAAATGCATTTAATCTATTTTTTAATGATGAAAAAGTGTATCCAGAAGCAAAAAACATTCCAATATCAGGTAGCAATATATTTCCATTAAGATCTATTTTAACTTCAGCCTGGTACGTATTATCTCCAAAAACGTATATTCTAAGCACATCTCCAGGAGCTAGTATATATCCCTCATCAATATTTCCTACCAAATACTCTTTATTTCCAAAAGGATTATTTATAAATATATCATAACCAAAATAATTAAGTGACTTTATAATATCTTCTTGCAAAGAATCTTTTAAAATTTCTTGTATAGTATCAGGTAAAAATGTTAATTCTGATACGGTAGGTAGTGTAGTCATACCTGTTGTCGTCGCTGGTGTTTTAGTTATATACTGAGAAATATATTCGTCGTAATCAAGGCCATAAATAAGTGCCATCCTACGAGCATCATCTACAGTCATACCCCTACTAGCTAACTCCTTTAGTATATCTGACTGAGTAGTAATTCCCATACTTGTAGCCTGGGAATTTACATCTTCTAATGATTGTGAATTAGAAATATATGGAATCAAAATAAGTAGAAGAACTAAAATATTTTTAATCATTAATTATTATTTAATAGAGGTTTAGTATATACTCTCATCAAATAAACCACCGTTCCCCTACGGTTGGTAACTCTTATGAGTATCTAGATGAAACGCAAATTTAAATGAAAAATCTATAAAGACCAATTTACAAAAATATCAAACATCATTAATATTTGGATTCAGCCATTTTTTTGCTTTTTCAATACTTATCTTTCTTCTTTTTGCATAATCTATTACCTGATCACTTGATATTTTACCGAGTCCAAAATATTTTGCATTATTATTAGCAAAATAATACCCTGAAACTGAAGATGCTGGCCACATAGCAAAACTTTCAGTGAGTTTAACTCCAATTTTTTTTTCAACATCCATAAGTTTCCAAAGAGTATTTTTCTCAAGATGATCAGGACATGCAGGATAACCAGGTGCTGGTCTTATTCCTTCGTATTTTTCTTTAATTAAATCTTCATTTGTTGTAGCTTCATCTTTAGCATACCCCCAAATACTAATTCTAATTTGCTTATGTAGATATTCAGAAAATGCCTCTACTAAGCGATCAGCTAATGCTTTTACCATAATGCTACTATAGTCATCGTTATCATCTTCATACTTTTTACAAAGCTCATCACTACCAAATCCTGTAGAAACACAAAACGTTCCAATGTAATCCTTCTTAGAAGAATTTTTTGGAGCTATAAAATCTGAAAGTGCAATGTTTGGAATTCCACTAGATTTTTTTACCTGTTGACGAAGTGTTAAAAAATGAGCTACCACATTTTTTCTTTTTTCATCAGCATAAACCTCTATATCATCACCCACAGAATTTGCAGGAAAAATACTATACACAGCCCTAGCGCGTAATGATTTATTTTTTATGATTTCTTCTAAAAGAGAGTTTGCATCATCAAAAAGTTGTTTTGCTTCTTTTCCATTGACCTCATAGTTAAATATATCAGGATAGATACCATGTAAATTCCAAGATCTAAAAAATTGCGTCCAATCTATATAACCTCTTAGTATAGATAAATCATCAATCTCTAAGGTATTTACTCCAATGCTATTAGGCTTATAAATAACTTCTTTTTCCCACTCTATAGCATACTTATTTTTTCTAGCTTCAGAAATGGAAATAAAATTTTTCTCTACTTTTCTTTTTAAAAATTTATTTCTTACCTCTTCATACTCATAACTTATATCCTCAGCAAACTTATCTCTATCATCACCTAATAGTTTAGTTGCTACAGGAACAGCTTTTGAAGCATCATTTACATGAATAACACTACCGCTATACTCTGGAGCAATTTTTACAGCAGTATGTGTTCTGGAAGTAGTAGCACCACCAATTAATACTGGTGTTTTAGAGCCAATTTTTTCTAATTCCTTTACTAGAGTTACCATTTCATCTAGAGAAGGTGTTATCAAGCCACTAAGTCCAATAATATCTACGTTTTCACTAATAGCAGTATCAATAATTTTTTCTGGAGGAACCATTACCCCTAAATCAATAATTTCATAGTTATTACATCCTAGAACCACTCCAACAATGTTTTTACCAATATCGTGAACATCACCTTTAACCGTTGCCATAAGAATTTTCCCTACGAACTTTCTATCAGAACCTTTCTCCTCTTCAATAAAAGGAACAAGATAAGCCACTGCTTTTTTCATTACTCGAGCTGATTTTACTACCTGAGGTAAAAACATTTTTCCACTTCCAAAAAGATCACCAACCACATTCATACCATTCATTAAATATTTTTCAATAACATGTATAGCTTTATCTTCTTTAAGTCGAGCCTCTTCAGCATCTAACTCAGCATATCTATCAATGCCTTTTACTAGTGAATGTGTGATTCTTTCTTGAAGCGATTCTTCTCTCCATTCCTCAGCCACAGAAGATGATTTTTTAACATCTCCACTCAATGATTCTGCGTAACCCAATAACCTTTCTGTTGCATCCTCTCTCCTATTAAAAATTACATCTTCTACGTAATTAAGTAGTTCTTTTGGAATATCATCATAAATTTCAAGCATAGAAGGGTTAACAATTCCCATTCTCATACCATTTTTAATTGCATGATATAGGAAAACAGAGTGCATAGCTTCTCTGACAACGTTATTTCCACGAAAAGAAAAAGACACATTACTAACACCACCACTTACATTAGCGTATGGTAAATTTTCTGTAATCCACTTAGTTGCGTTAATAAAATCCAAAGCATAGGATTTATGTTCTTCAATTCCTGTAGCTACAGGAAAAACATTTGGATCAAAAATGATATCTTCAGGACTAAAACCAACTTTATCTACAAGTAGATTATATGACTTTTTACATATATCAATTCTTCGTTTATACGTATCAGCCTGTCCCTTTTCATCAAATGCCATAACAATCACAGCGGCACCAAACCGTTTAATTATTTTAGCTTGAGAAAGAAAAATTTCTTCACCTTCTTTTAAACTAATTGAATTAACAACGCATTTTCCTTGTACAACCTTAAGGCCAGCTTCAATAATTTCCCACTTTGAGCTATCAATCATTATTGGAATTCTTGCTATATCTGGTTCTGCTTGAATAAGGTTTAAAAATTTTACCATAGACTCTTTTCCATCAAGCATACCCTCATCCATATTTACATCAATAATTTGAGCCCCTCCCTCTACCTGATCTCTAGCAACTTCTATAGCTTCCTCAAAATTATTATCTTTAATAAGTTTAAGAAATTTTCTTGAACCTGTCACATTAGTCCTTTCACCAACGTTTACAAACGTAATATTTGGAGTTAATACAAAAGGTTCAAGTCCTGATAGCGTTAAATACTTAGATTTATTTTTCAACTGTTTGCGTTTATTTTTCTTGGAGAATATTTTTTAGCAGATTCTGCAATTAACTTAATATGCTCTTCTGTTGTACCACAGCATCCTCCAACAATGTTTACAATACCATCTTTTAAATATTTTTCTAAAAGATTCTGCATTTCTTCTGGAGTCTGATCATACTCTCCAAACGCATTAGGTAATCCAGCGTTAGGATGAGCAGAAACATAAAATTGTGATTTATCACTTAGTCTCTTTACATATGGCATAAGCTGATCAGCACCTAGAGCACAATTAAAACCAATACTAAAAATTGGCATATGTGAGACGGATATCATAAAAGCATTAACTGTCTGACCAGATAATGTCCTGCCACTTTGATCTGTAATTGTACCACTTACCATCAGAGGTATATCCAACTTATTATTTTCCATATAAGTATCAATAGCAAATAATGCCGCTTTTGCATTTAATGTATCAAAAATGGTTTCTAAAAGAAATATATCAACTCCCCCATCAACTAAACCTTTAATTTGTTCAGTATAAGAAATTACCAATTCATCAAAGGTTATAGCTCTAAATCCAGGGTCACTAACATCTGGAGACATGCTAGCAGTTTTATTGGTAGGTCCAATAGATCCTGCAACAAATCTTGGTTTACTAGGATCCTTTATACTATACTCACCTGATAATTTCTTTGCTATTTTTGCGGATTCAAAATTTAGCTCATATACCAAATCTTCCATATTATAATCAGCCATTGATATAGAATTTGAAGAAAAAGTATTTGTTTCAAGAATATCTGCTCCTGAATCCAAATATTTTTTATGGATTTCACTAATAATTCGTGGTTGGGTGATGGAAAGTAAATCATTATTTCCCTTTAATGATGAAGGATAATTTTTAAATCTTTCTCCTCGAAAATCTTCTTCCTTTAGATTATATGCCTGAATCATGGTTCCCATAGCACCATCTAAAACTAATATTCTTTCTTTTATAACATCGTAAAGAGATTTCATAGTGGATTATTTTTAGAAGTAATTAAACTTTAAATGGTTTTAATTTTAAAGCATAAAACTCATATGTACCAAATAAGAAAAAACTATAAAATAAAGACCCAAGAAGGGTTGAATAGTAAAAAGGAATTGCTGCAGTATAGCAAGTAAGTATTCCAAAAATACTTTTTGGGTACAGACTTCCAGAAGCCCATACTCCAAAATTTGTGATTAAAAAGAAAACAAGACTTGAAGAAATAGTAATACCTAAAATTCTAATAAAACTTCTTTTTTTAAGAGTTTTTAACCCTATAATAGCAATGATTAAAAAACTAGCGTATTGCCAAATAAAACCTGGATAAAACCATATAAATTCTCCATAATAACCACTTAAAATAACGTTATTAATAACAAGATCACTTAACCACAAAGAAAGTATTGGAATAATAAAAGCTAGGTGTTTATTGCTAAAGTATGATGCACTAAAAAGTGCTATAGCAACAATGGGAGTAAAATTAGGAACATGAGGTACAATCCTTGAAAAACTAGCCAAAAATACTAGTAAAATTAAAATTGTATATTTTTTTTTCATATTTCAATTAAGCATTTATACTATTTTTCACCAAACGTCTTCGGTATAATTTATGTATTCTTCTTTTCCACCTAAAGACTTCCAGTCAGAATCTTGGGTTAATCTAGATGATATACCTCCCCTTGGATTGCAGTCAAGAACAATACGTAACCTTTTAGGATTATAAACTTTAATTAAATCATCATAAATAACATTAATTAATCTCTCGTATGAAATAATTACATCTCTGTACTGTTGTAAATAAATTTTTAAAGATTTTAATTCAATAACTTTTTTTCCAGGATATATTAAAACATATAAAGCAGCAAAATCTGGCTGTTCATATACACCTAAAAAAGTTAGTTCAGGTTGCTTTAATTTAATTTCATACGTTTTTTTATCAGGATTAGGAATTGCTTTTAAAAATTTCGAATCCACATCTTTATATGTTTTTTTCATACTATTTTATTTAATAATATTTTTAATTTTTTCAATCAAATCAAGTTTTTCCCAAGTAAATAAATCAACATTATAATCAACTTTTTTACCATCTAAAGAAGTAAACGTTTTAGAAACAGCAATAGGCTTTCTTCCCATATGCCCATAAGAGGCAGTATCTCTAAACATTGGATTTCTAAGTTTTAATCTATTTTCTATAGCATATGGCGTCATATCAATACCTTTTGTTATAGCATCAGAGATTTCACCATCATTCATACTAGAATGTGAAGTACCAAAGGTGTTTACATAAATACCCATAGGTTGCGCTACACCAATAGCATAACTTACCTGGACAAGTACCTCATCTGCTACACCTGCAGCACATAAGTTTTTTGCAATGTGCCTTGTTGCATAAGCAGCACTCCTATCCACTTTACTAGGATCTTTACCAGAAAATGCGCCTCCTCCATGAGCACCTTTTCCTCCATATGTATCAACAATAATTTTTCTTCCTGTAAGACCAGTATCTCCATGAGGACCACCAATAACAAATTTTCCAGTTGGATTCACATGATAGGTTATCTTATCATTAAATAAATTTAAATACTGAGGATATTTTTTAAGTACTCTAGGAATTAAGATAGTAATAACATCACTCTTGATTTTTTTTAGCATATCATCATCTAAGTCAAATTCATCATGCTGTGTAGATATTACTATGCTATCAATTCTAGATGGCTTTCCGTTATCATACTCAAGAGTCACTTGAGATTTAGAATCAGGCCTTAAATATTTAATTTCATCATTTTCTCTTCTTATTTCAGCAAGTTCAATTAAAAGCTTATGAGATAAATCTATTGTAATAGGCATATAATCATCAGTTTCATTGCACGCATAACCAAACATCATACCCTGATCACCAGCTCCCTGCTCTTTATCAACAGACCTATCCACACCTTGATTTATATCAGATGACTGCGAATGTAAAGATGAAAAAATACCGCATGATAATGCATCGAACTGATAAGCACTTTTATTATATCCTATATCATCAATAACACCCCTTATTACTTTATCATGATCAATAATTGATCTTGATTTTATTTCTCCAGCTACCACTACCTGCCCAGTTGTGACAAGAGTTTCACACGCTACTTTAGAATTTAAATCAAAAGCTAAAAATTCATCTAGTATTGCATCACTTATTTGATCTGCCATTTTATCTGGATGACCTTCGCTTACAGATTCTGATGTAAATAAATATTTCATATTATTTTATTTATTTTTATCAAGAATTACAATGAGAATCGATTTTTGACGATAAGCCCACATCATAAAACCACCGTTAATCAAACCGGTTGGTATACAATTAAGTATTCTTGATGTTATTGCTACAAATATAAGTGATTATAAATTAATATCTATAATGCTCAGGTTTAAACGGTCCTTCGATTTTTAATCCTAGATATTCTGATTGTTCTTTAGAAAGTTTTTCTAACTCTATCCCTAAAGCATCCAAATGAAGCATAGCAACTTTTTCATCCAAATACTTTGGTAACATATATACCTTATTATTATATTTTTTGTGATTATTCCAAAGTTCTATTTGTGCAAGTGTCTGATTAGTAAATGAATTACTCATAACAAAGCTTGGATGACCAGTTGCGCACCCAAGGTTAACAAGTCTTCCCTCTGCTAAAACAATAATTTCTTTATTATCTTCTAGTGTATACTTATCAACTTGAGGTTTAATTTCTTCTTTTGAATGACCATAATTTTTATTAAGCCATGCCATATCTATTTCATTATCAAAGTGACCAATATTACAAACTACAGTCTTATCCTGCATAGACAAAAAATAATCTGAAGTTACTATGTTCTTGTTACCTGTAGTAGTAATAACTATATCAGCATTGGGTATTAAAGTAGACATTTTTTTTACTTCATAACCATCCATTGCTGCCTGAAGTGCACATATAGGATCTATCTCTGTAATGCTTACTATTGCTCCAGCACCTTTAAAAGAAGCTGCAGTTCCTTTTCCTACATCTCCGTATCCTGCAACTACAACCCTTTTACCTGCAAGCATCAGATCTGTAGCTCTTCTTATAGCATCAACAGCACTTTCCCTACACCCATACTTATTATCAAATTTAGATTTTGTTACAGAATCATTAACATTTATAGCAGGAAGAGGAAGAGTACCATTTTTCATCCTATCATATAACCTATGAACTCCTGTAGTGGTTTCTTCAGATAACCCTCTAATTTCTTTTACAAGTTCCGGATAATCATCTAATACCATATTAGTAAGGTCTCCACCGTCATCTAAAATCATATTTAATGGCTTTTTTTCTTTTCCAAAAAATAATGTTTTTTCAATACACCAATTAAATTCTTCTTCGTTCATACCCTTCCATGCATACACAGGTACTCCTGTCGCTGCAATTGCTGCCGCTGCATGATCTTGGGTAGAAAAAATATTACATGAACTCCAAGTAACTTCAGCGCCCAGTTCTATTAAGGTCTCTATTAATACTGCTGTCTGAATAGTCATATGAAGACAACCTGCAATCCTCGCACCATGTAATGGTTTTTTTTCTTTAAATTCTTTTCTTAAAGACATTAAACCAGGCATTTCCGCTTCAGCTAAATTAATTTCTCTTCTTCCCCAATCAGCAAGGTTGATATCTTTTACTTTGTATTGTATATAATTGGTATTACTCATCTTCTATTTTTTCCCATTTATTGTTTGACAAAAGTTTAAACGATCCTATAAATAGCATATCCCACTCATCTGGACCTATGAGAGACAAAAAAAGATCTTTATTATCATCATTTTTTTGATAAAGATGGTACATTTTACCTTGCACTGGCTTAAATGTATACTTAGATTTATAAACTAGCTCATTCCATTTAAATTCATCAATTAGTTTAGTATACTCTTTTTTTATCTCTTCAAACCTTTGGTTGAAATGACGATTAACAGATTTTATAGAATCTGTTTCCCATGCCTTAACATCCTCAGGTTTAATTACTGGAGAAGCCACGTTATCAGCATATCTTAATAAACTCTTTTTTTTATCTTTCATTTACAAGTGCAAATGTATTTCAAAATTATTTATATACCATTTTTTATATGAAAATCACAAAGCTGTTTTATTGGATCTTTTACTATTTGATTTATAGTATAACCCTTCTCTTTTGCTATTTTTTTGATTTCATTTTTAAAATAATAAGAAACTGAACCGCTCATATAAACGTTTTTACATGAATATTTTAAGATGATTTTATCAAAATACTTATTAAAATGATTATGTATAAAAGCATGTACAAAATCATTCTCCTTATTTTCTGATACAAATTTAGAGATTGATGCTATAAATTTTTCTTTATTATTACTTATGTAGAGTCTCTCGAGAATATTCTTAGAAACATCAAATTCCTTAGAAAAGTGAATTTTTATATCTTCTGTAAGCTCATCTCTAAGGTATTTAATAAGAAATTTTTTACCCATATCATAGCCAGAACCCTCATCTCCAAGTAAATGACCCAATGAATTAATTTTATGTACAATTTCTTTACCATCATAATAACAAGAGTTTGATCCTGTCCCTAGTATGCACACTACACCTGCGTTATTATCACATAATGCCCTACATGAGCCTAATAAATCAGAATGAAGTTCAATTATTGATTTTACAAAAAAAGTGTGTAATAGATTTTTAACTTCTATAGTCTTATTTTCAGAACTAATACCAGCACCATAATAGTAAATAGTTTTAATAGAACTAAAGTCAAAACTATTCTTAAGATCTTCTAATATTTTTCTTAAAACACTAATATCTGATGTAAATGGATTAAAACCTTCTGTTTCAAAAGAAGATATAATGCTTTTATCTACAACATACCATCTGCCACGAGTTCCGCCAATGTCTATAATCAATTTCATAGAATAACAATAAATTCCTTTTTGAGTATTAATTTTACATAAATCTATATAATATCATGAATATAGCAATTGTAGGTGGCGGCATAGTTGGTCTAGCCATTGGGCATAAACTTCAGTCTAAAAGACAATACAACATAGATTTATATGAAAAAGAAAAACAATTAGGATTTCATCAATCTGGAAGAAATAGTGGTGTCCTTCACTGTGGTCTTGCCTATAAACCAGGATCTGTGAAGGCTAAACTTGCTGTTTCTGGAATAAAACAGATGATTAATTACTGCAAAAAACACAGCATTAACCACGATATATGTGGAAAAATTGTTGTTGCAACATCAAATCATCATTTAAAACTAATCGATAATCTTGCTGAAAGAGGAAAAATGAATGGCCTAAAGGGTTTAAAATTTTTATCTGATGGTGAATTAAAACAAAGAGAACCTTTTGTTAAATCATTAAAAACATTGCTTGTACCAGAGGAAGGAATTGTAGATTATAAAGCAGTAATGAAATCTATGTCCAATAATATTCTCTCTAGTGGTGGTAATATTTATTTATCCTCAAAGATTGAAAAAATTAAAAAAATTAATAACAAAATGTATATTAATATTAATTCAAGTAAAGCTTATGATTATATCATTAACTGTACTGGTTTACAGGCAGATATAAATTATAAAAAGTTTTCAAAAGAAAAAAGAAAGATGAAAATTGTGCCTTTTAGAGGTGAATATTATACACTCACTGAAGGGGCAAAAAAAATGGTAAACCATCTTGTTTATCCTGTTTCAAATCCAAAATTTCCTTTCCTTGGAGTTCACTTCACCCGTATGGCAAATGGAGATAGAGAAGTTGGTCCAAATGCAGTACTTGCTTTCAAAAGAGAAGGTTATAAAAACTCAGACATTTCAATTAAAGACATGGTTGATTATTTGTCCTATCCAGGATTTTTAAATTTTGTTAGAAAAAACTTTCTTTTTTGTATAAATGAATTTTCAACATCAATCCTTAAATCATCATTTCTTAAAAAAGCGCAAGTTCTTATACCTGAGATTACATCCAACGATATATTTAGTGGTCCAGCTGGTGTTAGAGCACAAGGAATCGATCTAAAAGGTAATTTAATAATGGATTTTGATGTGATTAAAACAAATAACCAAATTCATATTTTAAATGCTCAATCTCCTGCTGCAACATGCTCACTGGCAATAGCAGATTATATAATTGAAAATTATATTAAATAGAATTTTATCTTTCAATAATTACTTTAGCTTTCGTTAATCCCTTATTTGTTTGAATATTAAGGATATACACTCCAGCATCATAATCTGAAACATTAATCAATACTGTATTAAGATTCTTAGTAAATGTAGTGTTGTTGTAAAGTTTCCCAAGGAAGTCAACAAATTCAACTTTCTCTACATTTACATTATTTTGTAAATCAACTTTAATAACTCTATCTGCAGGAATAGGATAAATATTATTAATTCCATGTATTCTCTCAACACCTAATGGAGTCACATCAACTATAACAATTGAATAATCTACCAAAGGAAAACCATGCCCACCATGGAAAGTCCAGGTTGTGTTTGATCCTGATATAGAATATTTTAGAGAAATATCCTCATTATCATCAACAATATTATCTGTTAATGTATTTATTGTTATTTTATTACTTTCTGATGCTCCAGAAGGAATAGTAAGTCTTTGAGAACTACTGGTATAATCAACATCTTTTACCGCAGTACCTTCATAAGTAACATCGAAATAAATATCTTCATCTGAACCATCCAATGGCGACGTTATTGTAGCCCAAAATTCAGTAGATTCACCCTCATTTACCATATCTAATTGACCATAACCCAGTTCTGTAAGTTCTTCTGATTCTATATACATTTGTGGAGCATCTTCACCATCTGCAATCGTTATTGTTACTCGAGATTCTCCGGCTTCTTCAACAAAAGGACTAGAAAAAGAATCTATATCTAAAATAATAGATTCACCATCTACACCCCCCTCATAAACTTCATCACCCATTGGATATAATGTAAAGTAGTTAACACTATCAACACCAGCTGGAATCATAAGTTCTGATTGCATTGGAAAAGAAAGACTATAATCCTCTTCATAAGTAGCACTACCAGACCAATAAACTGGAATCCATACATCTTGCGATAAAGGTTCATCTACATGTGCAGTTATAATTACAGGATATAGACCACCCCCAATTTCACCAATTGAAAGTGAATTTACAGCATTAAAATTATAATCAGAGGCTGTTATATGTACTTTAGATTTTATTGATACTTGATTTGATACTTGAATAAATAAATCATCTATTGCCCATCCCCATCCATTAATTTCTTCATCAGCATAAAGTCTAAACCTTACCTTTACTGTATCTCCTACATTAAAATGAGGCTCAAAATCTATTTCTCTATTTTTATATAATGCAGATGTACCATTACTACTTGCAATATAAGCAGAATTCCAATCAGCATGCGCACTAGCATCATAAGCATTTACAAGAGATACCCAGGTTAATCCATTATCTGAAGATCCTTCTACAATTGCATAATCCCAAAATCCCCAACTATTTCCAGGCTCAACTATTGCAACCTCTTTAAATTTAATTGAAGGAGAGGATTTTGAAACTATTATTGGAATATTTAATTCAGCGACATAAGTAGTTCCATCATCATAAGGAATAGTATTATTAATAAGATGATTATTATCAAAACCCGTTTCTGTACGAACTACAAATCCATCAAATGTAAAATCATCTGCAGGTAAAGATGTGAAATCAGTAAAATAAGAAGACTGAGCAGGTACAACCGATTTAATAATAATTGTTTTTATGTTAGAATGTAAAGGATCACCATTAATATATCCTATACCCTGTATTTTATAAGTTCCTTGTGTGCTTAAATCTATTGATAAAGTTTTTGATCCAACAGCTAAACCTGTTGTGTAAGTGGTATTTTTTACTCCGTCTACTTCTATAATCATACTATCATAATTTGATCTTAAATTAAAACTAGCATCTACTTTAGAGGCATTTTGAACAGCATTTATCATATCTGGAGCAAGTCCACTAATAGATTTAGGACTCCAAGAACATAAATCTGGAATATTAGCCGTCCATACACCTCTTCCATGGGTTGATAAAACCACCTCACACTGATCTTTAACCTTTATGTCCCAGATGCTTACATGAGGTAAAGTACTTTGAACCAAATTCCATGTTAGACCACGATCTGTAGATTCTACTAAACCTATATCTGTACCAGCCCAAATAACATCAGTATCATAAGGCATAACTGCCAAAGAATAAGTAGGGACATCTGGAAAACCTCGTGTTGAACTTCCTGAAACAAAACCTGTAATGTCTGACCAGGTCTGACCTAAATCTTTTGTCTCAATAATCTTTGCTCTATCTCTATTAGAAAAGAGAACATAAACGGTAGAGTCTTCCGTTGGATGGGAATATATTCCCCTTAAACTTCCTGACTTAGAAGTTAAATAAGATGGAACAGTATTAAATGAAGCTCCATGATCAGTCGATAGATACAAATCCGACCAACCTCCTGACCAAACGTATCTTGGGTTTGCTAAAGAAACTTCTACATCACTCATACTATTATAGCCCCATGAACCACCAGAAGGGGCAGCTAGGTTAAACGACTGCGCAAAATCTAATGATCTCCAAACACCATCAGATGTAACATGATAAACTACTTCAGGATCTTGATAAGATGTAGCTACACTAGAAACAAATTGATGATCACCCGTCATAAGGTTTTTATAATATATCCAACTCACACCACCATCTGTCGTCCTTCTAAAACCATTATACTGACTTCCACCAATCATTTTATTAGGATCAGTCCAGTGAGCTATTACTTCAAAACCATCACCTCCTATTTCAAAAGAATAATCAGATGAGCTAGATGCAACTTCTGACCTATCTGATAACCATGTTCCATTATCTTGAGCTCCTGCAATATATTGCTTATAACCCTTTACTTTATCAGCACCATAAAATTGCGTTGTATTATAACCTATATCAGATGTTGTAAAGTCACCATTCGTTGTTCCTGGATTACTATTAGATACTGAAACATCAATACCCCCATCATTTCCAACTAACAACCTAAAATTACCTCCTCCATCATCAATAACACCAATAAATTGTTGATCTGGATGAACACCATTAGTCCAACCAAATCCATTTATACTTCCTCCATAAGCATCACTAACCCTTTCATGTGTTTTTGTATTGGTACTAAAATCTACTGTGAATTTCCATAAATCAACTCCACCAACATAAACTACATTATCATCATAAGGGTTGACTGTTATAATATTATCATACCATCCTTGTCCTGGGCTATTAAGCCATCCTGTAAAATCCGGTATTGAATTCCAAGTTGTTCCACCATCATTAGTTGCAACAAGCCCTGACCCATAAACACCAGCATATACTTTATTAGGATCTGTCCTTGAAGCTGCAATTTCTATTCTTGTATGTGTACCTACAGGAAAAGCACCCGTAGCTGACCATGTTAAACCTGCATCCATAGATTTTACAATTCCTTCACTTTTAACCGCCGCATATTGAATATTAAAATCGCTTTTAGCAGCAATAACATGCATGACTGTCCCAACACCATCATACACTTGACTCCAGGTAGTTCCACCATCAGATGTCCTATAAATTTTATCTGAAGCGCTGACTACTAGTATATTAGCATCAGATGGATCTACTACTGCTCTACTAATCGTACTAAAAAAAGGATTTAATTCAGTGCCACTTAAAGGTGTTATATTGGTCCATGTTGATCCTCCATCCGTAGATTTAAAAACACCACTTCCATCAATTGCATCAATATTTAATACCCATCCTTCTCCTGTTCCAGCGTAAAGAATCTGTGCATTGCTAGCAGATTGAGCAAGTGTAGTAACTGCAATATTTTCCATATCAGAAGATAAATTAGTCCAAGTTGATCCTTGATCTGAAGTCTTCCATACACCACCACCAACACTTCCAGCTATCCAAGTATTTCCACTAGCATCAGCAGCATCTATAAGAATTGCTCTTGTCCTACCAGCAACATTTCGTGGTCCTCGTTCGGTGAATGTAGCAGCTGCAGCAGCTGAAGTTCCATAGGCAGGATTCTCAGGATCTGGACCCACACTAGTTCTCAGTCTCTTCTTCATTATTTCTAATTCCCTTTCTCTGAATCCATATGTATACCCTTCCCTTATTTCTGCAAATAATTTGAAAAATTCACCTGGATCATCAAATTTTTCATCAACGTTACTCCCATACTTGCTTGTTCTATGATTGGAATCATCAACAGATTTATGATTGTCAGAACATGAAAATGAAATAATAAAAGATAATGATAATAAAAAAACAAAAAGTTTTTGAAACATTATTTATCGGTTATTAATTAAATATAATAAATTTTTATAACACATTTATATATCCTTGGTTATACATGTCTCCCGACATATATTTAAAATTATTTTTTTCTAAAAAATTAATAACTTTTTTTTTCATTTTATTAGAATTACCAGTAATAATTTTAAATGGTGGAGTGTTAAGGTAACAATGATTTTCAAGAATATCATCTATGTCCCTATGTACCATTCCATGAAGATCTATATCAGATGTTTTTATGGTATTTTTTCTCAAAACTACTTTATTTGTTGATAAAGCATTAAGCTATCAATTACGCTTTCATAAATTTCATCAAGTTCTTTAGGTTCAAAAAAATAATGAGAAAAGCTTTCTCTATATGTTTCCTCGTCAGTATTAAACTTTTCAAATATTTCTTTTTCCCGCATTTTAAAAAATATCATTGAAGAGTCTTTACTTAAATTTAAATTATCAATAGAAGCTTCTAAAACATGCATTTCAATTAGTATGTTAACTAACTTTTCTTTAGGTATAAATTTCTCATTTTCAAGAATTGAACATGAAATAATGATAAAAAACGTTAAAAAATACAAATACTTAATCATTGATTAATACTTTAAAAGTCATTATTCTAATTTTATATTTAAATATAGTTTATTGTGAAAGAAATTTTAAAAAAAGTAAGAAAATACGAAATAGAAATTAGAAAATTTCTTAATAATTCAAATCAAGGAAACTACTCATCAGTTTTCAAAGGAACAGGACTTGATTTTGATGATTTAAGACCTTACCAATATGGTGATGATTATAAATCCATTAATTGGAATATAACAGCAAAAGAAAACAAAACATTCATAAACACTTATAAGGAAGAAAAAGAACAGTCTGTATTTTTTATTTTAGATGTAAGTAATTCACAAAACATAGGAAATAACAAAAAGAATAAACTCAATATTTCAAAAGAAATTTGTTCCGTTCTAACGCTTTCAGCAATTCGTACGAATAGTCAAGTAGGGTTAATATGTTATTCAGATAAAAAAGAATTATTTATTAATTCTAAAAAAGGAAATTCTCATGGCTTTCATCTTATCAATAAATTATACAATCTTAAACCAACTTCTTTGAAAACAGATTTAAATAGTATGATAAAATACTCAATGAAAGTAATAAAAAAGAAAAGTTTGGTAATCATAATAAGTGATTTATTAGAAAAAGAATTTATGAAATCCATAAAATCAATAAACAACAAACATGACCTTATAGTTTTACACCTTTACGATGAAATAGAGAGAAAAATTCCAAAACTTGGGCTTATTCAATTAGAAGAAAATGAATCAAAATATAAAAAATGGATAAACACTTCTTCATTAAAATTTCAAAATTTAGTAAAAAAAACATATTCTATTAATCCAGAAAAAATAAAAAATGAAATGCATAAAATAGGGATTACTTTTTTAAGCATAAACACAAAAAAAAATTACGTTAAAGATTTAATTAAGTTATTTAAGTATAGAAAATTAAAAAGATGAAATATCTTATTTTATCACTATTAATGCTACAATCAATCTATTCTTTAAATGCACAAAAGATAGAATATAAAGGTTATTTTATTAAAGAAAATAAAACTATTGGAGATACCATATACTTTATATCTACAATAAATTATCCTAAAAAAATAGAAATTATTCAGCCCGATTCATCAAATGATTACAAAACATTTGAATACATTGATAAATTAATTTTTCCTTCGCTTAAAATTGAGGATAGAGTATTAGATAGTACAATTTATTTACTTAGAACATTTAATACCGATACAATCCAATCATTAAAATTAAGTTCATATATAATCAACAATAGCGACAGTTTAAAAATAACATCTACAGAAGATAACATCATTATTAGTAACCAAATTAAAAATATAGACCAAAGCCTAAAAGTAAAATACAACACTATTTTATCCAAGATCAATAAATTAATTAACTATAAGTATGCAACGTACATAATAACAATTATCCTACTTATAATAGGATTAACTTACATTCTTTTTGGAAAAAAAATCGTTATATTTTTTAAAATTCATAGGTTAAAAAAAGCATTTAAATCTTTTGAAACTAAATTTCAAAAACAGCAAATAATTTATAATAAAGAAAAATCAAAAAATGAAATAGAAAAATTATTAGTTATTTGGAAAGTGTTTATGGAATTTATATCAAATAAAACCTATCTATCTAGTACAACTAAAGAGATAGAAAAGTTTAACAGCAATAAAAATATAATATGCTCACTAAAAGAATTTGATAAAACTATTTATTCACCAAATAAGAATACACTAGAATCAAAAGATATAAATAACTTATTTAACGAAGCAACACATAATTTTAATCTTAAATTAGAAAATATAAAAAATGGATAGTTTATTTCCTAACAACTGGTTTTCAATCAAATGGTTTAATGTTTATGAACTCTTCAAATACGAATGGGAAAATGAATATATTTTATTATTACTATTAAGCATTCCTTTATTTTTTTTAATAAAATTATTTTTTAATAAAAACAATTTTATTGAAGTTAGTATACCATCATCTAACCTAATAAAATATAAATTTTCATTATTAAGATTAATACCAAATAGCATATTTGTCTTATCAATAATATACATTATTATAAGTTTAGCAAGACCCCAAAAATCAAATGAAAAAGTTGAAAAATGGTCGGAAGGAATAGATATTATGCTAGTTATTGATATAAGTGAATCTATGCAAATCGAAGATTTTAAACCAAACAGATTAGAATCTGCCAAAGATGTTGCTAAAGAATTTATAAACGGAAGATTTCAAGATAGAATTGGTTTAGTAGTTTTTTCTGGTGAATCTTATTCTAGATGCCCCTTAACAACAGATTATATTCTTTTAAATGAATACGTTGATGAAATATCTTTTGATCTTATTTCTTCTAGAGGAACAGCCATAGGAAGTGCAATTGCAATTGCAACTAATAGAATGAGAGAATCAAAATCTAAAAGTAAGGTGCTAATATTACTAAGTGATGGAGATAATACTGCCGGAAACATTGATCCTGTTACTGCCGCACAAATAGCAAAAGCATACGGAATAAAAATTTATAGCATAGCAATAGGAAAAAATGGGAAAGTCCCTTTTGGTAAAGATTACTTTGGCAGAACCAGATACGTAGAAAATTCATTAGATGAAAAAAATCTTAGAGAAATTGCAACCATTACTAATGGAAAATTTTATAGAGCTTCAAATAATTCTTCACTAGAAAATATATTTAAGGTTATTGATGAATTTGAAAAAACTGAAATAAAAGAAAATAGATATAAAAATACAGTTGATTATTACCAATATTATTTATTATGGTCTATTGTTTTATTTTTATTTTATATTTTATTAAAATCTACATTTATAAATAATATCATTAAAGATTAATGAAAAAAAAATTTTTAAATAAAAATTTTACCTGTGTTGCGGTAAGCAAAACAAAACCAGAAAAAAGTATAAAGGAATTATATGATTTTGGATATCGTCATTTTGGAGAAAATAAAGTCCAAGAACTAGTTATCAAAAATAAAAATTTACCTAAAGACATTCACTGGCATATGATTGGACACCTACAAACCAACAAGGTAAAAATGGTAGTTCCATTTGTGTATTTAATTCATAGTGTTGATAGCTTAAAAGTACTTTCTAAAATAAATAAAGAATCTAAAAAAATTGGCAAAAAAACAAACTGTCTACTTCAAATGAATATTTCAAATGAAGAATCTAAATATGGATTTTCAATAAATGAAATAAAAGAAATTATTATAAATAATGAATTAAATAATTTCAATTCTATAGTTATAAAAGGCCTTATGGGAATGGCATCGTTTTCTGATGATAAATTATTAATAAAAAATGAATTTAAAAATCTAAAAAATCTTTATGAATTAATTAAAAGCAATTTTGAAAGTAATAATAATAATATTGACTTTAATACTTTATCTATGGGTATGAGTAGTGATTATGCAATTGCATTAAATGAAGGTAGTAATATGGTAAGAATAGGCTCATTATTATTTGGAAAAAGAAACTATTAAAAGAAGTCTTTTAATTGTTATTACAATTAGTTATAATAGCACATTAAAATACAAAAATGGATAAACTTAAAATATACAAATACTCTACACTTGTTATTGCTTTCATTTTAGCTGCATATCTAATTAATAGTATAAAATTTAGCATCGATGATGAAGCTAGAATATCTAATGCTGAAGAAAAAATCATTAATAAATTAAAAATGATTAGAGAAGCACAAATTGCTTTTCAAAATGTCAATGGTAAATTCACAGACAATTGGGATTCATTAATCAATTTTGTAGACTCCGGTAAAATATATATAATTCAAAGAAGAGAAGAAACAACTCTTTTAGAATATGGAGCTGAAGAAACAGTATTATATTTAGATACCCTTGGTAATGTATCAGTTATGGATTCATTGTTTTCAAATTATCCTAAATTTATTTCGAAAAATTTAAAAAATGTGCCAGGATATGAAAATGTATTTTTTAAAATGTGGGCAAGTAAAATTGAAAAAGGAGGCGTATTAGTTAATGTTGTTGAAGTTAGAAACCCAAAACCTATTGATCCAGATAGAAGTGAAGCTAATGAAGCTAATATTCATAAACCTCTTAGATTCGGCTCTAGAACTAGCATAACTACTGCTGGTAATTGGGAGTAAATTTTTATAATTGTTAAAAAAATCAGAAGAAAAGACTGACCTAATTATTCTTAATTATAATAATTATAATTACTCATATCTATTATTTTACGATAATAATAAGAGCGAGTATAGTTCTAAAAAAATACTAAAGAATAAACTTAAAAATTTTACTAATAAAAAGTGGAAATCATTATCAATAGTCCACACAAATAATAATTTTATTTTGATTCCAGAAGAATTGTATATAAAAAAAAATAAGAAGAAATATTTAAATATAATTACTAATCATGATGATGATAAAATAGAAAATAATTTATTTAATAACATAGTATGTCTATTTACTAATAATTTAAAACTGAATTTAAAAAAACCAATCATTAATATACACTATCAAGTTCATCTAGCATCAATACTTATAAAAAAATATTTGTTAGAAAAAAATAATAAAATACAAACCAATGTATTTATAGGTGGTAATAAGATTATGGTTTTAATTCATAAAAACTCTGAATTATATTACTATAATCAGTTTAATAATAAAAACAACTATTTAAAATATTTAATTATCTTATACAAAGAATTTGATTTAAACCAAGATAAAAATTTAATTATAATAAATTCCATAGATAATAAGGATGCACAAAATATGAAAGAAAAATTAAAAAATCACTTTACTAAAATTTTAATAAATAAAGAAACATTGGATAAAATAATAAAAATTGAAAAATAAAATTGCAATATTTCCAGGCACATTTGACCCATTCACCTTAGGCCATCATGATATAGTATTAAGAGGATTAAAAATATTTGATACTATTCATATTGCTATTGGAAATAATCCAGAAAAAGAAAGGTATTTTGATGTTGAATTAATAAAAAATAAAGTTAAGAAATTATATAAAAATGAAAACAAAATTAATATCATTTTATATAATGAATTAACAGCTGAAATTTCAAAAAAATTAAATGCAAATTTTATTTTAAGAGGTTTAAGAAATACTACAGATTTTGAATTTGAAAATTCAATTTCTCAAATAAATAAAGATATAAATAAAGATTTAGAAACTATATTTTTAATTACGTCACCAAAATTAGCACCAATAAGCTCTACAATTATAAGAGATGTTATAAAATATGGTGGTGATATAAATAAATATTTACCTTTTAAGATAAATTAAGAAAATGAAAAAATTTATTTTATGTATCGTATTAATAACACAGTTTAATATTATTTTTTCTCAAAAAACACAAAAACCTATTTTACACGGCAAAAACTGGATAGCCATTACTGGTAAGCCACTAGGTGCAACTGCAGGATCGATGATATTTCAAAATGGAGGAAATGCAGTTGATGCAGCATGTGCAATGGTAGCCGCTACAGCAACTATGTGGGATGTTTTAGGATGGGGAGGTGAAACTCAAGCATTAATTTATCATCCTAAACTCAAGAAGGTAATTGGTATAAATGCACTTGGAATTGCACCATCTGGCGCAACACCAGAATTTTATAAAGAAAAAGGGTATGTTATTCCACCAAAATATGGTCCATTAGCTGCCGTAACACCTGGAACACCAGCAGGTATAATGACAATGTTAGCAGAATATGGAACTATGAGTTTAGAAGAAATTCTTAAACCAGCAATGGAAATGGCTAAAGGATATCCAATTGAAGCTCAAACAGCAAATTCTATAGAAAGAAATAAAGAAGAAATAAAAAAATGGAAATATTCTAAAGATGTGTTTTTAACTCATCTTGGAGAAGAGAGAGAAGCTCCAAGAGAAGGTGAAATATTTAAACAGTTAGATTTATATAAAACATTATCAAAACTAGTAGAGACAGAAAAAAATGCATTAAAAAGTGGAAAATCAAGAAAAGAAGCTATATACGCTGCTTACAAAAGATTTTATGAAGGAGATATCGCAATAGAAATAGCTAGATCTACTCAAGAACTAGGAGGTTTAATAACTACAAAAGATTTAAAAAACTATAAAGTTTATATAGAAGAACCCCTTAAGACTACATATAAAAATATTGATGTTTACAAACTAACAACTTGGGTTCAAAGTCCTGTGTTACTTCAAAGTTTAAATATGATGGAAAATTTTGATGTAAAATCTATGGGTTTTAACTCATCAAATTACATTCATACACTATATCAAGTTATGAACTTAGCATTTGCAGATAGAGATTTTTATTATGGAGACCCCTACTTTGAACCAAAAGAACCAGTTACTGGCTTACTTTCTAAAGAATATGCGAAAGATAGACTTAAGTTAATTTCTGAAAATAATAATAAAGAAATCAAACCAGGAAATCCTTACAAATACCAAAGTGGAGAAAATCCATTTTTAAACTATTTAGAATCTTGGAAAACAGATAATAATATTGATATGATAAAATCATCATTTGATATGAATCATAACATGAGCTTAAATAATGATTTTTATGAATCTTTTCATGCTGGAACAACTACTGTTCAAACTGCTGATACTTCAGGTTGGATAGTTTCTATAACTCCTAGTGGCGGATGGGTTCCCGCAGTAATTGCTGGTAAAACTGGAGTGGGATTAAGTCAAAGAATGCAAAGCTTCGTTTTAGACCCTAAAGATGGACCATATAACGTACTTGAACCAGGAAAACGTCCAAGAGCAACTTTAACTCCTTCTATTGCATTAAAAGATGATAAACCATTCCTATCATTTGCTGTGCAAGGTGGTGACACTCAAGATCAAAACTTGTTGCAATTTTTCTTAAATATGGTAGAATTTGATATGAATGTTCAAGAAGCATGTGAAGCGCCAAATATTAACAGCTTTCAAATGAGAAGTTCTTTTGGGTTTCATGATAATATGCCTGGAAACTTACTTTTACATGAAAATACACCCCCATATGTAAGAACTGAATTAATAAAAAAAGGATACAAACTTCAATTTAGAGATAGAACGTCAGGACCAATTAATGCAATTTTCTTTGATAACATAAACAAAACCTTTCAGGGTGGATCAAGTAATTTTGGTGAAGATTATGGGATTGCTTGGTAATCATGAATAATCACAAATTTTTTAATAGAAATTCTCTTATTAACTTTTCTACTAGTGTATTTAAATATTTTAAAATACCAAAAAAAGATGCTGTTCTTGCAGCTCAAGTTCTAGACTATAGTGATATAAGGGGAATTGATTCTCATGGAGTAGCAAGACTTCATACATACTTTGATATGTTGGAACTTGGAAGGATAAATCCAAATCCAACAATAAGAATTATAAGAGAAAAGAAAAGTATTGCTACTGTAAATGGAGATAATGGATTAGGACTAGTGGTGGGACCAAAAGCACATCAAATAGCCATGGATAAAGCAAAAGACTATGGATCAGGATTTATCAGTGTATCAAATACAAATCATTACGGATCAGCAGGTTACTATAGTGAAAAATCATTAAAAAACAATCAAATTAGCTGGTCTATGACTAATTCTACAAAATTAGTAGCTCCAATAAGAGGAAAAGAAAAAATGTTGGGAACTAACCCTATTGCTATAGCATTTCCTGGTCACAAAGAACCTCCTATTGTAATAGATTTAGCAACAAGTGCTGCAGCATATGGAAAAATTGAAATTGCTAATAGAAAAAACACTACAATCCCTAAAGGATGGAGTATAAATAAAGATGGAGAGAATACTACTAATCCAAAAGAGATGATTGAAGGAGGTTCTTTATTACCCATTGGATCATTTGAAGAAATTGGTGGACATAAAGGATACTGTCTTGCCTCAATGGTTGATATATTATGTTGTGTATTAAGTAAAGCAAATTGGGGTCCTTTTGCTCCACCTTTTGCGCTTCAACAAGAAACTCCTAAAATTAAAGTTGGAAAAGGTATCGGACATTTTTTTGGAGTAATGGAAATAGATGGTTTTATTGATGTTTTAGAATTTAAAAAAGAAATTGATCAATGGATTAAAGTTTTTAGAAATACTAAACCAATAAATAATGAAAAAAAAGTATTAATACCTGGTGATCCCGAAAGAATAGCCATGAAATTTAGATCAAAAAAAGGTATTCCATTAATTAAACCAGTTATAAAAGATTTAATTGATATTTCTAATAAGACAGGTATTGAGCCTCCAGACGGAATCGAACCGCCGACCTAGTGATTACAAATCACTTGCTCTACCAGCTGAGCTATGGAGGCTAATAGAATTTTGTTGGCAAATATAATTTTATTTAAAAATAAAAGAAATAACCTTTCATTTTATTGTTAGATAATTCAAGTGTAGGAAGAGGTATTTTTATATAACTCAAACCATCAAAAATCTTATTTACAAATCTCGATTTTGTCCTTATTTTAGAAAAATCTATATCTAAGGATAGATAAAATTGTCTATACCTCTTAAAAGAAGGAATTTCTACACCCTTATACATACTTTTATTTTCAAATTCACCTAACATACCATTTGCACCATAACCAATAGCAAAATTTAACCATTTTGGTACTTTTTTAAACTTAAATATTTTATTTGGTGAAAATGAAAACCAATATGTGTATCCATTATAATCATATACAAATTGTGAAATTAAACTCTTTTTTCCTAGTAAACCATTTGCTTCATTAGCGTATATTGATTTACTAAATGAAAGTTTTGGTTTTATAAGCTGCTCATTAAATATTTTTTGTTGCATTATAAAAAAAACTGATCCAAGTGTATTTGCTACCAAGTCAGATACTGAAAATCCCCAACCTTGATAATAGGCATCTAAAAATTCAATAGGAGTCTCTAAAATTAAACCCTGAAAACCTCCAAAATAAAGAGCTTTTTTTTCAGAAAATTTAAATTTTTTAAGAATAGAATAACCTACATTACTCTCCAAATATGAAACGTAAAAATGGCCTAATTTATCTACCTGATTCCAACCTTTAAAATCATTATAAAAATGAAAAGGAACTCTTTTTTTATCATGATACCACTCATGTTTTAAATACAAAATAGCCCCAGATAACACCACACCCTCAGCAGCTAGAAATTTATAAAAATTTTTATCAACTTTAGTTCGTAAAGTATCCTGTGAAAAAAGATTAAAACTAAATACACATAAGAGTATAATTACTAAAAATCTTCTCAAAACAATTTCTTTAGTTTATCAAGATCTATATTACCACCACAGAGAACAATAATAGAATTAGTATTTTTCTTAATACTAAGTTTATTTTTTAAAATAGGAACAAAACAAGCAGATGCAGCTGCTTCAGGAATTACTTTTAACCTCTCAATTATTACTCTCATAGACTCTATCATCTCATTTTCAGAGACATTAATTATTTCATCAACATATTTTTTAACAAATTCAAAAGTTAAATTACCAGCAAATGGGGCTGCTAATCCATCAGCAATTGTTTTATTTATATTAGTATCAAATGTTTCAGGTTTATTAGATGATATACTTTTTGTCATAACATTTGAGTTAATTGGCTCTACCCCAATTATTTTTATTTTAGGATTTATAGATTTTAAAACACATGCTATACCAGATATTAATCCCCCTCCACCAATGCTAATAAAAGCATAGTCTATATTATTTAATTTTTCTATTATTTCTAAGCCAACTGTTCCTTGACCTAAAATTATATCTATGTCATCAAAAGGATGGACAAAAGTTAATCCCTCCCTTTCTTTTATATCATTACACTCATCCATCATACTATTTTTAGTCAAAATCACTTCTCCTCCATAAGACTTTGTAGCCTCAACTTTTGATGGTGATGCATCAAATGGCATCACTATTTTAGATTTTATATTAAACTGAGAGCAAGCCCATGAAATTGCCTGTGCATGATTACCAGCAGAAATTGTTATAACACCTTTATTTCTTTCAAGATCTGATAATTTTAATAATTTATTTATTGCTCCTCTAGTTTTAAAAGATCCTGTTTTTTGAAACAATTCTAATTTAAAAAAAATATTAGAATTATATATTTTATTTAATGATGAAGAAGATACAATGGGAGTTTTATGAATATACTTATTTATATCAGATAATGTATTATTAAAATCATCAATAGATGGAAATTTCAAACTTTATTAATAAGATTTAACTGCAATTTAAGAGAATCAATTTCTTTGTCTGAACCTTCAATTTTTGATATATATTCTTTCTTTAACTTATTAGCAGCTTCTGATTCTTTTAAGAAATCAATATTATTTTTTAAATTTTTAATATCACTTTGAATAGTATTTATTTTATTTCTAATTTCTATTTTTTTCTTATAAATTTTATTTTTTGAAAAAGGGTTATTAGATAAAGTATTTATTTCAATAATAAATTTAAAATTGTTTAATTCATTTGAATCCATAAATTTAGAAGCTGATTTTAAAAGTATTTGTAAAGAATCTTTATATTTATTTTTAATGGTATCTATGCTCTCTTTTGGAACGTGACCTAATTCTAAAAATTTTATCTGCAGATCTAAAAATTCTTCCTGATTAAATTCTTTTTTCTTAGATAACTTTAAAATAGCATCACAGATTTTATTTTTAGCTTTAAAATTATCATTATGTAATTTTATAGAATCCTTATCCTCAATTCTTTTCCTATCAAAATAATGATCACAAACTTTTTTAAATTTCTTATAAATTTGATCTTTTTTCTTAAGAGGTACTTTTCCTACTTTCTGCCATTCTTTTTGAATAGATATAATTTCTTTTGTTGATACTATCCAATCATCACTATCTTTTATATTCTCGACTCTATTTATTAATGAATTTTTAATTATTAAATTCGAAAGATACAAATCATCAATTTTTTTAAAAAAATTACTTTTATCATTATAAAAACCCTTAAAAGAAGTCCAAAATTCTTTACTTAATAATTTAGAATTTTTCTTAGGAGTACCACCAATACTATTCCATTTATCTTTTAGAATAAGTATTTCTTTTGATTTTTCATTCCATTTTTTTATATCATCAAATTTAAGATTGGAAAATGATTTTATTTCAGTCAATAATTCATTCTTTTTATCTAAATTTTCATTTAAAATATTCTTAATATTTGAAATAAATTTTTTTTTCTTTTTATATAATTCATCAGAAGCACTTTTTAACCTATCCCAGAGATCTTCTTGTTTATTAACTGGAGCTGGACCAATGTGTTTAAAATCATTATGAATATTATTTAAAACACTTACTGATTTCATTATATTTTTATTATTTATCAGTTTTTCTGCTTTATCACACAATTTTATTTTTGATTCTAAATTCTTTTTTCTATCTAATTCCTTTAATTCAAAATAAATACTTCTGTTATCATAAAATCTATCTAAAAGCGCATTATATGTAGTCCATAATGTTTTATCCTTAGGATTGTCTAATTGTCCAATATTTTTCCATTCAGTTTGTAATTTTTTTACATTTATAAAAGTAGATTTTTCTTCTTGTCCATTAACTAAATCACGTAAAGAATTGATAATTGTTTTCTTTTTTTTAATACCAGAAAATATATTAACAGGGGCTTCAGAAGTAGAAATTAATTCCTTAGATGAATCGTTAACTTCAGGTTTTTTTTTAGATACTACTTTAATATCTTCATTACTCATAATGCAAATTTAACTAATATTTTAATTCAATGAAGGGTCAAGGGGATAATTAGAAAAAATTTTATTTACACCTCCAATGTTTTTCAAAAAATTTGACCAATAATTATTATTTCCTTTATTAAACAAATATTTATTATCATAATCGTTAATCACAATCCAAGAATTTGATTCTATTTCATTATCTAATTGATCAGTTGTCCATCCTGAATATCCAACAAAAGATTTGAATTTAATATTTCTACTATTATTTATTAATTTTTTAAAAAAATGTATATCACCACCAAAAAACAAACCCTCAGATATTTTATTTGAATTTATTTTTGGATTTTCACAGTTGTGAATAAAATTTAAATATTCATTTTCAACTGGACCACCAAAGTGTAAATTCTCTAAAATATCATTATCAAGTAATTTCATATTAGCTTTATTACATGGTGAATTTAACTTATAACCAAAACTTCCTTCATTATTATGTTCACAAATAAGAATAACAGACCTAACAAAAAAAGGATCTTTCATAAAAGGTTCAGATATCAAAACACTACCTTTTTTAACTTTATTATTTGATTTATAATTAAAATAATCCCATTCCATATATTAAATTTAAATTAAAAATAAAAAATGAAAGAATTAAAAAATTTAAGAGTTGATTATTCAGGAGATTTAATTGATATTAAAAAATTAAAAAACAACCCCATAAAACAATTTGAAATTTGGTTTAAAAATGCAAAAAAAGAAAATATTATTGAACCAAATGCAATGATTTTATCTACCATCTCAAAAAATAACCTCTTGAACTCTAGAACAGTTTTACTTAAAAACATTACAGATAAAGGATTAGTTTTTTTTACAAATTACGAAAGTATAAAAGCAAATGATATAATGCATAATAATAATGTTTCAGTAGTTTTTTTATGGAAAAAGATAGAAAGACAAGTAATAATTAAAGGTAAAGCAGTAAAGATAACAAAACGAGATTCAAAAAAATATTTTGATTCAAGACCAGAAAAAAGTAAAATAGCAGCTTGGGCATCAAAGCAAAGCAAAGAATTACATAATTCAAGTGATTTATTAAAAAGATTTAAAAATTTTGAAAATAAATTTAAAAACAAACTTATCCCCTATCCTGATTTTTGGGGTGGATATATTATTCATCCTAATTCCATTGAGTTTTGGCAAGGAAGATCATCTAGGATGCATGATAGAATACTCTATGAAAAAGAAAAAAATAAGTGGAATATAAATAGATTATATCCTTAAAGAATATTCTTCAAATTATCTATTTTTAATTTTGAATCACAAGTAAAACCTTCTCCATGAGCAACACCTATAGAATGACCTAAATCTATAGATCTAGCTCTAATAAACTCCATAAATCCTTTAGAAGAAATAAAAGATTCAGGTTCTTTACTTTTAGAATCATAAAATTGAGATCTAAAACATTCTATAGACTTAATTTTTGTTTGAAAATAATCTGAAACATCTAACACAAAATCAGGATTAACAAAATTATTTTGAATGGAATATAAAATAATATTAGGTCTCCAAGGATTTTGATTTGCATTATTTAATTTAGATTTAATTTTAATCAATCCAGATAAAAAAGCTCCATTTTTTACAAATTTAGATGCATTTTCATGATCTGGATGTCTATCCGTCTTTGAATTAGTAATGATTATTTTAGGAGTATATTGTCTAATTTTTATAATTAATAAATTCAAAGAATCTTCATTAATTTGAAAAAAACCATCTTTTAAATTTAAATTATCTCTAAATTTTACTTTTAATAATTTAGCTGAGTTATTAGCTTCTTTTTGTCTAGTTACTTGATTTCCTCTAGTACCCAACTCTCCCTTAGTTAAATCTAACATACCAACAGATAAACCATTATCTATACAAGATAATATAGTACCAGAACAAGAAAGTTCTGCATCATCAGGATGAGCCATAATAACTAAAATATCAACGTGCATAATTAATTATTTGAAATATATCTTTCAGCATCTAAAGCACCCATACAACCTGATCCTGCTGCAGTAACTGCTTGTCTATAAATTTTATCTTGGGCATCACCTGTAGCAAAAACCCCACTAACATTAGTTTTAGTAGAATCAGGTTCAGTTACAATATAACCCTTATCATCCATTTTTAAATAATCTTTAAAAATTTCAGTATTAGGATTATGACCAATAGCTACAAAAACTCCTTTTAATTTAATTTTTTTTATATCTTTTGTCTTATTATTAAACATATTTATACCTTCAACAGAATTTTCTCCTAATATCTCATCAATTTCTGAATTCCAATGTATTTCTATTTTATCATTTTTTTTAATTCGATTTTGCATAATTACAGATGCCCTCATCACATCTCTTCTAATTACTAAATAAACTTTATTAACAAGTTTGGATAAATAAAGTGCCTCCTCTGCAGCTGTATCACCTCCACCCACTACAGCTACATCTTGATTTTTAAAGAAAAAACCATCACAAACAGCACATGCTGAAACTCCTTTTCCATTAAGTCTTTGTTCAGAGTCTATATTCAACCACTTTGCAGATGCTCCTGTGGATATGATTATAGATTTGGCATTAATAGTTTCTCCATCATCTGAAAAACATATTAAATTCTTAGTAGAAAAATCTACAGATTTTATCATACCATTTTTAATAATTGTCCCAAATCTTTCAGCTTGTTTTTCAAAATCAATCATCATTTCTGGTCCCATTATTCCATTTGGATAACCAGGATAATTTTCAACATCAGAAGTTATAGTTAATTGACCACCAGGTTGATCTCCTTTATATAATAAAGTAACCTGCTGGACCTGAACCTATAATAAGCACGTCTACATCAAGATTTTTCATAATTTAATCCTCTTGTGTAGGTTTTGGTAATAAAGCTTTTCTTGATAGTCTATATTTACCTGTTCTTCTATCAATCTCTGTTAACTTAACTTTAATTTCTTCACCCTCTTCAAGAACACCATCCATTGACTCAACTCTTTCCCACTTAATTTCTGAAATATGAAGTAAACCATCTTTTCCAGGCATAAATTCAATAAAAGCACCAAAATCTTTAATAGTTTTAACTTTGCCTACATAGGTTTCACCTACTTCAGGAAGAGCTACTATTGCTTTAACTCTTTCTACTGCATTATCCATATCCTCTTGATTTGATGAAAAAATGTTCACAATTCCTTTTTCATCAACTTCTTCAACCAAAACAGTTGCACCAGATTCTCTTTGAATTTCTTGAATTATTTTACCTCCTGGACCAATTACGGCACCAATCATATCTTTTGCAATAGACATTTTATAAGATCTTGGTGTATGAGGTTTTAAATCTTTTCTAGGTTTATCAATCGTTTTAACCATTTCTGATAAAATATGATGTCTTCCTTCTTTAGCTTGATTTAATGCTTCTGCAAGAACATCATAAGATAAACCATCAATTTTAATATCCATTTGACAAGCTGTAATACCATCAATAGTACCAGTTATTTTAAAATCCATATCACCTAAATGATCCTCATCTCCAAGTATATCTGATAAAATAGCATATTTTCCAGAATCTGAATCTGAAATCATACCCATAGCAATTCCAGAAACTGGTTTTTTAATTTTTATTCCAGCATCCATTAAAGCTAAACTTCCAGCACATACAGTTGCCATAGAAGACGAACCATTAGATTCTAAAATATCGGATACAATCCGAATAGTATAAGGGTTATCTTCTTCAGAAGGTAACATATTCTTCCAGCCCCCCTATTTGGTCTTACCTCTCCAGTAGAAAATCCAGGAAAATTATAATGCAACATAAATTTATTATAACCGGAATTCATAGCACCATCTATCATTTGCTCATCTAATTTGGTACCAAGAGTAACAGATGTTAATGATTGAGTTTCTCCCCTAGTAAAAATAGAAGAACCATGAGCATTTGGTAAATAATCTATCTCTGACCATATAGGTCTAATTTCATTTAATTTTCTTCCATCTAGACGTTTTTTACTATCTAAAACTGATTTTCTAATAGCATCTTTTTCTACATCATGAAAATATTTTTTAAATAGATGTTCATTAAAACCTTCATCATCTTTATATTCTTCAAGGTATTTATCTCTAATATCATTAAATGCCTCAGCTCTCATCATTTTATCTGAAATCCCTTTAGAAGCTACTTTATATATTTTATCAAACGTTTTAGTTTTTATATCTTCTAATAAATTTAAATCTGAATCTTCATGAAAATATTCTCTTTTTTTATTTCCACCAATTTGTTTTAATAATTTCAATTGCATATCACACATTGATTTTATAGCATCATGAGCAACCTTTAAAGCTTCAATAATTTCATTTTCAGAAACCTCACTAGATTCACCTTCAACCATAGAAATATTATCTGAAGATGCCCCAACCATTAAATTAAGTGTGGAATTTTCTATTTGCTTTGGTGTAGGATTTACAATATAGTCATCATCACATTTAACAACTCTAGCTTCAGCTATTGGTCCATTAAAAGGAATATCAGATAATGTTAATGCTGCAGATGCTGCTAAAGCTGCTAGAGCATCAGGTAATGCATCAGCATCAGCACTTATTAATGATAACATTACTTGTGTATCAGCATGATAATCACTAGGAAATAAAGGTCTTAATACTCTATCAACTAATCTACAGATAAGAACTTCATGATCAGATAATCTACCTTCTCTTTTTAAAAATCCACCAGGAATTTTTCCTGCAGAAGCAAATTTTTCTTGGTAATCTACTGATAAAGGTAAAAAATTAACATTTTCTTTAGCTTCATCTTTAGCAACTACTGTAGCTAATATCATAGTTTTTCCCATAGTAAGGACGACTGAACCGTCAGCTTGCTTAGCTAATTTTCCTGTTTCTAGTGATATTTCCCTACCATCAGAAAGTTTTGTATTTACATTTATTGCTTTTTTCATAATCATATTGTTTTACGATAACAGTTCCAAAAAATAGGAGATAAGAAACTTATAAAATATTATTTTCTAATATTAAGTTCCGAAATAATGGCTCTATACCTATCGATGTATTTTGAAGAAAGATAATTTAATAATTTTCTTCGTTTACCAACTAATCTTAATAATCCCATTCTAGTTGAATGATCTTTCTTATTATTTTGTAAATGATCTGTTAAATGTTTAATTCGATAAGTAAACAACGCTATCTGAGATTCAGCAGAACCTGTATCATTGTTTTTCTTTAACCGGCCATGATTTTTAAAAAGTTTTTCTTTTTTCTCTTTACTTAAATACATGCTTAGCAAAAGTTTTTATTCATTTATTTTATTTATTTTTCGCAAAAATAGATAAATATTAATTCTTAAAAAATTATTAGTGATTTTTATATCTTTTAAAGAATTTGTTGAAATAATCTCTATAATAATCAAATTCAAAAATCTTGGAATCTTTTCTGGTATGATAAAGTAAAAACAATCCTATAGGTAATAAAATTAAATTTGCCTGCCAAGCAGCTAATTCTGGTGATATAATAGATTCTCTAGCCCATTTTAAGCCAAGAATATTTAAAACATAGTAAATAATATAAAAAACAATTGAAATTATAACAGGAATTCCAATTCCACCCTTTTTAATTAAAGAACCTAATGGAGCACCTATTAAAAACATTGAAATACAAGCAAATGCTTGTGCGTATTTCTTAAATAATTCAATTTTATTTTTATTTATCTCATAATCATGAGATTTAATTTTAGCAGAATTAATACTCAAATTTGTCTTAATATTTCTAGCATTATTAAGAGCCATAGTATAAACTTTATTTGTTCCAACTTTATCAATGTTATTAATATCTAATTTTATTTTATTGTTTAAAAAAAATGAATCTGAAAAATAATTAGTAGTATCCATAAAACTATAATAATCATGAACTAATGATTCTTCTTTAAGTTCACTTCTTATAAAATCCACACCCGAAGGGAAAATAAACTTATTTTTCATATGGTATCTATAAAATGAATTTGATGTTTTTAACATTATATACTTCTGCATAGATTTATTATATCCCAAAGAATCTATTGAATTAGATAATTGATTTATATTTTTCATTCTATAATCTCCAGCAAATAATTCTTCTTTAGTTCTTTCTAAATCAAATGATGACATATCAAAAACTATTTTCATAGAAGAAAATTCGTTTCTATAAAATTGATTTATTTTTTTAACTCTTGATTTAGCACTTGGTACTTCAGTAAATGAATACCCATCAAAAAGCTCAAAAATCAAATACCTATTATTCAAAACTGAATACATATAACTTGAATCTGAAAGAATAACTCTGTTATTTCCAGGATATGTAACATGATCATAAATTATAACTCCTTGAAGTAATTTATCATCAATTTTCTTTTGAACTTTTATTGTATAACCTGGAATTCCACTATAAAATTGACCTTCCTTTAAATCCATAGAAGGTTTTTTTCTTTTAATATCATAAAGAAGACTAAGAGCTTTTAAATTAGCTTTCGGAACAAAATTATTATTTGAAAAAAAAGCAAAAAAAGTAATTAATACAGAGATTATAAACAAAGGAAATAATGTCCTTAACAATGAAACACCAGAACTCTTAATAGCAACTAACTCATTATGCTCACCTAGATTACCAAAAGTCATTATTGATGATAATAAAATTGCTAATGGTAATGCATCTGGTGTAATCCTTACAGCAAAATAAAATAAAAATTCTAAAAGAACATCAATACTTAAATCCTTGCCTAATATATCATCAAAATATTTTAACATAAATTGAAGTAGTAAAATAAAAACCACAACAAAAAACGTTATTAAAAAAGGACCAATAAATGATTTTATAATTAACGAATCAATTTTTCTCACTTGAGAAATATTTTAAGCTCCAATAATTTCTTTTAATTGAGATAATAAATTATCCCAAATTTGAAAAGACTCCTCTAAATCATCAGTTTCAGTATATTCTACAATTCTAATAAAAACTGATTGTGTTAACTCATTAATCTCGAGTCTAAATTCAAGATAATCATGATCTTTTTTTACTTCTCCATCTTCAAGAAAAGAAAATTTAACATGTCTATTTTTCTTAACAGAATCAATTCGAGCAATTTTTTCTTCACCATCAACGATAAAAATTAAAGTTTTATTTATATTATTAATATTAACGTCATCAGCAAACCATTCACACAAACCACTTGCTGTACTTAAATAAGGAAATAACATCTTCCTAGATGCATTTATAGGGTATTCTCCAACAAATTTTTGTTTAGACATTAAATGATTTTTTTTCAATATATTAAATATATAACAAAAATCAAGAACCAAAAACATTTTCTATATTAATAATAATATATCTAAATTTGCATACTTTTTAGCGAGGTAGCTCAGAAGGTTAGAGCGTCGGATTCATAACCCGGAGGTCGGGGGTTCAATTCCCCCTCTCGCTACTAATTACCTAGTAAAAACATAATTAAAATTATCAGATAATTTAGTATCAAAAGAATACCTTTCTAAGTTAAATGCTTTTAAATTTTCTGGTTTTTGAATCTTATTGTCTATAATAAATCGTGACATTAAACCTCTAGCTTTTTTAGCATATATAGCTATAGTTTTATATGTTCCGTTTTTAAATTCTTTAAAAATAGGAGTTATAATCTCATTCTTTAATTTATTTTTCTTTATTGATTTAAAATATTCATTAGAGGCTAGATTAACCACATAACTATTTTTATCTTCAATATCATTATTTAATAGATTAGTAATATTATCACCCCAGAACTCATAAAGATTCTTACCTCTAGAATTACGCAATTTAGTACCCATTTCAAGTCTATAAGGAAGAATTTTATCGAATGGTCTAATTAAGCCATAATAACCTGAAATAATTCTTAAATTTTCTTGTAAAAAATCAAATTTATCTTCTAATATAGACTCAGCATCTAAACCCGAATAAACATCTCCCTTAAAAGCATATATAGCCTGTTTTGAAAAATCAGATTTTGAGGGTTCTTCCCAACTTTTAAATCTATTATAATTTAACTCTGCAATTTTATCACTCACATTCATCAAATCTTTTAGACCATTAATAGAAAAGTTTATTAATATTTTATGAAGCTCACTAGTATGATTAATCAACCTGCAATCAGTATTAAAACTACAAGAATTATTATCATCAAAATTTAACGTTTTAGATGGTGATATAAGTGTTACCATAATACAAATAAAATTAGTTATTAATATACTATTAAATTAATAGTATGTTTCCGTTATTAATTTAGGATCTAATAAAATAGATCTTTGATACCTATCAATATCTTTTGTTATTATTTTTATATTTTTCCATGCCACTTCTTTTCCTTCTTTTTTTTTATCATGTCCTATGCTATGAACTTGCAAACCTATAAAACCTTTTGATGTCATATTATCTATCAAATATACTGCAGGAACATCATTAATCCAGGTTTTTATTGTGTCTCCTATAGCTTCAATCCTGAATTTATTCCACTTATTTTTTTTAAATGATTTTTGAGCTTCAGGATTTTCGTTCAATGAATATAACCATCCTCTTCTACCCTCATCATATATTCCACCACTCCAAGCTCTTTCAGAAGGATCAATTTCAATTTGATAACCATGTACCTTTCCTTCTTTATAAGAATCTATACTATTACTTCTTATTTGAATACCTGAATTTATATTTGAATCTACTTTATATTCTATTTCTAGTATAAAATCATCATAAAATTTATCAGAACACAAAAAAGTATTTAAAGTATTAAGAACTGAAGTTCCTACAATTGCACCATCCCTAACTTCATATTTCGCATTACCACCAATAACATACCACCCAGTTAAAGTCTTACCATCAAATAATCTATCCCAAGATTCATTTTTTTCTCCAAATTTATTACATGAAAATAATCCTATTAAGAATAATATAAATATGTTTTTTATCACAATTAAGGATTTATATTATAATAAGATCTCCAATAAATAATTCTTTCATTGTGAACAGCTTGTAAAGCTAAATCAACTGCAATTGCTGTTGATGAACCACTATAAACATTTGACTCTGGTAACTGATTATTTAATATACTATCTCTAAAATCAACAAGTGCTTGTTTTGAAGGATCTAAATGCTTATAATCAATAGGAATACCTTTTCCTTCAACCCATGGCTTTGCTGTAGCTCCAGAGACTCCATCTATATTTCCTAATTCTTTTAATGCGTTAGCTTCTGGATATATCCAAGCAGATTGATAATCTAAAAGTATTGATCCTTTATCTCCATGAATTTTAATTTGATAGTTACCTAAAGCATTTGAAGTTAAAGAAGTGAATTTAGCTTTTACTCCATTTGGATATTCAAATATTAAATGAACATTATCAAAAGTTTCTCTTCCATCTTTCCAATAATCAATTCCACCAGACCCCATAATTTTTGAAGGATTATCATTAAGTACCCAATTAACAAAATCAATTTGATGAGAGCATAATTCAGCAACCAACCCCCCTGAATATTCTTTATACATTCTCCAATTTATTAATCTTTCTAAACTTGGGTCAGATACAGGTCTTCTCCAATTACCATTTCTGTTCCATTGGCAATCAAAATAAGATACTTTTCCAATTTCATTTGAATTTATCATATCCACAACATGACTATATAGTCTAGAGCTATGATATTGATGACCAGTTTGAAAGATAATATTAGATTTTTTTACCTTTTTAACAAGATTTAAGTTATCATATATTCCACGAACCATAGTTTTTTCACAATAAACATGTTTACCTGCATCAATTGAATCACTTGCAATTTGATAATGCGTTGAAAATGGAGTTGCTATAAGTACTGCGTCTATATCTTTATTTTCTAATAATTTTTTATAATTTTTATATGCAATCGTATTTTTAGGTGATTTTTTAATTCCGTTTTCTAATCTAAAAGGTAAAATATCACAACAAGCAACTACATTAAGATTTTCAATTTGATTTATAAATGGTATCAAACCCCCACCCCTATCACCTGTTCCAATTATTCCAATATTTATAGTATTATTAAAATTTAAATTATTAGATAAACTAAAATTATTAACTAAAGGAACAGAAATTGCTGCTGCTATCTTTCCACTATTTCTAATAAAATTTCTTCTATTCATTTTACAATCACTAAAATATTATATCAAAGACTTTTTTTTAAAAATATTACTTTAAATGCTTTATTAAAAATTTATTTCAAAAAACTCTCATATATATAATCATGAATTTTTGTTCTAATATTATACTCATAAAGTTTACCATTCTCTCTAGTCTGATAAACCCTATTTGATAAGAAAATGTAAATCAAATTATACTCAGGATCTACCCAAACAAATGTACCCGTATATCCCGAGTGCCCATAACTTTTCTTTGAAGAATATTTTGAATACGTACAATCATCTATACTATACTCATGTAAAGGTTTATCAAAACCTAATCCTCTATGATACTTACCAGAACAATAATTACACTGAGTGAATAAAGTTATGGTTGAAGAATTAAAAATCTTTTTTCCATTATAATATCCATCATTCAAAAAAGTCTGATAAATAACTCCTAATTCATTAGCTGTTGAAAAAAGTCCAGCATTACCAGAAACCCCATTCATCATTGCAGCACCTTCATCATGAACTACCCCATGAATTTGAGTCATTCTAAAAAAATCATCATTTTCAGTTGGTACAATTTTGTTTTTTGGAAATTTTCTTAAAGGATTAAATAATGTTTTATTTAAATCTAAAGATGAATAAATGTCTCCTACAAAATTTTCAAATGATGATTTAGATAATTTAGATACTATCTCAGGGACTAAATAAAAAAATAACCCAGAATATAAAACAGAGTCAGTATCCACAAAATACGTTTCTTTAATCTGATTATATATTTCTTTTTTGTATTTCTTATACAAATACAAACTATCAGTTAGATGTGTACTGTATCTTTTCGAATATTTATTGCTAAGAGTTTTTTTCTTAAATTCTCCATCTTCATTTTTTGTAGTTTCATGGAAAGGAATCCATGACCTAATACCTGTTTTATGTAATAAAAAATCCTTTACTGGAATATTTCCTTTATCAGTTTTTTTAAATGTTTTTAAATAATAGGATAATGGTTTTTCTAAGAAAAATAAATTATTATCATAGAGTTTCATAAGAGAAAGAGTAGATGATGCAATTTTTGTTAATGATGCTATGTCATAAATCGAATTTTCAGAAACTTTAATTAAACTATCATACGTATGAAAACCATAGTTTTTATTAAAAATTTTATTTCCATCTTTAATAACTAATATCTGTGCACCTGGAAAAGCTTTTAAAGAAATTGCCTCATTAATTATAGAATCTATTTTACGATTTAATAATTCAAGATTAATTTTATTGATATTATTAATTTCTAAAGTATCATTATTTTTTTGAAATGAAAAAAATGAATTAGATAATAATAAATTAAAAAATAAAACTTTAATCATTCTAAATTAATTTAACACCTAAACCTGGTTTATCAATTGGTTTCATTATGCCATCTATTAAATTAAAACCGCCAGTAACTAAGTCTTTAGCTAAATCTAAACTACCATCCAAATCTAAATATTTTGTGTTAGGAAATGAAAGAGCAGCATTTAATGCAGCAGAAATACTTATTATACTCTCATCGTTACATCCCCACATAAGATCAATATCATTTAATAAAGCAACATTAGCTATTTTTCTTCCAGAAGTGATTCCACCACACTTCATAAGTTTAATATTAAAAATTTTACCGTAATTATTCTGAGAGTATTTTATAGCATCCTCGTAAGAGACAAGACTCTCATCAAGAGCAATAATTTCTTTTACACTATCAGGTAATTTTAAAAGTTGCTGAGTGTTATCAACACTTATGGGTTGCTCAATTAGTTCAACACCTTTTGTCTCATCACAAAATTTTATGGTATCATCAAGTGACCATCCCTGATTAGCATCAATTCTAATTTTAATATCACTACCAAATTTCTCATTAATCTTAGTAATTCTTTCAATATCATAATCAATCTTGTCCCCTAGCTTAATTTTTATATACCTAAAACCAGAGGAATAATATTCATTAATTTCTTCTATCGTTTCATCAATATTTTTAATTCCAACTGTAATTGATGTTGGTAATTCTGGTATAACCCTCCCAAGAAAAGATCCAAGTGAAATATTTAGCGATTTACAGAAAGTATCATAAAGAGCAATGTTATATGCTGCTTTTGAACCTGGATCATTAATGAACTGATTTTCAATTTTATCAATATTACCTATTAAATAAGTAATGTTTTTTCCTATTAATTCATTTTTAAAATCAACAGCATTTTTGTAAGACTCAGTTGTATCTAATCCTACAACATATTTAGATACATTTGAAGATCCCAGACCAAATACACCATTTTTTAAAATAATTTTTATAAAAATATTTTTTATAGATGATGTAGTCTTATACGCTATAGTATAGGGTCTAGTAAGTTTTATGTCAGCTAATTCTATTTCAATGTTATCAATTACCATATTTATTTTTTAAAATTTCAACTATTCCATCCATCCCCTCATCAATAGGTAAAAAAACAGGAATATTTAAATCAGTAGCTATTAATTTTTTGTGAAATATTTTTTCTTGATCTGTCATTCCTTGAGTGTTGAGAGTAATAGCAATAACCTCTTTACCGTATGACTTAATTAATTCTACCTCTGAATCAAGAGAAGGCATTATCGCATCAACATGTTGCCAACCATCAAAATACTTTCTTTTTGGAGAATGTTGCAAGATAACACCATCAACATCAGCAGAAATTAAAAACTCGCTACCACAAGGACCTGAAGGATTTCTTAGTGCAGCCTGCCCTTCTATTAATATGAAGTCTGGTTTTTTATCTTTATAACATTGATAAATAGATTTTTCTAGTTCACCAGAAACAAAATCATTAAGTGTAGAATCAAAAATAAATCCATATTCCCAACCTTGCATCCAACCAGTTTGTCCAGTATAAATCATATCAGCAGTAATTTTATTTTTTTCTAAATTCTCAACTATTAATTTAGCAGTAGTCCTCTTCCCTAACCCACAGTCAGTACCCAAAACTACTATTTTTGGTGATTTAACATCATAAATTTTTCCAGACCAAAAGCTTAGTTGATCTCTAGATTTTGATACTCTTACATCATGTATTTTAACATTATTTTTATCTGCTATTATCTTAAGCTGAGAATCATAATTTAATATAGAATGAAGACCATTAATAATAGAAATATTATTATTTAAAGCTAAAATCACATCATCTCTCATTTCTTCAGGTAAGATTCCTCCTGCAGAAGCCACACCTATTATACAATAATTAACATCAATTCCAGCTTCTAAAAAAGATTTTACATTTTTAAATACTGGTATATTACTTTTAGTGCTAGACATAAATACATTTCCATGCTTATTACTATGAACATATTTTGCATGGAAATTATCATCAATGACAGATTTTATGATAAATCTTTTAGAACCCCTAATTAAACCATGGGCAGTTTTTGCTGATTTTGTATCAAACTTACCATTTGTTAATACAATTGCATTACCTGATACTTTCATTTTAGATTATAAAGAGTGTTAGTTTATCAATATTAATAATTTTGAGATTTATATTTGCGTTAAATTATGAAAAAATCACTTAATACAAAACAAATACATATTTTAAGAAAAAAAGGAACTGAACCTGCCTTTTCTGGTAAGTTACTTCATAATAAAGAGGATGGTCTATATTCTTGTATGGGATGTGAAAATACATTGTTTTCTTCAAAAGAAAAATATGACTCAGGTTCAGGATGGCCAAGCTTCTATAATGTGCATAATTCTAAATCAGTAAAAACAAAAATTGATTATTCTTATAGTATGAAAAGAACAGAAGTTATTTGTTATAATTGCAATGGACATTTAGGTCATTTATTTGATGATGGACCAAAATATACTGGAAAAAGATATTGTGTTAATTCAAAGATTTTAAATTTTACTAAAAAATGAAAAATGTAATTGGAATTGATATTGGAGGAACAATTACAAAAATTGGAATAGTTTCTAAAGATGCAAATTGTTTAAAAAAAATATCGTTTAGAACAAAAGAATATATAGATTTTTCATCATACATAGATAAAATACATTCTTCTATCAATAAAATTGCTAGTGATAATATTGAAATTTTAGGTGTTGGTATTGGTGCACCAAATGCTTCAAAAAATGGTACTATTGAAACACCTGCTAACCTTAACTGGTCTGGTAATTTAAATCTTGTTGAAAACCTTAAAAAAAAAATAAATCTACCTGTTTTTTTATCTAATGATGCTAATTGTGCAGCAATTGGTGAAATGATGTATGGTAATGCTAAAAATTTAAAAGACTTCATAGTTATAACATTAGGTACAGGTCTTGGGAGCGGAATCGTAAGTAATGGTAAATTAGTTGAAGGATATGACGGTTTTGCAGCTGAATTAGGACATTTTTCTATTAATAATAGTGAAGGGAGATTAACAGGACTTGGAGTTAAAGGCGGACTTGAAGCTTATGTTTCAGCAACAGGTATTAAAAGAACAATAATGTACATGTTATCTAAATATATGAATGATAGTGTTTTTAGAGGAATAGCATTCAAAGACTTGCATGGTGAAGATATAACGAAAGCTGCAGAAAATAATGATTTTATAGCAATCAAAGCTTACGAATACACTGGAAAGATACTCGGTAAGTCATTGGCTAATTTTGTGACTTTTAGTCAACCAGAAGCTATAATACTCACTGGAGGACTAACAAACTCTGGCGATTGGATAATGAAACCTACAAAAAAATCATTTAATGAAAATTTACTTCCATTCTATCAAAATAAAGTTAAAATTTTATTATCAGCACTTAAAGAAAAAGATTCTACTATATTAGGATCAGCAGCTTTGGTATGGAAAAACATATAATAAAATTATTAATTACCTTATTCTATTTTATAAGCAATCCAATTCTTTCACAAAAAGTGTATGTAGTTGACAATAATAAAGAACCTATTTATAATGTAAGCTTTTATAAAAAAGACCTTTCAAAGGGTATTTTTTCAAATTTTAATGGTGAAGTAGATTTGTCAATATTTGAAAATAGAGATAGCATAGTAATTCAACACCCAACTTTTGATAGCACTATAAAAATCAAATCCGAGATAGTTAAACAAAAAAATATAATTCTATTTGAAAAAATAATTAGTATCAATGAAATAGTTTTTTCAGTAAATAAGTGGAGTGAAAATTTAACTGATGTAAGTAATAAAATTCTTAATATCTCTGAAAACAAAATAAAAGAACTATCTCCTCAAACATCTGCAGATCTACTTGAAAAAACAGGTGAAATTTTTGTTCAAAAAAGCCAACTAGGAGGAGGAAGCCCAATGATAAGAGGATTTTCAGCAAACAGAATATTATTGTCATTAGATGGTATAAGAATGAATAATGCAATATTTAGAAGTGGAAATATTCATAATATAATATCAATAGATCCAAATATTCTAGAAGGTGTTGAAATTCTATATGGGCCAGCTTCAGTAATGTATGGAAGTGATGCTATTGGTGGAGCAATAAACTTTAAAATAAAAGATCCAAAATTTAATATTTATAATAAAATAAAAATTAATGGTTCTCAAAACATTCAATATAATTCATCCAGTAAATCAAAACATTATAACTTATTTCTTAATATAGGATTAAAAAATATAGCAAGCATGACAAGTTTTTCATTTAGCAATTTTGATGATTTAAGAAGTGGATCGAAAAGAAAAAATAAATACAAAAACTTTGGTAAAAGAACTGAATATGTTAAGAGAAATTACGTAAAAAATATTGATGAAACCATTAACAACACTGACCATAACATTCAAAAATTCAGTAACTATTCACAAAATAACTTTATCCAAAAAATAAACTATAAAATAAATGATGATATTAACTTAATTTACGGACTCTATTATTCTAAATCATCAAATATTCCAAGGTATGACAGATTAACTCTTTATGACGACTTACTAACACCTAAATATGCTGAGTGGTACTATGGACCAAATTTATTTCTAATGAATAAAATTGAACTCAAATACTTTATAAAAAATAAATTCTTTGATGCTTTTAAATTAAATATTTCAAAACAAAACATAGAAGAAAGTAGAATTTCAAGAAAATTTAATGATTTATATATTAAAAATAGAATAGAAAAAGTTGATGTCAACTCCTTGAATTTAGATTTTGATAAGAAAAAAAATGGAAAAGAATTTTTTTATGGTTATGAATTATATAGTAATAAAATAAATTCAAATGCTTTTGAACAAAATATAAACACAAATGAAGAAAAAAAAATATCAACAAGATATCCTGATGGAGGCACTAACTTCTTAATAAACTCTATTTATTTATCTTATAAAAAAACCAATAAAAAGCTGAATTATAATTTTGGAATTAGAGGAACTAAAACCAATTTAAAGTCAAAAATTTCTAGTGATTTTTTTAATTTTCCTTTCTCAGAAGTTGAAATAAATACATCATCAATTAGTGGTAGTTTTGGTTTAATTTATAACTATTCAAAAAATTCATCTTTAAAATTTCTCTATTCTAACGGATTTCGTTCACCTAACTTAGATGATGTTGGAAAAATTTTTGATTCAGAACCTGGTAATATTATTGTTCCAAACGTAGAACTAAATCCTGAATATGCAAATAATTTTGAAATAAACTTTATATCAAGAAAACAGAATATCGAATTTAATGGATCCATCTATTATACTAATTTAAATAATGCAATTATACGATCCAATGGAACTTTTGATGGAGTAGACTCAATTATGTACGATGGTAGTTTAAGTAAAGTACAAACTTTAAAAAATTCTGGAAAAGCATATGTTTTTGGTTTTAGTTATATGATAAATTATAAAATAAATAATAATTTAAATTTAAAATCATCAGTCTCATTTAACCAATCTAAAGACCTTTCAACGAAACTTCCTCTTAGGCACTCCTCTCCAATATTTGGTCAAACAAGTGTAAATTTTACAAAAAGAAATATTAAAGTGAGTTATTATATTAATTATAATGGAAAAAAAGATATTTCTAATTTTTCTCCTATTGAATTAAATAAATTATACCTATATACTAAAGATGGTTCTCCAACTTGGTTAACTAATAATATTTCATTTATTTACAACATAAACTATTTAGCTAAAATTAATTTTTCATGTGAAAATATTTTTGATGTACACTATAGAAGTTACTCATCAGGAATTAGTGCGCCAGGAAGAAATTTTAACATTGGATTAAACATGTCTTTTTAATGAAATTAAAACATATAGTAATTTCAGGAAATATAGGTGTTGGAAAAACAACATTAGCAGAAAAATTAGCAAAAAAATATAACTGGAAAATTCTTCTTGAAGAAGTCGATAACAATCCATATTTAGATGATTTTTATAAATCGATGAAAAATTGGTCATTTCATCTTCAAATTTTTTTTCTAAACAGTAGATTTAAACAAATACAAAATATATCAAAAACTAATAGTACTATAATTCAAGATAGATCTATATATGAAGATTATGAGGTTTTTACAAAAAATTTATTTGATTCAGGAATCTTATTAAAAAGAGAATTTGAAAACTATAAAAGACTATACAATACAATTCTTGAGTATGTCAAAGTACCTGACTTATTAATTTATATTAGAAATAAAAACATAAATAATATTGTTAATAACATAAAAAAAAGAAACAGAAAATTTGAAAAAAACATAAACACTGAATATTTAAAAAATTTGAATAATTACTACGAGAATTGGATAAAACATTATTCAAATAAAAATCTATTAATTATTGATGTTACAAATAAAGATTTTATCAAAAATTCTAAAGATTTAAAAAATATTTATAATATAATCGAAACTAAAATTAATGAATTAACTTAAAACTAAGTTCTTGACTGATTTTGGTTTTTTTCCAAGGTGCAATAGATTTTTTTGAAAAATCATACAAAATAAAGAACATTATTATAATGTAAATAATAATAAAAAATACAAATAACTTTTTAGATTTAGACATATGAATATACAAGGAAAATTAATAGAAATTTTTGATACTATCCAAATAAGTGAAACATTTAAGAAAAGAGAGTTTATTATTCAAGATAATAAAAATCCTGAATATCCTGAATATATAAAAGTTGAACTTATTCAAGATAAAGTTACGCTCCTAGATAGTCTTAATATAGGAGATGAAATAAATGTTCTAATCAACATAAAAGGAAGAAAGTGGGAAGACAAAGAAGGAATTATTAAATATTTCAATGCTATACAGGGTTGGAAAATAGAGACAGATAACGATGGTATAAACCAAGAAAACCAAGCTGAAGATACTAATCAAGATTCTGGAGAAGATCTACCATTTTAATCATGATAAAACATATATTATTACTTTTATTTATTCCATTATTTTCATTTTCACAAACACTAAAAATAAATCCTGGTAAGAGATTAGATGTAAATGATTCTATTGAAATTGTTTTAGAAGTTGACTCTTTATTAAAATATTATACGTTTGAAGAGTTAAAGTCTGCTTATATTACAACTATACTATTATAACTATAAATATCGAGATGATTATTTTATAGTTTTTTTTTTAAATATAAATTGTTGAGACTATGCTTAATAAATTTTTTTCATTAATATTCTTTTTAACGTTATTTCTAGTGTCGTGTGGTGGAGAAGAAGGGGAGCAACACCCACTCCTGTAGATCCCCTAGACACACAGGGAAATCTTCTTAATACTAC
>LWDU01040125.1_pt1 | contig 55896 bp, 57 predicted proteins | sample 727161 | NCBI WGS metagenome assembly LWDU01 (sample SAMN04566230, study PRJNA314399) | hydrothermal vent metagenome | isolation source: deep sea hydrothermal plume seawater | place: Mexico: Gulf of California, Guaymas Basin | collected 2004-07-11
ACCCCACTTTGCGAGCGGGTGGTTACCACGATGCCGTCCTCCGCATCCAGTCCGGGTTGACCCGGTGGTACCTGGGAGGCGTACAGCTGAGTTGGACGCCCGGCTAAATAAGACAACACGCTCACCTTGTGGATGCCTCCATCGATGAACGTCCCTCCCCCGTTGCGCGACTTGTCGTTACGCCACGAGTTTGGTTTAAAGGGAAATTCTTCATGTAGCTGGATGAGCCGAACTTTGCCCAGCGCTCCCGAATCGATGATTCGCTTTGCTTCTTGAACCGCGCTCAGAAACCGACAATTCTCAGCAACCATCAAGGTTACTCCGGCTTCGTTGGCGACCGAAATTAATTGACCTGCTTCCTCGATTGTCCGAGCTATGGGCTTTTCCAGCAGTATGTGTTTGTTTGCGGCAGCGGCGAGCCTGGCGTGTTCCAGATGTAGGTCATGGGGGGTGCAGATATAGACTGCATCTATCCTAGGATCAGCGACCGCGTCTTCATAGGATCCGAAAGCTCCAACGCCGCCAAATTCTTCTGAGTAAGCTGCAGATCGACTGAGGTCTCTGCTGGCAAAATACAGGTCCATCTCATCCCGGGAAGTCGAGAGCGATTCCGAGAATGAATGGGCGAACGACCCACAACCCAAAACGCAAAGCCCTAGTTTCAACTGAGTCTCCGCACTGGAAAGAATAATCCGATACCGTGGCGTTTTAGCAATCAATCACAGACTCCAGATTATATCGTCATTAGCGATTGTTGAAGATCGACTACCGGAGACGCGGTTAATCAACGTCCGGCTTCTGGAAACGAAACGCATAGTGCGTATGAACTCTGATTCTCCGGTCTTTTAGAGAATCTCTTTGCTCAGTTTGTACCGGTAGCGGTTATTGATTGGATCGGCCAATCCAGGAGCAACTGAGCTTACCGCCATGTCTAATCGCTATTGAGCAGTAACCGATGCCAATTAAGGTTTTATGTTGGCAGAGACGAATAATATATACTGCTGCTCGGGCATTTACCCAGTCCAAAACCTGAAGAATGATAATTGGAGGTCCCATGGAAGAACGAGGGACAAGATTAGATGGCAAGGTTGCCATAGTGACCGGAGCCGGTGCCACCGGTGACGGCGAATTTGTCGGTATCGGCCAGGCTATTTCGTTGCTGTTCACCCGCCAAGGGGCCAAAGTCATATTGGTTGACCGGGACGAGAAGAATGCGCAGATAACATTGTCTCAGATAGAAAAAGAAGGGGGCGACGCCTCGGTTTTTGTTGGTGACGTCACCGATATAGAGTCCTGCCAGGCTATGACCGAAGCTGCCGCTAAGACCTATGGCAAGCTGAACGTTCTGATTAACAACGTAGGTATCAGCGGCCCAGGCTCGGTTACTGACGTCTCGGAAGATTTCTGGGACACGGTAATCGACGTCAACCTAAAAAGCGTGATGCTAACCAGCAAATTCGCTATCCCCGAGATGATTAAAGACGGTGGCGGCTCAATTGTTAACCTGTCTTCCATCGTAGGCATCCGCGCTGGTGGTGGACGGCCCAGCCACGCCTATGCGGCCTCCAAAGGCGGAATCCTGGGCCTGAGTAATTCCATGGCCGTTCACTATGGCCGAGACAACATCCGGGTAAACTGCATTGCACCTGGCCACGTCTACAGCCCCATGGTCGCCCGGCACAGCTCCGAAGAAATGTTGAACCTACGCCGCCGTGCTGGCCCATTGGGCTTTGACGGCACCGCCTGGGACGTGGCCTACGCCATCCTGTTCCTGGCCTCGGACGAAGCTCGCTGGATATCAGGCGTTACCCTTCCGGTGGATGCCGGACTCCTGGCCGCCACGCCCCTGGCAATGTTCCCTTATCTGAAAGACCCGGAGTAGGTATTACTGGGCGCGGAAAATCTCATTGGCCAAATCGATGGCTGACCGGGTGAAGGGCAATCCGCAGTAAAATGTGGCGTGGACGAATACCTCCACGATCTGCTCCTGACTTAGTCCGATGTTCAGCGCTCCTTTGATATGGCTGGCCAATTGAGCTTCTCGGCCCAGGGCTGCCATTGCCGCCATAGTGCAGATGGAACGGCTGGGCAGGTCCAGGCCGGGTCTAGTCCACGTTGAACCCCAGTAGTATTCTGTGGTCAGTCGGTTGAACACCTTCTCGGCCTCGGTAACCGGGCCTGGTCCACCACCTGAAGGCGGGCCCATGTACTCCACCCGCTTGGCGATTCCTCGCTCGTTGAGTTGGTCGGGTGTCTCAGCCGTGTCAAACACCTTTTGCGGTGTGTAGTCGATGCCCCGATCCTCGAAGACCTGTTTGGCGATGGCCAAGGCGTCCAGTGTAGCCGGGACTCCGCTGTAGAAAGATGAATGCATCAATACTTCAACGATCTCTACAGGAGTCAGACCCAAGTTGAGGGCGTTGCCCAGGTGTCGACGGACCTGGTTGTCTCTCTTCAGCACGGTCAGACACGTAACAGTGACCATCTCCCGCTGTTTGTCGGTCAGCGCAGGCCCATGCCAGATGCTGCCAAACAAGAACTCTCCGGCGATGCGCTCCAAGTCCGGGGCCATCTCCCAAGCGAATGGGGTGGAGCCGGTGGTCAGCGTGCCTCCACCAAATTTAGTCCGCGTTTCGATTCCTTTCTGCCAGCGTTCATCCAAGGTTGTCATGTTCCAACTCCCATCCCATTAGTCTTTTCTCGTTATCGTTTTCAACCAGCGCATTGTACTGACCCAGACGGGCCACGCCAACCTGCCCTGTGATACCCTGTTAGCCAATCATTTCACCGGTAAATCAGGAGTGCTATCACGTGGCGCTCTGTACTAGAACGTGAGGTTAATCATGGAAATCCGCAACGCAGTAATCGTCGACGGTGTCCGATCCCCATTTGGGCGGGCGGTACGAGGTAAATTAGTGGCCACGAGGCTGGACGAGCTTGGTGGGAAGGTAATCAGACAATTGCTGGAACGGAACCCCAAGGTTGAAGACCACATGATCGAAGATGTTGGTCTAGGTAACGTTTTGGGCAACGCTGAGTTTGTGGACATGGGACGTGTTGCTCGGATGGCCGGTCTTCCGCCGGAAACCTCTACTTTCAACTCCAACCGGCAGTGCGGCTCCAGCATGGAGACCCTCCATCGGATCGCCCAGGCTATCATGCTTGGCGTCATCGACTGCGGCATCGCATTGGGCGCCGAACGCATGGCCCGGACTATCCCAGGCGATGAGGGCCCATTCACCAGAATCACCGAACCTACACCCATCACGTTCAACAAATCCCAGCGGGATATGCCCGCAGACCACTACGATAACTTCTCGGTGCCATTTCCTGATTTCATTCTGGATTCACCGCCCAAGGTGTCTATGCTGCAGACCGCCCAGAACGTGGCAGAGGTCTATGGACTGACCCGCAGCGACTTGGATGAATACGCCGTTCCCAGTCACCAGAAAGCCGCCGCCGCCTACGATGCTGGCCGCTTCAACGACGAAATAGTTCCCCTGGAAGTGGAGCAACCGGTATTCGACGATAAAGGAAATTGGCTGCCAGACGAGATTGGCCCGACCATAACCTTTGACCAGGACGAGTGCATCCGACCCGGCACAAACTTTGAGGCCTTGATGAACCTTAATCCCATTCCTGGCGTGGTCAGCTACGGCGGTAGTGAGATTATCATCACCCCCGGAAACTCATCCCCAACCAACGACGGCGTCAGCGCAATCCTGATTATGAGCGAAGAAAAAGCCCTGGCCCTAGGCTTGGAGCCGCTGGCCCGCATCGTTGGGTTTGGCGTGGCCGGCGTGAAGCCCCAGTTGATGGGCCTTGGCCCGGTTCCAGCCACCAAAAAAGCCATGAAGTACGCCGGGCTCACCATGGACCAGATCGACCGCGTCGAGTTCAATGAAGCCTTCGCCGCCCAGATCATCCCCAGCGCCCGCGAACTGGGAATCCCGATGGAGAAACTGAATGTCAACGGCGGCGCATTGGCCATCGGCCATCCCCTTGGTGCCACTGGTGGGCGCTTGGTCCTGTCCTTGGCCCACGAGCTGCGACGTTCGAACTCCAAATACGGTCTGGCCACCCAGTGCATCGGCGCGGGAATGGGCATCACCACCGTGTTGGAAGCCATCTAAGTCCTCCGCCTTATCACAAGCACAGAGTCGAAAGGCCCTGGGAATCAAATCCCAGGGCCTTTTGTTATTCGTCCACATACAAAGAATTACTAAAGATTTTAACCTTCAGTTTTTTCTGATGTTATTGACAAATATGCTAGAAAATCAAACTACTAACATTCCCAAATAATAAGATGAAATAATTTACATCTGGTGCTCGTGAGCACTTATTTAAGAACTAGATGCACGTAAATTATCAGGCAAATTACTTTCCCAATCAGGCAGCAGTGGCACTCTGGGAGATGGTAATAGTACTGCCGATATAAGACCGAGCAAACTAAAACCTAAGGACAAGAGCAAAGGTGCCATATAAGTCCCTGTCAAATCCCATAAAACCCCAGCAACAAACGGGGCCGTTCCCATTCCAAACCCACTTCCAATGCTTTGCCAACCATATAAACCTCCTTGAGGTACGTTCCCGTAATATTGGCGGTTCGCAATTGGGAAAGTAGGGACCTCACAACTTTGGCCGATACCAAATAACACCGCAAATACATAGAAAGCCCATGGGTCATGAGCCAGGAATATTATTGCCATGGGAAACGCCTGTAGGGACATACCGACGACCCAAACGGTTTTACTACCTAGCCTTTCGGCTATAACTGGGACAGCTGCACGTGCAAATACGCCCACACCTTGCTGGGTTGCAAGAACTCCAACTGCTAATTCAAGAGAAACGCCACGCTCAACCGCGATTGCAACGAGAAGGACGTTAATTATCTGGTGCCCCATACATCCCCAATAGTGGATGCAAATCAGGTTCCAGAAAGTACCGGTTTTCTTTGCCTGTTGTAAAAAGACGTCAGCCCTGATTTTGCTCTCTTCATCTTTCTTGGGTTTTCCGATGGGCTCGTCAGATTCGGACCCTAATGGCCGCAATCCAATCGTTGCAGGTGCATCATAAAAAAATCGGGTTAACCCCAGTATTAAAGCCCCTCCCAGAATGCCGGGTAGCCAAAAGATCCACTTCATCCCAAATTGATCAAATGCTGTGCTAATGAAAAATATGAAAGCAATTACCCCTATGCCCTGAAACGCCCAAACTGCTCCCATGGCCGACCCCAAGTGTTTCCTAAACCACAAGGTTAGTCCTGATATGGGGAGTACCGTAAATATACTGGAAGCTAATCCAAGAAGCAGACCGAAAAACACATAAAATTGCCATAAGCTTGACATAACTCCCGTTAGTAACATCCCAGCTATGAATAAAACCCCACCAAACCAAAGTAGAGGCCGCATTCCATATTTATCTCCAACCTCTCCAATATATGGGCTTACCAAGCCTAAAACGATCCATTGGAGGCTGAACCCAAGGGTAATAGCTGAGTATCCCCAACCAAACCCGAAATCCGCGTCGTTCAAGTACGGAACTAGGGCTGCCGCAGCGAAACGAATAGAGGACGTTACAAGTACCATCGTCGCGGCTATAGCAACGATAATCCAGGCATAATGAATTCGGATAGATTTCAAACTTACCATTCGTTAAAAACAATCAAATTTGTTAGAACCATTGGATATTCTCCAGATAGCAACATCCTGATTATTATCAGGATGAATCGCGACCCTGCTAAGGGTACACTTTAAGTGACTGGAAATGGGGTTTTCGATTAGGGCCTCGATAAAAGACCTTATTGAATACTAAAAATAATGTCTGAAGACCACCTCAGCGACACACCCCGGTTTGTCTTGTCCTTCGATTTCAATGGTCACTTCGTTTACCACTTGAAAGCACCCGTCGTTGACCTTGTCAACACTGACTATTTTGCTGCGGCTTCTGAGGTTGGAACCTGCGGCTACCGGGTTTGGAAAACGAACACGATTCATACCGTAATTAACTGAAACTTTTATGCAGGGATATAATGGTGCGCTTGAATCGACGCTTCCCGTTAAGTGCGGGATTAATGAAAGAGTCAAAAATCCGTGGGCTACTGTCCCTTTGAAAGGTGATTCTTTCGCAGCTCGATCAACGTCAACATGGATCCACTGATGGTCTTGGGTAACATCTGCAAACGCATTTATCATGTACTGGTCTATCTTTTGCCAATCACTAATGTGAGTTTCTTCTCCAAGTCCGCCGCTAATCTCTGCTATCAAGTCATCTATTGCCATGTTTTCTCCACAGTTCGATATATTTAATCTTAGTTGGCATAATGCAGACCTAGGCTAACGGCGATATTAAAAATTAAGGCCCCCTCCAATGAGGGGGCCTTAATTTTTAATATCGCCGTTAGGAATATCAGCCTAAGCGCTTTGTTCCGCAGGTTGGTCTTTTAGTATTTCCACTCCCAGAGATCCCATGTCGCAATGTTATTAGCATCTATCTTGAAGGTATAGACCACTACGGCAGAATTTAAACTTTCGAGAGCTGTAGTTGATGTCCGGAAATATGCGACTCCACCGAAATCAATTCCGCCTTCGCTATTGAACTTACCGACTCCGGTTGCCCTAAAAGTAGCCACTTCTCCGGTCTGAGTCATGATGACTCCTTGATTAGGGCACTCCCCGTACAACGACCCATCTGATTGCATATCCGATGTGTAGGTCGCCATGCAATTGACATCGACTCCCGCAAGCGTACCCGAACCTTCTACTGAGTTCTCAAATCTAGGATTAGGTCCATTAGCCGGTAACACACTTGTTTTGATCGGCCCGACTATTTGGCCCAGTTTTTCACCCAACATATTACTCGATACCTCCGTAAATATTAAAATCGTTAATATGCCTATAAGCGTATTAACAGCTGTGATTTTACACACGGCTATTTTATATCATTATTGTGCGGTATATGTTTCTAGTAATCATGGTTAAAACGAAATTTGAGTTCTTGATCTCCTGACGAATCAAATAACGATTAGCTTGTGTAAACTAAAACAAGATTGAAGTTTCGAAGGACTACATGAACTACCCATATCACAATATCAAATCAGCCGTTATCACCATCCTTATTTGGATTGGTGTGATAACCGCCTTGTTTTTAGTTGCTCCACCTATGTCTGAAGTGACGACTAATGAACAAGAGGAATTTCTGCCTGTAGGGGTGGAGTCAGTCCAAGCGCTTGAAATACTACGAGATAAATACCCTATGGATGATGGTATACCGGCCATCGCAGTATTCCATAGCGACGATGGGTTCGATGAACCGGAGTTAGGTGCCATCAGGGAGTTCACAGAATTTTTAAGTTCCGACGATCTTCCAGGGGTCATATTTAATCAAATTTCGACAGTAGACGGTTTAATCTTAATCGACCCGTTTCAATCACCTGACGGTAGTACATTCGCTGTACCGTTCAAGGTCATCGGATCACCGTCTGACCCGTCTTTCTCTAATTCAATCGACGAGGCAGTCGCGCAGGCACATTCAATCGGCGGGAGAGTTCAGATAAATGCGAACTTAACCGGTCCTGCAATCATACTTCGTGACGCTGTAAAAATTTTCCAGTCTATCGATATTCGAATTACCCTCGTGACAATATTAGTGGTCATTGTAATCATGTTTTTGATTTATAGATCACCAGGTTTAGTCTTCATACCACTACTAATATTAGTCTCCGCTCTAATGGTCGCTCGTTTTGTGGCAGCCGTTGTGGTGGATCTGACTGGATTACCATTGAATGACCAGGTAACTTCGATCATGTCGGTTCTGTTGTTCGGTGTAGGAACCAACTACGTGCTGTTTATCGTGTCTAGATACCGAGAAGAGATCACAAGGTCAGGTGATAGGTTTCAAGCGATGGAATCAGCTATGAAGAAAGTAGGGCCGTCAATCATTGGCTCGTCGATGACGACAGTCGTCGCTATGTTCTTACTAATCTTCTCAATGCTAGGTTCCTTTAAGACGATGGGACCTATGTTGGCTATCACCGTGTCGATAATGCTGATTGTGGCGTTAACGGTTTTACCAGCGGCTATCGTTTTAATGTCGAGGATGGCTTTCTGGCCGAATAGAATTAGCGCAAATCAAAAAGATGTAGTTACTATACCGATTTGGCAGAAAATTGGTAATTTCGTAGTTAATCGGCCCAGAACCGTATTCTTGGTCACTACGGCTGTATTGTTAATAGCTATAACTCCAAGCATTCGTATGATTCCGAGTTTTAATTTTATCGATGGATTTCCTGATGACGTGGAGTCTAAGGCTGGGTATGAGTTGTTAAAAAAAGGATTTGCTCCTGGCGACTTGTCCCCAACAACGGTGTTCGTACATACCCCTGATAATGATGTGATTGGCCAATCAGAATTCATAGAGCTTCTGGCGCAGAAGATAGAGAACAGTCCAGGTGTAAATCATGTCAAAGGAATGACTAGACCATATGGTTCATACATTGGAGATCAACCGGATGCGGCATCTTTAAAAATGTTCAACTCTCCCGACGGAACTACTAGTCGGTTAGATGTTTCTTTGGAGGGAGACCCTTATTCGGAAAAAGCCTTGACCGTGATAGATGGCCTCCGATCAACTATCAAATCAACCATTAAATCCCAGTCTATGACTGGAGTAGAAGTGCTAGTAGGTGGTGATACCGCTGTACAATTCGATACTAAAACCGTTATCGACGAAGATACCAAACTCCTAGCTCCACTGATATTATTTGCGATTTTGGGAGTGTTGATTGTAATTCAGAGATCACTTGTTGCGCCGTTGTATTTGCTCTTTAGCGTAATTATTTCCTACGCAGCTACTTTCGGAATATCTATTTTTATATTCCAAGATCTCCTGAACCACACTGGAGTAGCATATTCCAACGGAATATGGATTTTTGTGTTCTTGGTCGCTCTTGGAGCCGACTACAACATATTCGTCATTGCACGGATTAAGGAGGAAACGGAAAGATTAGGGTTCAACGAGGGTATTGCTGTAGCTGTTGGTAAAACCGGAGGTGTAGTTACTTCAGCCGGCATAATACTCGCAAGCACGTTTGCAGTCTTAACCACATTGCCACTGAGAGATGTATTTCAATTGGGCATGGCTGTCATGCTTGGGGTGCTCATTGACACATTTGTTGTTCGTACTCTACTCGTCCCAAGCATGGCAGCCATATTGAAAAGTTATAGTTGGTGGCCATCGCTTGGACCCGGCAAGTCATCAGCAACCCTGCATTAATCCAATGACCAGAATGTTATTTTCATTAACCCCATTCGGCCGCATCGTGGTAACTACTGTTCGTTTCAAAGCCTGTTAAGTGTCGCCATTGCTTTCATATCCCGTTCCTAATCATATTTTTCAACATCAGTATGCGAAGATCTTAATTAAATTACTTCCTTTGCGTGTTAAAACAATTTATTATGCGCTAATCTTACCTAAGCCTTAGGAGTAAATAACATGAAATATGTATTGACGTGGTGGGAACGCCCAGGAGGGTCTTGTTCTGAAGTTGAAGCCGCTCAAGAACGTATATTGAGTATCTTCCAACAATATGAAATCCCAGAGAGTATGAATATTACGGAATTCGTAGTTCGAGTTGGTGAATTTGGTGGTTACATGGTGGTCGAAACGGAAGTTCCTACCGACATTCACAAATTAACAACAATATTCGCAGGATTCCAGGCTAAACTTGAACCGGTCCTTGATGTCACAGACGCAGTTGCTGCTGAATCAGAAGCAATCGCATGGCGTAATTCATTAGGGTGAATGCACCATTCTCAAATAGCCCGCGTTTAAGCCACCAAGTATAAATCGAATCATAAGTTCTATTCAGAATTACATTTAACGGCGTGGTTCTTAGATATCGGAAAGTAAGAAGGCCCTGACTCATATGAGTCAGGGCCTTCTTACTACAGCGTGCTTGTCTACCGCCAGTAGTTACACGGGAATCAAGCAGTCTTGAGCCAGAAACTGAACACCTCTCTATTTCCGTCTAAGTTCAATCTACAGCCCTTGCCAATATCGTTTACCTTCCAGTGATACAACCCTTCCGAACCCCGTACTGTGGCAAATGGCCATTATGGCGTTTTCAGACTCTGCTCTATCCAACATTTTTTTCCTGGACCTAATTGCCTCATCCGGATCAGAATCGAAACTGAAAACCCAATCCGGCTCGCTCACTTGAGGTGGGCCATGGAAAACATCGCCCATCACGAGGGCTTTCTCGCCCGCAGAATCAATCGATAGACTCATAGAGCCAGGTGTATGGCCTGGTGTCAGAATAGCTTTTATTTCGGATGTAATAGAGTGTTCACCGGATAACGGTTCTATTACACCTGCCGCTTCCAGTGGAGCCAATGTTTCTTCCCAAAATGTCAATCCGAATGTTTCACTATCGCGTGGCGGTCGAAATGCTTCCCAGTCATCTTTATGAAAAACATAGCGAGCTTTAGGAAATGTTGGTACTGGAGATGCCCCATCATTATTGATATTCCAGCCCACATGATCAGGATGTAGATGAGTTAGAAATACGGTATCTACATCTTCTCTATTTACTCCTGCAGATTCCAAATCAGTCAGAAGCCTACCATCAACTCCACCGGCAAAGGCTGTGACAGATCCTGGATTTGTTGCCATGCTACCTACACCGGTATCCACTAAGATTACTTGCCCTCCCGAACGGATTAGGTAGCAATCAAAATGGGCGGCAAAGTTCTCTTTATTATCTCCGTTGAAGCACTCAGGATATTTTTGTTGATAAGGAATCCAAAGCTCCGATTCAACCCCAGGAAATACCATGCTGAGAGGCAAAGCCCCTTCGTTGTCATGAATCGCTGTAATTTCGACGTTTCCGACTGTTATGGTTGTACCAGGCATAAAATCCCTCCTAGATAGATGTACGGAATCATTTAAAAATCTAAATATTTCGGATGACTATACGCCAGGTCGGCCAATTCGTCTAATTACAAATGGCAATCAACTTAACTCTGTTAATGTCCCGCCGAACTGTATTCAACCTCAACCTCTCAGAACAGTCGCCACAAGGCCAATCGCAGAGACTATTGCCACAACCTCGGTTGAACGGGGGACGAGGAACCTCGAGTTGCTGCCACCCCACACCGTCTTTCATGCGAAGGCTGCGCCTCTACTCCTGCAGTGACGGTTGATTGTAAGTTCTGTCCAATAGACCAACGCGTCACGGAACGGCAACTTTAGGTGGCTTATTGGTCACTGAACATGGGTTATACTCCGACGGTCTAGCGATAACCCCATTTATTAGGAGTTGACCCATGCTCCCCACCAAACCAGTAGGCGTGCTTGATGGTGTGCGAATTTTGGAACTAGCCCGCTGGCAGGCCGCGCCCAGAGGCGGCATGATTCTTAGAGATATGGGCGCTGAGGTTATCAAACTAGAGTGGAGCAAGTCCAGCGATCTTCGTAACTCGGGTCCATTTGTTGGGGACATGAGCGTTCAGTTCGCCGCCTACAACCGGGGTAAGAAGAGTGTCACCCTCAACACCCGTCATCCGGAGGGCAAAGATCTGTTCTTCAAGATGTTGGAAGTTTCAGATGTGGTGTTGGAAAACTTCCGGCCCGGCACCATGGACAAGATGGGGTTCAGCTACGAGAAAATGTGCGAGGTCAACCCCGGCATCATCCTCGCTTCCGTATCTGGCTTCGGCCAATACGGGCCGTACCGAGACCGTCAGTGCTTTGACCCCATCATCCAGGCCATGAGCGGTATCGGTCACCAGACCGGGCGTGGGTTTGACCAGCCGGTGATGGCCGAGGGGCCGATTATGGACCGGACGGCAGCATTGCACGCCACAATAGGCATTTTGGGCGCACTGCGCCATAGAGACTGTACCGGGGAAGGTCAGTGGCTTGAGGTGGCGATGTTGGACGGTGGAATCACGCTGGAAGAAGTCGCCCTGGCCATGTGCCACGAAACGGGTACCAACGACTTCACCCGCGCCGGGTCGTTTATCCAATGCAAAGACGGGTACGTTTCCACTGGGGCCGCGCGCTCCGGAATGTGGGAGCGCATGTTGAAGATAATGGGTTACGACGAACTATCAGAGGACCCTGAGTTCGCTGCGCCTATGTTTGCCACTGACAAAGCTGAAATACGCATGGAGTTGTTGCATCTCTGGTGCGAAGAACGGACCAAGAAAGAGGTTGAGACCGCTCTGGTCGGCGCAGACATACCCGTTGGCCCGGCCTTGAGCATCCCCGAGGTTTTGGCCGACGAGCACCTATGGGAACGGGAGGTGATGATGGAAGCAGACCTACCCGAGGGTAAAAAGATACTCGTTCCCGGCCCCACCATCATCAAGTTCTCCAAGACGCCAACCACTGCTGGCCCAATCCCGAGCTATGGTGAGCATAACTCTGAGATCTATTCAGGCGTGCTGGGGCTGGACGACCAAGAGATTTCTAGACTCGTGGCAGAGGGCGTAATAACCTAGCCCACTGTCATCGCAGATACTCATTCCGAAGATTTGATGTCTGGTTAGCCAGTCCTGATTACCAGCACCGGGTCACCGGAGTGGCGCACCACACGGTCGGTAACGCTACCCAGCGTCCAACGTGCTTGCCCAGAGCGACCGTGGGTAGTCATGGCCACCAGGTTGTCTGGCGTTTCGAGGGCCACATCCACGATCACCTCATCGACCGGGCCGCGAATTATTCGCTGCTCCACTTTGGTCACTCCCTGCTGTCGCAGCGAGTCTGCAAGACCCTCGAGGTAATTAACCGCTTGTTCGCTGATTTCTTTGGTCATGTCGTCAAAGCTCTGGAAGTGCAGACCAGCGGTGCCCTCCGAGCGCTCGCAGCCGGGCATCACGTCAAATTTCTCTACGGTGGCGGTGGCTCTAAGCAGTGTCACTTTTAAGTTCAATGCATTAGCCAAGGCCGCAATGTGGGGCTATACCTGCTCTCCCAATCTGGAACCATCCACCGGAACGATGATCGTTCCCAGTTCAGCAAAAGGGAATCTATCCAACGGCACAAGAATACTTTCGTGCATATAACCCCTCCAAAAGCGATGCGCGAAATGTCCAAACCAGATTAAAAACCAATCGCAATTAAATTTTATTGCTGTAACCACGCTAACACAGGAGCCGTCCGGCCTGGTTTTTTACGCCATCAGGCTGTTTTGGTTAAAATTTTGGATTCAAATTATGACTGATTACCGCGCAGCGAATTGATGTATTTCTGGATACGGCCCAAGTAGTGGTAGACTCTCCGCCAGATGCTCGGCAACTGTCTAAATTACGGGCCCACACCTGGAGGAGAAAAATGGCACGATTACCTGTGGTTACAAGCGATATGGTCCCTGAGGAATTCCGCGAGGCCTTCGCTGAGGTCACCGCCCCCGCTGGCGGATCCATCACCGGCGGCCCCGGTTCGTTCACAATAAATAGCCCCGAGATGGCCAAACGCCGCAATCACCTGACCAGTTACCTGCGATATGAGACCCAATTCCCCAAGAGAATTTTGGAATTGGCGATTATCAATACCGCTCGGGCCATGGACTGCCAATACGTCTGGAACGCCCACGCACCGGCTGCCCGCAAAGAGGGAGTTGCCGACGCTCTGGTAGACGCGATCAGAGACCGGAAACCCTTACCCAGCATGCTTGCCGACGAGCAAGCCATCATCAATTACGGCACTGAGTTCTTCGCGAACCACAAAGTGAGTCAGCCGACGTTTGATGAGGCGCTGAAACAGTTTGGGGCGCAGTACTTGGTGGAGTTGACCACACTTATGGGTCACTACGCCCAGACATCGTTCTACCTGAATGCCTTTGAGGCTGAGCTGCCGGATAATCTTACCGAGCCAGTCCTGCCCGTTTAGTTTGCAACAGGGCTACAAGGGAATTAGCTTTGGAAGCATGGTAAACAAAATCATCACAATCAAACATCCACCTGCAACCAACCTGGCGTGCCGCCATGACTAACAGCTATCACCCTCTGGTTGATAGCCTGCGTCGCGCTGCCGAACTAGGCCCGGTATACGACATGCCAGTTCGAGATTCGGAACAAAGCGGTTGGGTTAATGCATTGTCCCTGTTCCAAGAAGATGATCAGCGCCTGCAGGACATTGTCGCCGCCCTCGGAAAGGCGTTCTTAGGCACAGAGAACCAGCACCTGGCCGCGTCGGGATTCATCATTGCCTACTTAACACGTGTGGTGTACCCTCTCATCGCCCAATACGTGCTGGAAAATAGAGTTATCGACGTTTCGTTGGGCAATCTAGAATTCCACACCAAAGGACAGGGGTTCGACGCAACGGCCCTCGGTCAACCACGGTTCGCGGCTCTCCCGGATGACCCAGACGCCAGCCATTTTGACACTGAGATTGTTCCTGACGAAGCAGCCCTCTATGCTAAACTCAAGGAACAACTATTTGATGCCAACTTTGGCCTGTTGATCCCTGCGCTTTGTCGTTCGGCTAGAGCCAGTGAAAAAATCTCGTGGAACGCGGTGGCCGCGTCCTGCGCCCATGTTTTCTATTGGTTATATGAACTGACCGACAGGAAAGAAGACGTGATGCGCCATGCCGAGGGTTTATTCACGGACGAAACATCTCCAATGTACCAGCAGGTCAGGATGGAGTTGTTGGAACACGAAGGCAAGAAAGGCTATTTCGCCAGGCGCGCCGGTTGTTGCCTGTATTGGAAGGTTAGAGAAGACGACATTTATTGTGCAGGTTGCGTCATCCTGTCTGATAAAGAGCAGGACACCAGATTCAGGAAGCTGATCGTTGCCCAGACGTAACCTGCACTGCCAAAGTTAGTGTCGAAAGAAAAGAGAGGGCAGATCCTTAATCTGCCCTCTCTTTTCTGTTTGGTTCGATTATAGGAGTGCCGACTACGGCTATTTATCCCGTTGTAGCTACTGATCGGTTTTCGCCAGACGCTAGGCGGATGGAGTCAATCAATCGGTGGAGGTCCACAGCCGTATCGAAGTCGGGGTAGTCAGAATCGTTGCCTCGAATGGCTTCGCCGAACTGGTAGTACATCTGGCCCACATTCATGGGCGGGCCCGCAGGCATACCTTCCAGCACGTTGGTGAGATTCGATGGGACTTCAATGTCTTCCAATTTGTCGGTGCCCTGGGCTCCCTGGAGGAATACATCGTCAATCTGGGGAGAGTCGTCTCCCGTTGCGACCAAGGTTCCCTTGCGACCGTAGATCTCCATGATGTAGCCACTACCTGCCCAGGGGTTAACTGCGACGTGCACCGAGACCACCGCGCCATTGGCCAGGCGTCCGTTTAACAAAATGTTGTCCGGTGATGTCACGTCCCGCATCTCTTTTGTGTCAGTTTCGTACCACTGGTCCACCTGGGTGGACACGATTGACGATACTTCACTGAACTCGCCAGCCACAAAACGCAGCGCGTCAATGGAATGACCAGCGGCTATGGTCAGGGTGTTTGCGCCCAATTCCACGTCTCGCTGCCAGGTGCGGCCAGAACCCCTCTCCAGCACTCCACCGCGGATCAGACGCATGGAACAAGACAACATCTCGCCCACGTACCCATCTGCCACCAGTTGCTTCATATGTAGAACTGCTGGTGCTGCTCGGGCTTGGAGGCCGACTATGACTCGCACTCCTTTCTCTTTAGCCAGTTCGGCCAACTCAATGGCTTCTTCTGTGGTCTTTCCCAGAGGCCACTCAGTGTAGACGTGTTTGCCGGCGTTAAGGGCGTCTTTGGTAATCTGGTAATGGGTTGGTACCCGTAGCACCACCGCAACGGCATCAATCTCCGGATGGGCCAGCATGGTGTGGTAATCGTCGAAAGCCAGCCTAGCGCCGTACAGCTTCTTAGACTCTTCAGCAGTCTCCATTCTAGTTGTGCAGACGCCGGTTAATTCAAACTCGGGACTGGCGGCGATTGCCGGGAGGTGTGAGCGGTAGGCCCAGCCAACCGTGGGGCTGGCACCGATTATTCCTAAACGTATGCGGTCGGCCATGTTGTTCTCCTATGTATTCAGTTGATCTGGATGAGAGGTAGTATTACCCCAGCTTGAAATCACGAATGTGTTGCGGTATTTCCAGGCCGGCCTGGTTCTTGGGGTCTGGAATTGGGTCATGCAATATCTGAGAGATGGGCAGTACGCCAGCCCAGATGGGTAGCGCATAGTCTTCGTCATCGTCCACGGGGGGACCGGTACGAACTTTGGCTGAACCTTCGTCGATTGCCATAGAAAATACGGTAGTGGCCTTGGCCTCTTGGTCGGTCATTTGCCGTAGAGTCTTCAATCGACCAGGTATCAGGGTCTCGACGAAGCTATCGAGCAGCGCGTTCTTATCATCGTCTTCGATCTTGGTCGCCTGGCCAAAGAGCATGATCGAGCGGTAGTTGATGGAATGGTGGAACGAGGAACGGGCCAGCACAAAGCCATCGAAATGGGTAATGGCCATACAGACTTCCTTGTCCACGATCTGACGTAGGAACCGGCTGGCTGAGGAGCCGTGCCAGTAGATAGTGTCGCCCTCACGCCACTGCAACGTGGGTGTCACATAGGGACGACCGTCAATGATATAGGAGACGTGGCAGAGTGGTGTGGCGTCGATGATTTGGTTAACCGAATCACGGTCGTAGTCGGCGCGACCAGGGTTCCGCACCAATTGGGTTATGGGGGTTGCCTTGAGATCGCCTTCTGGCATTTTTCGTTCCTTTGCCGGTGTTTAAGAGGCTTGGTTAGCTGTTCTTGGCCTGTTCTTTTAGCTTGTCGAAATATAGCTTGGGGAGTTCACGGTAATCGGTCATCAGTGAACCAAACCCTTCTATTACATCATCCATCTTGTTGTCGCGCATGGCGTACCAATAGGTGGCGGTGTTGATGGCGATCACTGGTTTGTTGAGCCACTTTTCCGCCTCAGCAGCCATCCTGGCCATGCCTAAGTTGGTGCCAACCTGTACCAGGACTTCGGCGTCGGATTCGTTCAACTCCCGCAGCCCGTCCATCATCTCTTTTTCGGTCGTCTGGGCTATTGCGGCCGGACCGGGACAACAAAGTCCCTTCAGGGCCACAACTTCGAATCCGCAGTCGTTGAAGAAAAGGGTGACATTTTTGTCGGCCACCGGCCAGTACGGTGTGAGCACGCCAATTTTCTTGATGTCGCCGTAGCAGCGGATTGCCGCCTGGCAGGCGTCGGATCCCATGGCCACCCGCAGCCCGGTCATCCCGGTCATGTGGGCTTTTAGCTCGTTGGCCCGTGTTAGTCCGCCCCAGAATGTCTCAGATGACATCCCCATGACCAAGTAGTCGGGGTTGCATGTCATCACACGCAGAATGGCGTTGTCCCATTCTAGGCGGATGGCGTCCATCAACTTGTTGAAATCTTCATCGCTGGCCAGAGGTTCGTCGGGTACGTATATACGCGACATATGATTAGTAACACCCCTGGGGCGCATTTCATCAAACTCGGGTTGGACCGAGGTGTTTGTTGAGGGTGCGACGACTCCCCAATTGGCGCGCCATCCTAATTTGTCGGGCATCTTAAAACTCCTGCAAAATAGCGTGAGCCTGCGGATTAACTACTTGGCTCCCAATACCGATAGATTCTAGCAAAATCGAACCATCGCGCCCAGACCCTTGCGTCCGGACATTAGAGTTTGGGCAGATGTGCAGCCGCCGCTGAAATGGCGTAAAGTCTTTGCAGCTAAAGAGAGCCCCATCACACCCATACGTTTGATGATGAAATGACCAATAAAAATGGCCCATCGGACAACGCTTTGTCTTAACCACATTCCAGGCGATTGAGGACGATATGACCAGCAAGAACAGCCCATCTAAGGACGCTCTGTCTGAAACCACATCCCAAGCTATTGAGGGTGCACGGTCAGAACTGGTGGAAGTCTCACTTGACATCCACGCCCACCCTGAATTGAACTACGAAGAACAACATGCCGCCGCGCTGCTTTCAGGAACATTGGAGAAGCACGGGTTCCAGGTGGAACGCGGCGTCGGCGGCGTTGAGACTGCCTTTACGGCCACTCTGCCCGGCGGTGGCGGATACGGGCCCACCGTTGCCATTCTTGCCGAGTATGACGCCCTGCCAGACATTGGCCACGGCTGCGGACATAACTTGATTGCCATGGCGGCTATCGGCGCTGGTTTGGGCTTGCAGGCCAACCTGGACAAACTCCCCGGTAAGATTATGGTCATCGGCACCCCGGCTGAAGAGGGCGGCGGCGGCAAGATCAGGATGTTGGACGGTGGTGTCTTCAAAGGAGTCGATGCGGTCCTTTCGTCGCACCCATCGTCCAACCGGACGGTCATTCCCACGGATATCCCTTTGGGAGAAAGCTGGAGTTTGGCGATGGTGGGCTACCGGTACATCTTCCACGGCAAGGCTGCCCACGCTGCGGCCGTACCCCACGAAGGCATCAACGCCCTGAACGGCGTGATTCATCTGTTTTCGGGCATCGACTCGTTGCGGCAGCATCTCAGAGAAGACACTCGGATTCACGGTGTAATCACCGACGGCGGTCGCGCGCCCAATGTGGTGCCAGAATACGCGGCCGCCAACTTTATGCTTCGCTGCCGCGACCGTGACTACTTAAGTGATGTGATAGTCGGGCAGGTGCTGGCAGCGGCAGAAGGTGCGGCTGCCATGACCGGATGTCGGTTGGAGGTACAGGATTATTATCCGTTCTACGAGAACGTGCGCCCGAACGCGGTGATTGCTGAGCTGCTATTGATTAATGCCGGGATGTCTGGCCTGAAGCTGGACGAGCCGTTTCCGGGCCGGCAAGGTAGTGCGGCCTCCACTGATTTTGGCAATGTGAGCCAAGCACTGCCTTCGTACGAACTGCGGTATGCAGTGAGTGAGCAGCCGGTGCCGTCCCATTCCCGAGAGATGACGGAAACCGCAACCACGGGTTTTGCCCTGGATGCAGCCATCAATGTCGCGAAGACTATGACTTTGACCGCTTGCGATCTTTTACTTGATCCCAGCCTACTGACGGCAGCCAAGTCTGACTTTGACAAGCGCGGCCAAGCCTAGTTCAGGGCACTGACACGACTATTTTGATTGATTGACTAAGGTGAGTGATTTTGGAGTACCGCAAACTTGGCAATCTGGATGTCTCGGTGATCGGCCTGGGAACTTTGAGGACGTTCGATGTTACTGATGAAGCCGACTTGGCGCAACGTAGTCAGATAATCGACAATCTGCTGTCCAATGACATCAACTTCATCGACTCGGCGGCGATGTACGGCGCGTCGGAAAAAGCCGTCGGGGTCACGATTGAGGGCAAACGTGACCAGTTTTATCTGGCGACCAAGGTGCGAATCGAAGGTAAAGAGGCCGGTGAACAGCAGATAGCCCAGTCCTTTGAGAACTTTGGAGTCGATTACATCGACCTTTTCCAGGTGCACAACCTTATTGACACCCAGACCCAGCTACCGACCCTGGAACGACTGAAAGAAGAAGGAAAGATTGGGATGATTGGGGTTACCGCCATGGTGGATGAGGCGTATCCAGATATCATGGACATAATGCGCAGTGGTCGAATAGACACGGTGCAGATTCCCTACAATGTCGTTCAACGCACCGTTGAGGAAGGCATACTACCACTGGCAGAAGAATTGGGCATCGGCGTCATGGTGATGGAGCCCCTGAAAAAAGGACGCTACGTCAACGAACTGAAGGGGGAGCCAGACCTTACACCGCTGAAAGAGTTCGGTGTTTCGACCTGGGCCCAAGCTCTGCTTTCCTGGGTGGTGTCAGACCCCAGGGTCAGTATCACGATCCCGGCCACGTCACGCCCGGAGCGCATTAACGAAAACGCCGTTTCCGGCAGCTTGGGCACAATGCCGCAAGAACTGCGGGACTACGTTAGAGAAGAGACCGTTCGCATGCTCTAGTCTCAACCATTGAACAAACAATCCTTTCTCCCTGCCAGCGGGAGGGTTAGGTCCGACTATGTCGAGACTCTCGACGAATTCGGGGGTGGGGGCGGTTGACTCCCATCCAAGATGAATCGACAGGCTCACCATCGGGGCCTACCACCGTGCCCTAAAACATTAAACGTGCCTGCTGAGTTGTTTCCGGCCTTCGCGGGAAAGACGGTGGGCGGAGGGTGGCGAGTCACTTTCGCAGCCGCTCATCCTGCCATGCAGCCGGAGGACGTGGAAGGACCGCATCAATCATCCAAGCTGCATAAGCCTGTATCCCTTACGCCAACTGCCCTATGTACTCTTGGAACTTGGCGATGGCCAGTTCTTCGGGTCGGCCGATATAGTACCGGAGGCCTTGCGAGTACACGTGTATCTCTTGAGGATGGATGGGTAGCGGGATGGCGGGGCCTTTTACGCGGTATAGCCCGTCTGCCCAGTCTTGCAGACTTGTGTAGAGGGAGTCTTCAAGCACCAGGGCTTCTTGGCGCTCGACGTCGTTTCTAACCACCCATCTGGCGTAAACGAAGGGCAATTTGGTCCACTGCGCCCATTCTTCGCCTAAATCATAGACGTGTGGATGTTCCCGAAGGCCACGGCGGTGGCGCAACCCCATGTTTCCTACCAATAGACGTGCATCATGGTCTTCGTCTCCAGTGACATAGGCCGTTGGTTTAACTCCGTGTTTCAATTCCATCAGCACCTGCAGCAATTTGACCGACGTGGGAGATTCCCAGGGAACCGCCACGGTTTTCCCCGCCAGGTCTGTTATAGGTAGTTTGGAGTGAAGTTTGACGCTGCCCGCCTGAGCGACTGTCGCCAAGCAGAATCCGCCCAGCACCCGCATGCTGTCGTCCAGGTCAAACGTGTCTACCAGAGGGACCAGGCCGCCCTGAATCTGGTTTTCTGCGATCGCCGTCGTCAGCTCGTTGGGCGGCAGCTCCACAACTCCAATCCCACGCTTGTCCATGTCAAAATACATTGGTTCGGAGCTTAAATACGGAGTTCTGCCTACTGTGATCGGCACGTAGCAACACCACTTGAAGAATTCTTGGAGAAAAATAGGGCCTCGAATTTCGAGGCCCTATCGTTTTGCCAGTTAGGGACTGTGTCAGACCTGTCTCGTCGGTTCCGCTTAGAGGCGAGGACCAGCGAACGTGGGTGATTGACTCTTGTAGACCTGGATGCGGTTCCGAGCCGACTCAGGAACAAATATGTTTCCTTCGTCGTCAACTGTCACGCCGGTGGGTCCCCAAAAATCTTTCTCGCGTTCCAAACCTTGGGCTCGGTCCCGTTCGCCATACATCTCTGGGTTGGCGTCCAGTTTGGCCTTGCCCCACTTTGAGAGTCCAGCTTCACCAGTCTTCAGGTCGATGAACTTGCCGGTCTCGTCAAAAATCTGCAGGCGGTTGTTGAGCCAATCGGATACGTAGATTACGCCGTCTTGGTCAACCGCTACACCCGTAGGACGGTCGAATTCGCCCTCCCCTGACCCGGAGTTCCCAAATTTCATCAGGAACTTGCCGTCGGGCTTGAACTTTTGGATTCGGTCGTTTCGCCAGTCGGCGATGTAGATGTCTCCAGCCTCGTCTATGGTTATTCCCCAAGGCATGTCAAACTGACCGTCGCCGCTGCCATACGTCCCGAATTGGGCAAGGTATTTGCCATCTTTGTTGAACTTTTGGACGCGGTGGTTACCGCTGTCCACAATGTACAAGTTGTCGTCGGCGTCAAAGGCCATGCCCGAAGGACGATCCAGTTCACCGTCTCCAGAACCAGTACGCTCTTCCCATTTGCCCAGGAAGTCGCCGTCCTTGGAGAACGAGGAGATTCGATTCAGCCACTCATCGCTGATGAAGAGATTCTCCTGACTATCAAGTGCGATGCTGGTCGGCCAGACTAGAGCCCCATCATCCATATTGTGTGCGTGGGGACCCTGGTAATCGATACCCCTGGCGAATACGGAGATGTATTCCTCGTCGGTAGTGCAAACAACGACACGGACGCCTTCTGGGCGGAATTCCGTGCCCCGGCATAGGACATACATGATGCCTTCTTTACCACGAGCGACGTTTATCGGATAGGTGAAACCGGGGCCAAATTGCTCACCACGACCGATGGTCTTAGAGTATTGCACGCTTATATGTGAAATCTCTGTTGTCATTTGTTCCTCACAGAGTTAGATTTTGCTGAGTTTGACAGGCCAGATTTAGATGAAGGCCAATTGTTCAAATTCGCCGCCAACAATGGGTTTAGCGTCCAGGCCCATCCACTTCTCTAGGATGGTGGAATACACACCCCGGAAATCGGTATTGTGCTGTAAATCCCCGTCGTCTAGCTTGTCGGCGTCCAAAGAAGGATACTCACCATAGAGTCCGCCTTTGACCTGATCTCCAATTATGAAGCAGTGTCCGCCTGCGCCGTGGTCGGTGCCGGAGCCATTGTCCTTGACTCGTCGGCCAAACTCGGAGAAGACCATGAGTATTACATTTTCTCCCGCGTTGTGCTCTTTCAGGTCGTCATAGAAGTCGCCAACGGCACGGCTGGTCTCACTCCAAAGCCTGGTATGGGCGGCCAACTCACCGGCGTGGGTGTCAAAGCTGTTGAACGGGGCCGTTGTGTACAGAACCCTTGTGCCGAACCCAGCCAGATGGGTCTGCACAATGTTGCGCATGTACTGGCTGACAGTGTCTGATCCGTATTCCACGGTCGAGGAATACATCCCAGGCGCACTGCTCAGGATGTCGGCGCCTTTCAGGGCGTCCAATCCTGTATGGGCAAGGTAATCCATCACTGGGCCGGTCCCAATCATAGGGGAATAAACCTTGGTGAAGACATCAAGGGCCTTCAGGCGCTGGTCTGTGTCATCTATTCCCGTTAGAACTCCGTAGGTTTCCAGGTTACCCACAGACGCCGCCGCCACTCCCGGTGCCGCAAGGGCTCGGGGCAGGCCGCGTCCAAAGTTCACCGCGGTTAGAACGTTTTCGGCTTGGGGGTCGAGGTCACGGACAACCCGGCCCAGCCAGCCTTCGTCACCAATCTTGATGGGCTCACAGGTGTGCCATATGTCCATTGAGCGGAAGTGTGACCGGCTAGCAGTAGGATAGCCAACTCCCTGAATAACCGCCATATGACCTTCGTCATAGATTTTTTTCATGGCACCCATGTTTGGGTTGAAACCAATCTGATCGTTAATTGGCAGAACCTGATCCTCAGGGATAAAGACGTTGGGGCGGTTGTCTTTATACTTGGGGTTGCCGTAAGGAATCACGGTGTTTAGCGCGTCATTCCCGCCAGCTAATTGAAGGACCACTAATACTGGGTCTTTCTTAGTAGAAGTCATTCTTTAATCTCCAATATTCTTGTCGGATCAATCGTTTTGATTTGGATCCGAAGCTGCCCGGCCGTTTGAGTTGAGACCTGGGCAGCGTCAATTCAAAATTTCCTATCCGCCTATGGAATGGCCTAGGCGAATAGGTATTCGGTGGTGGCCACTATGGACTGGAGCATGGTTCCAACCTGGAGGGGGAATCCCTCTGAGTCAGTACGGATCTCTCCGTCGCTTTCAGCCATTTCCAGTAATTGTTTTCGAGTCTCGTCTGCCAGTTGGTAGGCTCCGAGGTTCTCAAGACAACCTTCAACTAACTGTTCCGCAGTCAGCACTGGGCCGACACTGCTCAAGCGGTTGATGATGTTTTTCACACCGGAGTGGTTGATGTTACCAACCTGGTCGGCGGTGAAGTTGATGCGCTCCACAAGGGTACCCGAGTCGATCCACTCACGGCCTGTATGCCAACCTTCAACTGTGGGTGGGTTTAGCAAATCTTGGCCCATGTACCGGATGTTCATGGTCATGAGATCAAGGCCTGGCCGAGGGAACTTGAAGTCTCCCACCAGCTTGAGGGTTCCAATCACAGTCTCCGCCGGGCTCTTAACCTTGGAGAAAGTGGAGTTCTTGAAGAAGTCCGACTTGAACAACACTTGCAGCATGGCGGTGATGTTGTAGTTGGAGCGGAAGTATTCTTCTTCTAACATCTTGATGGCTTCAATATCCTGGGGAGGAGTGTCCTTCCAGGCGGGAACCTGTACATCGTCTGCAACGAAGAAGTTGTAGAGGTGGCGCGCCACGAACCGGGCGGTGGCCGGCTGTTTCACGATGATGTCTACGATGTCTTCGCCGTTGAAATTCCCGGTCTCGCCCAAGAATGTCTTCTCTTCTGCGTCGTGGTCACGGGGGTCAAACATGAACTTGGCGTCGTATTTTCCGTAGGGATAGCGAGGGACTGAGTTGGTCACGGTCCATCCAGTGAAGGCTCGGGCCGCTTCCTTGACGTCATCTTCGCTGTAGTTGAAATCACCGTCCATGCCTACGCCCAAGGAGAACAGTTCCAAGAGTTCCCGGCCCCAGTTCTCGTTGATGGCGCCCTTATGGCTCATGCAGTTGTCTAGATAGAAGACCATAGCGGGGTCCTTGGACAAACCCTTGAGTAGCTCGTGGAAACTGCCCATGCCCACGGTCCGGAACATGTCCAATTCCATGGCCTGCTGCTTGGGGTACTCACATTTGGCGTGACCAGTGACCAAAACGCAGTGCCAGAAGAGGGCAATCTTCTCTTGAAGGGGGCGCTTGGAGTTGATCATGCGGAAAGTCCATTCTTCCTGTTGACCTTCCAGACCGGCCTGAGAGAACCAGTCCACCTTGTAGCGCATCATCATATCGCGCTCCATGGGAGGCTGGGACTCTGGGTCTAGCAGTTCATCAACAGTTGCGTCGTACCCTTTAGCGGCCCTTGCCTGTAGTTCTTCCAGCGGGGCACCAAAACCGGCGCGGCGCATTAGATGGGCGATTTGTGAAATATCTTGTTCAGACAATTGTTTCCTCTCAACTCAGCAATTTATTTGTATCCATCTGGGTAATACTCAGAGGGAGGGACTACGAATTCAGAGCAAAATGGGTTCAAAGTGAGCATGATTCGAAGCAGTAAATCAGATTCCGTAAACATCTGGATAACCAGAATCATTACACGTCTAAACCACCAGCGCATTGTATTACTAGCCTCGCCAATCGTCAATAAAATTGGCGGGGCTGTATTTACTGAACCAATAGTAACCTGCGTCGGCCAGAGGCTCTGATCACAGGATTTGTTCCGTAAATATTTTAAGTTAAGCGATAGAAATCCTGAGTTCTTCCTGCATCACCTTGATGGTTTCGGCACGACCTCGTTGTGGGCTGCGCACCCGACGACCGATGGGCTCGTTTTCGACTTTGGGGGTCATCTTCATGGCAACGAAGACCGGCCCTTCCGCCTGCATGACCTTTTCGATGCTGTCGGCGAATTCCTCTAGGTTGTCGAAGGAAAAAGTTGAGGCATAACCGGCTTCTCGGGCCATTCCTGCAAAGTTTATGTTGCCAGCGTTGGGTGTCGGCTGTCCGCCGGTGGTGGCGTAAACTTCGTTGTCCATCAGGAAGTGGACAAAATTCTCAGGCTTCATTCCGGCGATGGTGCCGAGGATGCCCATGTTCATCTGAAGGGATCCTTCAGAATCAAAAAGCACAACTTTTTCATTGGGTTGAGCGAGGGCAAAACCCAAGGCTGCCGCGTTGGTCTGACCCATGGCCCCTTGTAGGCTTAGGTCACGTTTCTCGTCTTCTGAGATGGCTCTCCAGTCGCGGCCACAAGTACCAGTCACTAGGACGATGGCCTTGTCACGATGAGGTTGAAAGGCTCGGAACATATCTGCTGAGTCGAACATTTGATTCTCCATTACGCTTAACTGTTAGCGTTTATCTTTTTCATTTTGTCGGCTAGTCGGCGCGAAGATTTAGTTGGCGCCAAGGCCTGCCCGATTCTCTAATTCAGACCCGAAAATCAGGCCCTGATTACATTCGATTGAAGCCGTGGTACTCGTCGCCGACCAATACAGCAACGGGGCAGCTGTTCTTACGAGCTTCTTCGAACGCCACGGAGATCCGTGAAGCGTCGTCATCGCCTTCCAGCAGGTAGTAGTTAATACCCATAGCATGCAGGAAAGTCTCGGTGTACTTGGCTGCTGAATCGGTGATTACTCCGTGGCGAGTCCAGCCTCGGTAGCCAATCAGCATGACTAAGGGGAAATTCGCGTCTAAAGACATTCCACGGATGGAGTCTCCGGATTCCATCATGCCGGTGTTCTGAATCACGCAGACGGGGACCTTGCCGCCAACGATCAAGCCGAGGGCGATGGCGAAGGTCTCTCCCTCACGAGAAGTGGGGACAACTTCCAACCAGTCCTGCTCTTTCATCAATTCGTACAGGTAGTTAGTCTCACTATCTGGGATAGTCACAATATGGGTGACGTTGTTCTTCTTGAACTCGGCCACCAGTGACTCCGGTTTCAGTAATGCCGCTTGTTGTTGGACCATGGCTGCTCCTCCTTTGTTGTTTTGTTGTTTACTAGTCCCGCCGTGGCGTATGCAGCCATCAGGTACGGGGCTTACTTCGCTGTTTTGGGGCGCCTAATTATATTAACCATATAATCGCCCAGTCAATGTTATGTTGGAATTTCCGAAATCGTGTTGAGCGGCCACTACCCGTAAGGAAACTGTGCAATCGGAATGTGTATGATTGGTTTGCTTGCTCCGGACACGCTGACAAGCCAGACAGTCAACAGTCAAATGACCAGGTAGTTCAGCATTTCGGCTTCTCCTACGACATCCCACGTTAATTTTCACCACCGTCCTATTGATTGCTATACCCTTGGGCGGCAAGGCTGTTTAAATGCTTCTCGCGTCCCGTCTCAGGTATAAATTCCCCTTTTACTATGGTTGGATTGTAGTGGCCGCATCCAGTACTGTCGTGTTTGCCAGGATGGCGCCCGCTATCACCACACTCACTGTGCTGATTTTTCCAATTTCGCAACAGTTTGGCTGGAGCAGGACACTGATCGCCGGCTCAGTCAGCGCCGGTGCCATTGCGTCGCTGGTTTTTTCGCCCGTGATCGGTTGGGCAATCGATCGATTCGGCGCGCGACCGGTCATGGTGGTCAGCGTTTTGTGTTTGGGTGTGGCCATGATCTCATTGGCCTGGGCTACCGTTCCCGTCACCTTTTATATTGCATTCGCAGTGGGCCGGATCGTATTCCACACCTCAGCGCCCATCGGCTCAAGTACCGTGGCGTCGCGTTGGTTCATAAAAAAAAGAGGCCGTGCCATCGGGTTGATTTTTCTGGTTGGCGCGATCGGCGGCATCATCTTCACAATGGTGGCGGCGTTGGTGGTGGAGAGCTACGGACTGAAGGCAACCTGGATCACAATTGGGGTGATTGTGCTTGTAATTTCAGTGGCTCCGTCCCTGTTTTTACTAGCTGAAAGACCTGAAGATATCGGTTTGCGACCTGATGGCGAGCCTGAACCACTGAGAAAACCAAAAGATTCAGAAGAAACAGACCAAGCGCTCAGCCCAACAATTACCGTCACTGCATCGTCCTCGATTCGCCAACCTAATGACGACTCTTGGACTATTGGCGAAGCAATCCACACAAGGACATTTTGGATTATGGTGACTATGGGGTTCACCACTTATTTCGTTCACACCAGCATTGGCGTCCATATGGGAGCGTACTTCCGCGATGTTGGTTTGGGGCCAACCGCCGCGGCGTTGGCAGTGAGTGTGAGTTGGACCGTCTCGGCCGTTGGCAGCATGGCGTGGGGTTGGATTACCGACCGACTGCCCACTAGATACGCCTATTCCGGAATGTTTCTGGTCCAGGCCGGCAGCACTTTATACCTGATATTGGTGAGTGGCACAGTCGGAGTTTTTCTTGCCGCGGCCCTGTTCGGCGTCATCTCATCGGGCTCGAATGTGGTGCCGTCAGTGATGTACGCCAATTATTTTGGTCGGACATCGCTGGGTCGGATTCGCGGTGTGGGCGAGGTTGGGGTGCTGCTCGGCCAGGCTACAGGACCGGTCATAGCCGGGATTCTTTTCGAACTCCAGGACGGTTACAGTACGATTTTCACCGTGTTTGTGCTGATGGCCCTCGTTTGCAGCGTGGTGGCGCTGAAGGCCACAGTCCCAGTCAAGAAGCCGGTTTTACAGGCACGTTATTAGTGACTGTCGCACAAACTTGGCGTGTATATTCCAATATATGAGGATTTGCTAAAAAACCCTGGATGTTGTTTCTAGCAAAAAAACTCCAGCGGATACTGCCCTTCTATTACGGATGGGTAGTCGTTGCCGCGTCCGGATCCGCCGTCTTTGCGCGGATGGCGCCCAACATCACCACACTCACAATCTTCATTTTGCCCTTGTCGCAACAGTTTGGTTGGAGTCGCACACTGATTAGTGGATCGGTCAGCGCCGGGGCCCTGGCGGCTTTGGTCTTATCCCCAGCTGTGGGATGGGCCATAGATCGGTTTGGCGCAAGACCTGTTTTGGTTATCAGCGTGTTGATTCTGGGGTTGGCAATGACGTCAATGGCCTGGGCAACCGTACCTCTAACTTTCTACCTTGCATTCGCCGCTGCCCGAGTAGTATTCCACACCTCAGCACCAATCGGTGCCAGCACAGTCTCGGCCAGATGGTTCATCAAGAAGAGAGGCAGGGCGATCGGTGCGATATTCCTCTGCGGAGCTATCGGCGGCCTGGTGTTCACGATGCTGTCCGCACAGATGATTGAACATTTCAGCATGAAGACTGCGTGGCTGAGCATAGGGTTCGTGGTTTTTGTGGTCTCCTTGGCGCCAACGCTGTTGCTGGTGGTGGAACGCCCGGAGGATATGGGACTGCTGCCCGATTACGAACGCCCGAACGAGTCGCCATCAGAGGGTGACGAGACGACCCCTCAACCAAATATATCTATGAGCCTGGCTGAAAACGATTCGTGGACCCTTACCGAGGCCATGAGAACCAAGGCGTTCTGGATATTATTCTTCATGGGAATGGTCATGTTCTGTGTGAACACAGGCACCAACGTCCATATCGGAGCATTTTACCGTGACCAAGGGTTGAGCCTGACCATAGCTGCAGTGGCCATCAGCTTTAGTTGGTTGGTTTCAGCTTTTGGCAGTGTTGGCTGGGGCTGGGTGTTGGAGAAGATCGAGGCACGCCATGCCTATTCTATGGTCTTCGTAATATTGGGTGTGAGCACCATGTATCTGCTCACCGTAGACGGCACTGCCGGCGCACTGGTCGCCGCAGCGCTGATAGGCTCCGTTTCGTCTGGGTCCAACGTCATAATTTCCATCATGTACGCTAATTATTATGGTCGAAACTCATTGGGCCGAATCAGGGGCGTCAGCGAGACGGGCGTGCTGTTGGGGCAAGCAACCGGGCCGTTGCTGGCCGGAATCCTCTTTGACAGCCGGGGCAGTTATACCTTCGTGTTTTTGCTATTTGCCGGTATTGCCCTAGCCTGCAGCATGATTGTATTGAAGGCCAAGACGCCAGTACGGCCCGTGTCGATGAATACGGGGCTAAATTCTGGCACCCTTTCCGAAGGACAAACCCAGAATTGACCACTTATTTGACCACCCTGGGGAGGGTTTTATTAGATGGCGGATAATCCGGACCGGAAAATGATGATGGTGGCTTTTTTGCAGGCCTCCAATTGCTCTAATTACACTGGCTCATGGCGTCACCCGGAGACCGACCCGGGGTTCATGGATTTGGAATTTTACCAGAACATCGCCACTACTCTCGAACGCGGTAAATTTCATTTGGCCTTCATCGATGATCGTCTGGCCATGCCGAGCCGCTTTGGTGATTCCTTTTCGGACGCGGTTGAAAACGGTATACGGGTGGTCAAATTAGACCTGGTGCCAGTTATCACAGCCATGGGCCTGGCCACCAAGCATTTGGGACTGGGTGCAACCTATTCCACCACCTATTACTCCCCTTATCATGTGGCCCGGCTGTTTGCCTCGCTGGACCACTTCACAAAAGGCCGCGCTGCCTGGAACGTGGTGACGTCTCTGAACGACTCTGAAGCCCAGAATTTTGGTGTGGCAGAGCATTTAGAACACGACGATCGCTATGACGTGGCGGATGATTTTTTGCAGGCGACAGCCGAGCTGTGGAACTCATGGGAGGATGGGGCGGTGGTGTTGGACAAGCCGACCGGTCGTTTTGCCGACCCGGAGAAAGTCCACCGAGTTGACTATGATGGAGAATGGTTCCAGGTACGTGGGCCATTGACGGTGCCGAGGCCGCCCCAGGGACAACCAGTAATGATCCAAGCAGGCCAGTCGGAGCGGGGCCGTCAGTTTGCCGCCCGTTGGGGTGAATTGCTATTTGTAATCTACCCGACGCCCGAAGCCTGCAAAACCTACCGAGACGACTTGCGTCGTAGGGCTGCATTGGCAGGTCGAGACCCCAACGCAGTGCGTGTTGCCCCGGCAGTCTATGTTGTGGTGGACGAAACGCCAGAAAAAGCACAACAGAAACTGAAGTTCATTGAAAACCTGGCCAACCAGACAGACTCATTGACCCTGCTCTCTGAGGTATTCAATTACGATTTTTCGCAGCATCCGGTAGACGAGCCGCTGTCCGACGAAATTCTGGCGTCTATGACCGGCCTGAGAGGGTTCTTGGACCGGGTGGTTGAACTGAGTGGCACGCCCAACCCAAGCGTGAATGACTTCATAAAATGGTCAGGCCGAGGCACCCTCCGCGAACTCCCGTTGTTCACGGGTACCCCAGCCCAAGTTGTCGATCAGATGGAGTCTTGGTTCCAGGCCGAAGCCTGTGACGGCTTTGTTCTTGCCGCCACTCACATGCCTGGCGCCTATGAAGACTTCGTCAATCTTGTGGTCCCAGAGTTACAACTCCGCGGGTTGTTCCGAGAGGAATACACGGAAGGCACCCTGCGCGATAATCTGGGATTTGTGCGTCCTTAACAAACCTAGAGTTAGCTGATTGGGTATTTAATCGTCAGAACTGGTCGGTTTGCTTCCGTTTCATTCTCGCTGCTATTAAAGCGTTTTGCGGTGCGGTTTTCGGTCTCGTCTCCCAAAACCAGCCAACCGTAGTTACTGTCAGGGTTATCAAGCCACTTTGGATCCGCAAAATGTATAATGCGGGCGCCAAGTATAATATTGGCGCCAGATTCGCCAGAGAGGACGCATTCAACATGGCCGAGGCTGAAAACAAGATCGAACTGGACTGGGACGCACTAGAGGTTGGCGAGACATTCGAGAAGTTTGAATATCTGCTGACTCGAGAAATGATCGACACCTACCGGAAGGGAGTGATGGACCCGGAAGCGAGCTTTCCGACCATCGCCCACAAAGTGGACGTACGCCAGTACAACGACAGATATACCGACGCCGGGTCGGTAAACGCTCGTTGTGCCTTCCATTGCTACAACCCGCCAGAGGCCGGCAAGAAACTGACCGTGACCGCTTGGATTGCGGACAAATATCTGAGACGCGGCAAGAACTATATTGTGACCGAGGCAGTGTCCGTTGACGAAGACGGAAAACTCATCGATCGCGTTATCACCCATGAACTCAAGCAACCATCGGAGGTAGGCAAGAAATGGGGAGGGTAATTAGAAGTTACGAAGAGGGCGATGACATTACGCCCTTGATAAAAGAGATGACTCAGGAAGCCATCAACCTTTTTGAAGGCAGTTCCGGACACACTGGCCCGTCCCAATTCACCGACGAAGCCGCCGCTAAAGAAGTGCTTGGCACCGAGGGCACAGTAGCCTCAGGTCGAATGTCTCTTACCTTCGCCATTGAGATGCTGCGCCGGCACTTTGGCCCTGAGGTGTTCAACCACACAGGTACCGTGGACATCAGATTCCTGCGGCCCGTCCGCCCCGGCGACACGATCACTTTCACCGGCAAAGTCTCCGGCACCACCAAAGAAGCCAATGGTAGCCGTGTCTCGGTGAACATTGAAGTAACCAACCAGAAGGGCAACACCACCGGAGTGGGACAAGGCAGCGCCATCGTTCCCAACGCCTTCCTACCGCCAGAAGACCTATAGCCCTAACTCATCGTTCTAGACGCGAAAAGACCCTGGTCCTTAACGGACCGGGGCCTTTTATTCTGCTGAATGCTGATAGCTTCTAGCCCCAGCGTGGAGACTCGTCTGGGTTGACCCCAAGTGCGGTCTTGCCGACGAATTCCATGGTAAGTGCGTTATTGGGCGGGTGAAGCTTGACTAGGCGGGCGTCGCGCCACAGGCGTTCAAACCCACTCTTTTTGAAGATGCTGAACCTACCCTGCAGGTCCATGGCGGCGTCCATCACCCTCCCAGTTCTTTGGGCACAGCAGACAGGAGATAGCCGACTTCTTTTAGTTGTTTGAAATCTTCGTCAAAGAACGTATTGTCCCGGTCGTAGCCGGGCGCTCGTTCTTTGCACCCCTGTAGGATGGCCTCGGTTAAAACTGAAGCCGGATGTGTTGTAGTCATACTTATTCCTCCCAATATTCGTCCGTGTAATAGTTCGTGCATTCTCTTCCCATGGAAGAGCAAACTTATTACAACCTATGTGATGCGGAAAGGGTACTTGCCGATTCACATCTTGTACCATCGGGCCGTGTCAGGTCAGTTCAATTTTTGGAGTTAAACCGGACACAAAACTTCTGCGAATCTCAACGTCTTGCGGTATGAATCCGCAACTAAAGCAGCACATGCCTCAAATTTCTATTTTGCTATAGCTAATTAAGGCTATGCGACTAAATTTCTGTCGAGAAATACCGCCCGGGTGTGATGCCTAGAGTGCGCCGGAACATGGAAATAAAAGCGCTGGGGTTCTCATACCCAACTTCAAGGGCCACTGATGTCACTGCCTCACCCTCGGCCAGGCGCATTAGGCCTTCCAACAATCGGGCCTGCTGTTGCCAATGCCGGAAGGTCATCCCCGTCTCAACAGGAAACAGTCGGGCCAGAGTCCTGGGGCTGGCCCCGGCACGCCGCCCCCACTCCTCCAATGTGCGTGTGTCAGCTGGGTTCTCGCGAATGGCTGTGGTTATTTGCTTCAGGCGAGAATCAGTTGGCTCTGGCAGGTGCAGCGGCATTACCGGCGAACTGCGAATCTCACTCAAGATTAGATTCATGATCCGGCCGTCCCTGCCGTTTACATCGTAGAGTTTGGGGGCGTCGGCAGCAGTCAAGATGAGCTCACGTAGCAGAGGCGTCACGCCTACCACACCACAGGAAATGGGAAGTTCTGCCGCCGGTTCGTCTCTGACGTAGACGCTGCGCATGGAAAATGGACCTGCAGATTCTATCTGGTGCTCCACCCTCGCCGGAATCCAAACCCCGCGGTGCTGCGGGACAACCCACACTCCCTGTTTGGCCGTTACTTTCACCACGCCTGCGCATGCGTAAACCAACTGGCCTCGGCCGTGCCAGTGGCTATTCGACATATACCCAGACGGATACTCAGACGCCCGGACCACCACCATCCGGTCAATGTCCTCTCCATAGGAGTCATGTTCCTCAGAATGCATGTTTGTCCTGTTTGAGGTATTTTCTGTCTGCATGTCGATAGATTGTACTTGTTGGTCTGGATATACTCAACGAGGATTTTTAACCTTGCGTCTATAGAAATAGATTTGAACGTAGGTTTGAGGCATAGCTATGGCGGCATCTGAGATAACACCCAGCGAAAAGCAAAACGTGCGGTTCACTGCACGGGTAATGGTCACTGCATTGGCCGTTGGTCACGTGGGTTTCCACTGGATACTGCAGAGCTTCGTGGTACTGGTCCCGGAGATCCAGCAAACCTTTGGCCTGAATGGTGTGGGAGTGGGTGGCATCCAGGCTGTGAGGGAATTGACCTCTGGGTTGATCACTTTGCCCGGTGGCGTGCTAGTTGGCATGTTGCGCAAGTGGTGGGGATGGCTGTTAGGGATTTGTATCGGCGCGTCGGGATTGGGTTCCCTACTGATGGGAATATCCCCGGCCTACGTTTTACTGCTGATTGGAGTGGCCGTTGTTTCGGTCTCCCACTCGCTGTGGCATTTACCAGCCGCGGCTTCACTTTCGCACCACTTTGCCAGTCGTCGAGGCACTATGTTGTCCTTCCACGGTGTGGGTGGCAGCGTCGGTGACGTGGCCGGACCACTGATAACCGGAGCGCTGCTCCTGGTGATGGGCTGGCGCGGTATTCTTAGTATCTATGCCATTGCGCCATTCTTCATGGCTTTCATGGCTGTCTGGGTCTTCAAGGGAATTGGCGACGTGAGAGAAGACGACGCCAAAGTCGCCGGCCTGGCCGAGCGACTTGCCATGACCAAGATGTTGTTTAAAAGTCGGTTGCTGCAGGGTATTACTGCGGTGAGGGGGCTGCGCTCAATGGCTCTGGTTGCCGTGGTCACGTTGCTGGCCTTGTATCTGGGCAACGACTTGGACTTGGCAGTGTTCGATCGAGGGTTTCACATTGCACTGTTGATCGCGGTTGGACTGCTGGCAAAACCAGTGGCCGGGATGATATCTGATAAGTTCGGGCGCAAGCAGGTGCTGGTGCCAGGATTGATCTGGTCCTGCGTGCTAACGCTATTGATGGTTGGGTTCAATGACGGCGTATCTTTGACCATTACGATTGCTCTGTTGGGCTTGTTCCTGTACCCAGACCAACCGATTTTAACGGCGGCGTTGTTTGATGTACTGGGCCGTGAGGAGGCCACAATCGGACTAGGGGTTGTGTCCTTTGTCAGCTTCCTGATGGCGGCGGTCTCTCCGCTGATTGCCGGAGGGCTCTATGAGGTGTGGGGATTCCAGGCTGGCTTATATTACGTGGCGTCGCTATTCGCCTTGGCCGCCGTCATATTTACCTTATTGCCGCTGAATAAGAAGATTGGAGAGTAGCAAAACAAAAGAAAGCGCCCCAAGTCCAGGGCGGACGGGGGGCGCTGATAGGTGGGAGGGCTATTTTAACGGCTGATTGGTGCCGTTCTTTGGTTTTCCCGTGTTGTCAGTTGCTCTAGGCCGCCTTCTTAATATCCAGGTTGTTTTTTTCCTCTGCGTAATGCTCAGCGCAGAGATCGACGACTGTATGAGGGGCGATGGCCAAAGCTCGGTTAGACCGGGCGGTTACACCCCATCATCGCGCATTTGGGTTTAACGCTCTCTATTTTATTGGTAGCCATATCAGCGCCCCCACCGAATTAAGTTCTCTATTTACTTAGGTGCTTCAGTCCAAGCTTAGGTTCTGGGCCATTTAACCCCAAGTGTTGATTGGGCCGTGTTAGTCGGGCCATATGGCCCAAATTATCGTCCTTATATGATGTCCTTGATTGAACATAAAGAGGCCCGCTGGTCCCCATTTGGAGCGAACAGCGGGCCTCTTTGGTCTGCTTGGTTGTTCAGACTGACGATTTGATTATTTCACCTGGTTGACTAGGAAATGAGCTTGGTACACTCGTCAATCAGCGGCGTAACCTCAGCCTGTTCTTGAGAGGGCAGGGTGAAAATCACCCGGTTTACACCGGCTTCTTGCAATCGTGCGATCAAGTCCGGGTCGGGGCGTATGCCAAAGCTGGTGATGTTCAAGGAGTCGGGGTCTCGGCCGGCTTCCTCAACCTGTTTCTTCAACAGGACGATTTTCTCTCCTAGGCTGACCCCGCCGGAACCACGTCCGCCGATGGGTATCCAGCCGTCGCAGTACTCCACAACTCGGTCAAATGTAGTCGGGCCATCTCCGCCCATGAGAATTGGTGGGTGCGGGCGTTGCACGGGTTTGGGATAGGCCCACATCTTGTCGAAATTCACGTGGTCGCCGTGGAATTCAGCCTCTTCTTGCGTCCAGATTTCCTTCATGGCCAGTATCTTTTCCCGGAGGATTCGCCAGCGACTTCGGTAGTTGGTGCCGTGGTTACTCATTTCTTCGGCGTTCCAACCACCGCCAACGCCAAATATAAACCGACCTCTGGAGAGCATGTCCAAGCTGGCGATTTCTTTGGCAGTTGTGATTGGGTCACGCTCAATCATTAAACAGATACCCGTGCCCAATTTCAGGTCAGTGGTCACTGCCGCTGCTGCGGTCAGAGCGACAAATGGGTCATAGGTATGCCAGTAATCTTTGGGAAGGTCAGGGCCACCTGGCCAAGGACTGGTGCGCTCGGCCGGTATGTGGGTGTGCTCCGGGACCCACATTGATTCAAAACCACGATCCTCCAGCATCCTGGCCAGATCATCGGGACGAATGGAGTAATCAGTTGAAAACATCATTGCGCCGAAATCCATAGCAACCTCTCAGAAACAAAAACTAATACAATCTTGGGCATTCACAGGGGGAAGTGAGGCTATTATAGCACCAGCGATATACGCCTAAATAAAACCGAAACGAGACTGCGAACAAGATTATTTTGCGGGGATAGAACGAGCGTAGGCGGCGCCGCGTTCTATCCATGCAGCCAGAGCGGTGTCAGTTGCAAACCCCTCAGACTCCACGTAGACAAACCCCTTCATGGGCCTTCGGGTGAAATCCATTGGCCGGGCGTGGGGCAAAGATAACGCCGCCTCAAAATTGATTGGACCGGGCCGTACCATCAGGTCATCCCCAGTTATACCCACTGCCATGTTCCGACCAACCATAAAACAGAGGCCGCCAAACATCTTCTGCTCCGTACAATTGGGTTCGAGTTCGAACACGGCCCGGACCCGTTCCGCCAACTTCTCGTTATAAGCCATTGCCATTCATCCTCCCCGGTTTTCGATAATATTTTACTTGCTGGACTGATTCCAGGAAACCAGACGTTGTCTTCGCGCGCCGCAACCGCTGCTTGTGCGATACTGCCGTCCTACAGTATCTAGAATCGGTATGTTGTTTTACCGGCGTGATTCCTTCAACGATCCATGACTCCAGACAAACCTGAAATAAACACGTCCATAAACTCTTCGGGACAAGGACTAGGTCGCTTCTTCTCCGGCCGGTTCTTCTACGGCTGGTGGGTATTGGGCCTGATCAGCGTGATGGCGGCCATGAATAACGCCTTCTTCGACAAAGGGCCGGCGTTGTTCTTGATCCCAGTGGGAGCGTCATTGGGGCTGAACCGCGCCACCACGTCGCTGGTGTTCTCTTTGGGCCGATCAGAAGGCGCAGTGGCCGGACCGTTTATTGGCTACCTGGTTGATCGGCTGGGCGCTAAACGGATAATGGCGATTGGCACCATATTGGCCGGGATCGGGTTTATTATTTTTTCCTTTGCCCAGAACGTCTGGGTGTTCTCTTTTGCCTACCTGGGGTTTGTGGCATTCGGCGCTACCATGGCCTTTCAAGACTCGGCCACTGCCTTGGTGGTGACCTGGTTCAGCCGTTACCGAGTACGCGCTATGTCGGTGCGCGAGGCGTCGGGAAACCTGGGATCCACTCTTCTGATACCGCTCATGACCCTGATTATCGCGATCTATGACTGGCGGGTCGCCGCCCTGATGGGAGCCGGAGCTTATTTGTTGGTCATTCTGCCGCTGATGCCGTTTTTGAAGGAATCGCCGGAGAGCATGGGATTGTTGCCCGACGGCGCGAAAGAGGCTGACGTTAAAGCGGCGAGGGAGACACCCGGAGCATCAAGCCCGTCCGTCTCCAGCCCCGCCGACTTACAGCGGCTGCGAAACTACTATGCGGGAGCGGAATTCACCGTGCGTGAGGCGTTGCGCACGTCGTCATATTGGTACCTTCTTATGGGCACGGTATTGCGGCAGGTATCCCGAGTTGGCATCGACCTGCATTACGTGGCGATACTAGAGTGGAAGGATTTTGATACGTCCATTGCAGCGTTGTTCTTCACCCTGCGTCTAGGGATGAATGTGCCGTCCAAATTAATCGTTGGTTATTTTGGAGATCGAGTGCCGGCACAGATAATCCTTGGCGGCGGGATGGTTCTCTACGCGCTGGGACTGGTTTTGTTGCTATCGTCCGACGCCCTGATGATTTTGGCCGTATCAGCCGTAATCATGGGTATGTCGGAGGGTATTACGCCGGTCAACTGGGGAGTGATTGGCAACTATTTTGGGCGGAACCATTACGCCACACTGCGGGGAATAATCAACATGAGCTACAGTTGGGCCCTGCTGTCAGTCCCCTTCGCAACTGGATGGTGGTTTGACCAACACACTAACTACGATCTGCCTTTGGTGGTCTCCCTGGTCGCCGCCGCTGCGTCTGCAGTGGTCTACGCCATGTTGCGGCAACCAAAACTGCCGGCCAGATTGCGCCAGATAGAACAGAAATAATCTCTAAGCCAATGTGGGGTGGTTTATGGCTGATGAAGTGACCACTCGCCTGTGTCTACCAGATGGATATTGAAGCTGTCCTAGAACTCTGGCAACTAGCGGGTTCCACTTCGAGTATCACCGACACTCCGGGAGACTTGCGGCGGGTCCTCGATTCTGGCGCATCGACTGTGATACTGGCGTTGACCAGTAGCGCCAATGATCCAGCCAGACGGAGAGGTGTTTGGCCTGGATTTCAACGGTGCCCAAATTACGACCGCTCGCACAATGGATCCGTCCATAGACTGGTGGGAGGGTGACGCCGGTGTCCTTCCGTATGCTGGCGGAGAATTCGACTTGGTAGTGTGCCAACAGGGGTTCTAGTTCTTTCCAGACCTCGTTCAGGTGGTCAAAGAGGTCTACAGGGTTCTGCAACCGGGCGGCCGAGTCGGAATTGCAGTCTGGTCGGCGTTGGAGCAAGTTCCGGCTATCTAGCCGTTGCTCACGCACTGGGTAAAACATTGGGACCGGAGGCGGCCAGACTGCTGGACGAATTATTCGTGTTCCCCAGCTCCGGTGAAGTTGAGCATTTCTTTGCTCAAGGCGGGTTTTCGGACGCAGACGTGAAAACCCCGCGCATCATTGCCGCATTCAATTCTGTGGATGAATTCACTCGTGCGTTAGCCGTGGGCTCAATAACGAGGCGCACTCAAACCCAATTCTCAGAGGAAACTCTCGGTTCATTGGTAGCTGAAGTTGCCGTCGAGATGGCCTCGTACGTGTCGGCTGACGGTCTGCATTTTCCCATGGAAGCGCAAATGCTAACGGCTTCCAAGTAGGTCTAAGCCGACCTCTAGAAAATCACTACTGAACGCAGAACTTCGCCCCGATCCATCTTGTGAAACGCCTCTTCCACATCTCCGATTCCGATGGACTCAGATACGAACCGGTCCAGGTCCAGTCGACCCTGTAGGTAGAGGTCAATAATCACTGGGAAATCCCTGGACGGCAGACAATCGCCGTACCAGGATGATTTCAGGCTGCCGCCGCGCCCAAATACCTCTATCAGCGGCAGTTCAATCTTCATGTCAGGGCTGGGAACACCCACCAAGACAACTGTACCCGCGTGGTCTCGGGCGTAGAATGCCTGCTCGTAAGTCACAGGGCTTCCCACAGCCTCGATTGCCACATCAACGCCGTTACCGCCAGTGAGCTTGCGAATCGCCTCTACCGGGTCAGTGGACGTGGCATTGATAATATGAGTTGCGCCGAATTCCTTGGCCCAGGTCAACTTGCGGTTGTCCAGGTCCACGCCGATTATTGTGTGCGCCCCAGCCAGTCTGGCTCCGGCGATGGCCGCATTGCCGACTCCGCCACAGCCAAAGACGGCCACAGAATCGCCTCGGCCAACGTTGCCGGTGTTCATAGCTGCGCCCAGTCCGGCCATTATCCCGCAGCCAACGAGCCCTGCCGCAGCTGGGCTGGCCTGAGGCGAGACTTTCACCGTCTGACCAGCGTCCACCAGGGTCAACTCGGCAAATGCGCCGATGCCCAAGGCAGGTGAAAGGGGAGTGCCGTCTGCCAGCGTCATGGGCTGGGATGCGTTGCGACTGGAGAAACAGTACCAAGGAGCGCCTCGCAGACAGGAGCGGCAGGTGCCGCAGGGAGCCCGCCAGGCAATGATTACAAAGTCTCCGCGGGCCACATTGGTTACGCCTTCACCCACCGATTCCACGGTGCCTGAGGCCTCGTGGCCCAGCAAGAACGGGAAATCGTCGTTGATGGCGCCTTCACGGTAATGGAGATCGGTATGGCAGACTCCACAGGCTTTTACCCGGATCAATGCTTCTCCGGGGCCGGGATCAGGCACCAATATGGGCACCAATTGAACTGGCGCGCCTTTGCCTGCTGCGACTACTCCATTAACCTGATGGGCCATTGATACGCTCCTCCAATCCTAAATCCGAGACTACGAATTGATACTAATCCGCAGGAGCGGAGCTTGTCCACCGGTTCAAACGCTTAATCAGTGGTGATTATCTTCCGCTGCCAAGAGTCCTGTTTCCAAAGTCTTGAGCCATTTGTGGTAGTAGCTGAAAGTAAGGTGTTCCTCAGGCTCCATAGCAGGTCGCAATCCACCGGGCTCAAGCACTCGCTGCCTGGTTATGGCCAGCACCATCCCAAAGGTGCGGCCTTCCCAAGGTTCGTGAAAGGTCGGTTCTTCCTTTTGGTGAGGGCTGAGGGGCCCAAATCCAGCCAAGCCGCCAACGTCATGGACCCTGCTCATTAAAAACCTCTGCTACCAGGTTGCTTCGCGTAACTAGTCACGCACATGAGATGGGTGAGCAGTTGAAAAGGTTGCTGTTTAGCTCCCGAACTCAGCTTCGACCCTGCAGGCAAAGCCAATCAACTGTTCATCAGAGCCCCGGTCACCCATGATTGAGATACCCACGGGCATCCCGTTCACCTCTCCAAGGGGCATGCTCAGTTGCGGTCTCCCAGTTGTCCCGGCAATGCAGGTCAGGCGGCTCAACCGAGACTGTACGTCCTTCTTGGCCGACGCTGGCAGACCCCGCAGCGGAGCGGGCACGACCGCAGTGGGCAAACACAGGAACCCACCATCGGCAAAGACTTCGTCCATCCTAATTCTGAGACTATCTCGCACTGCGACGGCTCCATCTATCTGAGCGTCGGTCAGATTTATGGCGAACTGGTATCGTTCCGAGACCCAGAAGCTGAACCTGGGGTTAACCTGATCAACCCAGTCTTTGACCGTGTCCCAAGCTTCTTTGGACTGGAGGACGTTCTGTTGGGCCGACCATTCAGCCAGGCCATTGGGAGCCAGTTTCACAGTTGTGGAACTGCCAACCATGGCAGCGATCTCTTCAGCTATGGGCAGTAACGCTGCTGAAACGTTTTCATCAGCTTCATCAAAGAGGTCTTGGGCGATGATTATTCTGGTGGGGCTGGTATCCGGGATGCTGGTCTGAAAGACTACCTGCGCTACTTGGGCGTAGGTAGCTGCGTCCCTGGTGAACCAGCCGATTGTGTCATAGCTGGACGCTTGCTTTAGGATTCCTTCCAAAGGTATACGATCATGGGTAGGACGCAGACCCCAAAGGCCACAGAAACTGGCTGGGATTCGAACTGAACCTCCAGTGTCCGACCCTAAGGCAAAGTCAACCAACCCGCCGGCCACCGCCGCTGCCGATCCGCTGGAGGAACCACCCGGAACCCTTCCCAAAGCCCTGGAATTGATGGGTGTGCCGTAATGGGCATTCTCCCCCAGGATTCCACGCGTTAGCTCATCGGTGTGGGTCTTGCCCACCATGGTGGCCCCAGCATTCAACAGGGTCTCCACGATCCAGGCGTGTTGATCTGCCGGCGGATGAGTGGCCTTCCAGTCAGGGTTGCCGCCGCCAGTCACGAATCCGGCCACGTCAAAAATGTCCTTGGCCGCGTATTTCAAATCGGAAAGAGGACGACCTTCCGGACCGGCCAGGTAGGCGTCGGTATCCTTGCAGAAAGCGTCCAAGGGGTCTGAGAAAGGTTCTTTGGGCCTGACCATACTGTACCTCCGAGAAGTTAAACCTGGCCTCTGCCAGCGAAGGGTCTGAAGCGAGTCACGTAGTATATAGCACGTGATTGGTGTGTTCACCCAAAAAAACGGGAACAAATCTGCGACGGAATCCGTCAGGTAATAAAATGGAAGATTGAAACAGCCGGACGGAGGAAGGCAATGAACCAGAGAATTGGAATAATCATGTTATTGGTGACGGTGGTCGCCATCCTATCTGCAGTAGGCTGTGGGAGTAGCGCATCGGCGACGCCGCAGGTTCAGTCGCTTCCGATGGCCAAGCCAATCAAGGGAGACCCGCCGACGGTAGAACCGTCTCCGGTTGAAGTTGCGGCTCCAATTGAAGATGCTTCAGTAGTCCCACCCAGCGATGTTGTTGGGGATTACGTCTTGAATATCATTTCAGGGCTGCCCAACGGTTGTGCCGAATTCAACGGGTACGGCCTGGATCAAGAAGGCAACGCGTTCGTGGTGAGCGTTAACAATCTGGTACCCCATCCCAGCCTAGAAATGGCCTGCACGGAACGATACGGCATGCACGAGGGACAAATAAGCATTGGTAGTGGTTTGGTTGCAGGTGAGACCTACACAGTGATGGTCAACGACCACCTGACGATTTCCTTCAACGCTATGGACGCGGTAGGTCTGGACATGGTGGAGCAAGAATCACCGGTGGAGACGGTGGAAGTTTCTCAGACTGACGGCGGGTACACCCTATCCGTGATCTCCAGACTTCCCAAGGGTAGCAGCTGCTCCAGGTTCAGCGGTTACACGATGAACAATCGGCTCTTGGATCGGATAGAAGTTTCCGTCAGTCACCGAGAGGTCTTGGCGGACAACGTGCCCTGCACCCGTGATTTGCCCGTAGTCATCACCGAGATTCCCCTTGGAACTGCATTCGAAGATGGCACGACTTATACCGTGGTCGTCAACGGAGTTGAAACCAACTTCCCAAGCGAAGAACTGGCCATGGTCTCAGTTTCGGCTCCGGTTGAATCTGCAAAGCTGGTCACACCAGAGAGTTCTGATGGTGTCTACTCCGTCGACATCACTTCCGGATTGCCGAGCGGCTCCGCCCAGTTCGACGACGTTGAGGTCAGCCAGGTTGGCAACGAGTTCGTGGTTGATGTAACGAACCTGGTGCCAACCCGAAAGAGCCCATCATGTGCACCGCTATCTACGGCTACCACGGAAGCAAAGTGACCTTGTGCAGAGCACTGACTGCGGAAGATGAATACCCAGTAACGGTCAACGGCAAATTGACTCTCTTGTTCACTGTCCCGCAATCAGATGGACAGGCGATGGTAGAGAAAGAATCCCCCATTCAGAGTGTAATGTTGGACGAAACTGACGATGGTTATCAGCTAATTGTGGTTTCGGGCCTATCTCTGGGGAGTGCGTGCTCAAAATTCAACGGCTACGAGATCAACAGACGGTTCTTTGACCGCGTGGAAGTCACCGTTACTCATCTGGAAATCGAGGCGCAAAACGTGCCCTGCACTACCGATTATCCGACGGTGGAATCAGTGATCTCATTGGGTGATGTCTTTGAAACCGGTCGCACTTACACCGTGTCAGTGAACGGCGAAGAAACTAGCTTCATCGCCCGGTAACCCTGGCTTTGTCTTTATGCAGCATCGATAAATTCTGCGATATACTGTCCGGCAATCAACTAACACAGATGGTTCTTCTCGTGAAGTTGATCTCCAAAGGTTTATTAGGGAGGGTCATATGCTGACCGCCGAAGCTCAAGAAAGACTAACCAGAGTTGGCCCGGGAACACCAATGGGCGAATTGATGCGCCGTTATTGGTTACCGGTGCGGCCGCTATCGCAGCTGAAAGAAGAAGAAGTGATGCCAATTAGGATTCTTGGCGAGGACTTGGTTCTCTTCATCACGAAGAAGGGCGAACTGGGTCTGGTCGGCGAGCGCTGTCCCCATCGAGCAGTCCTGATGAAGTTTGGAATCCCCGACGAAGACGGCCTACGCTGCTGCTATCACGGCTGGGAGTTCGCTCCGGACGGCCAGTGCATTGACACTCCCCTGGAATCGCCCACCAACAAACTCAAAGACCAAGTAAAAATAGCCGCCTATCCCGTGCGGGAAATGGGCGGGTTGGTCTGGGCTTACATGGGCCCACAGCCGGTGCCTCTGCTTGCTCCTTGGGACCTGTTTGTGATGCCCAACGCCATCCGCCAGATCGGTATCTCGGTGCTGGAATGCAACTGGCTCCAGTGCCATGAAAACACCGGCGACCCGGCCCACAGCGTTTACCTTCACGGCTACATGTTCAAACATATGCTGGAGAAAAACGGTGACCTGGAAGAACGAACGAAAGACAGACAGATGTCTACCCTGCACTCAAGAATCGACATGGGTCGTGGCATTGAGTCCCTTTACGCCCATGAGACCCAATACGGCATGGAAAAAGGAATCAATTACTCCAAGGCCATGGGAGCAGATAAAGACCGCCAGTCTCGACACTCCACGGTGATATTCCCGTTCTACACTCAGACCGGCGGACCTGGCCAAGTGCGTCAGGAGTTTCAGATTCGGGTGCCCATCGACGACGTCAGCACCTATCACATTGCCTACGGCTGCTACACAGCCCCAACAGCAGTCCCTGCCCCGGTGCAAGACTCAATTCCCTACTACGACATTCCGATCTTTGATGAAGACGGTAAACCGTTGTGGGATTTCGTTCTCGCTCAAGACGCCCATGCCTGGGTCTCCCAGGGCGAGATATACGACCGGACGTCGGAGCAACTGGGCCGCACCGACCTGCCTATCGTGTTCATGCGCCGCCAATTTGAGGAGCAAATGCGTGTTGTGGAGGACGGCGGTGACCCCAAAAACGTCTTCCGTGAGCCAGACGCCATGCCTGACTTGATCCACGGTGGCATCTGGGACGAGGGTAACTCCTCAGTAACCGGAGCTGGTGGCGCCATCGCCAACTTCCGTTCTGCCTACCACAAGGGCTACGGAATTGACGACGCTGACCGTTACGGCCCTGCGATGCCGGTCATCATAGACCTGATGCAACGCATTGACGACCACAGCGCCGCCCTGTCTTCAGACTAACTTCACCTGGTAGCACATTAGCCCCGTGCCTGAGAGTTTTTACGAGAACCGACTCCCGGAATCGGGGTTTTTTGCGCCTGCTGGCAGAGGGCTGGCAATGACCGGCTGCGGTTGCTTAATTCCAGTGATAAACTGGTGCGAAATCCAGCAGGCGGACCAAACCACCGCTAAATGGGTTTCGAAACTCACCGTAGTCATAAAGGAATACATTCATGCGCGCAGTAGTCATCACCGAACCCGGCGGCCCAGACGTTTTGAAGGTAATGGAAGTAGATGATCCTGTGCCCGGCCCCGAAGATATCTTGGTGGATGTTAAAGCGTCGGCCCTGAACCGTGCTGACATGCTCCAGCGTCAAGGTGCCTACCCTGCGCCGTTTGGCAGCCCATCTGAAATCCCCGGTCTGGAGTTTTCCGGAGTGGTGCTTGAGGTGGGTGACCGAGTGGATAGCCTGAAGGAAGGCGACCGTGTTTTTGGTCTCCTGGGCGGCGGCGGTTACGCCAGCCGTACCATCACCCACCACCGTATGGCGGTCAAGATACCGGCTGGTTGGGATTTTGTGCAGGCTGCCGCGACGCCAGAGGTCTATCTCACGGCCTACGACGCGTTGTTCAACCGAGGTAATCTCCAAATGGGAGAGAGCGTGCTGATCCATGCCGCTGGGAGCGGTGTGGGCACTGCTGCCGTGCAACTAGCCCATCAGGCCGGAGCATTTGTGTTTGGAACTGCCGGCTCGGCAGAGAAACTGTCCGGGGCAACTGACCTGGGCATGAACGTGGGCATCAATTACCACGAACAGGACTTTGCAGAGGTAATCAAACAGGTAACCTCCGGCGCAGGCGTGGATGTGCTGATTGACTTCATTGGTGCCCCGTACTGGGACAAGAACATCGCATCTTTGGCTGTGCTTGGCCGGTTGGTCGAAGTCGGCCTCATGGGCGGGACCAAAATGGAAGTTGACCTGCGCCCGTTAATGGCCAAGCGTTTGCAGGTCTGCGGTACCGGCCTAAGAGGTCGTACCCTCGGTGAGAAACTAGAGGTAACTGCCCAGTTCAGGCGTCACGTGCTGCCCCATCTCGCCTCTGGAAGCATGAAGCCGATAGTTGATCGGACGTTTCCGCTGGAAGAAGTTGCCGAGGCCCATAAATACATGGAGACCAACGCCAACTTCGGAAAAATCGTCCTGACTATCGACTGAAAATTCGCAACTAAAGCCCCGCACTAAAGAAGCTGCAACGGATTGAGAGGGCTCCCATGCCAGAGATGCAGGCACCGGACCAGATAAAACCCAAAGGCCCTGGGACTACCTGGAGGTAATGAGGAAGGTGATGTTTCAGTCGGGCATGTCCAACAAGATTGTGGAATCAAAATGGCCGGGCATCCGAGACGGGTTCCACGGGTTCCACGGGTTAGACGCTACTAAAGTCGTTGGCATGACCCCTTCAAAGATAGACTTGCTGACCCAAGGCCAAAACTATTAGGAATTGGCGCAAACTGGAAGCCGTGGTGAGTAATGCTCAGAGATTAGAGATTGCTGGAACTGGATTTAGAGTTCAGTGGATTTCAGAAGTATTTACGCTTCCACGACGATTTTCCCGCCCTGGTTAAAGACCTGCGCAAGCAGTTTAAATTCCTAGAGGAGATGGGCTGCTACTACTATCTTTACGTCCTAGTCGAGAAGGTGCCTCCCCACGAGGAATGGCAGGCTAGCCTCAAGAAATAGTTTTAACGGAGCGAACCAACAATATGAAACTTGACGGAAAAGTTGCTCTGGTAACCGGCACCAGCCCAAACATCATGGGGGGTATCGCAGAAGGCATGGCTGAGGAAGGGGCCAACGTGGTCTGTGTTGACATAAACCCCGCCTACGCTGAGAAATGTGCCCAGGCTGTAAAAGATTTGGGACGCGAAGCCATCACTATCGCTTGTGACGTGACCGACGAAGCGCAGGTGATTGCCGCTGTGGACCTGGCCAAAGAGACTTTTGGCGGAGTGGACATCTTGGTCAACGGCGCCACTGTCTTCAACTGGAAGGGCGTATTAGATATGCCTGTGGATGAATGGCGGAGGCAGACCGACGTGATGCTGACGGGGGCCTTTTTGTTCACCAAATATGCCGCCAAACAGATGATTGACCTGGGGCGCAAAGGCAACATGATCAACATCATCTCCACGGCAGGTCACCAGGGTGAACCGGGCAACATCGGTTACGGTACCGCCAAGGGTGGCCTGATGAATTTCACCCGGTCCGTAGCCATGGAATTGGCTAAATATGGGATCAGGGTGAACAGCCTGACCCCGACGGCCACCGACCGAACAGAGGCGTTTGAGCGCGCGAAGCGTTGGGGCGTTGAATGGCCAGGGCCTAGGGGCGGGCAGCGTTCCAGCGGCTGGCTGGCAGACCCCAGCACCGGGTCGCCTCTCCAGAAGCTGCCAAGCCCTCGCCATTACGCCAAAGCAGCGTCTTTTTTGGCCTCTGACGAGGCTGAGATGATCACCGGGACTGACCTTAGAGTCGATGCGGGCGCGGTCGCAAAATATTGGATTTGGGATCCGAGCGCAGATGCAGCGCCTTAAAGCCTCTCAATCCGGATGGGATGGAATTGTTTTCAGTTATAATGCCCTGAATATATCTTGAAGCCCATGATTTTGAATCAATTCAACTGAACCGTAGAGGTACGATATGCCGTTAGACCCACAGATAATACAGGTGATGGAAACCGTGGCAGCCCTTGGTCTGCCGCCGGCCGATACCGTTAGCCCGGAAGTAGCTCGAGCCAACTCCAAGCTCCGGAAGCGTTCTCCCGGCCCTGAAGTGGCCAAGGTGGAAGACCGGACCATCCCCGGCCCCGACAGCGACGTTCCGGTGCGCATCTACACTCCGGAGGGCGATGGCCCGTTCCCCATCCTGGCCTGGTTCCACGGTGGTGGTTGGGTGGTGGGCGATTTAGAATCGGCTGATGGATCCGCACGCAGCTTATGTGTGGGCGGCCAATGCATCGTCGTCTCGGTAGATTATCGATTAGCGCCTGACACCAAATTCCCTGGTCCCGCTGATGACTGCTGGGCCGCAACAACCTGGGCGGTGAATAACGCCGCGGCGATCAACGGTGACCCCGCTCGGCTGGCCGTTGGCGGCGATAGCGCAGGCGGCAACTTGGCCGCGGCCATGGCGCTGATGGCAGCCGATAGAGGTGGCCCAGAGATTGCGCTCCAGGTCCTGATCTACCCGGTTACCGATGTCAATTACAACACCGTTTCCTACAACGATAATGCCGAAGGTTATTCACTGACCAAGGTTGGCATGCAGTGGTACTGGGAGCATTACTTGGCCAATGAAGAGGATGCTTCAAACCCCTATGCGGCCCCGCTACAGGCTAAGAGTCTGGTCGGACAGCCACCGGCGTTGGTGATTACGGGAGAATTCGACCCACTACGCGACGAGGGAGAGGCCTACGCCAAACGACTGAGTGAAGCTGGTGTGGAGACCACCGCCACTCGGTATGACGGTGTGATTCACGGCTTCTTCAGCATGGGAGCCGTGGTGGACAAGGGACAGCAGGCAGTGGACGAGGCGTCTGCCGCCCTGCGAAACGCCTTTTCCAAGGCCGGCTCACCAAGCGCCGCCGACTAAACAGTCGGGACTTGCAGTAATTAAAAAGGCCGTTGTGAGTCTCACAACGGCCTTTTTAATTTTCTGGAATTAGTCAGGAAACGTGCGTGCTACAATGTTCCGAAATCGCTCCTGGCTTAGATATTCCCCCGATCAACCCACAGCAGAGAGGTAGAAAATGGCCACTTCCAACCCCGTTAATGTCACCGTTTGGTACGACTACACTTGACCCTATTGCTACGTCGGCCTGGGTAGGCTCGACATGTTGTCATCGGAGTTGTCCATTGATGTAGATCGCAGACCGTATCTACTTCGCCCGGAAAGACCTGCGGAGGGAGAGCCTCGTCGGCTGTTTGACGGCGAGACCGAAACCGAACTCAACGCCGGGATGCAAGAACGGGCCAAAGGCGTTGGATTGGAGATGCACCGCCCGCAATGGTCACCAAACACGAAACGTGCGCACGAGATCACTGCGTACGCCAAAGAAAAGGGTAAAGACGGTGAGTTCCACCACCTGGCTGCTGCGGCTTACTGGGAGTCTGGCGCCGACATCAACGACTTGGACGTGTTGCAAGAGATAGTGACCGCTTCTGGCATGGACTGGGTTGACCTTGCCCCTCGAATTGAAGCAGGTGAGTTTCGAGACGCCGTGATGCAGGATCACGAAGCGGCTAAAGAGGCTGGGGTGGGCGGAACTCCCACCTATCTCATTGGCGGGGAATTGCTGGGCGGAGACATTAGCATCGACGATCTTAGAGCGACCATCAAATCTGCTTCCGCGGGGTGATTGTCTTGATTGACCAGCTAGGCCTGAGGCAATCCAAATTGCCCGTAGATTATCGTGCTTGCTGACAACTCAGTACTGGTGATTGGGGCTGGCATATTTGGGCTGACCGCCGCCTTGGAATTGCGGCAACGCGGCTACCGAGTCACGGTGGCGGATCCGGGGCCGGTTCCTCATCCACTGGCGGCATCCAACGACGTCAGCCGCATGGTGCGCCTGGACTACGGTGCCGATGGCCTTTATTCGTCGTTGGGCGCTGAGGCCATTGAAGGTTGGCACCGCTGGAACGCCCGTTGGGGCAGAGACCTTTACCACGAAGACGGGTTTCTGCTCATGACCAGCGTGCCGATGGCTTCTGGGTCGTTTGAGCAGGACTCGTACTCGCTCCTGACTGAGCGTGGCTTCCCCATTGAAAAGCTACTAGCCGGAGACCTGGCCAGTCGTTACCCTCATTGGAACGCAGACCACTACATAGACGGGTACTTCAACCCAAGGGCAGGTTGGGCGGCAGCTGCCGAAATTACTGCTGCCCTGGCCCACGACGCAATCGATTCTGGTGTTTCAATCGTGACTGGCTTCGCAGCGACTCGGTTGGTACAGAATGGTGATCGAGTAACCGGTGCAGCGGCATCAGACGGTCGGGAATTGCTGGCTGAGTGGGTGTTGGTGGCCGCCGGGGTGTGGACTACGGTTTTGCTACCAGACCTTGCCGACCGGATGTGGCCGGTAGGACAGCCCATCTTCTACTTCAAGCCGTCAAATCCGGAAAACTACCGCGCGCCATCATTTCCACCTTGGGGCGCGGACATCCCACGAACCGGCTGGTACGGATTCCCGGCCAACTGTGAGGGAGTGGTCAAGATGGCCAACCATGGGCCAGGCCGCAGGGTTCACCCTGACGCGGATAGATTGACGCTACCAGAGCAGGAAGCTCATTGCCGGGCGTTCTTGGCCGAGTCTCTGCCCTCTCTGGCGGCGCTCCCACTTTACGGCAGCAAAATGTGCCTCTACTGTGACACCTGGGATGGGGATTTCTGGATTGGCCGAGACCCTGCCCGGCAGGGCTTGGTGGTCTCCACCGGCGGCAGCGGCCACGCTTTTAAGTTTGGCCCGGTGCTGGGCGGACTGGCTGCAGATGCTTTGGAAGGAATCGAGAATCCTTACACCAAACGTTTTGCATGGCGTTCGCTGGGTGAGTTAAAAAGCGAGGAAATTCGCTACACGGGCGAATAGGTTACACCGCAGCCAGTACTCCTTTCAGCCTGGGCATCACCTTTTCGGCGAAGAGTTTCATGCTCTTTTCAACCTCACCGTAGGGCATTCCGCCAAAACTAAACGCGCCTATGTATGATTCGCTTCCGGTACGGCCTCGAGTTTTCATGATCTTTTCGTAGCACTGGTCGGGAGTTCCCCATACCTGCAGGTCCAGAAAGAAGTCCTTCACGTCCTGGTTTCCGTATTGTTCTATCTTCTCGGTGAACTTGCCGTAGTACTCGTAGCCCTTGGTCTCTTTCAGGTGGTCACTGTGGAACTCGTAGTGGTCCATTATCGAGTCCCAGTAATTGCCGATATACTCGCTGGCCATCTCTCGGGCCGTTTCTTCGTCTTCGTGACAGAACGTGAACCCGACCACTATCGGAGGCGGTGCTGGCTCGCCATTGATCTCCTGGTAGATCTCTCGGTAGGACTTGAGTTCGGCTTCAACCTCGCTCCACGGCTTCTGAGGGATGATCAACATGCCGAGACCCAATTGGGCCAGCGCCAACGAAGATTCCGGAGAGACTGCGGCAGCGTAAGTCCGGCCCTTGAAACTCTTGTAGGGTCTGGGCCTGATTTCCACCCTAGGCTGTTTGATCAGTTCACCCTGGAACTCGGCGAAGCCCTCTTCAAGGGCATCAACCAATAACTTGGTGCTCTCCGCGAACCTGGCCCTGGACTCTGACATCTCTATCTTGAATCCATCAAATTCAACTCTGGCCAGACCCCGGCCAACGCCGATTATCGCCCTTCCGGCGCTAAGATGGTCAAGCACGGAGAATTGCTCAGCTACCCTAAGCGGGTCGTGCCAGGGCAGAACCACCACCATGCTACCTAGTTGCACCGTTTGGGTTCGTCCGGCCATGTAGGAAAGAAACTGCAGAACGTCTGGGCACATGGTGTAGTCGGTGAAATGGTGTTCCACCCCCCAGATTGAGTCGAAGCCCAACGGTTCAACCATGTCGGCCAGGCGCAGCTCGTTCCGATAGATCTCCAAGTCGGTCATTGCCTGGCGGTGGTTCTGGAAAAAGGTAGACGATCCAACGTGCATGATTTAACTCCAGCGGCCTCGTCTGAGACAACGTTTGGCCAGCGCTTTTGGGCATCAGTATCGATTTAAGACTGGTTAAGGGGAGAGGCTATGAGCATCAGTCTACAGTTCAATCGAGCGTGCCGTCCACCAGAAACGAATGGGCATGAATCGGGTACAAATAAAAAAATAGGCTGGGTTTAGCCCAGCCTATTTTTAGCCAAAGATCGAAAACTATTTGTTAGCGAGAAGCTGAGAATCCAGCGGCTTCGATGCCGGCGCGAGCGCAGTCTTCATCCTCTTGAGCTGTTCCGCCGCTACCACCGACTGCGCCGATGATCTCGCCGTTGCGGAATACGGGCAATGCGCCCTGACCGGGGATGAAATGTCCGCCTTCCATGGCCATGAAAGCCCGGAAGATGGGAGCCTGGGAGTTGTCGGTCAAAGCGCCGCTGGCAACTTCAAAGCTGGCCGAGGCAACTGCCTTACCGCGGGAGACCACGGGTGTTCGCCAAGGTGCTCCATCCATCTTGCACATGGTAATCAGATCTCCACGAGGGTCAACCACTGAGATACTCATCTTGACGCCGAGCTCTACCATTTTTGCCTTCGATGCCGCCAAAATCACTTCAGCTTCCGCAAGGTTCAAACTAGCCAAAATCGTTCCTCCAAAAAATAGGTGCTTGGTCGTGAATTACGGCCACATTGTAGGCGAGAATCCAGATTGTGGAAAGAGGGCAAAACAAAAAAGAAACACTGGTTAGTTCGGTGCCTCCTTTTTCCGTCTTAGCTCTAGCTAGTTAGGACGTTGATTATTGGAAAGTGACTATGGGCGACAGGGGATGGAGCTCTGTGACATTGAACTCCCCATCTGTGGTCCCAGTGACAATGTCGACCAGTGTATTGGCATCAAACGCCGCGATACTCTCCAAACTTAGAGGCATGGCCCCAGATACACCGTCGCGCACTCGAAATTTCACCACGGCCACCGGGCCGCTACCGTTAATCCCCTGCATATCGATGATGCCAGCCCAAAGTCGGCCTGGCTCTGATGAACTAGAGTCGATCAAGGCATCACCGGACAACAGGCCACGTTCAACCTGGGCAAATTCCAGCTTGGCCGGGTCGTAGACCAAGACAAACTCCAGGCTGCCGACGTTGGCGGCCCGGGTGGCCAATATGGGCACTGAGATCACCTTGGCCGGCGCTGCGGGCACCCGCGTAGCCGAAGGCACTGGTGTTGCAGCAACCGCCTGAGTTGGCCTTGGTGTCGCCTTAGGAGCGGGCCTTGGTGTCGCGTTAGGAGCGGGACTTGGTGTTGGCGGGGCGGCAACAAAAGGCCCGCCAGGATCAGTGTCGCTACTGTCACCGCCACCCAAAACTCCCACTCCGAACAATAATCCCACCAGAATTGCGACCGCGGCCGTTGAGCCAAGCAACCATTTCCAACTGGTGGATAAGCCGATAAATGCTACTTCTAACATCCAGCGCATAATCTACTCCCCTAACTAGGTCGGGCCATGTTCAGAATTATTCGGGCGTCATCAATGGTAATCTTGCCGTCATTGTTGACGTCCAAGGAAAGGTCTATCCTGGTGCCGCCTGCGGCCATCTTCAGGGCCAGCAAAGCGTCCAGCGCTGTAACTAGACTGTCGCCATCGGCGTCGCCCAGTATCTTGGAACCGACTCTGAAGTCAGCTCCAACCAGTTCCACAGTCAAAGGACCCTCGGCTCGGTGATTTACCAAGGCGTCTGATAGGGTGATTGGGCTAACTGAACCCTCAGCCCCTACTACCTGGAAGGACACAACGGCCGCAGTACCACTGGATTCTGAACCCCGAGTCACGGCAAATCCAAACCGCACCTGTCCCGGTAAATCATTGTCATAGCTGAATGAGTCCTCAGTTAGTCTGGAACCCCGTTCTACGTTGAACACTCGGAGTGCGTTGGGGTCGTAGTTCAGCGTGAACCCAAGACTGGTGATACCCGACGCTTGGCTCAGTTCCACCGGAACCCGGACAATGCTCCCCAACGGTGAAACCCTGGACTCAAGGATCATTGCGGTCCCGTCTGGGGCGATGATCTTGGGTAGGGGTATATCTGGCACCGGTTCTGGATCCGGTTCGATTACCTTGGGTACCTCAGGTCGCGCGTCACTTTGTCGGTTGACGGTGATGGAATAAGTGCCAACGGACTTGCCCACTCGTTCGGAGGCCGATACGGCGAGTATGTATGCCCCCGATGTTGGGGCCTCCCACTCCAGAGATTGTTCCAGGCCGAAGTTGGAAATGGAGAAACCTACTATTTGGCTCTCAACTGAGAACCGGACGCCTTCGGCGGTTTCAGGTCTCACATCTACGGTGTAGGTGATTCCCTGCTCTGCGGTGAACTCGAAATAGTCATAGTCGGTTAACGGGCTGATGGCGCCTCTGATGGCGTTGCCAAATCCGATGCGAGTGCCATTGCTGGCAGCGTCGCTATGCCGATCTTGCAGTGCCAGATCAGGCGTGACCTTCAGTGTGTACGTACCTGTTGGTTCCAGTGCTTTTGCCGAGGCTGAAACCCTGACGTAATAGGTGCCCGAGTCCGGAGACGTCCATCGGATAATGTTGCTCTCTCCGAAGTTACGAGCGCCGCTATCTGAACTCCCGTCCAAACTGCTTACTTCAAATGAAACTGCCGTTGCTGACCCATAAGTCATGTCCAGCAGATATTCAACTCCGCGCTCAGCGGGGAATGAGAAATAATCCAAGTCAGACTGGGGGCTGATCGCTCCCTGATAGATAGTGCCAAAACTCAGAGGAGTGCCACTTGAAGCCGTGTCCAAGTGACGGTCTTCCAAGCTGGTGTTGGCTGAGACTGTTAACGCGTAAGTGCCGATGCCCTCATTTGCCTGGGGTGAATGGGACACCACCACGTAGAACAAGCCGGTACTGGCCGCCGTCCAACCTAGACCAGTGCCCAGGCCGTTGGTGCTGCTCAGTGTGTCTCCTGCGGGGTTCTCTATGGATATGACTGCACCGTCGGCTGTCAGCAGGTCCAACTCCAATGTGTAGTTGACCCCTCGTTCTGCCGGGAACATGAAGTAGTCTCGGTCGGTATTGGGGCTGACCGCACCCTGATGAGCGTTGCCAAAGCTGAGGACAGATGCCGCCCCAGTGGAATCACCGTGGTGGTCCTGTAGGGTGGTATCGCTGCTCAGGTTTAAAGAATAGGTTCCAATAACATTGGGGACCTGGGGCGAGGCTGAGACTATCGCTAGAAAAGTGCCATTGGCAGGAGCCAGCCACTCTAGACTGGTGCCCACACCGCCATTGGAAGCCAGGCTGGTTTGGTCAGCGTCGATTATGGTGAGATTAACACCGTCAGCGCTGCCTAGAGATGCTTCCATCATGTATTTAACGCCGCGCAGGGCGGGGAAGGAGAAGTAATCTAGGTCATTGGCCGGGCTAATCGAGCCCTGGTGGGCATTGCCAAAGCTGACTACGGTTGCTCCGGTCACGGAATCTGTGTGGTGGTCGAGAAGGTCGGTCTCGGCATTCAGCTTGATGGCGTAGGTGCCATTGGAATCGCGCACCCGACTCGTTCCGGATACAGACACGTAATACGTGTCGTTGTTTGGAGATATCCAACTCAGCGTGCTGCCAATGCCGTCGCTGGTCTTCTCGATGCCGGCAAAAGTGGTGTGGATGGCTATCTCAACTCCTTCAGATGTGGCTAGGTCGACCTCAACGTTGTATTTCACGCCACGTTGGGCTTGGAACGAATAGAAATCGAAGTCGTCTCCGCCGTCAACGGTGCTGGCTAGGCTGGGCTGGTTACTCCAAGGACTAACCGCACCCTGGTAAACGTTTCCTGGGGAGATACTGGTTGCGCCGTTGCGCTCGTCGGAGTGCCGATCCAGCAGGCTGGTATCTTCAAATCCGCTGATGGTGTAGTCACCCAGGTAGAAAGAACCGTCAAACGCGTTGATAGTCCCGGCGACTTCCACGTAGTAGGTATCAGTGGTCCTGGCAATCCAGTCGACAGTCTTTTGACCGCCCGAAACCGTAAGTTCCTGCTCAGGGGAACTGTTGTTGCCGCGTGACAGGGAGTTAATTATTGAAATATTGGCGTCAACCACCGTGACTTCGTCCAAAAGGAAGGTGTATCGAACGCCCCTCTTTGCCTGGAAAGAGAAATAGTCCACATCAAACAGGATGTCGGCGGTATTGATGACGCCAGAAACAGCCCCAGCACCAATACTCAGGTTGGTGGAAGTGAAACGGTAATCACCGTGATCGTCTTCCGCATGAAGATTTGATTGATTGGCGAAGAAGGCCACCACAACCAGAGCCAGTAACATTAGTGTGATTGGCAGCCGCAATATCGAATACCGCATTCCCATCCTCCCTCACTTGGTCGCAATTCTGCGACACGGACGCCAGGGTCTTGGTTCCCTTGGAAATCTCAGG
>LWDU01032575.1_pt1 | contig 55879 bp, 57 predicted proteins | sample 727161 | NCBI WGS metagenome assembly LWDU01 (sample SAMN04566230, study PRJNA314399) | hydrothermal vent metagenome | isolation source: deep sea hydrothermal plume seawater | place: Mexico: Gulf of California, Guaymas Basin | collected 2004-07-11
CTTGGTGAGTTAATTTGGGACATCATAATTTTTATACTGGAATTGCTATTCTATTGGTGATAAAATATGGAACCTACAATGATTGGAGCATACGTTGGTATGCTCATGGTATTAGCTGCATTCGCAGCTGAAACAAGAGGTATTGTCTCAAGTAGATCAATAACTTATCTTGTCTTAATGGCTATCGGTGAAGCATTGCTAACTGTCAGAGCATATGTTACTGGTGAATGGCCTTTTGCAATACTTGGAGGAATTTGGGCAGCTTTCGCAGCTTATTCTATAATGAAACCCCCTTCTGAACAATAATTGAACTTGCTACAAAGTTAAGCTTCTAAAATCTGTCCCAAAAACTTCTTCATTCTTTCTGTCTTAGGTTCACCTATTATTTCAGGAGGGCCGGCCTCAACGACTTGACCTTCATCCATGTAAATTATCCAATCACCTACTTCTTTAGCAAAACCAATCTCATGAGTTACAATAACCATAGTCATTCCGTCTGCAACTAATCCCTTTATGGACTCTAATACTGAGCCAATCAATTCGGGATCAAGAGCAGATGTAGGTTCATCAAACAACATAACCTTAGGATTCATTGCCAGAGATCTAGCGATTGCTACTCTTTGCTTCTGTCCCCCAGATAATTGTCCAGGATAAACATCTATCTTATCAGACATGTCTACTTTGGCTAAAACATCTTTAGCAATATCTTCTGCCTTTTCTTTGGAATATCCTCTAACTTTTGTCAAACCTAATGTTACATTATCTAGTACCTTAAGATGCATAAACAACTCAAAAGATTGGAAAACCATTCCTATTTCTGAACGAATTACATTAATGTCAGTAGAAGATGAATTTATTTGAACATCTTCAAGAAATATTTCTCCTTTAGTAGGTTCAATTAACCTATTAATACATCTCAAAACAGTAGATTTACCACTTCCCGATGAACCAATGATAACTACTACCATCTTAGGTAAAACATCGAAACTCACTCCCTTTACTGCATGAACGCCACCAGTATATATTTTTTCTAAATTTTTAACACGAATAACGGGGGTTTCCTCTTCAGACACTATTCGTCACCTCCAAGCCCTAATCCTGGAATTTTCAGACGCTTTTCTAAATATTTCAATATATTTGACAAAGTATAAGTTATAACAAAATAAAACATCAATACCAAAGTCCACGTCCAGAAAGTTTCAAAAGTTAGAGATATCAATAACTTACCTCGACGAGTTAACTCTCCAAATCCAATAACGGAAGCTAGAGCCGAATTCAAAACCAAATTAACAGTCTCATTACCTAATGGAGGTATTACTATTCTAATTGCCTGTGGAAGAATAATATATCTCATTGTTTGCAAATAAGTCAAACCAATACTTCTTCCGGCTTCCATTTGACCAGAGGGTATGGCCTGTATACCACTTCGAATTATCTCCGTTTGATAAGCTCCTGAATTCAAACCCAATGCTAACACTGCACTTCCATAAGCTCTCTCAAGCGCTCTTTCGGGTCCTAACATACTTTCGAATGTCAGATCTATCCCTATTTCCACCAAACCAAAATAAATGAAAAAGAATTGAACGAGAAGTGGAGTATTACGAAATATATCTGTATAAATTGTAGCAAAAAGCTTGAGAGGATTAATATTAAAATAATTCCAAGTTCCATCCATTTTAGGTAAGGATAGTGGAATCCTAATATTCAATTGTGATGTTTTGAAAACAGCCAATGTCACACCAATCGTAAACCCTATGAATATAGCAAGAACAATTATTTTCAAGGTATTATACATACCTTCTTTGAGGTATGGAAATGCATATTTGGCATATTTCCAGAAGGTGTCAAAATTTACTGCAGTATCTAAAATTCTAGGATCTTGCCCTTCTCGATCAGTAGACATTACAGTACCTTCTTCACCCACTGCAAAACCGGAGTAACCATCCCAAAAACTCACAGCAGTAAAATCAGAACCTGAATTCTGCAACTGAGACTGATTATAGAATGAATTACCACCATCCTCAGTCAAAGCCACAAAGTTATCATCGCCAACAATCCAGAATTTAAAACGTGAAGAACCACTTATTGATTTTATCGTACTAGTCGTATTAGTTGGATGAGACTTTTCGGAGGGGACCTTCCAAATATATCCTATCGCCGTAGGTCCAGTTCCACTACTTTGGATAATTGTGCCATTTTCTCCGACAATAAGGGCACTTATGGGATTTCCCTGATAACCAAAAATAATAACATCATAAAATGACAACTCTTTGAACTTCTCAGGAGATTCTCGAATTTCCCACGATTTACCTCCATCTATAGTTGCAATTATCAAACCATCTGCACCAACTGCAAATCCCTCATTCTCATTCACAAAATCAATCGCATAAATATCATTTGTAGTCCCTGTAAAATTAGATAAATCCTCCCAAGAACTATTATTCCATTTCCAAATTTCACCGCCAGTTCCAGACACGAAAATAACGGAATTAGCCAGAGAATCAAAATAAGGTATAGACAAATCATACAGATTACCGGCACCTTCTATAGAATTATCAATCCAAGAATCTCCATTATTTACCAATACCGTACCGGAATCTCCGGCTACAATTACTTGATTATTAAATTCAATGGCATTCAAATCCTGAATTACACCAGAGTCCTCTTCAGACCAATTGGCTCCATAATCTAGTGTTTGATATATTTTGCCGTTTTCTCCAACAACAAGCGCAGATGTCTCATTTAATGCAATAACATCATTAAAATCATTATCAGTTGATATTGGAACTTGATCCCATCCCATAACTATCTCTTCTTCTGCTTCTAAACTAGGCACAAGAAAAACTAAAAATAAAGCTAAAATCAGAAAATAACCGATTATCGCAAAAGTTCTTCCATAATACTTTTTGAAAGAAATTTTACCACATAACATAGCCTAAACAAAAGGCGCCTGTTTTAAACTGTATACCTAGCCCCTCAATCTTATATACTACAAAGCTCATTAATTATGAGGCAAATATGAAATTCGCACAAATAATGACGGCTGTATTTGTTGCATGTGTACTGGTATCTTCGATACCTGCAAGTGCTGCAACAATGAACTACAAACTAGGTGTACAATCAGGAACTACTTCTGATACGTATGCTGCAGACGAACTAGCAAACGCTGAAGTCAGTGGTTTCGATACTATCGATCTCGCTATTGAAGCTTTAAAACAAGGTGATGTAGACTTTGTACTTGGTGATTTACCAGTTCTAAAGTTCTACGAAGCTGACTCCTCAGATGGACTCTCAATTGCAGGTTCATTTAGTGATGAGGACTTCGGTATCGGAGTTGCTCTAGAAGATAGTGATTTACTAGCTGCAATTGATGTTGCTCTAGGCGAAATCATTGACTCTGGTGAATATGACACAATCTTCGCTACTACATTTGGAACTGAAATAGTGGTCCTAACTGATGATACTGATACAAACACGGCAGAGGCATACCCTGCTGAACCAACTGGTACTTTAGCAACTGCTTTAGAGAATGGAGTACTAGTATTTGGATCAGATACAACTTATCCTCCATTTGAAGCACTAGATGATGATGGAAATTGTGTTGGATTCTCATGTGATCTCGCCGATGCTATAGCTGCTAAAATAGCTGCAAACTACGATCAGGATTTCGTAGCTGAAATGAAAACCAAAACCTGGGATGAACTTCTAGCTTTCACATATGATGACTACGACGCAACCTTGTCTTCTATGACAAAAACCGCTCAGAGAGCAGAAAATACTGATTTCTCAAGAGCTTACTACTCAAGTAAACAAGGAATCCTTGCTTCAGCAGATTCACCTACAATAAGTGGAGTATCTGATTTGAATGGAACATATGATGTCGCTGACCCTGTTGTTGACGAAGACTCACCTAGTCTAACTGTATTGGCTTCTGCTTTGGCAGTAGGTCTAATTGCAGTATCTAGAAGAAAGAACTAAATAAGGGAAAAATGCCTCAGACCCTGCCTTCAGGTAGGGTCAAAGGTTAAAACATGAAATTAGGAATAATAATAAGCCAAACTGATCCTGAGACTGTTTGGAACGCTTTTAGGTTTGGTAACTTTTCAATGAATAAAGGTCACGAGGTCAAAACATTTTTAATTGGAAAAGGCGTAGAGTGTGTTGAAATCGTTCATAAAGAATTTAATGTTATAGAAGAAATAAACAAATATGTTGATAATCATGGACAAATATTTGCTTGTGGTACTTGCTTAGTATCACGTAATAAGGAAGGAAGTCCAATATGTCCAATGTCTACTATGAACGATTTGATGGAACTTGTAGAAGAATCGGATAAAATAGTCTCATTTTAATTTCGGTCATAAATTGGAGTCTCATCCAAATGCATTGCTGCAGTAAAAATCCACCAACTGATTAAATCAAAAGACTGAACTAAACTTTGTTGACCTGTAGCATTATCTATTACCATCATATCAATCATGGTTTCCAAAGTATCACAATCTGCATGATAACAATCAGAACCACCTGTTAAACTTCCCCAATCAACGCTTACAACACCTAATTGGTCTGCAAATCGCTCATAATCAGAACGACCTCTATCGCTATCGTGCACAGATATTGATTGTCTTTTCTGATCTGAAGAATCTACATCTTTCATAGAAGCATAACCTTCTGTATCAAAAATTTCTCTACCTAATCTTAAAGCTTCAGAAGCATTGTGATTATCTGTACCTATCCATTCCAAAAGACCAATCATTTCCCATTGATCACCCAAATTATCATCATCGTAATTAGGTATACAATCTACGACAAGAGTGTAATAACCAGGCCAATTTGTACCAACTGCATCTGCATTAAGATAATTCGTTACTGTTACTCCTGCGGGAATATTTTCAATCCAACTATCACTCCCGTCATATCCATTCTCTTCATTACTCCACAAACAAACTACGATAGTACGCCTATGATCAAATTGAGCAAGTCCTCTAGCTGCCTCTAATACAATAGCTACACCCGCTTTGTTATCATGAGCTCCAACACTGGTTCCACCTCCCGGAGGGCTTCCAGGTTCAGCTACATCTAAATGAGCACCCAAAACCAACCATTCATCAGGATACAAGGTTCCCGTCTTGTAACCACAGACATTCTCAGCCCTAGGGCTACTTGATGTACGATAATTATGTATCTGAGAATCATAGCCATATGAAGTCATTTGACTAGCAAAATAATTCAAAGCACTAGTATATGATGGTAAAGGAGGTTCTGTAAATGGCCCCCATAAATCATTGAAATCACCATCAGGGTCTGCAATTATCTCCATCATTTCAAATACAGTTAAACCATCAACTATCCCAGTACCATACAAAGACCCTTCTTCAACGGATGAACCATCTCTACTTAGCCTTAAAACATCTAAAAATTGATATTCTACTGCACTAGTCGTAATATTAGAACGCTGTAAAGAATGGAAACTTGAATTTGTAGGCTTTATTTTAGCCCCAATATTGTTTTCGAAACCAAGTAAATGCCCACCTCTCTCAACCCACTCATTCCAACTCTCATTTGTTTTCCTTACAGGCCACTCTTCACGACCATATTCTGCCATCAAAAATATGCATTTCTCGCTGCTAGGAGGTACAATAATTTGAATTGTATGTGAAGAATAGGCTCTACTAAAATCTAAAACAGTTCCATTCTGAACATAAGTGGTTTCTGGATTATACAACAAATAAGGAACTAGGACACTCATGCGATCTGAACCTATAATCTGTAAAGTTTGTAATTCACCACCAACTAAATTATCTATAGAAAAAGAGAGACTAAATTCCACATCTACTGTATCTTCCATACATCCTGAAACTGCTGGAAATATCAGCAAAAAAGCTAGTATCTTGGATGCTGATGAAGAATTGACCATACAAAACTATAGTAAGCTAGCTTTTAATAATTGTATTAAAGATAAAAGTATTTTATTAGCTAATAACGTTTAATAAATTATAAAATATAAATCCCTATATTATTTTTTACTGTCCACAGGTTCGCCTTCCACAACCTCAGCATCTACTGGTTCTGCCTCTACTACTTCTGCTTCTACAGGTTCTGCTTCTACAGGTTCTGCCTCTACTGGTTCTGCCTCTACTGGTTCTGCCTCTACTGGTTCTGCCTCTACTGGTTCAGCTTCTACTGGTTCAGCTTCTACTGGTTCGGCTTCTACAGGTTCAGCTACCGATTCGGCTTCTACTGATTCGGTTTCTACAGGTTCAGTTTCTACAGGTTCAGCTACTGATTCGGTTTCTACTGATTCGGCTTCTACTGGTTCAGCTTCTGGAATTGTAGGTGAAATAATTCCAGCACTATAGACAATATCCCCCGTATCTTCATCGAATAAGATCATTGCATCCTCATCAAAAAAGAATTCTCGATCATCCTCAGCAAAAGAACCTACTACTTCACCCGTATTTATGTCAAAAAGAAGCCTAGCCTCTGGATCAAAATACAATACCGGTTCTGGAACAAGTTCTTCTTCATCATCACCTAATCTTTGAAGTGTTGAAGTAATCAAAAATATCGAAGGAATAAGCATACCTACAATGAAAATTATGAAACCTAGGCCAATACTCCAGGTCGTTTTCTGACTTATGACATCAATTTGAGGGTCATTAGTAAAATGAACATCACAATTATCAACACCTGCTATAAACATATCATCATCATAAATACACGATTTATTAGTCCCCATATGATCTTCATGTACTGCATCTGGAATCGCCATTACTGAATAACTAGCCAAAAATAGAAGAAAAATAAAAATGGCAATATATGAACCAAAAGTAACCGCTGAAAATTCAGCTTTACTTATATTTGGTATTAAATCATAATCACGAACAAATATTAAGATGGATGATAAAAAAGCTATAAAGGAAATTGCATAAACAATAAGACTCATATTATAGAAAACAATGCCTCTTTGTTCATAACCACTATCTGAATAAGAGATAATAGTATCTTCACGATTACCTGTTTTATCAACTCCATCATATTGACTATTTTCTACTTCATCTAAATAAAAATTATAATCTGAATTCTTAACCAATCCATCAATAATATCATCGGATGCAGTGTAGGTATATGTTTCATAAGCAATAAACCAAGAACCTCCAAGAATTAGAACAATAACTGAAACTAAGACGGGAATTATCGAAACACCTTGAGACAGCTGCTTGTCAGTTATCATATTTTTGTTTAGATTGTGCGTTATATAATATTTTACAATATGAATTATGTAATGCTTAAAACATTATATTATCTGTAAATCATTAATAAATATCAAAAAATAGGCTCATGATTGTCAAAAAAACGTCCTAAACTTATTAATACCTTGAACTTTCTTTAGAGATTAGATGGGTGCAAGAACAAAACTATTATTTCTCATGGTTGCGTCATTTTTAGGAATCGTTTTTGCACTCATTCCGGCAACTGAAGCTGAAATCCAAATTAGTCAAATTGAACATCTCAATACACAAACCGATAATTCATTAAATATAACTATTACCAATAATCTTGATGAAGAAATACCTTATAGTTTAATAATAAGTATATTCAGTGAAGATCTCCAAGAGAATATAAATATAGAATCATCCAATTTAATATTTACAATAAGCCCCTTAGAAACATACTATACTAATTTTCCATTTACTATACAACTATCTGGAAATTACATTTTCAACTTAACACTCTTATCTAACAATGATGACATCATAACTAAAACATACCTTGAACAAGAATATTTATTCTACGATTCTTTTCAAACTAATTTAAAAGAAACTATTGTTGACTACTATTTAGATGATGAGCATAATGCCAACTGGATTTATAATCCTGAAAATCAAAATATTGAACTAATAAACCTAGACAATGAATATGAAACTGGAATAATAATAGGCCCATATAATACAAATGGAAATGAAAATAATAAACTAACTATTCAACATGAATTTATCATAACTTTAGATGCAAACTATAGCATTAGTTATACTACAGATTTCAATCATAGCCAACTTTACAGTACAATATGGAATGAATTATACACTATAAATGAAAATAGTAATGAATATATTGAGGTCGAAATAGAAGCGGGGAAAAATGTATATATTTGTTTTTCAGCCTCAGACCTCGATGCTGATTCTGAAGATTTTTGGAATATTAAAAATATAGATTATCAATACGTGCCAATAAAACACGATATTGAGACCGACATACCTGAACATTACTTCTTTACCTTGGAACAGACTCCTGAAGTGAGTCTAAATTTAGTAAATAGCGGTTTATTCAACCAACAGCTTGGAAATATAACCATAAGTGTAGACTTATTTAGCTCTGATGAGAAAATTGGAACATATCTTCGAACCCCAAATATAGAATCTGGAGAATCTCAAAATATTAACTTTATATTTACTGAAATGTCTTCACCAGGTAATTACTATTGTAATATAAAAATTATTTTGATTAACGAAAATATATACTATGAAGAGTACAATACATTCCTATCTATTTCAATGTATAATATAGATATTGTAAATCCTATAAGCTCTAATTCCGAAAAGATGAATATATTGATACAAACTAATGATATCGAAGCATTTCAACTAGATGAGAATTATCAGATAAAGCCGCTAATAGATAATTATTTTTTAATAGAAACTTCAGATGAAACTACTACAATCTATTGGGACCAATCGGTGCGAATCATTTCAATAATCGATATGGATGAAGAAAAATTCACCCTAAATCTAGAAGGTTATGACGAAAACATAGATTCTCTCGTTTGGCCATCAATCAGTTTTGATAGCAAGAAATTATATTACGCAAAATTCATAATTAATAATGAAGGTTTTTATACTGAAAATTATGAAATAAACTATGCTTATTCTTCTATATTTATAGAATCAATAAGCGGACCTGAACATGTTACAATTAATGCAGGAGAAAGTTTAACAGTGGATGTTGAAATTATGCCACTGCAGAAGATACCACTACTAGGTGGAAATCCATTAATTATCGAAATCTCAAATAATGGAGTGGAAAAAACAGAAGGATACATACTAAGCTATACTGAAACCCAAATTAACATAGTTAGTCAAGAATGTAATCGACATTCCATATTAACTGGACAAAGTATTGCATGTACAACAGTTATTTCGAATACAGGCTATGCCAGTAGTAGCCTTGAAATAGATATAGGAATCAAAACTGATACTGACTTTGAAGAAATTCTAGATCATAATACTATCGAAGAACTTGGTAACAAAGAATCATGGAGCATTAAAACTACATACAAACCAAATAAAGCTGGAACTTTCAAACTATTCATAAGTATAGAAAATGACGATAAATATATCACATATAGAGAAATGAATGAAAATATTAATGTAATTGAAACAGTTCAAGAAACGGAGGAAGTAGTGCGTACAATCAATATCCCTAATTTAAGTCTAAGAAATATGTTCGTTGCACTCTCTATTGCCAGTATAGGATTCCAATTCCAACGTTCAGAGAATATGAAATACTTAACATTTAAATTTTTCATTCCTTTGTATTCAAGGCTTCAAAAAGACACATTAGCAGATGATCCTACTAGGCAAAATCTCCTTCGAATCATATATGCCGAACCTGGTGCTAATTTCACTCAATTAAAAGAAAAGTTAGGGCTACATAATGGTACCTTGGCACATCACCTACACATCTTAGAAAATCATAAAACAATTACTTCCCATACCAGCGGAAGACAAAGGTTATTTTTCCCATTTGGTAGTGAAAGTCGAATTAATATTAGTAATTCCTTAATTACAAATGTAACGCAAAAGAAAATCATAAGCATTGTCAAAGATAATCCTGGAATAACACAATCAATGATTTCGCAACAACTAAAAGTAAGTCGCCAAAAGGTAAACTACCATGTTAATTCATTAGTTTCTAATTCAATTATAAAAATTGAAAAGCAGGGACGTATCACTAGATTATACCCTATGCATTTCACTTAGTTGGCGAGCCAGGAGGGATTCGAACCCCCGATCGATCGGTTAAGAGCCGATCGCTTTACCTAGCTAAGCTACTGGCCCGCATTAAGCGCTAGAAAAAAGAGATTAAAAGAGTATACCTGAAAATTATCAAATAAACATATCTCCAAGAATAAATAACAAAAATATGCCCGTTCCTACTGCACTCTTCCAATCTATATTTGCAAACCAATTCTGTGCTTTAGTTCGATCATCTGTTGAATATAAAGTAGCAGAGGTATATCCATCCTTAGGAACTACATCTGTAGAGACTCCCGATTTATCCCATTTACTAGGATCTCCCCATTTTTTACTAACCTCGTTTGAACGGATTTGATTTATCATTATATTTGAACCTTCCATATCTATCTCTCGAACCCTTCTTTTTGAAAATTCAAGACCTCCTATAGCTAGCATTATTGAGAAAATTAATAAAATTACACCACCTAAGTCATCACTATAAATCATACTGAAAACAGCAGCCCCATTCCATGCCGCATGAATCAATACTGCCAAGAAATAATATCTGACCACTACACTAAAAGGCTGACCTTCTACCAAATATTTGGAAATTCCATGACCTGTAAAAGAAGTGGCTACTAAATGCAAAAGTATTGAAGATATCGTTCTCAATATTACTACTGCTAAAATACCAAGGTATCCGGCAGTTACAGCTTCTTCAGATAACCCATAAAGAACATTCTCTGTAGCTCCAAATCCTAACCCACAAGCTCCACCATAAACAATACCATCTTCAACTTCATCAATATTGCTACGAACTACAGTATTTCGAAACATGACTATTGGTTTAACAAATTCTTCAACTATTGGGGCGATGACTACTACTGATAAAATAAGTACTAAATCTTCAGAAACCGGACCGCTCTCAGTTAAGAAAATTAATAATAAGGAAATACCTAAACCATTGAATAATATTGCTAGAAAAACACCAGATATAGCACCCCATGCAAAAGCTAACTTTAGAGCATCCCAAGGCTCCTTATCCGTCTTCTCAGCATTTCTAATTGATCTGAGATAATAATAAGCTGGAACAAAAGATAAAATAGTTGCAAATATAAATCCAGCTACGCCACCCATAGCAATGAAACCAAGAACTAGAATAACTACAAAAATCCACTGTTTTCGACTTAATTCCATATTTTAGTACTTAGATGGTTACTCTATATAAGTTACTTCAAAATATTTTGTGATATCCTAAGACAAATGAATACGGCCAAGATGAATATATAATATGCCTCTTCTAATCATTTTATTCAGTTGTAAACGAGGATTTAAAATTCCCTTTTCATTAGCTACTTCCCTTAACTTTTCAGGATCAACACCGCTACCTGAATCTAATGAACGTACTAGATAAAGTAGTTTGAACTTAGCTGTATCTTGAATAGTCATTACATCATCCTCATCTGAAGAATCATCTTTCTTTTTAGTAATGCTAACCTTCTTGGATATAAATGACTTCTTCTTAGGCTTAACGGGTTTCTTAATTTTGACTTTCTTAGGAACTTTATCTCTGAGCGGGGCCAAATCATCTAACTCTTCTTCGGCCTGTGCCCTTTCGTCCTTATATCCTTCTAAATATTCATCAATAATATCTTGAAGCAATTCTGTAGTAGTAATACCTTCTATTTTGGCTCTAGAACCGAAAAAAGACCACTGGTCCCGAAACTCGGGAGGAATGCTCATTTTGTAATTTAATTTTTTCGGAGTCACATGATAGCAGAAGGTCTTTCATATAATAATTTACCCTAACATTTTCAGATACTCATTTTCCAATGTTTCAACAATCTTTGACCATGAAAAATTCTTAGAAAAATCTCTGCCAAATGTCCCCATTTCTATAGATAATAGCTCATCATTCATAATTGTAAATATTGAATTTGAAAGTGATTCGGAATCATTGTATTCAACTAATAATCCATTTTTCCCCTCGGCCATTGCTTCAGGAATTCCACCAACTCTTGTAGCTACTACAGGAGTACCTGCTGCCGCAGCCTCGAGAAGAACTATTCCAAATGCTTCATATTCAGACGGTAGCACTAAAACTTCAGCTGCAGACAAAGCAGAACGGTAAATCACATCATCAACATGGCCCAATCGATGCATCCTAATATTTTTTGACTCGGCTAATTTATCTAAACTTTTACCAAGCCCCATATCTGCACCCATAATTACTAAGTCAAATTCACGAGACTCTCCAATAGACATTGCTTCAATTAAATTGGTTAGGCCTTTATTCGTAGCTAATCGTCCTGCAAAAATGACAAATTTCTCTGAAATTTGAGGATATTTATCTCTGAATATCTTCTTCGTCGGTAATTCTTTCCAATCATCCCAATGTATTCCATTGTATATTATTTTAATATTATCATCTTTGAGGCCAATCTCTTTGATTAATACTTCTTTTTCATGATTGCTAACACATGTGATTAAATCTGCAGCCTCCATTGTTGATTTACCAATTTTGGAATCATAAAAATCTCGTAGAGTGCGTCTCTTAGAACCACCCCACATAGACCATGAAGGGTGAAAATGAGGAGTTATCACCCAAGGTGTTGATTGTAATTTCCCTCTAATCCAACCAGCATGGTTCTGAAAATATCCATAAGAATGCGTATGAATTATATCTGCTTTTTTAGAAAGAAATGATTTTATCATTCCTGGAGCAAATACATAGTGAGCTTCCCCCGAAATTGTAAAGGCCCTATGCCTCAAAACTGGGACCCCCGATACTTCTGATGGCATCTCCTTCTTTACAAAAGGAGTTTCAGTGTAAAGATCCGTGGTTATGACTTCTACATTATGGCCCTTACCTGACAGTCCTTCTGAATAAGCTTTAACCACAGTTTCAGCACCACCTGGAGCTGGAGGATACCTAACACAACCCTGAAGGATATTCATTGTATTCCCATACAAGGCGCCTTTTAAGCCCCCGACCTTACCCCTTTATTGTCTGAAATACGAGACATTAGCAGCCCTCTATCGAGCCATCTCGAAGAACTAAGATTACATCTCATACCACCTTTCATGTCTTCTATATTCCTTATTCTTTTACTGTTGCCATTTTCAAAGTCAATCGTAGATAATTTACTAACTATAGGCAACATAGAAATAACTAACCTAACTGCATATAGCCCTACCGAATTTCTTAGACTTAAACTGCACCTGAGTCTTATTGGTAGTCTCTTAATTTCATATCCCTTATGGGTAAGAGGAATTTACAACTTCTCGAGTCCTGCATTGACGATTAAGGAAAAAAGAGGATTTCAAATCTGCTTTTCTATTGGATTTATTCTTTTTATTCTTGGCTCAATTCTAGGTCTGTATTATCTTGCACCAATTATCTTTGAAGTATTACTTATGAACGATAATGTGACTATTGCAAAATTATCCATTTATGAAACAATAAAGTTACTTATCTCAATCTCTTTATTCTCAGGAGTCCTACTCAGTTTACCATTGTTAACTCTATTTTTAACCGAATATAGTAGCAGTAAGACACAACTTCGGAAATATTTATATATACTAATAATAGCAATTATTATTCTAGGAACACCAGAGCCATCTATGATTATTAATTTAATATTTTTAATCTTGTTTTCGCTTATAATCGAAATAACCTTGGTATTTGGAGATAAAAATGAAGATTAAAGAATATCAGAAATATTTACTTTATTCTGTTATTTCATTAACTGCTTTAATTCGTATCTACCACAATTATAATTGGAGAATTTGGGGAAGTGATTCAGGTGAATATCTGTATCTTACTAGATACTTGATAGAAGAAGGAAATATGCTAAATGACAATTATATTGGTTGGGGAAGAGCATATCCCGATTTTCAAGGAATGCAACTTCTTACTGGATCTTTATCACTGCTAACGACTATCGAATATCATTATATTCTAATGTGGTTTATTCCTTTTATCTCAACTCTTGCTATTCCAATGTTATTTATTATTGGAAAGAAAGTTGTAGGATTTGTACCTGCTTTCTTTGGTGCTGCATTCTATGGAGTTACTTTTGGAGTTGTATATGCAAATTCACACCCTATGCCCGGTGGATTAGCTGAAACACTAGGCCTTGTATTTCTTTATTCATGGATCAAATGTTTAGAATCTGAAAAAATTTACGAACTTAACGTATCTAAAATATTTGATTATCCCTGGGGCGGTATAATGAAAATATCATTCTTGAGTCTGCTAATAACTCATCATTTTACATTATTGTTAATGTGTATTGCAATTGTAGGAATAATCTGTGTTGAAATAGCTGCAGGTAACAAAAGAATAATTAAACAGAGTATTATTGGACTCGCAATAATCTCTCTTGTGACTTCAGCATATTGGTTACTTTATGCAGATTCATTCAGCAATATGCTAGAGCAAAGTGCATTCGGCTTTCTACCTGATAATCTCTCGGTTAGATTTATTATGACTATTTTACCAATTATTGGATTGGCAATCCTTTGGCTATCTCGAAATTATTTGAGATTACCACTATTTTCAGAAAATATAAATCACAATACCCTTACAACAAGAATGTTGGTTGCTTTCTCAGTCTCTTTTGTTATAATTTTTCTTACACTTTGGAAAGGTGTCCCAGGTACACAAATACCTGTTGGAATGGAAGCTGTGCCATATCTGATGGTTAATTTAGCTTGGATTTCTATGGCAGCTTCACCCAGTTTGGTTATCTCAAAAAAATATGGATGGATAATCTGGGGCTGGCTACTGCCAATTCTATCTCTAGCTACTATTGGCGCTATCACTGGATCTCATCTTTTGATTGCATATCGCCACGCACCATATCTTCTAGCGCCAGTGGCATTAATAGCTGGAATTGGTTTTCAATATTTCATTGAGGGATTTGAACATACCAAAAGAACCTCAATAGCGGTTGGTTTTTCATTTTTATTCTTAGGTTGTGCTATAGGTACCTATCCTCCACCTTCTGTAATGGGGGGCTTTCAGGAAGGTACTAGTCAAAATGAATTTGATGCCATATTATGGCTCAGTTTTGTAGAAGAAGACAGCCTAGTCGTTAGTGATCACCGTTTGAGCAGCTTAACATTCGGATTAACCAAAACAAATGCTAGCTGGGAAAATGGTGCTGAAATAATAACCGGGGACACTGAAGAAGCTATTATGGCTGGTAAATTCCTATCTACACCCCAAGCTGGGGTAAAATCTGTTACTTACATAGTTCTATCTGAGGAAATGCAAAAAGGTGTTGCACTTTTACAATGGGATCCAGCTGAAGAGCTAACTGGTGAAGCAAAAACTAAATTTACCGACAATAATAAATTCCCAATTTGGTTTGATAACGGCGATACTTCTATAATGAGAATGAACTCTTACTAATTATGAATCCTGAAGAAGCTAAAATAGAGGCTAAGAAAATCTCCGAATGGATTATTAATATACGTAGAGAATTACACAAACATCCTGAACTTATGTATGAAGAAGTTAAAACTAGTGCATTAATACGAAGAGAACTTGATGAATTGGGAATTGCATATCTATCTCCAATTGCTAAGACTGGTGTTTTAGCATCTATAGGTAACGGAAAAGGACCTTGTGTTGCTCTAAGAGCTGATATGGATGCATTACCAATACATGAAGAAACTGACGTCCCCTTCAGAAGCGAAATTGATGGAAAAATGCATGCTTGTGGACATGATTGCCATACTGCAATGTTGTTGGGAGCTGCAAAAATTCTGAAAGGTAAAGAATCTGAAATTAACGGAACTATAAAATTGTTCTTCCAACCTGCAGAAGAAGGAGGTGCGGGTGGTAAACTAATGAGGGATGAAGGTGCTTTAGAAAATCCAAAAGTTGAGCGAATATTTGGATTACATGTATGGCCTCAAATGCCTACAGGTCAAATTGGATCTAAGGAAGGTACTTTCTTGGCAGCAACTACCTTTTTAGATTTAACCATAAAGGGAGTAGGAGGGCATGCTGCAGTACCTCATTTGACAAGAGACCCCATACTAACTTCAGCACAAATTATCACAAATCTTCAATCAATTATATCTCGAGAACTTGACCCCTTAGATTCAGGAGTTGTGAGTATAAGTGCAATACATGGAGGTCAGGCAGCAAATGTTATTCCTTCAGAAGTAAAAATACTAGGAACCTTAAGATCACTAACAATGGATGGGCTAAAAAGTTTGCAAAGAAGAGTAAAAGAAATAGCTGAAAAGATTGCTGAAGCTCATGAATGTGAAGCAATTGTCGAATATCCTGGTAATGATTATCCACCTACTGTCAACGATGGTGAAATGTGGGATTTTGCAAAGAAAGTGGGAAGTGATATGTTAGGTGAAGAGAATGTAAGTGACCTTGATGCCGTAATGGGTGGAGAAGATTTTGCATATTATACTGAAAAAGTGAAAGGATGCTTCGTTGTTTTAGGAATGCAAAATGAAAAGATTGATGCAGTTTACAGCGTACATCATCCTATGTTTAAAGCAGATGAAGATGCACTACACATTGGTACTGCATTACACACTGCTTTTGCATTGAAAAGTTTAGAAGAACTCACAAATTAAAAAAGATTATTCAACCGTAAAGGAGTAGAAATTTCGACACCCTTAATGATCATATCGAATAGTTCTTCAGAAAATGGTCTTCTCTATCATCTTTCTTCATGCCAGCAGTTTCATCCATGAATTTATTTCTTTCATCTCGTGTTTTAAAAACCCAAATACAAACCGTATCACTTGAATGATAAATTGCTTTTAATTCATCATCGATTTTGCATATTTCTTTTGGAATATCGGCCTTAATGCAAATCATTTTTTGAACCTATTCAACCGTAACGGATTTAGCTAAATTACGTGGTTTATCTATCTCAGTACCAAGCTCATGAGCAATATAATAAGATAATAATTGCATAAAGACGGCAACTGGGAAAGGAGATAATACCGGATCTATCTCTGGTAATTCAAAACAAAAATCTGAAACTTTCTTAGCTAATTCATCTCCTTTTTGAGCAATCGTAATCACAGGTGCCTTACGTGCTGACATTTCCTCAATATTAGATATTAACTTAGAATAGGTATGATCTTGAATTGCTATAGCCACTACTGGCGTATCTTCACTCAGTAAAGCTAATGGGCCATGTTTGAGCTCACCAGCGGGATAACCTTCTGCATGAATATATGATATCTCTTTAAGTTTTAATGCACCTTCTAAAGCTAAAGGATAGTTGATATTACGGCCTACAAAAAATACAGATTTAGAATTTACAAACTGAGCTGCTAAAGCTTTTATTGACTCTGAATTATTCAATACTTGAGTTAATTTACTTGGAAGTTTCCTAATTTCTGATTCCCACATCTTCAATTGTGGATAATCTATTGAACCGGAAGTAAATCCTAAATGTATTCCAAGTGCATACAATGCTTGCATTTGCGTCAAAAAAGTTTTCGTAGCTGCGACACCAATCTCTTGGCCCGATTTAGTAATAATCACACCATCCACTTCTCTAGTTATCCTACTACCTGGAACATTACAAATTGCAATTGTATGGCAACCTTGTTGCCTTGCTACTCGAGCTGCGGCCAATGTGTCTGCAGTCTCTCCACTTTGACTAATTAATACTACTAATGGCCTTGAAGATAATAGCCCACCAACTCCCTGAACTGGAGCTGCATATCTAAACTCAGAAGAATAACTAACTGAAACCGGTATTGCAGTTAATTGCTCGATAACATATTTACCAACCAATCCTGCATGAAATGAGGTTCCGCAGGCCACTACTGAAATACTACCAATTTTCCAATTAAGATTTAATTTTTCAAGAGGTGAATCTATCAATAATTCTGTTAAAGAGTCCTGTAAAGCCTTTGGTTGTTCAAAAATTTCTTTCAACATAAAATGTTCAAAACCACCCTTTTCAGATACTTCCGTATATTTTTCTACTTTTTCTATCTCATAGTCTACTTTATTCAGATTGTCATCAAAAACTTCAACTGATTTTGAAGTCAATCTTATAATTTGATTATCCAAAGGATATATTATTTGTTGAGTGTACTTTAAAATTGCATAAATATCACTAGCCAAATAATTTTCCGAATTTCCTATACCTATAACTAATGGTGTTTCATTTCGAACGGCTACTATCTCATCGGGATGATCTTCATGAATAACTGCTATTGTGAAAATACCTTGAATATCATCTAAAGATTTGTTAAGAGCCTCAACTAAATTTCCTGAATAATATTTAGTTATTAATATAGGTAGAACTTCTGAATCTGAATTACTCTTAAATTTATATCCTTCAGACTCTAAATTTTCTTTAATATCTAAATAATTATCAATAGTTCCATTATGAACTACAGCAATTGTGTTCTCTGAGTTGGAATGGGGATGGGCATTTACCTCAGAAGGTGCTCCGTGTGTAGCCCAACGAGTGTGTGCTATAGCTAATGTAGAATCTGATTTGGGCAATATAGATTCCATATTGGCAATAGGTCCCTCTTTTTTACAAATAACTAACTTTTCTTCTCTAGTCGCTATACCTGATGAATCATATCCTCTATATTCTAATTTTTTCAAGCATTCTAAAACAATCGGTTGAGCCTGCTTATTGCCAGTATAACCTACAATTCCACACATCAGATACTATCTCCTTGAAAGTCGGCATTATATAATTCTCCCTCACCAATTGTAGCCTCATTCAATAAAATTGATCCACCCTCAAGAACAGCTCTACTACCTATTCTACAACCGTCTCCAATCATGGCTCCCCTATTACTAACGGAAAACTCTTGACCAAGATACCTAATATTACGATTATTAGGAATGGCTATACAATGTGAACCTAAAATATTATCCTCACCAACTACACTTCCTTTGAGACTGCAAAAACTATTTATTTCACAATTTTGCATTATAATGCTATCTACAATCTCACTAAAGGCTCCAATTGTAGTATTATCGCCAATTGATACTGAAGGACCTATTACTGAATTAGGACCAATATCACAATTTTTCCCAATTGATAAAGGACCATGTAAATAACTACCTGATCTAATTATTGTACCTTTCCCAATTGAAACATCACCACGAATAGAAACATTTTTTTCTATTTTTCCACTTTTATATAGTAAATTGTCTCTTAAAGCCATACTATTTCCTGATATTAAGTCCCAAGGATAAACAATATTATGCCAATAATCTGCTTTAACAATTTCAAAAGGATACTCTGAACCCAAAGACTGTAGAGCTTCACCTAGATGTGCTCCAGATAATTCTATCAGTTTTAGTGCTAATAATTTATTAATTTTCATAATTCCTGTGAAATGTATACGGCCGTAGGCATCCGGATTATCGAAAGTAATCTTTGCCTTTCCTCCAACAAGCTCGATTTCACCCCACTTTGACCAACGCTTAGCCTGACCTGATAAAAGAGCATTCAGTTTGATTTTTCTTAAACTCTTAAACGCGTTAGAAGACACCAAATTATCACCTGGAACTAGAATAAACTCATCTCTTATGCCATCCATTCCTATCTTTAGAGCATCGATAGTTCCTGTGCTTTTATCCTGGAAAAAATAATTTATTTTACAATTAAATGATGAACCATCTCCAAAATATGACATAACACTATTCTTTCCATAGCCTACAACCATATTAATCTCGCTAATTCCCGAATCAATTATCCCTCTTACTAAGTAATCTAAAATAGGCTTATTTCCAAGATTGAGCATCCCTTTAGGTCGATTACTTGTCCAACCTGATAGACGGGCGCCTTCACCTGCGGTCAGAATGATTGCCTGCACATCTTATCTTTAGACATAGGTGTTTATGATACTTATGATTTCAACAAAAACATATTTTAGCAAGGCTTTTACCATTGATGAGTTATGATTGGGACGCTATCATTATAGGTGGTGGGCCTGCAGGAAGTACTGTAGCAAGATATGCAGCCAAAGCCGGTGCTAAAGTTTTAGTCATAGACAGAAGAGAAGTGATAGGAACACCATTACAATGCGGTGAACTAGTCCCCACAAATAAAGAACTGAAACAACTTTGTCCAAATGTTCCAGATATCGATGATTTATTTCAAACCCCTAATGAAGCCATTACAAGATTTACTAATACAATGGGAATAGTTAGCCCTTCTGGTAATAGATTAGAATATCCTTTCGAAGGTCAGATTCTAAACAGACCTATACATGATCAAACATTAGTTAATCTAGCAAAGAGAGAAGGTGCTGAATACTTGACTAAATCAAGAGTAAACGATGTAATTGATAATGAAGTTATACTAAAAAGCGGTGAATCTCTTTCGGCAAATATCATAGTTGGATGTGGAGGCCCTCATGATATTCTTAGAAAAAAATTCTGGAATGAATCCTCTTTGAATATAGCCGTTAATTTTGTTTTGATGGATGGGGACTTTGATAATCGAGTTGACCTATTCTTTGGTTCGATAGCACCAGGTGGATACGCATGGATGATTCCAAAAGAAGGAGGTGCTAATATTGGAATTGGAATACAAACCCGTTTTTCCAAGAATATCAGTTTAACGCAAATGGCTGAAACTTTTTTCAATAGATTTGAAGGTAAGATAACATACAAAGGAGGTGGAGTTTTGCCAATGTCAGGCACAATAACCACTTTTGTAAAAGGTAATTATATGTTAGTTGGAGATTCTGCAGGTATGGTTCTCCCTTCAAACGGTGCTGGAATAACTACTGCAATGACTGGCGGTAGAATTGCAGGACAAGCGATAGGCAATTACATCAACCATGGAACTTCAATTAGTGAATACCAAAAGAACTGGAACGAACAAATGGGGAGTGAAATGAAATATTCGAAGAGAGGAATATGGTGGGGAGGATTAATGTTTAAATCTCCAGATTGGTTAATTAATACTGGATTCAATCGTATGACAAAATCAATGATTTGGAGAGCAATTACTTGTAAACCTATATTTGGTTTATTCTAAATAAATCTTTCTTAACCATACTGTATAGGAATATTGTGTACGTTTTAGATACATGTGCTTTTTTAAGCCAAAAACATCCTGATGGAAAACTCATTACAATTCCTCAAATAGAATTAGAATTGAAGAACAAGCAAAGTTTACAATATTTTTCCAACCTAAATGAAATAGGATTAGAAATTAGAGAACCTAGTAACGAAAATCTGGATATTATTAAATTGAATGCTGGAGAAACTGGCGATTTAGCCGTTCTATCAGATACTGATCTGAAAATATTAGCAATAGCCCATGAAACTAAGTCAACAATAGTTTCAGATGATTTTGCTATCCAAAACGTAGCTTTGTATATGAATCTACAGTATATGTCATGTAGTGGAAAAGAGATTAAAGAATTAAGAAAATGGAAATACAAATGTTCTGCTTGTAATTTTATAAGTATGAAAAAAAATCCGGAATGTACTACCTGTGGCAGTAATGATATTTTTAGAATTAAGGCAAAATAAACCCATCTGAATCTAAGACTGGAACTATAGAGTGGGAATCTATATCCATACAAAAATTAAAATCATCTTCTAAACCAGCACTTTTCAGCATATCATAACTAGGAGATTTTAAACATTCAATCTTAATTTCATCAGTAGATAATCTAAACTTTTTACTTGGATTCACGAATTTATGCTTAATGTATTCAGCACATAAATTATCCTCAATAACTGGTTCTCCTAATCTGCCTGAACAAATTAGGGATATATCGCAATTTTTATCTGAAAAAAAATCAACTACTGAAGTAGCGTTACAAAAACTACCCATTACTACCAAAAAGGATGCTGATGAAGCTACAACCATCTTTGAACCATTAGTTGTGCTTGAAAGAATAATTTTGCCTTCTAAAGCTGTATTAGACATCTCTTTTGGAGAAGAACCTAGATCATAGCCTTCAATCCTCTTACAGAGCCTTTCTCCCGATTTCAGAGCATCCATATATTCCAAATTCTTCAAAGTCAAATGTTCTCTACTAGAACAAGGAACTATTCGTTTTGCACCACTACCAAAAGCATTCACGTATGTCGTTGAAGCTCTTATCGTGTCCACAATAATTATTGCATCACCCCTTGAAACTGCTAATTTAGCTCCAGCTATGCCATGTTCAATACTCACTCTCATCAAATACTACTTTCTTCCCTGCTTATTCAGATGACGATCGGCTATAACAAAATAAAAGTCATCAATAGTATCTCCCCTTAATCCTCTTCGTAATGTTTCTACTGAGATAACATCAGTTGGATGTATATTACCTAAATTAGTTTCTGGACCAAATTGTTTTAAGAAAAAAACCTGTTGTGACTTTAGTGGTGATTCAAAGAGAACTTGGTCAGGATTAATACCTTCAAGTACATCATTCATTCTTAATAATTGAGGATTGCCATCATCATCCATAATCCCTACACTAACCCCCGATTCTCTTGCTTCAAGAATTACCTTTTCAGCTCCTGCTGATAAATATTTATTCATCAAACGATTATACTCTTCTGCACCAAAATCAGCTTCAGGCATTTTTTTACCAACTTCGCAAAACACACGGAGCCCTTTTCCTCTTGCGCAATCAATTAAATCAACAACCCTATCTGAATCAATATCTAAACTCCCACTAGAAATTTCAGTCACGTCACATCCTATTTCAACCAACTCAGTAAATAATTCTTCAGCCTTACCCTGATGCTCTGATAGTTCAAGAAGAGTACCTCCATTACAAACTGAAATATTTTGAGATCTCAAGAGCTCTACTTTCTTCCTAACAATCTCTCGTGATTGCAATTGAGTCGTAGCCCATCCTAGTTTCCACAAATCTACATATTCAGCACATATGGTCAATAAATCCTCAGTATTCTTTAACCCTAAACCTTGGTCAAGGCACATTGTCATTCCCTTGGTTCTAGGCTTACTCGAACGATCGGGCATTGGTAAAAATGAAAACGCTTTTTCTTCAGTCATTATATCTCCAAATCTGGTGCATCTGTAAGCATAGCACTCAAACCACCTATAATATCAGTTGTAAATACATTTTTAGTTCTTAAATATGAAACTGCAGCCATTGACTTATGCCCATTACCGCAATAAAGTACATCTCCATCTGAAATCATTTGATAATTAGTTATAAGTTTCTTTAGAGGCATACCAGATACTCCCTTGACATGCAATAATTCCCAATCTTCAATATTACTAACATCTTTCATTACTTTAACATATGACTTAGCATTCTTAGCTTCAACTCTTTCGAGGCTTAATTTTTCTTTATTCCATAGATTATAATGAAATATATACAAATTCGTATATCCTTCTGATTCTAATCTCAAAAAAGATTCTGCTGAATTGGCAGCATTACAAACTATAACCAATTTTTCATCTTTATTAAAAAAACAAGAAGCCATATACTCAAATGAACCATTGATACTGGCATTTATGGAATTTTTTATATGGCTTTTAGCAAAATCATTCGTTGGACGGTTATCTAATATTAAAAGGCCTGAGTCTCGGAGGTTTTCAAACTCTTCTAACGAAATACTACCCATTATTTTGCCCTAGTGTTTGTATATTTAAAGTAATCTAAAAATCACCCAATGTAAATTGACGAGCTCGAGGTTTGGCCTTTAGATATTTGTCTAATGCCTTTTCAACACGAGGCTTATTGAATGAAAAATCATTACATAGATAATCTAGTATCAAATCTCTCTGAGGAACTGACCACTCTGGTTCAAAATCAATTACTGGATGATTCAAGAATAATGCTCTTATTTCATCTAAATTATCAATTTTCTTTCCTATCTTATCAAGTACTGCTTCAGCACTTCCATATTCTTGTAAAAAGTTAAGCCCCCGTTTAGGACCTATACCTTCTATCCCTGGATTAAAGTCAGTCCCCATTAGAATCGCCACATCAACTAGTTGCTCTCTGTTAATTTCAAGCTTTTCAAGAGATAATTCAAGATCTATTATCTCAGGAGACACTTCCACCCACTTCTGTTGCTTCGGTAATTTACGACGGCCTGAAAGTGTTAAGTTTCGAACAAATTTAGAAGCTCCAAATAAAATGGTATCGAAATCTTGTGAAGCCCCATAATCTACTCGATCATTACTTAATAAATGAGCAACCTGAGCTTCACCTTCGCTTGGCGCATCAATCCAAGGAATACCCAAATAATCTAGCAATTTTTTACATTCTAAAACCATACTTGGATCAAGACGTGTAGTTTGCTGAGCTTTTGTTCGTGCAGTCTCGATATCTCCAGCTTCAATAGCTGCCTCCCACTCTATTTCAGCCTTAATTTTACGTTGCCTTCTAACTTCTAATAACTTTTTCTTAAGTGCTGGAGGCTTGCCATCAAATACAATACACAATTTTAGACCATTACCAACTAAATTCGAAAATTTAAAAAACATACCACTCAGATGACTGGTGACCCTTCCTTTGGAGTCAGTTAATAGAGTTCCATCCGCCTGCCGTATACTCGTTAAAAATTGATATAGTACATTATACCCATCAATTGCCACTCTTTGTCCACTTAATTCTTCTACTTTTATTTTTCTGGTTTCAAGTAAAGGACCTAGCTGTATGCCCATTAGCCTTTTACAACCCCTAAAGGCTTCAAACGAGCCACTTTATTGGCAATTCCCGTAGCATGACAAACATCTACCACCTCGGAAATATCTTTGTATGCACCTGGCGCTTCTTCACAAGCTACTCTTGGCGACCTGGCTTTAACATAAATTCTATCTTTTTCCCATAAATCTTTAATCAAATCAGTAGAACCATATTTCTTCAATGCTGCTTTTCGACCCATTGCCCTACCTGCACCATGACACGTTGAGCCAAAGGTATTGGCCATAGCTCCTGAAGTTCCAGAAAGAACATAACTTGCAGTCCCCATATCTCCAGGAACTATAACTGGTTGACCAAAACTACGATACTTTTGTGGAATATCTGGAGAATCTGGTCCAAAAGCCCTAGTTGCTCCTTTTCTGTGAACACATAATTCTTCGCCCAAATGAACTTCCATTTTTGCAATATTATGAGATACATCATAAACTGTATCCATTCCCAAACTTTCTCCATCTCCCCCAAAAATATTAGAAAAAGCTTTTCTTGTTGCGTGAGAAATTAATGATCTATTAGTCCATGCAAAATTTGCTGCAGCTGACATAGCCCCCAAATATTCCTGAGCCTCTTTTGTATAGAGTGGGGCTGAAGCTAGCTGTTTATCTGGTAAATCCATACCTTCACGTTTACTAGCACTTAAAACACAATCTAAGTGATCTTGACAAACTTGATGTCCACAACCACGTGAACCGGTATGAGTCATAACAACGGCCTGGCCTTCAAAGAGTCCAAAAGCCTTAGCTGCCTCTTCATCAAAAATCTCTTCTACTTTTTGAACCTCTAAAAAATGATTTCCACTTCCAAGAGAACCTACTTGCTTACGACCTCTTTTTCTCGCGTACTCTGAAACATGCTCCGGTAAAGCTTCCTCAATACAGCCATTCTCTTCTAAAACTTCTAAATCTTTTTTCCATAAATATCCATTTTCTTCGGCCCACAAGGCTCCAACTGAAAGTACCGATTCTAATTCCCTATCTGAAAGAGATACTTTGCCTTTAGAACCTAAGCCAGCAGGTACTTGTTTGTATAACTCCTCTATAATCTCTTTCTGTTTACCCCGAATATCTTCTTCTAATAAATCAGTCCGTAAGAGGCGAACACCACAATTAATATCAAACCCAACTCCACCAGGTGACACAACACCGACATCACCTTTCTTTGAATCTGAACGAAATGCAGCAACTCCACCTATAGGGAATCCATAGCCCCAATGTATGTCTGGCATTGCCATGCTAGCATCTACAATTCCAGGTAATTCAGCTACATTTGCTACTTGTTCTATAGCTGAACTCATACCTGGATGTGAAAGTAGAGCTTCGGAAGAATATATTCGTCCAGGTACTTTCATTTTTCCTTCCATTGGAAGTTCATAAATATTTTTGGATTTGGAAACTAATTTATCTTTCATGAAATTACTCTTCGACAGGTTCATACTTAGAAGGGCAGCCCATTTGTACTTTTTCTGCATTAAGCACAAAACCATCATCAATAATTCGCAATATTCCTGTAAATGTCGCACTTTTATCCTCTGCAAAAGTATCAGGAAGGATTAAAGAAGATAAATAAACCTTAATAGAAAAATTACCATCGACTAAATATATTTCCTTACCTCCACTCGTTGAAATCTTCAATGAAGTAACCATACCATGAATCTGTAAGTTATCTCCATCTCCATAATCACCAGAAATAGCATCTTCAACTGAAATATACACTGATTGTTCATCGACTGTCAAAAAAATAACAACACCCGTTATAACCAATATTGAAAATGCCAATAAACCTTTAGACCATGAGGACCATGGTGATATTGTTCGTCTCTCTTGATTACTCATTGTTACTCTTTACTTTCTTAGATAATTCTCTTAATTTATTTGATATATATAAAACATAAGCGCCGATAGCAAACCAAAAGACAGACATACCTCCCCAAAGATAAACCATATCTTCTGCCGGTTTTTTATTGATATCTATTTCTAAGATAATATGATTATTTCCATTAAAGCTTACATTAAGTTCAGTATCAAACCTCTCAGAACTAAAAGTTGATCCAGAAAAACTAAGTGAATCTGTATAATTACTACTACCACTCTTGATTTCGACAGACTTAGAAATATCACCACCAAAATCAAACACTAAATCTATGTCATTATCTGTGGAATTTTCTAACCAAATAACAATGAACCAATTTTCTCCAATCTCAAATAATGAATTATAGTAAATATGAACTATTTGTCCATTAGGTACAACCAATTCAGCTTTGTCCGTAAAACATTCGTCCTGATGACAATATGGATCTGCTGAAACTGGGAGGAGAAGCATCATAACACTTAAAAGAGTTAATCGATATTTCATACGTTTTCCATCCTTTTTTCTAAATAAGTTTTTTCTAATTCCTCAATTCGAAAGCGCAACATAAATAAAAAATAATACAGAAGTAAGAAACCCAAAATACCCATATAAAGTCCTAATCTCAGTGAGGGATCTAAACTTCCTTGATCTTCTGTACCTACAATTACAGGATGATGGGATCTTAGAAAACGAGAAGAAAAATATGAGAGAGGTATCATTAACATACCTGACAAACCTAGTATTGCTGCATTTTTCTTAAGATTACTTGTCTCAGGTTGTCTACGATAAACTACATACGCAATATACAAAAGCCACATTGCAAGAGTTGTTGCTAGTCGCATATCTGTTAAAAAACGTGAAACGATGTCGCCACCCCATTCAGCTTTCATCCAAAATGTTCCAGATGATAAAGACATAAAACCAAAAACCAAACCCAACTCGGCTGAACATTTAGCAATATTATCTGCATAATTTGATTTATTGTATAAGTAAAAAGAACTACCACCTACAACCATCATAAAAGCCAAATACGTAATAAGCCCAGAAGGTACATGAAGATAGAATAATTTTTGTGCGTTCGGTGCTGTGAAAAATTTTGCAGGACCTACATGAATTAAACCAAAATAAATAGTACAAAGAATTAACAAAAAACCTAGACTGCCGACTAATTCTCTAAAATACTTCATTTAGATTTCCACTCTCGCGGGTAAGTTCCTCTTTTCATTATTACTCTCTCAAGCTTAGCTACTTTACCTTTGGAATTGGATCTTTTAACTATTTCTTCAGAATTTACAGTTGCTCTCGCTAAAGCTATAGTTTCTCCTCTTGAACTATTTATGGAGATTAATTGTCCTCTTTTCATTTTCTTAGAAACGGATATTACTCCCGGAATACCCAAGTCTGCCCCGTGGCAAATTGCATCAACTGCTGAATCCTTAATCTCAATCGACGGTATATCTACAAGCATCTCTTCTAATGGCTTTAATATTTTGGAAATACGAGAACTATCTCCAGATTCCTTCCAATCGACATACATATCGTGAGCTTCAATAAGAGTCACTGAATCTTCTATTCTGAATGGACCTGACTTTGTTCTTATTAATTGCTCCATCCAGCAATTTATACCCAATGCTGAACCAATATCTTCACATAAATTACGAATATAGGTGCCTCCCTCACATAATACCCGAAATAAGGTATTACGAGAATTATGTTCTAACAATTCTATTTCATAAATTCGTCTTATTCTTAATTCTCTTTTAACTGCAGCCTGAAATGGTGGAATTTGATAAATAGGGCCCGTAAAGTTTTGAAACATCGTCTGAACTTTCTTTACACCTGGATCTCGTTTGTAGCTCATTAAACAAAGGTATTCCTTTGATGATTCTTGCATAACTTTAATCACTTTCGAAGCACCACCAAGAGATATAGGTAAAACTCCAGTGACATTAGGATCAAGAGTACCCCCATGTCCGGTTAACTTAAGCTCGAAAGAATCTCTTAACCAAGCTGCAACTTGATGAGAAGAAGGACCTGCCTGCTTATTAATTATAACAACTGAAGATTCGAGTAATTGTTCAATATTTCTCTCACTAGGCGGAGTTCCATAAGGTGCATTTGCAGCATCACTTATTTTATACAATTTATCTCCTGAAAAGCCAACTAAGAATACCACTTGAAGACACTGATTGATCAGCATCATATAACTCTGCAAGCTTCTCAGGTGAAAGTGATTTTAAAGTTGAAGGATCTATCTTTCTTAACAAATCCAACTCTTTTTTATCTAACCAAACACCATTACACTGTAAACAAACATCAATCTCAACACCACCTGGATGTTCATCATCCATGAGTGAACCACAACCAGGACATAGTAATTCCGAACCTGAATCAATTCCCAAATGTTTTGTTGTTAGATGATGTAAAGGTCTATTGCCTGTCAAGGACATTAATTCACCTTTATCGAGATAGATACCTGAACAATCATTACATTCATCTATCTCGATTTTCCATATGCCTTTTTTAAAAATCTGAGGAGTTAACTCTGAAAAACAACGAGGACAGTCTCTTTTCATTAGTCTATCCTTCCTGTTTCTTTGAACAGTCACGACATATGACTCGAGTAGAATTCCAACCAGGACCGGTTGGGACCATTATTTCCTTTTCACAGAAATAGCAGTTTTCTTTGAGTGCAGATTCTCTTCCAGTAAATTTAGGCAAGTTTAATCACCACTTATCGATTTAGAGAGAGTGAATAAAAGTATTGATACCATGCCTAATTGTTTTATGGGCCCTTTTAATGAAACATTCAGCCGCTGTAGCTCAGTTGGGAGAGCGTGGGACTGAAGATCCTAAGGTCGCCGGTTCGATCCCGGCCGGCGGCACCACTTCCTGAGATTGTCAAAAAATGTCTTTAGAAAAATATTATGAGGCCCGAAATAGGGCATTAAGAACCATGACTTTAGGTCTAGTTTTTCTTATTTTTTTACCTATTGGAATTCCTGTTTCCTTAATTATAATTCCATTTATAGCTGGAAAAAGTGGAGCCAGTAAACTATCAAAAGATTGGCATTGGACATATATTATAACTGTAGGAGGTGGGTGGTCACTTGGACTAGTGTCAGCCATTTACATCTTGTTATCGTTGGCTCTTGGCCCTTCATTACAAATTAATATTGCTGAACCTATTATCTTTGCCATACTACTTACATTTACATGGCTGTCTTTTGCAATAGGTGTTAGAAGTTCAAATGTGGAAGAACAATCTCTCAGCCCCTATGAACAAGAATGGGAAGAAGAAGAAACTAATAACATTAACAAAGAGAAGAACGAAAAAAGAAATATTGAAAAGAATATTGGCAAGAAAAAGAATAAGAGAATACTAGCAATACCTAGTGAAAAAGAAACAAATACAGACCTGTTTTCTAAAGTCAAAAATTTCATAAAAGGATCGAAGAATGAAGAAGACAACAAAACTAAAAATAAACTAAATGGAAAATCATCTGGAAATAATAGCGAAAAGAACAAAACCAGCCGAGTTTCAGCCTTGGCTAACAGACGTCGTAAATAGTTAAATAGGCTGATTTCTGGATTGACATATGGATAAGGCAAAAATTAGAGTACTAATTGCAAAGCCTGGCCTAGATGGGCATGACCGTGGTGCCAAAGTTATTGCTAGAGCTTTAAGAGATTCAGGGATGGAAGTGATATATACCGGATTAAGGCAAAGTCCAGAAGATATAGTGGAGGCTGCAATTCAAGAAGATGTACATTTTATTGGATTAAGCATACTCTCTGGAGCTCATACACATATATTTCCGAAAGTAATAGAATTATTAAAAGAACATAAGGCTGAAGACATTAAGATAATTGCAGGCGGTATTATTCCAGATCAAGAAATTCCGAAATGGAAAAAAATTGGAATTGATGCCATCTTCGGACCTGGAACATCAACTATAGATATTATTGATTATATCAATAGGTCTGTAAAGTGAAAACAAATGAATTGATTTCTAAACTAAAACAAAGCGATGTTAGAGCAGTAGCCAGATTACTAACGCTAATTGAAAATGAAGATAAAAATGTAGAAACTGTTTTGAAGAATATCTGGCATTTAACTGGTAAATCATACATTATTGGAATAACGGGCCCACCTGGGGCTGGAAAATCCACAATAGTCGATCTTTTAGCAAAGATGGCCCTTGAAAATAATTTTAAAACCGGAATTCTTGCAGTGGATCCCACTAGTCCATTTTCAGGTGGTGCAGTCCTTGGTGATCGTCTTCGTATGAATAGTGCACAAAAAGCGGGAATTTTCATTCGTTCCGTTGCAAGTAGAGGTCATTTGGGAGGTTTAGCTTCAACAACTCGTTTTATGATCAATGGATTAGAAATGTTAGGAAATGATATTACTTTAGTTGAAACTGTAGGGGCTGGTCAAGGTGATGTTGAAATTGTTAAAGTAGCCGATACAACAATCGTTGTCGAAGTCCCTGGACTCGGCGATGAAGTTCAAGCTCAAAAAGCAGGCATTCTAGAAATTGGTGATATTCTGGTTGTAAACAAAGGAGACAGACCCGGTTCTGATAGGCTAGCCAAAGAATTGAAAATGATGTTAAGCCTTGGAGAACACAAGAAATGGACACCCCCAATTATCACAACAACTGCAACTAAGGATTTAGGAATAGATGAACTTTGGAATCAAATTATGAATCACAGAGAGCATTTGGAAAATGAAGAAATCAATCAAACAAGATTAGGCAAGATAAAATATGATTTAGAGAACCAATTAAGCCAACATTTATACACTAGAAAATTGATTCAAATCGGTGAAAATGAAATAGAAAACATGGCTGAAAGAATATTTAATCGAGACATCGATCCGTTCACAGCTATTGAAGAAATTATTAAGCAATAAGTATTAAATCCGGCAAATATGGGGCATATAATGGAATCTGAAAAAGAGGAAATAGAAAAATACCAGATAAAAGGCTCAGTCAAAGCTGATTTTGACAAATATGAAGAGAAACCAGAACTAATGACAAATATTGAAGCATTTGAACAAGGTAAATTTCCTGGCAACCTAGCTGAAAAATTTGAGAACCCGCCTACCTTAAACTCAGAATCAATGATTGGCAACATTAAACTAGAACATAAGAAAATGTTAGAAGATAGACCTATTCCTGAACTATTAGAGAGTGCAAATTTAATTGGTAGTTTAGAAGAGTTACGAACACCTGCAATGAGTAAACTTTACGAAGAAAAAAGACTCAGTGTAACTGAAAAGATAAAGAAAATAGACAATCGAAAATAAATTGCATTGGGCACGTGGCCTAGCCAGGAATGGCGGCTGCCTCCTAAGCAGCAGGTCGAGGGTTCGAATCCCTCCGTGCCCGCCAAAAAAGTATTAATTAAAAACTAAAAAGAAACTGTTATATAGCAGCTTAGAGGGCCAAATTACATGGTAAAGACCATAAAGTTAAGAAATAATCAAGGGTTTACAAACGGTAATGGATTAACTAACGGTAATGGGTTAACTAACGGTAATGGGTTAACTAACGGTAATGGGTTAACTAACGGTAATGGGTTAACTAACGGTAATGGTCTGATTAATGGAAGTGGCCTTCGATCAAGCGAGGGACTAGGAGGTTATTCCCATATTGAATTGGAGGGTAAAAGTAATACAGCAAGAGTTTCAGCTATAGCTATATTGACTGCACTTTTGCTAGGAGGTGGATGTGTCTACTATCTTTGGGACTCTGGCGACCTGATAGAGGGGATAGGTATAGATGGTTCCTTTGCAGATTGGGATGGAAAAGAAACGACTAAAGACCCTGTCGGAGATTCAATGAATAATAGTAATATAGACATTGTCGAAACTGGAATAACTATTGATAATGTTTATACTTCATTTTTAATAAAAACTTCGGAACCTTTATTTTTTGATGAAGGAAATACAATCCGAATTATGATTGATACCGATAATAATCAAAATACGGGTTATTTCCTACCTGGAATTGGAGCTGACAATATGGTCGAAATATATGGTAAAAGCAATGGTCGGATTGATACCAGCTTATTATATGTATTTGATAATAATAGAGGAACAAATGATTGGAATGGTTTTTATAGTTTGACCAGTGTTAAGTCAAATATAACTAGTGCACAGAGTGTAGGAAGTGCAATGGAATTACAAATACCAAATTTTGACATTGGGATTAAAGCAGGTGATTCACTACGATATATTATTGCAGCCACAGATTCAAATGGGAACTTTGATACTACTAACATAATAGATTTAGGAAACAATGAATATTTATTCGTTGATAATGTTAAGACTTTACGAAACACCTATAATGAAAATAATTATCGTAAAGGTTTATTAGATGGAATTGACATTGATGGGACTTTTACAGACTGGAAGGAAAATGCAATTATTAAGTCAGATTCGAATGATGATATAGATTCGAGTGTAGATATATTACAATATGCTAACTTTACAGATAAATCTGGAGATACTTTTTATTACGTGAATGTTGAAGAAACAATACTAGGTGGAAGTAATTTTACAGATATAGAAGCTAGGCATAAGAATACGCAGGGAAATCCTAATTTTGACATCTCTCTGGAAGATAGCGGAATAAGTGAAATTAAATATGATATCCCTGTATTGGATGGAAAAGATGAAATATTTATATTTATTGATAGTGATTATGATGCATCAACGGGATACATGTCTGAAACTATTGGAGCTGATAAATTAATTCAGATTACTGGCCAATATGGAATAATTACAGAGAGTACTATTAGCAATTATAATGGCATTAATAATGGTTGGAACTGGGTAAATAAAATAAATACAGCTACGGCTAATGATTATGATGAAATAGAAGTTTTAGGAACTGATGGAAATTATTACATCCATATAACTTCTTGGAATAAAGAAGACGATATTGTAGAAGCTGAGATAATGAATAAGATTACTTTACCTGATAATGCTACTGGTGATGATGGAAGTCGAGGAACTTTTTCATGGCCCACTACTGATACAGACGGTACTTCTTGGACCTTAGGTAACATTGATTCTGATGGTACTGACCCTGATGATGATGTAGATATCTGGAGAGTATATTTCAATCTTGGCGAATCGGGAGGTTCTTCCAACCACACTTTCTTTATGATTGTAGGTCCTGGTGACCGATTATATACGGATACTGAAACATATGCTATACTAGTTGATTTCGATGAAGATGATACTTTTGATACTGTTTTCATAAATGACCCAGCTAGTTTAACGGATCGCTATGGCTGGCACACATGGGGGGGTAGTTCTTGGTCGACATCACCGACCGAAGACGGAAGTGACGACCACGCAGAACTGGACTCTGCACAATGGGATAGCGCGTGGCACGATGTTTTCAAATTCGCAATTGATGATAATGACTTTAACAGTGGTGATAATTTATTCAATTACAAAGTGGTTACTATCGACGATGATGATAGTCCTTTCTCTTCTGGTGAGACTTGGGCATCCACCAATTCACCAACGGAGGAGACAACGGAGAAAGATTTTACAGTCCCCATTTCCTCATCTATTCCTGAATTCTCAACCATTATGATGCCTGTCGCTTCTGTTCTTTTAATCGTCGGAAATAGAATAAGAAACAAGAAAACTATACAACAATAGTTTTTTGAACCCAAATTATACAATACATCTATGGGAAAAGATTCAATCACCCTGAAAGTTGCCGAAGCTCTACAAGATGAAGTAGGTTACGGAAGAGGTAGATTAGATACTGAGACTAGAAATGAATTGGGATTGTCTATTGGTGACATAGTAGAAATACATGGCAGAAGAAGAGACCCTACTGTTGCAATCGTTTGGAGAGCAAGAACTGAAGACGAAGGCAAAGGAATTATTAGAGTTGACGGATTAATTAGAAATAATGCTAAAGTAAATCTAGGTGATAAAGTTGAAGTTAAAAAAGCTCAAATTAAACCAGCCCAGAAGGTGGTTCTAGCACCTATGATGGACCAATCTGGTCGTGTTCAATTTGGACCTGGTATTGAAGAAGTTATTCTAAGGGGTTTGAATCGTAGACCTCTAACAAAAGGAGATGTGGTTATTGTCCCTGGTTTGACTCTAATGGGTGGAAGATTACCTTTCGCAGTAACGCTAGTACAACCTAAAGGTATCATTCAAATTCAAGCTGACACCGTTATTCAAGTCCATGAAGATCCAGTAAAAGAAGAAGAATTGACAACGACTGGAATTGCTTATGAAGATATTGGTGGATTAAAAGAAGAAATTAAGAAAGTGCGTGAGATGATTGAATTACCACTTAAACATCCTGAACTTTTTGATGCTTTAGGAATAGACCCTCCAAAAGGTGTTCTGTTGTATGGACCACCTGGAACGGGTAAAACGTTACTTGCAAAAGCTGTAGCAAATGAATCTGGAGCTAATTTCTTGTCTATTCAAGGCCCTGAAATCATGAATAAATACTATGGTGAATCTGAAGCTCACTTACGGCAGAAATTTGAAGAAGCTGAAACAAACTCACCATCTATTATTTTTATTGATGAAATAGATTCTATCGCATCTAAACGAGATGAAACGCAAGGAGAAGTAGAAAGACGTGTTGTAGCTCAATTATTGACATTAATGGATGGTTTACAATCCAGAGGACAAGTCATAGTTATTGCAGCTACAAACAGACCTGATGCAATTGACCAGGCACTTAGAAGACCTGGCAGATTTGATCGGGAGATTGAAATTGGAATACCTGATGCTGAAGGTCGAAAAGAAGTTTTACAAGTCCATACCCGAGGTATGCCAATCAAAAGAAATAAGAATGGCCAATGGAAAGAACTCGTTCATTTTGCAAATATAACTCATGGATTTGTTGGAGCTGATTTAGCTGCTTTAGCTAGAGAAGCGGCAATGAGTGCTCTAAGAAGATATTTACCAGAAATTGACCTAGATGAACCTATACCTCCAAAACTACTTCAAGAAATGGAAGTCACAAATAATGACTTTAAAGAGGCACTAAAAGATGTTGAACCCTCGGCACTTCGTGAAATTATGGTTGAAATTCCTAAAGTAAGATGGAGTGAAGTAGGTGGTCTTGAAGAAGCTAAACAAAAGTTAAAAGAGACTGTGGAATGGCCATTAACTAATCCTGAGGGATTCCAACGTTTAGGAATTACACCTCCACGTGGAATGGTACTATATGGACCTCCAGGTACTGGAAAAACGCTACTCGCTAAAGCCATAGCTACCGAATCCGTAGCAAATTTTATAGCAATCAAAGGTCCTGAAGTAATGTCGAAATGGGTTGGAGAATCTGAAAAGAAGCTGAGAGAAGTATTCAGAAAGGCCAAACAAGTTTCACCATGTATTATATTCTTAGATGAATTAGACGCATTAGCTCCAGTAAGGGGAGGTGGCAGTGAAAATAATGTTTCGGACAGACTTGTAGATCAATTACTAACAAGTATGGACGGCTTAGAAAATTTAGAAGGCGTCGTAATTATTGGAGCAACCAATAGACCTGAGATTATAGACCCTGCATTACTACGGCCTGGCAGATTCGATAGAATGATTCTTATTGGTGAGCCAGATGAAGAAGCTAGAAGGCACATCCTTAAGATACATACTGCAAATATGCCACTAAAAGGTGTGAAGTTAGATGAACTAGCAACGAAAATGAAAGGATATACAGGTGCAGATATCGAAGGAGTTGTTAGAGAGGCTGCAATTTTAGCCCTTAGAGAAGATGCAAAAGCAACAAAAGTAAGTCAAAAGCATTTTGATGAAGCTCTTGAAGAAGTTTCACCTTCAGTAACTGAAGATACTGTCAAATACTATGCAGAACTAGGGAAAAAGTTAAGATCTCGAACTAGGCGTAAAGAAAGACGTAGTGAAGATGATCTTTACATTTAATATGGAAATAAGACTATCCGACCTCCGTGATAAGCAAGTAACAACTGTTTCAGGTGAGCGATTAGGATATATTACCAACGTTATCCTTGATTCAACATCAGGAGAGTTAAAAACTCTTGTAATTTCATCTGATGGAGATATACCTGATGGGTACAAAGTTGATTCAGAGAACATGTTAAATATTCCTTTTGAAACGGTCCGTTCAGTCAAAGACATGGTAATGGTGAAAATATGAATTTAGAAAACATGCCCGATCAGCAAAAAATTACTGCAGGATTTTATTATTCTCTAATTCCTTTAGCGATAGCTTTTTGGATTGGATGGGGACTGAAATTTAATGTTTGGTGGGATATTGGATTATATGCGGTTTTGATTGTAATGATAGGTTTTGGCCTTATAGGTGGCTTTGTTTATAGTAAACAAGACTAACTATACCTCCAACAATCTTATATAGCGTATCAAAATCGAAAATTAATTTATATTGACTGCTAATTATTAGAGTCAAACTTAAGGAGAAAAAAATGGACGTCACAATATTGTGGATTGTAGCATGGGTAGCCGCTCTTGCTTTTGCTTTCTGGAAACTCAAATGGGTAGAAAGCCAAAGTCAAGGAACTGATGAAATAGCAAAAATTGCAGGACATATTCGTAGTGGGGCTATGGCCTTCCTGAATCGAGAATACCGAGTACTAAGTGTTTTTGTTGTCATTGTAGCTGTATTATTATTTTTAGGATATAATTCAAAAGGTCAAGGTATGATTGCTTTAGCTTTTGTTTTCGGTGCAATATGTTCTGCTTTAGCAGGATTCATTGGAATGTGGGCAGCCACAGCATCCAATAGTCGAACTACAAATGCTGCAAGAACCAGTCTCAATGATGCCTTAATTGTAGCATTTTCAGGAGGATCGGTTATGGGTATGTGTGTCGCCGGTTTAGGTGTAATGGGACTTTCATTACTTTACATCGGTTTAGAAGGAAGTTACAGTAATTTAGAAGATAGACTTTCAGTAATGGCTGGGTTCTCACTTGGTGCATCCTCTATAGCCTTGTTTGCAAGAGTTGGTGGTGGAATTTATACAAAAGCCGCAGACGTAGGGGCTGACTTAGTTGGTAAAGTCGAAGCTGGAATCCCTGAAGATGACCCTCGTAACCCCGCTACAATAGCTGATAACGTCGGAGACAATGTTGGAGATGTTGCAGGAATGGGGGCCGATTTATTCGAATCTTTCGTAGGAGTTATAATTGGAATAATGGTTTTAGCTGCAGCCCAGGGTTCAGATAGTCTTGTTGAGTTACCATTAACATTGGCTGCTGTAGGTATTTTTGTATCTATTATTGGAACATTTTTAGTACGAACTGAAGAAGGTGGAAATCCACAAACCGCATTGAATAGAGGACACTTCGGAGCTTCAGCCATGATGCTTGTTGCGTCGTATTTCATAATTGACTATCTCAGCACTAACGGCTCCTATGTATGGAGCGAAACTGTAAGCTATAGTGTAATGGATTTATTTCTTGCAACATGTGTCGGTTTAGCATCAGGTATTCTAATTGGACTCTTTGCTGAATATTATACTTCAGATGAAAGTGCACCAGTAAGAGAAATTGCCAAGGCTTCTGAAACGGGATCTGCTACGAATATTATTTCAGGTCTAGGAAATGGGATGATTTCAACGGCCCTTCCTGTTATTACAATTGCCTTAGCAATGTTATTTGCATTTGAATTTGCTGGACTTTATGGTATAGGTATCGCAGCACTAGGTATGTTAGCTACAATTGGAATACAACTTGCAGTGGATGCATACGGACCAATTGCAGATAATGCAGGTGGTATAGCTGAAATGACTGGTTTAGAACCAATAGTAAGAGAACGCACAGACAAATTAGATGCAGTCGGAAACACAACTGCCGCAATTGGGAAAGGATTTGCAATCGGCTCAGCGGCATTAACTGCCCTAGTTCTTTTCGCTGCATTTACTGTAAAAGCAGGCATTGATGAAGTTGACATCCTAAATCCTAAGGTTTTAGCTGGATTATTCATTGGTGGTATGTTACCATTCTTATTTGCGGCATTTTCTATGAAAGCAGTTGGAGAGGCGGCCTTTGAAATGATTGAAGAAGTAAGAAGGCAATTTCGAGAAATTGAAGGACTATTGGAAGGTAAAGCAGAGGCTGACTTTGCAAGATGCGTGGATATTTCTACGCAAGCTGCAATTAAGAAAATGGTAGCACCGGGATTATTGGCAGTTTCAACCCCAGTTATATTCGCAATTATTCTTCCAGCCACATCACTCATAACTAAGATGGAAGGGATGGAAATGCTAGCTGGAGTTCTTACGGGAGTTACAGTTTGTGGTGTTTTGATGGCCATATTCATGTCTAATGCTGGTGGAGCTTGGGATAATGCCAAAAAACATATTGAAGGTGGTGCACATGGTGGTAAAGGATCCGATTCACACAAAGCTGCAGTAGTAGGAGACACAGTAGGTGATCCATTCAAGGATACGGCTGGACCAAGTTTGAATATCTTAATCAAATTGATGTCTGTTGTTAGTCTCGTACTAGCTGGACTTTGAGAAGTTCGTTTATAGAGGGCCCCACTGGAGAAAATAATGTACTACTTACACACCAGAAATGACATGGTCCGAATCCCACCAGATAGGTTGGATGAGGATGTAGGTAAAGTCACTATGGAGTTAGCCCACCAAGCTTTCGAAGGAAGAATGGGACCTGACCAGAAATTAGTCGTTCTAATTACTAATCTTGAGCTTACTGGAGACAGTCGTGTTGTTCATGGCGATGGTGCTGTTTATCAACCTGTCAAAATGGATATGCTATTATTCGATGTTAAGATACAAGAAGTAATCGAAGGAGTGGTAGACCAAATAACCGAATATGGTGCTTTTGTAAGATTTGGCCCCTTGGACGGTTTATTACATGTTTCTCAAGTACAAGATGATCACATCAATACTGATGTTGGAAATCAAAGATTAATAGGTAAGGAAACTAAAAGAGAACTAAAAGTTGGAGATAAAGTAAGAGCTCGTGTTGTTACCATGTCTCTGAATGAAATATCACCTAGAGAATCAAAAATTGGTTTAACTATGAGACAACCAGGCCTTGGAAAGCATGAATGGATTATTGAAGATCAAAATAAAGCCTCTGCTGGCGGTGAGTAATGAGTGATTTTGCATGCAAAGAATGTCATTTACTACTTCAAGAGAATAACTGTCCACGTTGTGTAGATTCTGAAATTTCAAGAGAATGGCAAGGATTTGTAGAAGTTTTAAATCCTGAGAAATCTGAAATAGCTAAAGAGATGGGCATTAAAACACCAGGTCGTTATGCCCTTCGCGTACGCTAAATGTATATTTTAAAGTCTGAAATGGCTTATGAGCTTAAAGATACAGAGCATGAAATATATGTGGATGCCCCTGAATTTCTAAAAAAATCTGATTACATTGCTACAGTTGGAGATATTTGTACTATTAAAATATTTGAGCAAATAAGAGAACCAAATTTAGCTATTGTTGATTTAAAAACTAAACGAAATACACTATTAAATTCTAAACAATTAGAAATAATAAAAAATATAGGTATACATAATATCGAAGTAGAGAATCCGGCAGGCACCATATCTAAGTCTCTTTGGAAAGCTATAAAATCGACTTTTTCAAAGAAGAAGAATACTAAAATAATTGCTAAAGGGGAAGAGGATTTAGCCACATTGGCAGTAATAAGTATGGCTCCTGAAGGGGCGAAGGTAATTTATGGGATGCCCGACAGAGGTATGGTAGTTGTTGATGTAAATCAGCAAACAAAGAAGAGGGCCAACAACTTTCTAAAACGTATGTTGGTTTGATAAAATGGAATTGGAAATAAAAGAAAATAACGACAATCCGCTTCTCCAGAGAAAGGAGATAAAATTAGTGATTAATCACGAAAATGATTCTACACCTAAGAGAAATCAAGTTATAAGAGATTTATCAGAGCAATTAAAAGCAAAGAAAGAGCTTATCATAATTGATCATTTAAAAAACAAATATGGTAAAACTGAAACCCAAGGTTATGCTAAAGTTTATTCAAATATTGAAGCTTTGAAGGCAATTGAAACTAAGCCATCTATGGCTAGACATGCAAATCTTGCTTCAGAGCCTAAGCAAACTAAGAAACCAGCTGAAGAAAAACCTAAGGAAGAGGCTAAATAATGAAAAAAATAGAACAATATGAAATTTCAGACGGTAAGATTACAAGAAAGAGACAATTCTGTCCTGAAGATTCTTGCGGAGCTGGTGTATTTTTGGCAGACCACAAAGATAGAGTCTCTTGTGGAAAATGCGGATATACCAAATTCAAATCTGATAACTAATTTAACCAGCTAATAATTGATTCTCGAAATATCAAGACAAAAATTAGCGAACCTAATGCTACCATAAACTGAGATATTATCACACACATCTTGAACAAACGAACCCGTTTATCGGGATCTTCCATTTGTTCAACTAACCAATCCATTAATTTTTGATACGCTTAAGACCAAATATACTTTCTCTTTCCAGCTCTTCTAACCTAAATGAAATATATTTTGCAATCTCTTCTAAGTTTGGTATTACCTTAAATTCTAAAGCATTTACTCTTCTCTTAGTAGACTCAATCTCATCTAAAATCTTTTTCATGGTAGTCTCGCCTTCTGCCGCCAATATAATCATCTCAGATAATTTTTCAAAAGCATGAACGGCCTCATCAACACGAATCGAAGTACCTATCAAACCATAACCTCTATCTTCTAAAGATTTTTCTACAGATGTAACTTTAACGGAAGGAACAACAACACCCATTATGTTCTTGGAAGATAATTCAACCTCTGGTGGCTTATTCAAACAATTAGCAGCAGATTCTAAAGCCGTTTTACCCTCTGCAGCTACAGCTATGGATAACTTCTCCATGGCCGATATATACAAGGCAGACAATTGATTTCGTAAATCTTTAACTTTTGGTAGAAGTTCAAAAAACTCCATAATCAAACCATCTCTTTTCATCTTTAGAAGTTTGTATCCTCTCTTAGAGAGCTTAATTTTACGCCTTGTTTCAATAAGCTCCATGCGAGTTGGCTTGACGTCTGCTATACTCATTTACTTATTTCTTCCTGTATGCGGGATGGTATTTTTCTAATGTCTTACGATCAATTCTCGTAAGGGCTGATTCTGGTAACTTACTTAGCATGTCCCAACCAATTTCAAGTGTATCTTCGATTGTACGGTTTTCTTCACGCCCTTGAGTAACAAACCTCTCTTCAAACTCATCGGCAAACTCTAGTAACTTTTGATCTCTTTCAGAAAGAGCTTCTTTACCTACAATGGCTACTAAACCACGTAAATCATTACCTTCTGCATAACCGGCATAAAGTTGATCACTAACTTGTTTATGATCTTCTCTTGTCTTCTCATCACCAATACCTGCATTCATTAAACGAGATAAGGAAGGTAAAACAAAATTAGGTGGGTAGATTCCCTTACGATGCAAGTCCCTTGAAACCACAATTTGTCCTTCAGTAATATAACCAGTCAAATCAGGAATTGGGTGAGTAATATCGTCACCTGGCATTGTCAAAATAGGAATCTGAGTTACAGAACCTGATTTACCCTTTATCAATCCAGCACGTTCGTATAACTGAGCCAAATCAGTATACATGTAACCGGGATAACCACGCCTTCCTGGAACCTCTTCACGAGCTGCCCCAATTTGACGAAGTGCCTCACAATAATTAGTCATATCTGTAAGTATAACAAGAACATCATATCCTTTTTCAAAAGCCAAATATTCTGCAGTTGTAAGTGCCATTCGTGGAGTTATCAATCTTTCAACGGCAGGATCACTAGCTAAATTCATGAAAACTGCAGCTCTACTCAAAGCTCCAGTTCGCTCGAAATCGGCCATGAAATACTGAGCTTCTTCATCTGTGATACCCATTGCACAGAAAACTACTGCAAAATCTCGATCAGTACCCAGAGTTTGAGCCTGACGTGCAATCTGTAATGATATGTCATTATGCGGAAGGCCAGCTCCTGAGAAAATAGGTAATTTCTGACCCATAACCAAAGTATTTAATCCATCAATAGTTGATATCCCTGTTTGGATAAATTCTAATGGTGAAGCTCTTGAATATGGATTAATTGCAGCCCCAATAATTTCTTGCCTTTTTTCAGGGATAATTGGAGCTCCACCATCTATAGGTTCTCCAGCCCCACTCATTATTCTTCCTAACATATCTTTTGAAAGATTAATCTTAATTGTTTCACCTAAGAATTTAACACCTGATTGTTTATCAATACCTGAAGTTCCTTCAAAAACCTGAACAACTACAATATCATGTGAAGTATCAAGCACTTGCCCACGTTTGGTAGTTCCATCCGGAAGTGATATGTGTACAAGCTCCCCAAAAGAAACGGGTTCTGTCTTCTCAACAAAGACTAAAGGCCCAGATATCTCTCTAATTGTTTTATATTCTTTCTGCATCTATGCTTCCTCCATTAATTTAGTAAAGTTCTCAACTAGTACCTTGTCATATTTTTCTAGAAGTTCGACCATATTAGCCTCGAATTTTGATCTACCTATATCCTCAAGGATTGGAAGGCCAATTACTTTCTCAAACTCTACTCCACTGTTCATTGCTTTTTCAGCCAGATCTTTGTAATGAAGTATGATTCCTAAAAATTTGGATTGACTGGATATTTCACAATACGTATCTACATCATGGAAAGCATTCTGTTGCAAGTAGAATTCACGTAACATTCGTCCTACTTCAAGAGTCAACTGCTGATCTTCAGGCAACGAATCAGAGCCAACTAGCTGAACAATTTCTTGTAGTTTAGCTTCTTCTGTTAAAACAGCCATTGCTACTTTGATACTATCATTCCATTCTTCACCTGCATTCTTCGAATACCAATCTTCAAGACTGCGATTATAGAGTGAATAACTATTCAACCAATTGATTGCAGGAAAATGCCTCTTTTGGGCTAATTTAGAATCAAGAGCCCAGAAAACTTTCACGATCCTCAAAGTATTCTGTGTAACTGGTTCAGAGAAATCCCCACCCGCTGGAGAAACTGCACCAATTACCGTTACTGAACCTGTGTCATTATTCATAGTCTGAACACGACCTGCACGCTCATAGAATTCCGATAATCTAGCGGCCAAATATGCCGGATATCCTTCTTCACCGGGCATTTCTTCAAGACGTGAAGAAATTTCACGCATAGCTTCAGCCCAACGTGATGTCGAATCAGCCATCATGGCAACATCATAACCTTGATCACGGTAATACTCAGCTAATGTAATTCCGGTATAAACTGAAGCTTCACGTGCCGCTACAGGCATATTAGAAGTATTTGCAATCAATATTGTTTTATCCATTAAAGGTCCACCTGTTTTTGGGTCTTTTAAATGAGGGAAGTCAGTTAAAACTTCAGTCATTTCATTACCTCTTTCACCACAACCAACATAGACCACAATCTGAGCATCTGACCACTTAGCTAATGTTTGTTGAGTAACCGTTTTACCAGTTCCGAAACCACCCGGAATTGCCGCAGTACCGCCCTTAGCTAAAGGAAAAAGACCGTCTAATGTTCTAGTACCTGTGATTAACGGAATATCTGGCCTAAATTTCTTATTATATGGTCTTGGAACTCTTACTGGCCAAAGATGCATTAATTTCAAATCAGTTCCATCGTCCAATTTACCTATCATATCATCCACTGTATACGTACCTTTCTTGAGTTCCATAACCTTTCCTGAGGATAGTGGAGGGACTAAAATTTTATGAGAAATAGTCGGAGTTTCCTGAACAGTACCAAGCATTTGTCCGCCGTTAACGGTTTCGCCAACTTTAATGGTAGGAATGAAATCCCATTTCTTGGTATGATCTAAACCAGGAGCTGTGACTCCTCTCTCAATATAATCTCCCATTTTTTCCTGCAGTACAGGTAATGGCCTTTGAATACCATCATAAATCGATGTGAGAAGGCCAGGACCTAACTCAACGGATAGTGGTTCCCCTGTATTCTCAACAGGTTCTCCAGGTCTGACTCCAGACGTATCTTCATACACCTGAATTGTAACATCATCATTTTCAAGACCAATGACCTCACCCATCAATTTTTCGTGGCCTACTAGTACCACATCATACATACGAGGTGAAACACCTCGAGCCGTTACAACCGGCCCTGACACTCTATATATTTCTCCTTTTACTTCCATAGGTCAACTCCTACTGCTGTTTTGATACGATCTCTAAGACCTTCATCAACTTCAGCTCCGATGGCTATTACCGTCGGTTTTACACTATTACTTAACTTCTTACGTAAAGAAGCCTCTAACTCTTTCCAATCCTCATCGTGTATAACAAGAACTCCAATCTCTTTATCTTTTAATGCAATTTGAATTGCATCATCAACGGGTACTTCTTCACTAACATTGAACCACTTCTCAATGCCTACCAATCTAAAACCAATTGTAAATAAATCATTTCCAACAACTCCGATCTCCATTTTACACCACCACCAATTCCTCTATTTTCTCATTGGAAAGACCAATCTGTTTACCACGGACAATTGCTCTCAGGTTACGAACTTCTCTTTCCTTTTTTAATAAATAGTCAAGAACCGGTAAAATTGATAATGGATAAAGATAAGAGAATCTTTTTGAACGAGTAGCTATAAATTCATCTAAAGCATGTACACAAGAATTTAAGTCAGGTTCATCGCCTTTGATATAAGGTAAAATATAATCCTGGAATTTAGATCCTTCTAACATATTAGATAAATCGGATAGAGTTTGTACTGAAGACAGTAAATCCACTTTCAGTGTACCTCCATTGATTAAAAGCTCCTTATGACCCTTTATACCTCTGTGACGCATACGCAATACGGTTTTTAAATTTGCAATGTCTAACTCCAATTGAATGAAATTATGATAAACTTCAGCCTCTGGACCTCCCGAAGGTAAATTATCTACCAAATCGTTATAATATGTTAAATCTAAAGCATCTTCTAAAGGTTGAAGACTATCAGTACTACGTCCTTCACTTGCTTTTCTAAGTGTTGGATAATAGCTAGTCCCTTCTAACCTAGTAATAGTTTCCTCAATAGATTTAGAATCATACAACCTACCATACAATTCTTTATCTGAATTATTAAGTGGACAAACAAGCCTTTCTATATCTTCAGGAGACATATTCTGATTTATTCCCCTCAATATATTCTTTAAATTTCGAACTCGATATTTCTCTGCATAAATAGTCAGTATCTTACGAAGCTGGCCAGTGCTAAAGCTAAGAAAATCGCCGATATTTTCTGCCAAGTTATCAACTAAGGCAGTTTCAATTAAATCAGCACCACTCAACTTTGAACCATAACGATCTATTTCTCTACGATATTCCAAATCTTGAATATATCTAGCTATCTCAGATAATTCAAGATTTAAAAGCTGATTATAAGCTTCTGGAGGAAGTAAGCGTGAGCGCCTAGAACGGGCTCTTGTAGCTACGTAAGCATAATTGCTCATTTAGTTGAACAATACCTCACTGACTAAGGATAAATTATCTTGCCAAGCTCTTTCCACTAAAGTTACAAATCTAAAATCTAGCCTAAAGTTTCCTGATTCGATAATAAAACCGATCTCATCAATGTTTCCACCATGGGATAATTTACTTATTTCTTTAAAGATTGAGCTGTCCTTCTTACGGCAAAATAATTTACCATCGTTAGGAACGCCTTCTAAAAGATTAGAGTATATTTTCTTCAAATCTTTTGAATTCAGATTCTCCAATTTCGACATTGCTGTGTCCTTAGTAGACAAAAGTAATTCTTTTTGAATTTCTAATTGGTTTCGTTTAACTTCTAATTCTGCAGAGGGAATCTCTTGCTGCCTCAATTGTTCAATTTTTCTAGACGAATCAGCCATAATTGAATCTACAACGCTTTTGGCTTCACTTGAAGCTTCTTTCATCTTAGTCTCTACATTATCAACTGTTTCTTTGCGAATTGCTGCTGCATTCTCTAGGCCAGTCTCTTCGACTTGCTTGAGAATTTCCTCAAGACCCATTCTAAGCGCCCATTACGAATATGAGCAAAGCTGAAATAACCAAACCAAAGATAACAACTGTTTCTGGAATAGCTGTGAAAATTAAGCCATTTGTGAAATTCTTATCATCTTCTGCGACCGCACCAACTGCAGCTGAACCAATGTTGCTCTGAGCTAAGCCAGTTCCAATACCGGCTAGTCCAACAGCTAGGCCTGCTCCGATAGCAATGTATCCTTTAGCACTCCATTTTGCTGCTTCTACTGTGTTTATGTTGTCGTCCGCTTGAGTTGCCTCACCATCTGTCGTGGTTGATTCATCTGCTGCGGATACTGCTGGCATTGCCAACAATGCTACGAAAAGCATTGCTGCCAAAAGGTATAGGTTGTTGTTCATGGTTGTACCTCGTTTTCTGTTGTATACTTTCGATTATAACCGAAAGGATCGTAAAGTGTGCCTCCTCCTTGCACGAATTTAGTAAAGAACTCGACATATTGCAATCTTAGCGAATTTATGCCGGTCCCGATTATTCCAAGTGTAAACACAGTTAAGTGCCCTATTAATAAAATTGAAATTGAAACGATTGCCATTATTCCTTCTAATCCTATTAAATTAAAAGCTATAAAATTTACTGTAAAAGCCAATCCATAGTCACTAAGGCCGATAGCCCCAATACGTGCATAAGAAATAACATTAGAGAATACAGTAGGAAATTCTAAAATTCCAACAATACCCTCACCCAAAACTGCAAGAGTTAAACCAATTAATAATACCATGAATCCTAAAAGCTTAGCGAATTCAGGCAATAAACCGACTACTGAAACTAGAGCAATAACTCCACCCCAGAGAATTAAAAGAAATGACATCTTGGAGTATAACGCATGCTTCAAGTTATGGTGTCTCAACTCATTAATGAAACCAAGGACAAAACCTAATGATACATGGATAAAACCAATAACTACCGAAGATAAAAGCATTAATTGTGCACCATATGGACTGAATTTATGTATTGGCAATTGCCAAGGCGGATGTGGATTATCAATCAATGGAACATTAAATGTGGGTCCAAAGTGTTCACCAAAAACAAATGAAGTGAAACCCAGATAATCATTTCCAATAATATAAAATGTTTGGCCAAACGCTTCTGCAAAAATGAAAGTTCCGAAGAAAAGAGTCCACATACCGGCCATTCTAAGAATTTTACCAAGAGCTGCTATTTCGGTAGAATAACTAAATTTAGTTATTATGAACTGGCCAAATAAAATGTAGGCCAAACCATAGCCCGCATCACCGACCATTAGGCCAAAAAATAAAGGATAGGTCAAAAATATAATTGCAGTAGGTTCAAATTCCCAATGCTTAGGAGTACTATAGAGTTTAGTAAATAATTCAAAAGGTTTCATAATTTCTGGATTATCTAATTTAATAGGAGGTTCGGCCGCACTTTCCTCACCAACTTCATAATAAATGTCTAAATTCTGTAAAGCTTGCTGGAGGTCAGAAACTGAAGTTGTAGGTACCCAACCATCCAAAACAAACATGTTTTCGGTTGTGGCTAACTTAAGAGGCAAACTGGATTTCTCAGATAGAGCCGAATAATGCTCTTCACATGCCACTAACCAATCACCATGCCTAGTGGATATTGCTTGAACCTCATGATCTATGGCTTCTTTCTCACTACTTAACTTTGAAAGATTAGATTCCATTTGTGATTTAACAGTTGAAGGCATACCTGAAACTAAAGGTACCTCTATTGAACGAAATCCTTGATCTAATAAAAGACGCTCAACTTCTTCAGAAGAGTTCAAAGATGCAAAAGCTACAGTTACATCATTAGATTGAATAATTTCAACATCTTTCATATTATTTAATTTACTCAAATCAGAATCATCGGGAAGATTGCCTGCAAAAACTTGCATACTTGAATAACCACTTAATAAATCTAAATCTAAATCTATACCTTCAAAATAATCTACTTGTTCTAATTGAGATGATAACTCTTCAATTTGCCTATCGAAATCTCTTTGTTTATCATTTAATTTATGAGCTTGAGAAGCAATATCATCAATTTCCTTAATCTCTTTCTCGAGATCTGAAACCAATTTTGGTCTTGTCGAAGGATTAGGAGACACCTCTAATAACTTAATAACTGAACGTATTTTTACTAATAATTCCGATGTCTGAGCACCATAATTTAATGAAGAACCTATCTTAAATCCCTCATCTTCATTGTTATAATCAATTAAATGAATTAATTGATGCTTATCTAATAAATTAGATAAATCTGATAAATTCTGTTTATGACCACTTATGGTCATCCGCGACATTTTTTCAGACTTAAGCATTAAGCTAAACTCTCCAAAAAGGTATCTACAAATTTTTGTGAAGCCTTATCTATTCTATCTTCACCCTTAGATTTCATTCTTAAATTGTCTTTTTTACCTTTTTTAAGGATTTCAGTTTTCTGCCCATTTATTTCTTCCATAGCCTCATTTATTTCTTTTTTAGACTTTTTATCTGCTAATTCCCTTTCTTTCGAAATTAATTCTTCACGGTCTAGAGGTATCCGGTTGTTAGCTGAGATTTGCTCTTGTTCAGCCTTTACGACCTCAGTACTAGCAGACGCTTCAGCATGCTTAATCTTTTCCAATAAATCGGTTCGGGACATGGCTAAAATAAATATTGTATTTGCAGGGTAATAGGTCTATAAAAGAATACGGCCAGAAATAAGCACTTCTAAACATTGTATTGATAGCATGTAATATTAAATTCCCTACTCTGGTAGCGAAGCCTCGGGCCCGTAGCTTAGCCTGGTTGGAGCACCCGGCTGATAACCGGGAGGCCACCGGTTCAAATCCGGTCGGGCCCACCAAAGAATTGTTTCAACTTGCTACGATTATCCTCATCAATTGCGATTTTTTCACCTAACTTATAATTGATCATTACAACAACACTTTCTGCATTTGCCACGATATTTTCCCCATTAGCCTTACTATATAGTTCATGTGAAATGCCAAACGAAGTGTTACCAATACTTGTAACTCTAGTCTTTACAGTAATTAAATCAGGATATTGAACCGGTATTCTATAATTCATATTAAAATTAGCAAGAATAGGGCCCATACCTTCTTCAGATAGGATATCTTCCATCTTTAAAGATTTTAAATCCCAAACTTTACGAAATAATTCAACCCTAGATGTCTCACACCATTTCAAATAAATTATATTATTTACATGGCCAAAGTCATCCATATCTCCCCAAAGAACTGGAATCTCAGTAACTATCGGCCAATTATTCACACTATACCTGAGAATTTACTTACGCTATTAAAACCTTCATCGGGCATAGACATAATTGTCTTAGATCCCGAAGAAATAGATATTGCCCTGAATAATGTTTCAGGCAATATTCTTTCGAAAAAGAAGCGCCCAATAATTATCTTATGTTGATAAAAATCGTCCTTATCCTTCCTAGAAAAAGCTACTTTCAGCATTAGTAACCACATATAACCCATGGCAACTATTCCAAATTGTTTAAGATAATCTGTTGCTCCAGCTCCTATTTCATAAGGATTAGAAAAGCCTTTTTGAGCCATAAATAAGGTTGTTTTTTGCAGCCCCTTTAATGCTTTCTCAAAAGGCACAATGAATTCTTTCATATTTAAATCTTCTTTATTTGCATCAATAAAGGCTAGTGCAGGATGGAAAAATCGCCTCAATAGTCTACCCATGTTTTTAGGCATCTTTCGCCCAGCTAAATCTAACGCTTGAATTCCATTAGATCCTTCCCATATAGGTGCAATACGAACATCTCGAGAAAACTGTTCCATGCCAAACTCTTTGATATATCCGTGACCTCCGTGAATCTGTAGCATATCATAACTAATTTCAACTCCAAATTCTGTTAAAAGTGATTTGATGATTGGAGTCATTAATTCGACTAAATCATTATTTTCTTTGCGAATTTTCTCATTGGGATCTTTAACTGATTTATCAATGGCTAAAGCAGTCCAACAAGACAACATACGACCGGCATCAATCAAAGCTTTTGATCGTAAGAGCATACGCCTAACATCAGGATGGACTATCAAAGGATCTGCTTCTTCATCTGGGTTCTTAGGTCCTTTTAAATCTCTACCTTGTAATCTATCTTTAGCATAAGCCAACCCATTCTGATAAGAAATTTCAGATATGCCAAGACCTTGTAATCCAACCGAGATTCTTTCATGGTTCATCATAGAAAACATTGCTGAAAGGCCCTTATGTTGCTCTCCAACTAAATACCCAGTTGCATCTTCAAAATTAAGAACACAAGTAGCTGAACCATGAATTCCCATTTTTTCCTCAATAGACATACATTTGACACCATTTCTATCACCCAAACTGTTGTCCTTGTTAACTAAAAATTTAGGAACTAAGAAAAGACTAATTCCCTTTACTCCCTTAGGTGCATTCGGAAGTCTGGCCAATACCAAATGTATTATATTTTCAGACAAATCATGCTCCCCAGCTGAAATAAAAATCTTTTCTCCACAGATTATGTATTTATCATCTTCTACCGGTTCTGCCTTAGTTCGAATCAAACCTAAATCAGTCCCACAATGCGCTTCTGTTAAGCACATAGTTCCAAACCATCTCCCAGCTAAAAATTCAGGAAGATATGTGTCTTTCAATTCTTTACTACCGTGATTGTTTATGCAATGATAGGCTCCTTTAGTAAGCCCCATGTAAATTCCTAAAGACATATTAGTAGAACAAGATACTTCATCTGAAAAAACACTAATTGGAGTAGGAAACTCCATACCTCCATATTTTTGATGACCAAAAAGGGAGGTTAGTCCAGCCTCAATAACTACCTCTGAAGCTCGTTTCATACTAGAGGGTAAAGTTACATTTCCATTTTCAAACTTAGCCCCTATTTCGTCAGAATCTTTATTTGATGAAAGCCAGACTTCTTCTGCAAGTGTTGAAAATTGGTTCGATATCATTTCTACTGTTTCCCATGTAGCTTCTTCAAAACCTTCATAACCTTTTATTTGTTTTTCAAAATCTAAAACCTCTCGTAAGATAAATTCATATTCTCTCTTTGGTGCTTTATATTGTACCATAACTAATTCCTCAACGGTTTTCCTGTAGTAAGCATAGACTCTATTCTATCCATAGTTTTCTCTGTTTTCATCAAAGCTATTATTCCCTCTTTTTCCATTTCTAAAATTTTATCATCTGAAACAGTCTCAGTAGGATCCGTGTCCCCTCCCGTTAAAATATAGGCTAAATAGTCAGTTACAGTTACATCATGAGGAGTTGCATGTCCTGCTTTCTCTAAATCTTTCACAGCAAGATCCAAAGTAGCTTTGCCTGAAGGCCCTGGTAAACTATGGTCGTTTGGTAGTGGTGCTTTGTAATCTTTAATCAAATCTAAACATTTTTGTTTCGCATCATGTAATAAACGTGATCTATTCATAGTAATGCCATCGTTAGAATTTAGGAATTTTAATGATTGAGCTTCCTGAGCGCTTGTAGCAACCTTAGCAGTCCCTATATTTTGAAATATTTTTACTATAGATGCCATCGGTCCTTTCGGCTGATTGGGGTCATTATTCCATCGTGTAATCATCTCTTTACAACCCCCCCAGGCTGGAACCAAACCGACACCTACTTCTACTAAACCAATATAACTTTCAGAATGTGCTTGAATTGAATCACAAGCTAATAGAACTTCACAACCTCCACCAATTGCTAATCCTGATGATGCTCCAACAACCGGGAAGTTTCCATGTTTTAACATCATAAAGGTTATTTGGCCATCAAACACAAATTTTTCAGCTTCATTCCAAGCCCCAACATTAGCTACAAAGCTAGATAGACCTAAGTTTGCACCAGCCGAAAAATTCGAACCATCATTCCCAATCACTAACCCTTTGAAATCACCATTTTCACAAAAAGATGAAGCTTCACTCAAAACTTCCATTATTAATGGATCTATAGCATTCATTTTACTATGGAATTCAGCCAATAATATCTCATCACCCATATTCCATAAACTTGCTGATGAATTACCAAATATTGGTTTTTGGCCTCTCTTAATGTCTTTTACGCTTAAGTGACCTTCTAAATTATTTATTTTACTATAACTTCCATCAATATTGAAATACAAGCTTACATCATCATTATCATCATAAAAATTCTTATCTCCAACTTTTGTTAATAAATCAGGGACTTCAATATCTTCCTCAATAAGCCTAGAAACAAACCATGAAGGCCCTAAATCATCTATCATTTGGAATGGACCTTTTTTCCAGAGAAAACCATTCTTCATTGCATTATCTATATTTACTATATTCTCTGTAATTTCGGGAACTAAAGAAGCGGCGTAGCTAAGTGTTTTGGAAAGGACTTTCCAAGCATACCTACCTCCTTTATCATCAAACTCAACCAATGCTCGAAGGCCTTTCTTTGCAACGCCAATACTTTCTAAACTTGACTTAATTGAAGTGTAATATTCACCTGTTTTGAGATTTCGACTTTCCTTAACCTTATTTCCATTATTGCTATTTATACGATAGAATCCACCCTTGCCCTTGCGTCCAGTATATCCTGACTCAACCATTTCTTTCAATAATAAATCAATACCTAACTTTGATTGTTCTTCGACTCCTAAATTATACTTATCATTATCTGGTAAATTACGTGACAAACTTTCAGTCACATGTGGGATTAAATCTAATCCAACAACATCTCCTAATGCAAAAACTCCAGTTTTAGGAGCTCCAATTGGCCTTCCCATAATCGCATCAGCTTCCTCAACAGTAAGGTCTGCCTTGAAAGCTTCAACCATTGCTGTGAGTGACCAAAACATTCCAATCCGATTACCAATAAAACCAGGTGTATCATTACAAATCACAACTTCCTTACCTAATTTGACATCGCAGAATTCAATAATTGTTTCTAATTTCTCATTATCTACTTCTTCACTCGCTACAAGCTCTAATAAGCGTAAATATCTTGGTGGATTGAAAAAATGAGTAATAAAAAAATCTTGCCTAAATGAACTTGACATACCTTCAATCAATTGATTTCTAGGTATCGTTGAAGTATTTGAAGTAACAATAGAAGTTTTTTTACGGAATTTTTCAATTATTCTGAAAACATTGTGTTTTATTTCTAACTTTTCAAGAACGACCTCAATGATTAAATCTGAATCGCTAATTAAATCTAAATTATCTTCTAAATTACCTGTAGTTATCAAATCTGCATTATCTGGGTGCATTAACTGTGAAGGGCTACCCAGTTTCACAGGTTTCAACATTTTAGAGATAGCAGACTTAGAGATAACGTTTCGATCCTCAGCCCCATCTGGAACAATATCTAACATAGTTACAGGAAGCCCTGCATTGGCAACTTGGGCAGCAATACCGCTTCCCATAAGCCCAGCCCCAATTACTGTAACCTTTTCTATTTTCATCCCTATTACGCTCTCTCAATTACTGTAGCACAACCTTGACCGCCTCCAACACACATTGTTGCAAGAGCATAACGTCCACCTTCTGTTTGAAGTAAAGAAGCTGCTTTACCAGTAATTCTAGCACCGCTAGCACCCAATGGATGTCCTAAGGCTATAGCTCCGCCATGAATATTTAATTTGGACATATCTACTCCTAATTCTTTTATACAAGCTAAACTTTGAGCTGCGAAAGCTTCATTCATTTCTATAATATCTATATCTTTAAGATCTAAACCAGCTCTTTTTAACGCCTTCATGGAAGAAATTACAGGACCTATTCCCATTATTTCAGGGCTGCAACCTGAAATTGCCATTCCTCGTATGTAAGCCATAATATCTAAATTATTTGATTTAGCATAATCTTCCGAACAAACTATGACTGCCGAAGCTCCATCTGTCAACGGTGATGAGGTCCCTGCTGTTACTACCCCTTCTTTATCAAAAGCAGGTTTTAACTCAGCCATAGACTCTAAATTTGTTTTAGGACGAATGCAGCCATCCACTTTGATATTATCTATAGCAACTATTTCATCATCTAGTTTACCCTTAGTTTGAGCCTCAAAGGCTTTTTGATGACTTTTGAGAGCCATCTCTTCCTGCTCCAAACGAGAGATTGAATATTTCTTAGCTAAATTTTCAGCTGTATGCCCCATTCCTATGTAGGCATCCATATCTACCAAACTAGGATTTAACATTGGATTGAATCCAGGCATAGGTACTCTTGTCATAGATTCCACGCCACCTGCAATAAACAGATTACCAGAACCAGATATTATGGAACTGGCAGCTTGATGAATCGCCTGCATCGAAGAAGCACAAAAACGATTAACTGTAACACCACCAACACTCATTGGCAATCCGGAAAGAAAGACGACATTCCTAGCTAGATTCATTCCCTGTTCACCCTCTGGAAATGCACAACCTAATACTAAATCTTCTACATCTTCAGTATTAATACCTGATTTTTGAATTAATTCCTTAATAATGGCCCCTGCTAAATCATCGGGTCTTATTTTACTTAATTCACCTTTATTAGCTTGTGTAAAAGCTGAACGTGCATAACCACATATTACTACATTGTTCATCATTCTAATATAAACTATTACTATATAAAAGTAATTAATTTTGTTAAATTTATGAAACATTTATATACTTATGCTTCAATTTAGGAGTGTGGAAAGGTTAACACAAACTGAAAAACTAATTTCAGAAAAGCAAATCAGAATCCTGAAACAGTTAGGATTAACCGAAGACGAAGCAAAAATATATCATGTTCTACTTGTCTCAAAAGAATCTACTGTTGGTAAAATAAGTAGATTTATAAATTTTTCAAGAGCAAAAATCTACGGAATAATTGACAATTTACTATCTGAAGGAATAGTGCTTGAAGGGAATAAGCATCCAAAAACTTACACCCCTGTAGACCCTTCACAAATTTCAGAAAGAAAATTAAGAGAGGTTGAAGAAGCCTCAAAATCGGTTCTATCAGAACTATCACCATTATACCAATCTAGACCTATTGATTATTTAGAAACTGTAACAGTTAAAGATATGGAAATCTTTTCTCAAGTTATTTCAATGTGTGAAAGGGCAGATACATCTATAGACCTAATCGCATCAATTTTACCTTCTGAAATGCCTAGAAATGTTTGTAGAGCTTTTTCAGATGCTAGTACTAGAGGTGTAAAAGTAAGAATGTTATTTCCTAAAAAAGGAACTAATTTAGATCTATCACGTCTGAAAGGCTATTTTGAAGTTAGATTAACCAACACTATGCCTGCGGCAGGAATTATATTAGTTGATGAAAAAGAATT
>LWDU01000140.1_pt1 | contig 55872 bp, 55 predicted proteins | sample 727161 | NCBI WGS metagenome assembly LWDU01 (sample SAMN04566230, study PRJNA314399) | hydrothermal vent metagenome | isolation source: deep sea hydrothermal plume seawater | place: Mexico: Gulf of California, Guaymas Basin | collected 2004-07-11
TAAAGAGAAACACTATTGTAGAAGGTGTGCTGAAGATATGGCTAGGGGGAAATGATATTATGGATTGGAAAAAACAAATTAAGAAAGGACAAATTAGAAAGGAAAAACCCCATTACATTTCTAATGAATTGACTGTAGCGCAAGTAAAGGATTTTCTTAGAAGGTTTAGATTAGAGTATTTGCCTAAGTTGAAAGGACAGTTAGAATATGATGCTCACCGATGGTTGACTTGGTTAGAAAGTGGATTAGAAGCAATGCAAACCGAAGAAGGTAATTGGCAGATGTTCACAAATGAGTATCTTGTTGCTAGATTGCAAGATATACTGGATGATGCTGGTATTTCAGAAAGTGATTCGTTTAAAGGATTGGAGTGAAATAGAAATGAATTGGTTTAATATAATAAAAACAAGAAGCAATGCAAATACTGGCGGTGGCTCTAAAAGAGGCGGGTCAAAGAAAAAGAATAGAAGGAATCAAGATGTGTTAGCGAGAGAAAGAATTCCAATTGCAGGGTTAGGTGCAGATGCTCAAGGTTATGGTAGAGCAAAAACAAAAACTGCTGGAAGAAAGGAAGAAGAAGATTTAATTTTAAGACCTGAAATAGAAAACGAGAATACTAAAAATGAAAAAAGATAAGAATAATAAAATTCTAACTCAAGAAGAAGAATACTGGTATGCTATTATTAGAGCAATAGAAGGAGAAGAAGAATAGTTATAGTCCAAGTAGTATTGCGCTTAGATAAGTGGCATCTTCTCTTAACACTAAATGGTTTACAATACTAAGAATGGCAGGGGCAGTTACTACTAGTAATAGTGGAACTTCATCTTTATTTAATAATAAATCAATTGCATCAATAGGGGGTAAAAAACGTGGCAAAAAGAAACCTAGAAAGAACGTCAAATATAATCTTAAAAAATGATGTTAAATTAACTGGTGCTAATGTCCAAATGTTTGGAAAATCGTTTGATAATTGGCAAGAGGATTTAGGAAATTTAAGTGGTGAAACATTATTTATGGAAAATAACATTAGTCTTTATCAGATGTTTAAACAACAAGGATTAACTGGTAGATTACAAGGTAATAAATCCCCTTCACCTGATACTAGTGGTAAAGGTGGTTCTGAAATTATAGGAATTATTACTAATATTGTTGATGGAGAAGATATTGGTATAGATGATATAATAAAATTAAATAAAGTTAGACTTTTAATGGATTCCTATAGTAAACCTAAAAGCCCTTTAAATCCTAGAAATATTTCTTTTTCCGATAAAGAATTAGATGAAGATAGTGGTAAAGTTGCAGATGTAGAAGAAGTATATGGACACTATCGTACTAAAAATTATGAAAATAAAAGAAAAATTAAAATGAAAAAATTCCCCAAAAGGGATTTAAAACCTGCACCGGCATGTCCTGAATCTTGGTATGACTATTCTCAAGGTGTAGCCGAACCACCTTTTTGGCAAGTTATGTATGGTAGAGAAGGTGAGGTTAAAATTACAAGTTCTAAAAGTTTACATGAAATCATAGAAGAAGGTATTGAAGCCTTAAAAGACGGTGTAGGTATAAGTCCAGAAAACCCTATTAAATTAGGAAAAAAAGGACAAACAGGTTGGGCTGAAAAAGCATTAGAAATTAATAGTATTAAGAGAATAGTTCGTAAATATATTGAACCTGATATGGCAGGTAGAAATGGTGCATTTCGATATAGTGAGGTTATGCGATTAATAGAGAGTAAAAGTCATTTATTGCCAACAAGAAAAGATTTTCAAGATAGAGTTAGGAATAATTTAGGAATACCTGAATTTTTCACACTTAAACGAGGATATTTTAAATTAACTAGAGGGGTAGCAAATCAGATGGCAAAAATATTATTGAAGGAAAATAATAGAAAGTTTACTGAACCAAAAACAGGTAGGAAACATAATACTGTTACTATTAGATTTGATAAACCGAAAGTTAAATCTCAAACTAAAAAAACTAATGATGTAGAAGTTAATGATTGGCGAGATATTTTAAAGAGGGAATTAATATGTTAAAGTGTTGTAAAATAAATATTAACAGTGATAATTATTCAGGGGTTATGTGTCCTTATTGTGGAGAGTATTAAGATGAGTTGGGAAAAAATAGTAAAACGTTTACAGCCGAAAAGTACAATGCATGGGTTCGCATTTAGAACACCTGTGGATTATGAGGATGAAGGAAAGGCAATAATTGAGTGGGAGTTTTCCTTCGGACAAAGAGAAACATATATGAGAGAAATTGGAGTTTATGTTACTGATATTATATTGCCCGATGGAACAAAACTTGAACAGGATGATATTGATAAAATTAATGAAGATTCTCCCGATATATATGGAAAGTTAAGTCCATCGGAACTAATCAAGTATTCCGATGCATATGAATTAGTTTGGAGTCAATAAAAAGTGATAACATGATAACTAGAAAGCGTTGTGTTTTTTGTAATTTAGATAATAGGCAAACCCTAGAAGATGAATTAGATAATATGATAATTACTGCTGATGATTTGGATGTCCAAATGGATTGGTCTAGTGGAACTGCTTCAAGACATCAAAGAAATCACATGGAAGGATATGTTAATTCTTCTAATCCTAGATGTAACATTTGTATTAGTGAACATAGAAGTGAGATTGAATTGCAATTACATGGTGCAAATATAACTCCTGAAGAAGTTGGTTCAATGTTAAATTGTACTGCTGACCAAGTAGTTAGACATATTAAAAATCATGTGCAACCTTTAGTTCAACAGTCTGCTGCAAATATGATTGCTATGCAAGAAATAAATGAGGTTGATACCTTGAGTGCAAATATTTCTAGATTAGATATTAAGTTAGATATGCTTTTTGATTCCGATGATTTGGATGCTAAACATATTGATTCACTAACTAAGTTGGCTAAAGAAGTCCGTGAGAGTTTGAGATACTTAATGGAGTTCAAAGGTAAGTTAGTACATAAGAGGCAAGACACTATTATTGTTCATCAGATGCAAATTATCAAAGAGGTGTTAGCACAAAATCATCCTGAAGTTTGGTTAGATGTTAGAAGTAAAATGGAGAAGTTACAATGAGTTGGGAAAATATAATAAAAAACATTAAGAAGCAAGAAATAGAACTGCATGATAATATAAACCACAGGGATAGAAAATTTTCAGTAGAAATATTAGATTCTAATAAAAAACGATTAGAAGTGGATAGTTATTCTTTTAAGGTTTATATTACAACAGAAAATCAAAGTGGAGTATATTCAGAACAAATAGATAGAGTAGAGGGTGAAGTCAGTTTCTATTTTCAGAATCCACCCAATGATGAAGAATATGAAGATAAGGATTTTACTACAAAAAAGTTTTTTAAGTTTGATGCATCCAATAGTGAGTTTGAGGTTGATTATGTTGTTAATTTGCATCAACAATCCCAATTAGTTTTAGAATTAGCCCTCACAGAAGGCTATTTGATGATGAAATACGAGAATGGCAAACTTACCTTTGAGCAATTAGTAATAACTTATAAAGCGTCAAAATAAATGAAGGAGAAGTCACAATGAGTTGGAAAAATATATTAAAAGAAGATTTAACAGAAAAAGTTATACAAGCCCTAATACATTTTTATGGAAGTAGAGAAGAAGTACTTAGGTCAAATACTTTAGGCACTATGTATGAAGAAAATCTAAAGGATTTGCCTTCAATGGATAAAGTTGATATTAAAGACCTAATTGAAGATTACGAATATGGTGCAAGAGCGCATGGGGATTTAGAAAATAAAGGCTATCTAAAAATGCAAGAAGAACTTAAAAAATTACTTTGATACAGGAGAGATTACAATGAGTTGGAATAATATCTTAAAGAATAAACCCGAAGTAAATGCTATGGTTAAACTTATGCAAACTCACCCTAATTTTGGTTCTATGACTCTTGATGAAATTAGACAACTTCAACAGTTCTTATTAAACGCTAAAAAATATGCTCATCATAAAAATAACCCGTATTTAATAGACGAGAAAGGAGAACCTTACGACATGGAGCATGATGATGATTATAGGATGGCGGTAAGAAACGCAGGGGTATTAGATAAAGAATTAAGAGAACTGATTATATCATTAGAAGTAGCAGTATCAGATGTAATACTGTATAGTTTAGATGGTAATTTGGAGGGATAAGTTACAATGAGTTGGAAAAAAGAATTGAAAAAGGAAGAAGATGAAGATGTTACAGAAGACATGGATGTTGTTGAAGCATTGGATAAATTAGAAGCACTTTACTATGAACTTAATCAATTAGATGGTGATGGTGTCTTAGACTCAAGAGTTCCTGATAAGATAAAAGATGCACTATCAATAGTTTATAGGAAAGTATAGAAAAGGCGATTAAAATGAGTTGGGAAGATGTTTTAAAAATACAAATTTTAGATGTAAAGTTCGATGCGTATGAATCGTGTTGTTCTCAATTAAAAACTGAGTTTAGTATGTTTATTGAAAAATTAGTTGACTATTACGCTGAAAAATTAGGTCATTCTAGAGAGGGCGGTATGAAAGATTATTTTCTGAGCATATTAGAAAAGCCTTGTGATGTAGTAGTGGGAACAATTTTGCATATGATAGATGAAGTTAAAAAACCACAAAAAGATAGCAACTTTCCCACTTGGGGATTAGCAGAACTAGAAAAAATGATAGATAATTTTGAAAAATGTACGGAAGAGGATAAATTAAATAGTGCAATATATGATGCAATTAAAGAAATTCCTGAAGGGGATAAGGCAAAATGAGTTGGGAAGATACCATTAAAAATATAGGGGCTAAAAGGTCAGGCGCTCTAAATGAAATTATAAAAGTAATGAAAGGTAATCCAACCATAAAAGATATTAGAATTATTTTAGAAGGTAACGATTTAATATGAGTTGGCAATTAATTCTTAAAGATAGAGCGAAAGTTATGTCGTCTAAAATGAAATTAGTATATCCATTATTAGGATATAATAAATCAGAAATGAATAATGCAGTTAGTGATTTTTATGATAAACATATTTATATTGGTAAACCCCCTGTTCCTTCGGATAAAATGACTGAACCTAAATTTCAAGAAATGTTAACTATACTACATAAGAAACTGTTAGCCCCACCTGAAGTTGATTATTTTAAAGAACCACCAATATCAATTTCACATGTTAAATTACCTATGAAAGAATTCTCAAAATATCGTGAAAAAATAAAATGGATTATAGAATTGAAAAATATGCATAGTAATCATAATCATAGTATTATTATGGAACTATATAATAATGATATTGAAAAACTTATTGAATATTTAACTGGTAAGGTTTCTTATAATGAACATATTTTTCAATATAAGAAAAAACTAGTTACCAAAAAAAGAGTATTAGCGGAAGATGCAATTACTAAAAGACAGGAGATATTAGGTAGATTAATTAATAATAATAAAATTGATAAGAAAAAAATCATAGAGAAATTAAAATCTAATCCTGAAATATTAGGGTATGAAATTAAAGATGGAACTATGATACTTATGGAGATAGAAGGTAAAGTTGCAGATGCTATTAAGATTAAGGCTGAAAAACTCGACCTTGATATTGATACACCTAAACCTGTATTATATGATAAAATAAATGAAACATATACTATAGGTGGTAAACCATTAGAATCTAAATTTCGACATTATGATAAAACATCAATAGATAATGTAGATGAACATGGTAAAAAGATACATGATAAAAAAACTAGAGATAAAGTAAACCGCTTAAACACACTAAAACCTGCTTTGGATAGAAAATCAAAAACTGAAAGGGCGTATGGAAATAAAGAAAGAAGTTTATTTGCGTTTACAGGGTTTCCTAAATTTATGACTAAAGAACAATTATTTATATTTTCTAATGGAACAACTAATGATTATAATGCTATTAAAAGAACTAAGTTGGCTCAAACTTTGAAGTTTGCTGAATATATTGATTTTGATTCAAGTGAAAAAAGTTCGCGTAAAAAAGCAGGTAAAAAAAGTACTGAAAAATTAACAAGGCTTACTGGAAAACGTAAAAATGAGATTGAACAACCATCAACAAAGGTATCAATAGAATATTTTTTAAAGGCTATAACGACTGGAACAAAGTCAGATAAAAAGCAAATGTTACAAGGTACTAATAAGTCATTTAGACTTCTTGTTGATAATTATGATACCAATAAGTATATGTTTGATATTTATTTTAACCATGAAAATAAAGAACAACTAGAACCATTACTTAATGAGATGTTAACCGAAGTTAAAAGTAAAATTAAAACAAGTAAATTGCTTATTAAGTTAAAAAGTTATTTTGATAAACGTGAAACAAAACAACTTAAAACAGACACTAAAATAAACGACGACTTATTAAATGAATTACAAAATAAACATAAGAATTATAATTCTAATACTTGGAATTTAATGGCAACAATACTTCCGCCAGACAGACTTGTAGATAACGAAAGTGATTTGAGATTTAAAACGGGTGTTAAAGAATTATTAAATAAACTAGAAGATTCATATTTAGGGGTTACTTTAACTTCTAATGAAAGAGAAGGTTTGTTATTATTTGAAGTTGATGAAAAAAACAACAAGTATTATCTTCGTGATTTAAATCGAGAAACTAAAGGTAAAATAAAAAGATTAACAGGAGTAGATTTTTATCGTATTGGGGAGGCCATAGAGAAGGTGATGGGTGAAGATGTAAATAAATTTAAAACAATAATTAACAATATGGTTAAGACACATATAGATTTTGAAACTCAAAATAATGCAGATAAAATAACTCTTCAAAAATTCAAAAAAATGGTTTTTAATACTGAGGATGAAGATGAAGAAACCCTTACATCTCCCGAAGCAGAAATAATCGAATATAATGTAAGTAGAAATTTTGGGAAATTTATAATGTTTAGTAAGGGTTTAGATGGGAATATAAATGGTAACAATGAAATACGTCGTGCTTGGGATATTTTAGATAAAAATAAAAATGAAAAAATAGATGATGATGAAAATAAACAAACTCTTATTAAAGACATGCGTGATTTATTATTAGATAGATACGAACATGTAAGAAAATCACTTCTTAATGAAATACAAGAATCTATAAAATATGTAATAAATGAAGATGTTGTTTTAAGTGGAAACCGTAAGTTTCAACCAGTTACTTGGTTAGCAGAAGAACATAATATAAGAGGTCAATAATATGAGTGAAATAAGTTGGCAATCCAAAGAGAAGGAAATTTTTGCTATGTATATGTTAGAAGGATATGATGCAACTAGGGAATACATTATCGAAAATTTCTATAAAGGAAATACCGAATATACTGAAAATACTATATCAGATAAAATACAATTTACAAAAAGTGTTCTTGATAAAATATTTAATAAACCTGAAAAACTAAATGATTTTTTAAATTCTCCTTCAACACCGAAAAGAGAATACATATTAAATGAAGATGGAAAATTAAACCTAGAAAGAACATCAAATGATACTCAAACAAAAAATGAGTTTACAAAACAAATATTTAATGCTTATACCCCTCTTAATAAAAGAATAGATGAAGAATATATTAGTGATTTTTCAAATAAGGTTAGTTTAATGATACAACATGTATTAAAAGAACATGATATAGAGGTAAGTGGTAAAGTATCTGCTGGACAAAGACAAAGTGAGTTACAATCTGAAAATGATAAAATAAAAGAAATATTGAATTTGTTCGTTGATTCTGATGGTAAATCTGTAAACTACAAAAAAGTGTTTGAAAACATGACGCAAAAAATAGATGTAGTTAATTTCAAACAAGGTAAAGATATAGATAAAAAAGATATAGATAAACATATGGATTTTATTAATCTTCTTGAACCACATAAGAAAAACCCAATGCAACCTATCTATGAACAACTTAAAATATATAATTCAAATGATAATAAAAAAATGTTTTTACCTATTAATGATATGGTAGGAACATTAGATTCTCGTAAAGCAAGTAATAGAGCGGCCATATATCAGTATTGGGAAGAAGTAAATAAAGATTACAAGGTCTTTCAAAATAAATTTAAGGCATTTAAAACAGAAATCGACAATACAGGTATAGAAAATTTTACCGGAGAAACTAAAAATATTATTATTAAATTATTAGAATTTAATGAAAATATAGTTAGTAATGAACTTGATAATAATTTAAATTATGTTAGTTCTTTTGAAGCAAAAGAGTTAGATGATTTTATGAAACATGAAAAACATTTAGTTTTATTTGAGGGGATTTTAAACAATAAAAAATTATTACCTTTAATAAAAGATGAATTTGAACCTGATGAACAACATTACGAGAGTGTTGCTCAATTTGATGATGAGGGTAATATAGTGTCTGATACTGCGGAAGTGGAAGGTGGGAAAAAAGGAGCAGAATTACCTAAAAAAGATATTATTGTTTTAGGTAAGACATTAAGTGATATGAGAAAAATAAAGGTTGACCCTTTGTATTATTTAGAATTTAAAAATAAAGCATTTAAAGACCCTACTCCTGTATTATTCGATGAAATGAAAACATTAGAAAGATTATTACTTAATGAATCAGATAAATATCATTCAGTAATGGATGTGGATATAGAGCCATTAATATTACAATATGTTAAAAAATTAAACCGAACTGCTTCTGTGTTAAATGAGTCTGAATATTATTTACCATTATCTAAGACTACCATATCTACATTATTTATGGGTAAAATGGATAATCAAGGAAAGGAAGGTAGAGAAGAAAATGTTGATGTATATGTTGAAACTCCTATAACAGAAGTTGGAAAAATAAAGATAAAAACAGATAAGATTGCAGAATTTTTAATTACTTTTTCTAAGTTATATGATACTGGTGTTGTTGCACCTACCAAAACTACTGATAAATATCGTAAGAAAAAAACAGCAAAACAGGCATTAATATTACCATTATTGGAAAACTTAGGTTCTATTGGTGATGATGAAATTATGATTGAAGGTGAGGAACTTAAAAACCTAGATAAAAATTTTGTAACTCCCATAAACAGTAGATATTCCCCTTTTGAAGATTCATTATCGTTAGATACAGGAGATAATAATTTAACGAGAGTATTTGGTATATTGAGAGGTGCTACTAAAAGAAAAACACTTGAAAATTATATGTCGGATGAAACATTAGAACTAGGTTATAGTAAATTTAAACCTAGACATATTAAAAGAGTAACTAATTATCTTAATAAAATAAATACCCCCAATAAAAATATAACAATGGCTAAAATTATTGCCCTGATGAATGAAGGAATTAACTTAGTTAAACTAATTGCAGATTTAGATAAAAATGATAAAATATTATTAACAGATGCTAATGAAGAATTCGGAACACATCTGTATAATATATTAGATAATTATGGAAGGTTAGAGGAATATTTTGAATATCATAGTAAGAGTGATATTAATCCTGAAGGATATTTCCCTAATTCAAACTCTAAGAAAACTCCTGAAAATTGGCATGATGATAGTAGTAAGAGTAAGAGAAAAAATTACCCATTTTATATGATAGTTAAAGAAATACATAATAATAGAGAAAGTATTGAACAGTCTTTTAGTGGAAGTAAACAAAAAAATGCTAATATTATAATTAATTTCGTACAGGCATTAGATGAGTTTAAAAATTCTGAATCAACTATGGAATATAAAATGCTAAAAGCACATGATAGTATTAGAAAAATGTTAGGTAAACCAATATACTATAATACATCTAAATTAGATAATTTCGACCATACTAATGCTGCTATTGAAATAATGAAAAATGATTATAATGTAGATGTAACTGCCCATGAAATATATTTAATAGTTAATGAGATTAATTCTTTAGGTGAAATTAGTGTAAAACATGGTGTTCCAAAAGAAAGTGTATATTTCTTAAAGGCTAATTTCAGGTGATAACATGGTTACATATCCAACAAAAATTTATTCTGAGGAAGAAATGTTAAATTTATGGAATAGTTATTGGAGTGAAACTCGCGATGGAAATTGGGAAAGTATTCATTCTCAATCTAAATCCCCTAGAAAAACTAGACTAACTTTAAGCCCACATTCTATGAAAAATCCTAAATATATAATTGCATTACTTGGAGATAAAATTGTTGGTTATTCAGGTTGGGTTGAAAATGATAATTATATTGTTTTGGCAGGTAGTACTGTTGCAACACCATATCAAAGGCAAAAGATTTCTTCAAATTTAATAGATAAACGGATGGAATTAATTAAAGATAAACCTATTTTAGTAAGTATAAATAATAAAACCATACCTGATAATGGTTGGATGGCAGCGTTTGAAAGAAGAGGATGGATTAAAAATCCTACTGATGAAGAAATCCCTGAAGGTTTACCATTAGAAGTTGTTGAAAGTGAAAGAAAAAGAATTGGTGGAGAAAAAATAGCAATTTGGAATCCTAATGCTATGAATAAGTCTTGGAACATTATTAAATCAATAACCAATGAAGAAGCATTGTGGTTTATGTCTATGGAGAATTAACGTGGAAATTAATGAATTAGATTTTGTAACTCAAATGGATATGGAATTATCTAAAACTTCATTTCCTTATTTTTTCCAAAATGTATTGGGATTATTATATCCTGAATATATGCATGAATGGTTAGAGAGTATGCAAACAACAGATAGAACAGTTATCATTTGTAGTCGTGACCACGGTAAATCTGTATTTATGCATAGTTGGGTTGTATGGAACTTAGTATTCCAAGAACCACCATTCCAAATGCTATACATTTCATCTAATCAAAAACAGACGTTAGTTCACATGCGAGAAATTGATAGATATTTTAATCTTCCAGCATTAAAACCATACAAACCTAGTCGTGGTTGGGCTATTGGAAATATACAACTTACAAATGGAAACGCAATTTTAGAGCGTTCAGTTGGTTCTCAAATTAGAGGACTTCACCCGCAAGAAATCATTATTGATGACCCTTTGAAAGAATTTAGTTTAGTAGGTATTGAGAAAGTAACTGATTGGTTTTTTGGAGATATGATACCAACCCTACACCATTCTTCTAAGTTGAGAATGATTGGAACTCCTTTCACTTATACTGATATTTTTGCACAATTAGAGGATAATGAAGCATATACTGTTACTAAATATCCATGTCTTAATGCCTTAAATGAACCACTTTGGATTGATAGATGGGATTATGATGCCCTTATGCGTAGGAAAAAGGAAATTGGTTCTTTAAAGTTTACAAGGGAATATCTATGTGTTCCGATTTCCACTGGAACAGCATTATTTAATCCTCAATTTATAGATAAATGTAAAAATAAAGATTACGTTCTTAAATTAGGACATAGAAAACACAAAGGCTACAAATATTATGTTGGGGTTGACCCTGCTATTTCAACAGATGGTGATTATAATGTTATTACTGTATTAGAAGTAGATGAACATATGAATAAAACCGTAGTTCATGTTGATAGAGCAAAAAATGTTGAGTTTAGAGAAAACATAGATAAAATTAGATTGATTGGTAAAATATTTGAACCTGAAGAAATCCTATACGAAACTAATACCTTTGCTAAAGCATTTACTCAAGAATTAAGAAACATTTCAGATTTGAATGTTACAGATTTCAATACTACTAGAAAAAGAAAACAAGAAATCATTTTGAACCTTCAAATGAACATAGAAAATGGAAAAATCAATTTTCCTTATGGTGATAATACTAGTAAGAGATTAACTAATTTATTAGTAGAAGAATTGTCTATGTTTTCTATTACTCATTCAGGTAAATTTGAGGGAGTTGGCGCACATGACGATTTAGTTATGAGTTTAGCATTAGCCAATGCCGCTACTCAAAATTCACAAGATGTTTTTATGTTATTAGATGATATGGGGTTATTTGACTCTCCTACTCCTACGAATAACTCTTTAGGCGGTATGCTAGGACTGAACTTTTAGGGCGGTGATATAATGGTTAGTGAAAAAGGCGACAACTTGAGAGAAATGGCTGAACTTGCTGATGAAGAGAAACGCCTTCAAGAAGAACAAAAAAGAATAACTGATGAACTAAAAAGAAGTTGGTTAGTTGATTCTAATTTATCAGACCATACACAACTTGAGAAAATCTTTGCTAAAGAATTTAAATTATCATTAACAGATGCTAAAAAACATTTGAATTATAAATTAAAAAAATATGAAGTTGAAGGAAATGATATACCTAAATTAATAAAACAAATGCGTAAATATCGTAGAACTTTAAAGGGGGATAATAAAATAAAAATATCAAATTCAATAGATAATTTAATTGATGGTTATTCTAATCATTTAGATAAAAGTATAGATGATATTTATTGGATAAGTAAATATAAACCCGTAGTTAAAGATATGACTTGCAGTGAAGAACATTTAATTAAATTATCATATGTTCAAGATGAATCTACTAGAAGAGAATTAGTAGATACATTATGTAAATATTGGGAAGCAAAATTAGAACGAAAAGATATGAAATATAATCAAGAATATTGTGATTTATCTAAGGAAATGACTTCAACCAAAAGAAAATTTAAACATTTAATAAAGAAGCATATGAAATCTATTAACAAGGGATTTGATAAAGAAATTATAAAGCAAAACATAGTTAAACTTGTTAGTGAGGATGCTGGTATTTCAGCAAGACAAATACATGAACGATTACCTAAATCGCTATTCAATAAAACTACCCCAAGTATAATTTCAAAGATGGCAGTATCTTGTAATGTTACAAATGTAAACGGTGCTTTGTATAAAATTAGTGATGATATTAAAAAGGATATTTATGCTTATACTGCTGCTTTCATAGATTCTGATGGCTACATAACAATGGATAAAAAATTCAATCCAAGAGTAGGATTAGTTGCAACAGGTGAAAGAGGTAAGGCTTTCATGTTAGAAATGCACAAATCATTAGGATGTGGGAGATTACATTTAGACCAAAAATCACCACAAAATACTCGCCCTGTAAATAGATTAAATTTTTATTCGGCGGCTGACGTAACAGAAATACTAACTAAGTGTAGACCGCACTTCAAAATGAAGGGGTCTAATGCTGATATTTTATTGGAGTTAATACGAATGAAAAAATCACATAAAAAAGAAGATTGGTATAATAATAGAAAAACAGAATTATTTCAATTAATGAAATATGAGAATCATAAAGACCATGTAGGATATGATTTTTCCCAAGATGGAGTAGATATTACTACGGTAGCGAAATTACATGATAAATGTAAGATGTTTGAAATGGATAGATTAGAAGGAGTTGTTGCTTAATGGTTGAAGAAAAAAGAAGGTTTTCATTTACTAACTTGTTTAGAAATACTACACCTAAACCCGCAGATAGAACGGTGTTTAATTTAGGAATACAAGAAAGAGATAATTCCTATATGTTAACTAGTCCTATAATTTATCATATAGTTCAACAATCAACAATAGTACGAACTTGTATAACTCAATTGAAACAAGAAATATTTAGACGGGGATATGTATGGGAAGGGAAATTTACAGAAAAGTGTGCAGAATGTGATAAAGAACATTCTACTCCTGTAAAGGAATGTGTTGATTGCGGTTCTACCAATTTAGTTAAACCTGAACCTAAACAATTAAGTTATGCTAAAGATTTTTTAGATGGTTATGTTAATGGTGCAGAACAATTATTTATTGATGTATTAAAAGAATTAGAAGATGATTTGAATATTATGGATGATGCATATTTAGTTAATGTTAAAGAATATTATTTAGATAATAATTCAAAAATTAGAATGCATAAAATTAAAGAAATATTTAGAGGCGACCCTGTTACTATGCATATTTATTCTAATGAATTAGGGGAAAGAGGTAAAGGTGGATTTATTTGTTTAAGGCATAGAGATAGAGTACATAGTCATCAAACTGAGTTATGTGAAACTTGTGCATCTGAATTATATCCTGTTCATTATGTTAATAGAGTAAATGGAGAGGAACAGTATTTCATTAAAGGTGAAGTAGTACATTTTAGTAAATATTCTCCTTCTAGATTATATGGTATGTCGCCAATAATAACATTATGGAATAATGTTACAACCTTAATAGCAATGGATAATTATGTAAATTCATCATATACTAAGGCAAGAATGCCGAAGGGATTGTTGGCTGTTCAAACTAGAAATATGGATTCAATGAAATCTTTTTGGCGTGGCGTTAAAGAGAAGATGGAACAAGACCCACACTTCATACCTGTAATGGGAATAGAATCTGAAGGTGGTAAGGGTTCTGTTGAATGGGTTAAATTTATGGACAGCCTTAAGGAAATGGATTATATTGCAGTTAAAGATGATTTGAGAGATAGAATATCAGGGTTCTATGGAGTTAGTAAAGTGTTTATGAATGATGCTTCTGCTAGTGGTGGGTTAAATAACGAAGGTATGCAAATTCTTGTTACTAATCGCGCAGTAGAGATGGCACAAACAACTTGGAATAATTATGTATTTCCTTTTATGACTAGTGAATTTGGCATTACTGATTGGGAATTAAAATTGCCACCTTCTGAAGAAGAAGATGAAATTGCTGTTCTTCGATTAAGAGAAATGGAAGTTAATATTGCAGGTTCAATAAAGAATTTAGGGTTTGATGTAGAAATGGATGATATACTAAACCCGAACCAGTAGAAGGAGATGAACAAGGTAAAACCCAAACAGATGGTGATGATTTCAAACCTGACCCTTATGCTGGAACTGATGTTGATGCAAGTCAATTAGGGCAAATGATGGAAGCGGGTAATAAACCTAGTTTGGCAGAAGCGGGTGTTCCCGAAAAAGCAAAATCAGAACCCCCTAAAAAGAGAAACAAACCTAGAATGAATGTTGCCCCTGATAAAAGATTTACAGGATTACCTAAAGATGCTGGTAATCAAAATAATGATAAAAGAACAGAAAGGAGAGTAGGATGAAATGAGTTGGAAAGATATAGTAAAGGAAAGTTGGAAAACTAAAACAAAATTAAACTATATCATTAAAATCTTAGAATCACACAAAAACGATTTTGAAAACTCTAAGAGTGATGACGGTGCTATTCGTCAGGCAATAAAAATGATTGAAGTTGCGATAAATTACGCTCAAGAGATTAAGGAGGAATTACAATGAATTGGAAAAAAGTATTAAAAGCACCTTTGCCGAGAAGAAGTAATTAAAGGATTAGCAAAGATTGTGCGTTAAGGAGAAGAAAAAGAAATAGGTGATTGAAATGAGTGAAGAAAAAAGTGTAAGACAATTAGAAAGAGAATTGAAGCAAGCAAGAATTAAGGAAGGTTCGGAACAGAGAAGTAATGTTACCCCATCTACAACATTAAAAAATAAAACAGATGATGCCCCTAGTAACATACCTGATGTTATGATAACTCCTAAAAGAAAAAATATGCGTAGTGAAAATATCCCATTTTAAGCAGAGGTAATAGTAATGTCGTTTATGGATATTTTAAAAAATAAAAAAAGTGGACTAAAAGATTCAGATGGGCTTGACCCATTATCGAAAACCATAATAACGACTTTGCGTAAATATAGGGAGATGGATTTAAAGGAAAGTAAGACTTTAATTAGGGATATGAAAGACGTAAAAAATGAATATAATCAATTAGATGGTGTTCCTCAATTAGATATTTTTAATTTGGATGATATTAATAATAGTGAGTGGACATATATACATCATAAATCATTTACAGACACGGAACGACTTGAAGAGGATGAAAAATTAGGAATTACTACTTCTAAAGACGATACAGGAAAAAGGAAAATAGATGGTTTTAAAGTTTTAAATATTCTTAAAAATGCAATAGATGATGTTGAAAAAAATATAACTAAAGATAAATACCCTGAAGCATATAACTTATTATTAGAAGAGAAAAAACGTAAAAGTGGATTAATTTTTAGATTAAAAGAGATTTATGGTATTCCTAAAAAAAACAAATCAGATAAAGAAATTGAAATGTTTAAAAAAATATTAAATACAGGAAAGATTACTACTAACAGTGAAAATGAATTAATTAAACGCCTTGCTGAATCATTAAATGGTTATTTAAATAATAATGAAAAAATACCTAAAAGATATACTAAAATTATAACAGACTTCGGATTTATAAAATCCAAAAAAATATTATATGCTATATTTGATAAATTAGATATTACATTTGATAATCAATTTATAAGTGATAAATCAACAGAATTGTTAACTGAATATTTTGGTATGGATTATGAAAGTACTATTAAATTTATAGAAGAATTTATTGAACCTATAGAATCAAATAATATTGAATTAATAAAAGAGGCAGATGAACATTTACCACTTCTTTTTAAAAAAAATAATGATTTAATTGGATATGAAATAATATCAAAAATAATAATATTAGAAGATGAAATAGGTGATAATGGTATTGATATTGAAAAGGATAAACCTGATTTTAAAGAATTTATGTTAGAAATTGAATCTAATTTAAAAATATTAAGACTCATAATTAGTTGTATGGTAGAAATTAAAAATCCTATGAAACAATCTAGAATTGATGATTTAAATGAATCAATAAAAGATTTAAATGATAAATCAAACGAAATAACACTAATAGATGCAGACATTCCATTAGACGGAGTATCAATAAAAGAACTATACGAACTCTCTAAAGAAGTTAAACCTCAAAAACGACAATGGGTAAAAGATATTAATGATGATGGATATGAAATGACTGAAGATTTCAAAGATAGTATTAGTTATTCAGAACCTAATGAGCCTTTAGCCATTATTGATAATTTTAAAGAATTAGTTAGTAAAAGGAAAAAAATATCAAAAGCACTTAATGGTATTTTATCTGAATTGAAAATTGCAGATTGGAATGAGGTTGAACAGAGATGGAAAAAACCGCTTAATTCCCTTTTCGCAGGATTAGGATTAAGAAGGCATGAAAATTATTTGATTAAAGAAAAATATATTCTTCTAGAGAAGTTAAATATAGAAATAATTGAAATAGAAACAGAAATTTTAGATATGCTTGATACTACTTTAAATAGTAAAAAAGGTGAAAAATTAACTATAGAACAATTAACAGAACGTGTTGACGCATCTATAACAGAACGGGAAAACAAATCTAACATAAATAAAATTAAGGAACTTAAAAAGAAATATGTTAAGAAATTAACAAAATTAAGTAATTTATTTAATGGTGTTGGTGCTTTAGGTGAAGGATTTGGAGATTTACCTGATAATACTAAAGAAGAAACACACCGCATTAAGAGGAAAATTAAAGATGTAAATGCTAGCCAAACAGGAGATAATATAGATAGTTTGAAAGATGAGGCTGATTCATGGTTTGATACACTTAGAGATTTAAAATTAAATAGACCAGCGCAGATACAACATATGGAATTTATAAAAACACTAAAAGAAAAACAAAGTAAATTAACAAACCCTACTGAAAAGCAATTAGATGATATTTATAATGAATATGTAACATCTATGAAAAATAACGGGTTAGAAAAATTAATTATTTCTAAACTTAAAAACATAAATTGATAAACTATACATACAAGCGAATGGATAAGGGTAAGATATGAGTTGGAAAAATATACTTAAATCTACTTCAATTTTAGAAAAAGTCGAACCTAAACAAAAAAAGAAACTTAAGAAACTTTTACAGAAAACCCAACCTACTGAATATATGGGTCAAGAGATGACTCATTTATCTGATTTATTAGATGAAATGCGTAAATTAGATTTAGTTAAATCTGATAAAAAATTACAAAAAAAGTTTGAGGGCTTTGATGAAAGGAATTTAGAAATAGTATCATCAGCAGCAGAACTTAGAAAAGATTATGAAACACTATATCGTCAATTAAGAGATATGGTTTATCCTAAGAGTAAGGGGGATTTAGAATGACTTGGAAAGATGCAATAAAGAAAGAGGAAGAAAAACCAAAAGGCACTTGGCCTATGGGAACATTAAGCCAACAAAAGAGTAGAGATGCTGATGAAAGAGGGGAACTTAGTCCATCAGGTGATGAAAAGAAAAAGAAAGAATTACTTGACTACATAAAAGAAATAGAAAGTAAGACTACTTATGTAAAGGAGGCTCTTGAACAGAGCGATACTGAGAATTTACATAGAGTGCTAAGAGTTGGTGGAACACACTTCCAAAGACAGTTTAACCATATTAAGGAAATATCAGAAGATGTAATTGAAATACTTGATGATAAAGAATGGTATGAGTAGTGATTGAAATGACTTGGAAAAATATATTAAAAGAAGAAGAACTGAATAGTGGAAAATATAAAGAAATGTCGAAACAATTATTGAGTGTTCAAAATAAATTAATGCATCTCATAAATGAAAAAGAAATGGATAAGGCTCTTGATAAGTATTATTCGGTTATGGCAATCAATGAGCCGAGTATGGTGTTACCTTCTAAAATAACAGCGAGTGAGTTCTTACAACTTATTGGTATGATGGCTAATGGGTTTCAATTCCTTGATTATGAAGCAGATGGTAAGGATTTAACATCTTATTCAAATCGGTGGTGAATTAAAATGAGTTGGGAAGATATAATTAAAAATGTTGGGGAACATGGCGTTGGAGATATGGAACAATATGAAAGGCGTATGCTTAGAGAAGAAGGGCAAGAATGGGGTGGAGAGGGAGATAACCCGAATCTTGCACCTGACCCTGAATGGACTAAATTAGCAGAACAAATCCATGATGATTATGTTTTTGCTTCGTATAAATTAAGTTCTATTACGGATTATGTTCAGAGATTACTGAATCACAAAGATGATAATTTTTCAAAGGGTGTATTAGAGGATATTTTAAAATTAGCAACAAAAAAGAAGTGATTAAGATGGGTTGGAAAAAGATATTGAAAGAAGATAGAATGGCGAAACTAATGAAAGTTTTAGAAACATTTGTTCTTGAGAACCCATTTGTGAGAACTGAAACCTATCATCATAAGTTTGTATTAGGAATAGATGATATTAATGAAGAAGGAACGACATATGGAAAGCAATTCCCATCGGATGAAATTGACGAGAGGATTGATGCGTTTTTAGAATTTGAAATCAAAACAATACGAACAAAATTAACTTTATTCAGAAGAAAATTTTTAGGTTATGACGGAAAACACTCAAAAGACCAAGACCAAGTTAGAGCAGAAATAAAATCAAAGGAAGATTACATTAAAGCACTTGAGGAATTAAAATGAGTTGGGAAAATATAATAAAAGAGGGTAAAGAAAAATATGAGGAAGCGAGATTAGACAGATTTGGCTCTTACAAAGAGGTTGCTAGGATTGAAAAAATCTTTGAAAAACAATTAAAAGATAGGAGGTTAACCCCTGCGAAGGCTAAAAAGTTGATAGATTTCTATGAAAAACTACAAGGTAATAAGTTTTCAGAAGAGGAACTAAAGGATATTGCATATGCATATACACTTACTACAAAGGTGATTTAAAATGAGTTGGAAAGATATAGTTAAGAATGAAGATGCAGAATTGGCTTCTAGAATTAGTGATATTGCAGGTGGCGGAACAAAATATATACCAAAAGGAACTGCGTTTATACCTACTGCATCAGATTGTAAAGTAAGAAAATGTGAGGCTACCAAATGTGGTCATAATAAAAACTTAAAATGTTCTTTACCTGAAGTAACTGTTAGTGATAATGGGAGTTGTTTAATGAATACTGAACATCCTTTAAGTCCTACATTACCTGAACCGAAATATATAGGAACTAAAATATATAAACCGAGAGATGATAAATAATGAATATGAAAAGAGAACTTAAAAGATTAATAACAGAAGAACTAGTGGCAGCATATCGAAGGAATGGTTTTTATGAGTGAAGAAAATGAAATGGTATTATTATTAAAAGAATTAGTAAGTAAAGTGAAACACCTTGAAGAAGCGGTTTATAATAAAGATAATTTGCTTATGAAATCAGGATTAGTAGTAGTCAATTCTCCTTCACCAATGATGGACAGTACAAATATTCCTATGAGTGGTAGCCCAATAAAAAAGAGTATGGAATGGGAAGATATACACGAATTAGTAAATACAATGGGGTGAATAAAATGAGTCCAGAAAAAGTAACAAGAGAAGAAAAAATAATTGAATTAGCAATCGCAAAAGCCAAAGAAGTAATTCAAGAGGCTGAACATTTAGGAACTTTAGAACTTAAAGAACCATTAACAGGTGAAGAAGTTAAGGTAAAGAAACCCAAAGAAAATCCTAAAGAAGTTAAATTGCCTCAAACTAGTAATATTGAAGGAAAAGAAAATAAATCTAACTGAGTGAGGTATTATGCCGCAAACAGGGGTTATTTTTGAAAAGGAAAAAGATACTTTAACTAAACGAGTATTGGATTTTTTTGAAAGAGTCAGATATTCTTATTTATCTGCTAAAGAAAACCCTTCTGATTATAGTAAAAAATGGCGTAAAACAGTAAAAGAAGTTAGAAATCAGTTTGATTCTTTAGATGATTTTACTAGAGAATTAAAAAAATATTTGAAAGAAGATATAGTTTTTTCAGAAGAAGCATATGACCCTGAATCTAGACAAGCAAAAGAAATTTATGAAGGTGTTAAAAGTCTTAGGTTCAAATCTGATAAAGTAAGCGACCCATTTTCAAAACAATTAGGTGATGATGTAATCAAAGAATTTATGAAAAATGAATCTATGTTATTAGCATTTATTCATTATGCAGTGCGTTCTCATACTAATCCTATTCCTGATAAATCTTGGAATGCACATAATTTACAACCTGATAATATTACTCAAGGATATATGGGTTTGGATTTAGAACCTAAAGATGTTCCTATTTATATTATTGAACATTATGGTGATGAAAATGAAGATACTAGAAGAATAGAATCTAAATGTAAACACGCATTTAAACAATTAGAAAAAATATATTTAGAAAAATATAATGAAGAACAATGGGATGCATTATTAGAATTAGATATAACAAAAGCAGGTATAGATTTCATTCAACCAAATAAACCAATGTATAGAATATTTGAAATAGATGATTTAGATGATATTAAAGGTTTAACAGGTGAATTTGTAGTTCAAGAAAAATATGATGGAATGAGAATACAAATTCATAAGTTTGATAATAAAGTTAAAATTTATTCTTTTAATCAAAAAGATATTACTTTAAAATGCCCTGAACAAGTTAAACATATGGAAAAGAAACAGTTTGGTGATTGTATCTTAGATGCAGAATTAATGTTATTCTTAGATGATGAGCCATTACAACGAGCAGACACTATTACTCATGTTTTCCATAAAAAAACTGAAGGTACACTAAAGGCTCATGTTTTTGATATTATGATACATGAAGGAAAAGAAATAACAGAAGAACCTTTAAGAGAAAGAATTAATATTTTATTATATCAATATGCTCAACACTCTTCTGAAAATTTAGCATTTCCTTCTAAAAAAGATACTCGTATTGCAGATTCTAAGAAAGAAGTAGAAGAGTATTCTAAAGATATTATGAAATTACCTGCTTCTGAAGGAGTAGTTATTAAAGATATAGAATCTACCTATTATATTGGAAATAGAAAAAATCCAAAATGGATTAAATGGAAAAAATTTGTTGACTTAGATGTGATAGTTCTAAAAGATAGAAAAACTAAAAGTAATTTACATTCTTATACAATGGGTATAGGTGCAGTTACAGCAGAAGTTGCTAGAAATTATGCAACTGTTGAATTTGAAGGGAAGGATTATTTAGAAGTTGGTAAGGCTTTAAACACTAAAATCAATGTAGATGTTGGTAGTATTGTTAGAGTTAAAGTTGATGAAGTTACTAAAAATAAAAATGGTTTTAGTTTGTATTCCGCTAAAGTGATAGAAGTTCCTGAAGTTACTCAATCTGATAATATCGTAACATTAGAAAAATTAGCATCTAAAAGTAAAAAATCATTATCTGCTATGCGCGGTTTAGTTTCAGGAGTTATTCCTAAACCATTTAGAGTTATGAGTGGTTTAGAGTCTGATTTAGTAAAACCTAAAAAACTAAAAAAGGGATATTATATTACAGACGATATACATGGAACTGCTGAAATTATATTAAAAGAGAATTTAGAAGGCTATACTTTATATGGATTTGAAGGAGATAATTTAATGGAGAAAAATGCTTTACATAATATTGATTTGTGGAAAGAAGAATTAAACCAATTAATAAAAAGTAAGCGTTCTGAGTTAAGAATATCTATAAGAAATGAAATATTAAATAGCGGAAATGATGAATTAGAATTTGAAAAAATAGTTTTATTTGTAAAGAAAGAATACCCTGATTTATTCCAAAGTTTATTTAAATCAGTAGAATCTAAATTAATGTCTTGGATGAAAAAACAAGATTCATTCATTTACAAACATCCTAATAAATTCTTTTCTAATGAAGAAATTTTAGAAAAAGATGTGGATGAAAATATAATCTATAAGGAAGATTCTAAACAAGGAAAATTTAATATTTCTATTCAAGAAGATGGTAATATTAATTTTGTAATTAATTATAAAAATAAAAGATTAGCATGGTTAATAGATATTGAAGATACTGATGATATTTATAATTTATTTGGTAAATCTAATAAATATCCTGCTATTGTTGCAACTAATATAAATGAAGGTAAAATTATAGATAAGGGGATAGTAACATTAGGTGTTCAAAAAGACGGTTATCATGAATATAAATTAGAAGGAGATAAGTTTGAAACTAGACTACATCTAAGAGTTGTTCCAATAAATGAAAAGAAAACATGGATTGCTTGGACAGGTAAGAAACAATCAATGTTAAAGGATGAAGATGATGTTAATATATGGAATATTAATGAGGATAAATATAGTAATTTAAAATTTCCTAATAAAAATAGCGATTAGTTAATATAGTAAAAGTTAAAAATTAAAAAATAATGCTGATGCAGCCTACACTTTTGTTGAAAGCAAATTCTCATCATGAATTTACTATTCTTAAATCAGATGATTTAGTTATTGGTGGATATGCTTCTATAGAAATAGTAGATAAACAAAACGATTTAATTACATTAAGTGCTTTAGATGAAGCAGTTGTAAAATATATGGGTGAGAAGAAATATAGAAATGTAATGTCTAATCATTCTAATGTGCAAGTTGGAGAAGTTATTGAAAAATATCGTGATACTAATGGAACTTTACATAAAACCGGTGTAGATGATGTAGGGTTTTATGTTGTTATTAAGTTAAGAGAGGACATAGAAAAAGCAAAAGAAATTTCAAGAAGTATTAGAAAGGGAACACTTCGTTCTTTTAGTATTGGGGGTCAAGCGATTTCTAAGAAACAAAGAACATCAGAAGAGTTTGGCGAATACAATGAGATAGACAGATTAGAGTTACACGAAGTAACTATCTGCGAAAAGGGTATTAATCCCGAAGCAAAATTCGACATTTTAAAAATGGAGGACAGAACAATGAGTGAAAAATTAGAAAAAGCACTTGAAGAGTTGAATGACTTAATGAAACAAGTTAACGGACTCGGAGAGCAAGAAAATGAAGAAGTAACGAAGAATGAACAGTATATGGACACTGAAGAAGAAGAACCTGAAATGGAAAAGGGAGATTCTGAAGAAGAAGAGGAAGAACTGAAGGCTCTAGATGAAGATACAACTAGAGATTATGAAGCAGGAGAATTAGTTGTTAGCGGTGGTAAACCAACAGCAGCACCTTCTGAACTAAAGAGTGAGGGTCTAAATGACTCTGATTTTAGTACTCTTGACCTAAGCGCAGAGAATGTTGAAAAGGCATATGTGCAGTTTAAAGCAGAACAGATGGAAAAATACGCTTATGATAATCTAAGCAAGACTTTTGAATCTAGACTTGCTGAAGAACTTTCTGTAAAGAAATCAAACCATGAATCAGCATCATACGATGCCCGAACAGATGTAGCAGCACTAAAAGAAGAGTTTGTATTACTACGCAAATCTCTATCAGAAGAAAATGAAACAATTCGCAAGAGCGCAGAAGTGTCTATGACGCTACCTGAAGGAATGCCTACAAGTTTAGAAGCAGCAGCATCTATGACTTGGGATGACGTTCACAACCTAGTGAGGGGTGATTAAATATGAGTGGATATATTAAGACAATGAAAGATTTAGAAGCAGCAACATACGGATATGGTGGAACTGGTAGCGGCAATGCTTTGCTTAAAGCAGGTGGAGTCGTTGGTGGATTTGGAACACCTCATGATACTAGTGCTAATGCATTTACCGGTGCAGCAGGATTAGGAGATTTATACAACCTATTATACGGACAAAAAGTTTGGTCAGTATTAAACCAAGAAGTTAATCCTCTTGCAATGCTTGCAAAGCGACCTTACACATCTAGTGGTTGGAGAGTACTAAAGAGCCGACCTATTGGTGGTTCAAGTGCAGCATTCGGAACTGGTACTAATGCAGTAACAGCAGCAATGACTTCTACTCAGGCAGAAACACCTAGAGCAGACCAAATTGGTGGTGTCGGTGAAAACGCAGCACTTGGCGGAGCAGATGGATTCAGAGCAATTGCTCCTGAATACACTAAACTCTATGTTAGCCCTAAGACTATTGCACATCTATTTGAGTTCTCAGAACTAGGAATGGAAATGGCTGCAATTGATGATGGTGTCGGAGATATTCGCGCTATCGTTAGAGAAGATATGGGTAAGTTACACGCTGAAGTACAAAGCAAGATGTTAGTTATGCCCCTTGAAAAGTATTCAGAAAACGGAACAACTGGAATTGAGCAGAATTATACTTCTCTAATGAAGATTATATCATCTGCTGCTGAACTTGCAAAGATGGCTGATGACGACGTGTTCTATCACAACCAAACAAATAATGGTACAGCAGCACAACTTGCTGATGCTACTACTATCTTTGGTTCAACTAGAACTGTTACTGTTGGAAATACAGGAACTAGTGGAGCATATACCTACACAGGTGTTGCATCTTTCCTAGACGCAGAAGTTGACTTCGGTACTGATTATACATCAGGTAATTGTAGAGTTTTAACTCTAAGCATACTTAATGATATGATTCGTAGAATCCGCACTAACGGTGGTAATCCTAAAGTTATCATTACTGGATATGATACCATACAGAAACTTTCTGATTTACTACAATCACAAGAGCGATTTATGGATAGGAAAGAAATAGTTCCTTCCCATAATGGTGTTCGTGGAGTAAAGGGTCAAGAAGTAGGTTTCCGTGTGGCAACCTACTACGACATACCAATTATCCCTGCTAAAGATATGCCGTCAACTGGTAAATCAACAAGCAACAGGTTAAGTGATATGTTAATTCTTGATACAGACCATCTTTGGTTATCTGTAATGAAGCCTACTCAGTATTTTGAGGATGGAATTACTAGTGGAAATCCATTCGGTGTTGGTAAACTTGGAAATCAAGGTATGTATCGCACAATGGGCGAAACATGCTGTTCTTTCTTCAAGGGTCAAGGTAAGATTACCAACCTAAAGAGTGCTTGAGATACTTAAATAATAAGTGAAATGTAAAGTAGTAGCCTCTACTCCGAAACATTGGGGTAGGGGTTACTACCCTTTAAAAAATGGTGATATTATGGCATTAATAAGATTGAAAACACATAGAGTTGAAGGAGCATTAGAAATTAGAGGGGTTGGAGATAAAATATATTCTCTTACAGCACAAACCCCTTGTGAAGTACCTGCTAGAATCGCAGCACTTTATTTAGGAGATGAAGCAATCCAAGTTGACTTTACAGTTGATGATAAAAAGGATATTGCTAATTTACCTGAAAATAGACTTAAAGCAATACGACGACATTTAGGTGTAGAAGGCGACGTTAATGATATATTATTTCCTAAGAAAGTAAAAACTCCTGTTAAAAAGCAGGTTGAAGCAGTGGTTGAAGCAGTGGTTGAAACTGTTGCCCCTAAAGAAACAGTAAAAGAAAAGAAACCCGTTGCTAAAAAAACCACTACTAAGAAGAAAACCACTACTAAGAAGAAAACCACTAAGGATGTGAAGTGATGGTTTCAGCAGGTAGTCCTGTTAAAACATCTAGTGCAGTATTGAATGATGGTAGATGTAAAATGACCAGCATTCATTTTTGTTCTACTGGAATTGCTACACTAAAAATATATGACCATAATAACACTACTGTTGGTTCAGCAGATGAAGTTGCTAGATTAATTCTTACTGCTAATAATACTATGGAATTTGATATGCACGATAGAGCAATGGGAACAGGTATAACTGCAATACTATCCGGTTCAGGTGGCTCATATTCCTGCACATGGAGTTGATGTTTTGCCTAGTATTGATACAGATACAAGACTAGTAATGACTATACTATTTGTTGGTGCAATTAGTGGAACAAATATTTATTTCTATACTTTATATGGTATGGATTTCCCATACACAGGACTTTCCCATGCAGTATTATTCGGTATATGCACAGTAGGGGGTATCATGTTATTGAAAGCACTATTTGATTTAATGTTAAATGATATAATAGAAGATTTCCTGCTACAAAGAAAAATAGATTCTTATTGGAATAGAAAAGCAAGGGATGAAGATAATAGAAAGAGAGTTAGAGAATCATTAAGAAGTTTCAATCAAACCTTTGGTCAGCCTGTATATGGAGATGCTAACTTACCTACAATGCAACAAAACCAACAACCGCAATTTGATAGCAATACAATAAACCCTACATTTTTAACTGGATTTAACGAGTAGTGATTTTATGGTATCTGAGATACTAATGGGGTTCGATGAATCCACATTAGCCTATGATTTACAAAGAGCGCATTCTGCTGATATATGGTTTCTTAGAGCGAGGTTTTGGTTATGGGGTATAATCTCAACAGCAATAGGTTTTTTGATAGGTCATGCAATACCTTTATTTGGGTATAATTTATATTATTCTACATGGAATGGTATTGTTAATTTATGGCATCATTTGGTGTGATTAATAATGTCGGTGATGGCGGGCTTCGCTATTTTAATTGTAGAAGGAATGAATAGAGTTTATCAAAGGTTACATTCTATACCTTTTGGAGTATATGGTGCAAGTAAAGTAGGTAAAACCACTCTACATCATCAATTAAGAACTAGAGGTGAAATCCCTGCTATTACAGATAGAACTGTTGGATTGCAACGACCATCTAGAAAATTCGTAAAATTAGATGGTGATGCTCATACCATTAAAACTGCTGATGTTGGCGGAGAAACTGTATTTTGGAATGACTGGGTTCAAGATATGAAAACTAGAAAGGTAAAATATATTATTTTTATGATTGATGATAGACATATGGATAAACATTATGATATAGAACAACAATTATGTTGGACTTTTTTAGTTGATACAATTTGTACACCTTATTGGAATCACAAAGGAAAAAAACGAAAAAAGAAAATACATGATTACCCTGTTGCAGTTGGATTATGGGCTAATAAACATGATTTATGGAAAGATAAATATGACTATACATCTATTGAAAAACATCCAATATTTGACTCATTTAGAAATGGTATGCAAAAATTAAATGATAAAGGAATACCTTGTTATAAATACATAGTAAGTGCTAAATCAGACTCAGAAATGGTGTATAGAGGAATCCTAACAATGATAAAGGATTACTGAATGGAGATAACACATGGCAATGAATTTTAGTCCATCAAATTTAATTGGCGCACAGTCAGCGCATGTAAATGGAAACCCATATTTAGATAAATTTAGTACTGCGAGAGCGGCAGGGTCAGTAATGCAATATGAATATAAAAATTTAAAACCCAAAAAACAATTGAAGGAAATAATTAAAGTTTTAATGCCTGAGAAAAAAACATTTCTTAAATTCCCATATAAATTTAAATATAATATTAAAGATAGATGTGTTGTATGTGGTTCTCAAAAAATATGGGAAGCAGGAGATTCTATGCGCCCCCCTTTACCATTACATAAAGTAAGAAGGGGCTATCCTATGAGGGGAACTTATTGTAATAAACACGCAACAATCCATAAGCAATATGAAATGTTAGAACAACAAATGTTAGCAGAAGAACATGGTCTTTCTTTTAGTGCATATATTCCTTCTGCTAAAATGTTAAACCCTTTAAGTTCTGCCCCATTGACTAGTTTAAAACAGACAGACATGCAATCATTATCTTCATTAGGTTGGACAATTAAACCACCTACTATGGGTATTGAATCTAAAGAAGAAGAATTATTTAGATTAGTAATAGAAACTAACAGTATTAATGAGCGAGTCAAAACTCTATTAACCGATGGCGTTAAGGTCGCAATTGTTACGGAAGAGGTGGTTGAGTAATGGGGTTATTTGGAACTAGTAATAGTAACTTATCAACACAAATGGGGGCGCAACAGCAAACCCAATTTAAAACAATCAATAACCTTCTAACTTTACAAGAAAATCATGTTGAAGATTTCTTTCAATATCACGGTGAATCATTTTTAAAGGCAATGGAAAAACTAATTGAAGATACTGTTCAAAGAGCAGTTAGCCAAATGTTAATTAAGTTAGAATTTAATCAAAGTTCTAGTGGTAATCTTGTTATATCTCCAGATGCTCTTACTGAATTTACTAGGATTACTCAAGAAAATATTGATTTAGATATGGCTAATCTTTTGGCTACTGCTATTAATAGTGAAGTTGTAATGCAACGAAGGATGGCTAAACAACAATATCTTGAAGCACAAGGGTTCTCATCTCCATCACAACCCCAATCTCAAACTCAAATGGGTATGCAGCAACAAGGCATGTACTCTCAAGGATTAGACCCAAGCCAAATACAAGGCGGAAATATGAGTACTAATTTTAATAATACTATGAACCAACAACAAATGGCATTACAAAATGGTAGTGGTTATCCTATTCCCCCAAATGGATATGATAGTATGAATAATCCTTATTGGATTGACCCTCAGACTGGTCAGCCAACATATACACCACCACAAAGCGGATTAGGTTTAGCACAAGGATTAGGTAAAGCAGTTGCTTGGGCTAAATGGCTTGCTTAGGTGGTTTAATGAATGGTAAAAATTACTGAGAGAGTTATACCTACTTTACCTACTTCAATTACATTAACAGAAGAAATAGTTAATGGCTGGGAACTAATTAATCATACAACAAAAGAGAGAGAAATAAAAAATAAAGATGGGTCATCTTCTGGAACAGAACCTTCCATAATAGTTTCTAATGATAATGTACCCAACCTTTTTTTAGATTACGCTGCTTATATTTTTGCGGATAGTTTTTTAGACATAACATCTAAAATGGAACAAAGTGAAGATAAAATTCAACTGTTGTTAAATGTTCAACTGGAAGATTTAAGAGAAGAATATCCTAACCGTAAAACTTCTAAAACAAATTTAACAGAACTTGAAAACTGTTTAAAAATAATAGTGGATAAAGTATCAAACTCTACTTTATTAGGGATTATACAATTATTACATAATGAAGGATATATAGAAGATAATATTCTTACTACGCGAATAATAAAACGCATTGGAAAAAAAACTGTAGCAGAAGGGCTTGATAAAGGAAATCTTAAAGAGATATTAGAAGAAACGGAATTATCTACTATTAGTGATAAAGATGCAGCAGCAGATACAAAAAACGAAGAAAAGGAAATACGAGAATCTACAATAGATTATAAAAGTACAGTAGTAAAAGATATTGAGAATAAAATCCAAACATCAAAACCTATTTTAAATACTAAAATATTAGAAAATCATTTATATGTAGATATTAAAAAAGAAAAGATAACTATTACAATAAAAATATTAGATTATTTTAAAAATCTATTTGATAAACCATTTGGTGATTGGGATAAGTCGGGTTTTCCTTATAATTTTGTAGGAAAAGATTCATTTTTAAAAGAAATACAAGTAAATGAAATTTTTGATATAATTACTGAAAGATATAATGCTAATAAAAATATATATGAATGGTTGGAAAAAACAAAAGAAATGCAAGAGTTTGATAAATTTAAAAAAGATTGGAAATTTAACGATGTAGAGATTAAAACAATAAATGGAATATTAGATTATTATGATGAAAGTTTAACACATGAAAAAATACATGAAATTACCGAAAAAGAAAATGGGGAAAAAGAAGAAAATAAATTCAAAACATTTTTTAACGATAACAAGTTACTACCTGCTGATATAAGACGATTATTTACAAAGATATTTAGTGCATATAAACAATCACAAGCATCAACTAAGATAGAAGAAGATGAAGAACCAATGGAAAAACAATTATTAAAATCTATTGTTAAAACTATTAATATTATTAAGGAAGAAAAAGAATCAACTAAAATAGAACCCCAATTTACTGGCATATCGGATAGGTCATCATTATTATTAATACAAAGAAATATTAAAGATAAAAATGAATATGAAGAGGAAATGAAATTTCTTTTAAATAATAAACAAATACAGGCTAATATTAATACCAAAACAGATGGTCATAAAGATGATATGAATGATAAAAATATGGAGAACCTTGCAGTAGATGTGGCAATAATAAATGGAGAAAGATTAGATGAAATCAAAAATCGGTTTAAAGCAGACAATACATATAACCTATATTCTGTATTGACTAATACTACTAGTAAAAAATTATCTGACGTGCAATTATTTAAAAAGATTAATGTTGAAATTAAGGGATTTAATGATAAAGAAACTCTAAAAGAAACTATTATAGAGATAATGAATGGAGAGATTAAACCGAAAAGGGGTTTATCTGATATTAAAAAAGATATATTGTTCAGGATAACTCCCCAAGATGGTAACTTAGATTTAGGAGATATGGTTTTAAATTTTAAAATTGATACTGAGATTGTTAAAGCATTAAAGGATATTGGAACGTTTAAGGATTATTTAAGACGAGGCACTATAGTTTCTAGAAATGAAGGAAAAGATATTTTTAATGAAAAACAACAAGAAAAATTATACTCTAATCTTGGCAGGGTAAGAAAGATAATGGATATACTGATAGATACTGAAAGAGATTTAACTACAATATTTGATGATAATTCTTATTTTCAATATAATAATAAAAAATTTGAACCCTTCAAACGACCTGATAACGAAACAATAAGAGAATTAATTTATAGTTTTATTAAAGGAACTGTATCAAGTGGTAGTGCTAATAGTTGGCAAAAAGAAAGTAGAGGTCAAACTGCTTCCATAGAGTTGGCATTTAAACTACTAATTGACGATTTAAGTAATTTAGATATAGAAATAGGTAAGATTGACCAGCATATAAATATTCAACGAGTAATTGATGACGGAGAGGTAGGTAGTTTAAAATTATATAATGAATATAAAAAGTATCAGAAAATATTGAAAGACTTGAATTATCCACCAACATATGAGGATATAAAGGATGGTAAATGGACACCATCAGAAAAGTATATGGCAGACAATCCTAACTGGAAAAAGGAATTGTTAGCCGCGTCAAAGGTTCGTGATTTGAGTTCTATGGTTGGATATAATTTAAAAGAAACTATTCATACAGACCGAAATTATAAGCATGATTATCCTTCATATAAATTATTTATGGATGATAAATCTAAGCCATATTTGCAATGGTTCTTTAATCAAGATGAAGTAGATAAAGATAAAGTAGAATTTAAAAATGATGGCGAACAATATGTAATAAATATTAGTAATAATAAAGAGAAGCATACTGCTTTTAAATCAATGTTAAAAGACATTAAAGTGGAATATAATAATAAAGAAAATAAAAAATTATTCAATGAATTTGAAAAGACAGATGCATATAAATGGTTTAAGGAGAAGTTCAAATTAGGTACACAAGATGAAGGAAAATTTCCTTCTTGGTATGAACATGGTTTACAACATTATTATATTAAATTAAAAAATTCAGATAAAAATCCTATGCAACATTTAAAGGATTTAAATGAAGAAGAAATGCAACATTTAATAGATGGTATAAATGAAGCATATAAAAATAAGGATAAAAAAGTTAGTGGATGGGATAAAAAAGACCAAGTACTTAGTATGCCGGAATATACATTTAAATCAATAATAAAAGCAGGAGATGACGGAGATACGCAAGGAAAAATAGATGCTATAGTACCAATTAATTCTTCAGGTACATTTCAAGAAGGGGAATTATGGGGGGGTAGTAGGAAATCTGACGTGCCTTCTACTAAACATATGTTAGATGAAATAGAATTATATGAACATTTATTTTGGATAAAACCAGAAGATAGAAAAGAAATAATAAAAACATTTGAAAGTTTCGCTAAAATAACAAAACATTTTACCTTGATAACTGATAATAAGAAGGATTTTCAAGGACTTACAATATATGCTTTATTAGGTTTAAATAGCGATACTAATATAGAACGTGAAAAAGAAAATATAATTAAGGAGTTTAGGAATTTTTATATTGACTTTATATTCACTGGTAAGGATAACATAACAGAAACAGAAGAACATTGGAGAGAAGTATTTACTGGACATTTAGGAGAGATAGAATATATACCAGTAGTATTAGAAAAAGGAAGTACATGGGAATCTATTAAGACATTAGATTTTAAAATAGCCGGTCAATTTATTGATACTGGATATAGAAATAATAATAGGCGAGAACATAATCCTGAAATAAAAGGAAGACATAGAAGAGAAAGGGAGCAACAAAGAAGTGTAGATAACGATATATTTCTAAGGGCAAGTAATAAGTATAGCAAGTTACTCGCAAGGAGTAAGTAGGTGTAATACTATGGTAAAAGTTTCCTCTCCTAGTGATTTCACAAATATTGATGTAAATTATAATATTGGTTTTGGACATTATACTACTCACACTGACGTTTCTAATTTATTACAAATTAGTGCATTTAGTGATACCACTACTCCTACAAGAGCCGAATTAGGTAAATTAATTAAGAGAGCAGAAGAGAAAGTAGACGATACAATCGGACAATCATACAGACCTATTATACATAGAGATGAATATTTTTCTTTTGATGGTTGGAATCAAGGTGCATATCCTGTATCTATATGGAAAGATTACGTTGGGTTTGTGCAATTATCACAGCCAAGAATTCAAAAGTTAGTTAGATTAGAAGTTTGGCAAGGTAGCGAATACAAAGATTTAGCATCTGCTACTGCTAAACTAACCTTACCTACAACAGTAACAACTAGTACTTGGACTATATCATTAACTGTCGGAACTTATACTTTTAATTTAGTAGAGAGTACACATTTTTATGATAATTTTGGTACTAAGACAACTGCTAGTCAAATAGTAGATGCAATCAATGAAGTTTTCCCACATAAGACAGCAAAATTTACAGGTGAAGTTGCTGCTAAATCTGTTACTGCTAATGGTAATTCTAATGTAAATATTTCAGATTTCTTTTATGCTACGGTTGATTCAGAAAATGGTGGTAATGTAATAATATCTTCACTACTGTTAGGAGAAGATGGTTCGGCATGTAATCTTACTTCTAATTTCGGTGCGGTTACAGGATTTACCGACAACCAAGACCAAAATAGAATGGGTGATTATTGGATGATAAACCATGAAGGAAAAATATTTTTCCATAAACAATTCCCATATGTGCAAAATCATTCTATTAGAGTTACATATGTTGCAGGTGATGGTAGAGTTCCAGCCGGAATACATGAGGCGACTACTAAATTAGTTGCGGCAGAAGTAATTCGACATGATGATAATTCTATATTGATTGCAGAAACAGGTTCTAATATAGATTTAAAAACTAAACATGATATTTTATTAGAAGAAGCAAATGATATTATTAATGGGAAAAAGAATATAATACATTTTATTTCGTGATTATTATGAAAAATTATTCTAAAAGATTAACAGAATTAATAAGAATACAAGAAGAACGTAATCTTATTCTTAAAGAATTAGAAACTGAATTGGGCTTCGACATTAGTTTTTCTGAAGATAATATTTTAGATAATGCAATAGATATACTTACTAAAGAATTGGTTAAAGATGTTGAAAAGGAGTTAAGTGTATGGATGAAGTAACTTTTATTATTCGTTTATTAAATGATAATTGGGCTGCAACTGCCTCTACTTTAACGAGCAATGGTAGTATAATATCGAGTCATGCAGTAACTCCTAAATTTATTGATGTTCGTTCAATAGAACCTAAAACCGGAAGAAGAGTAGATGTAGATTCACAAGAAGTTATAATTGTCTTTGAAGAGAGTGCTAATATTGAATATCCTACCATAGATTATGCAGTTAGAAATGAAACTTTCACATTTACTTTACACATGAGGGTTTTACATAGAAGAGATTTCCCAACAATTACTTTTTCTAGAGATAGACTACAAGCATTGTATAGAATTGCACGATACATTTTAGAACACAACTCTTTACGACCAACTGTGTATGTTGGTGGCGGTACTTCAGGAACAATAGAAGAAAGTGCTGAATTACTAAAATTGATGAGTAGAAGTGAAGCCAATGATAGGGGTAAAAGACTATTAGGGTATAAGTTATCAGTTGAAATGAAACGGTTTGGTCGTAATACATAGGGTGATTAAAAATGGTAAGTAATGAAGTATTTGTAGGAGCAGGGACAATGGCTACGTTAGTGCCGGAAATGGATATGTATTTTGATAGTATGGTAGTTACTTGGGCTGCTGGAAATACCGATTTAAATATTGCAGTTTTGGCTACTGCCGATAGTGATAAGTTTAAGTTTTTGACTGATTTATATGTTGGATGCAGAGCGAAAGTTACTGATTCTGCTACTCCCGCAGTAGTTTACTATGTAACGGTTACATCAAATACTGAAAATAGTTTTACTTTTGATTCAAATGTTTCTGATATGGAAGCAACCGGTACAGAAAATGTAGATGTTAAATTATTATCATTCGGTGCGCCTGTTATTGCACCTTCAACTACTAACCAAAAACTATTATCTGATAATTGGTTAGGGTTAGTTAATACCTTTACTCCACCAAGCGTTGATGCACCAGTTACACAACTGGCTTTAATGGGTGGAAATACTAGAAATCTTGCTTTACAATTTAGAGGTGCTGAAACTGTTAGTGGTGGCTCTTTAGATTTATCATTAAATAATGGTTCTTGGTTGTATTATGCTTTAGGAAAAGTAACTGCATTAGACGCTACAAATACTCATGCTTGGACTACAACTACTTCTGATAAATTCATTACTAACCCCAATACATATGGGTTAGTAAGAATCCCTAGTAATGATGGTATTGAATATCCACCATTGCCTACCTCTGCGGCGGACACTGCTGCTTTGGTACAGACTGATGTTACTACTACATTAGCAAGTAATTATACTTCGGGAGAAACAGAAATAACATTAACTAGCGATACTGGATTTGCCAGTACGGGTAGTGGAACTATCAATGGTGTTGCGTTTTCTTGGACAGGTAAAAATGGTACTGTACTTACTGTCGCTAGTAGTACTGCTACTAACGCAGCAGGTGTTGAAGTAATAACTACTGCTGGCGTTGGAAATCTAGCAAATTACGATGAAATGGGAACTACTAGTGTTTTAACCTATACCTTTGATGAATCCAATGGAGCATCTTTACCGTCTTTTGGGTTAGATGTATCTTATAGAAAAGCAGGTGTGGCTTCTCGTATCTTTACAGGATGCCAAGTTAATACATTGACTCTTAATTTTGAAGAAGGTATGGAGTTAAAAACAAGTTTAGATTTAGTTACTAGAAGGGCATATGATGTTGTTACTGATGCCGCTAATAATTACATTCCTCACAATGGAGTTCTAACTCCTAGTGGTTTGAAAAACTTTAGTGTTACTGATTCTGATAATTATCCATTTATGTTTTCAGATGGTGCTTTAGAAGTATTCAGTCAAACATATGCAAGGATTAAATCAGGTTCTATTACTATTAATAATAACATAACCCCTCAAAGATATATTGGAAATACAAGTAGGCAAGTTATGAATGAACATATACCTGCACAAAGAACATATGAAGTTTCAATGACGGCACTAATTACAGATACAACATTATGGGATGAGTTGAGAAAAGATAACGAATCAACAGGTAATATTGTTGTGAACTTTACAAAAGAAACAGGAGAATTTATTAAATTAACATTAACAGATTTTATACTCAGTACTGTTGATATTCCATTCCCTGAAGATAAAGGAGCAATAGAAGTAGCATTCACAGCATCAGCAAGAACATTATCCAATGCACAATATAAAGGTAAATGGGCTTTAATGCATTAATACGGAGGACTATTCAATTAAATAATAGTTCATTATCACATTCCACTAACACATTTGTTTGTTTGTTAGTTAGTATTAGTTAGGTGGAAAATATGGTAGAAGAAAAAAAAGCGATAACAGATAAGAGCCGGCTATTTGCCGCAGTAAATACAGAATGCCATCATATACGGGTTGAACCTAAATCTGATGAATACCTACAAGTTTGGATTAAAGAACCAACTTGGTTACAGGTAGAACAAGCGTTATCAAGCGTGATGAAAATTGATTCAAAAACTCAATCTTTTGATTTAGATTTGAATAAGATGTATAAGTTCATGGTTGAAAATTTTGTTGAAAAAACAGACCCAGTTTTATCGTCTGTTGATTTACTACGACTTAGCCCTTATGTTGGCGCACAATTAAAAGAAATTCTCCCTAATCCTTTCACCGATATGATGGGGGATGATACGGGAAACGAAAGTTAATTCGTAGAGCATTAAAAGGTGGAGAAGTTCCACCAAATATTGTTTCACGAATAATGATATATACATACTCAACAACTTTCAGTATTAGTCCTTTAGAGGCATACTGTACTCCTGCAATTCTTGTAAAACAAATGTTAGAAGTACATGGCGAAGTTAAGAAAATAGAAGCAGAAGAATTGAATAAAATTAAACAGGGGTGATATTATGACTAGCAATGTAACTAAAGAATTGTATGATATACAAATCGCTACTGATGCTTTGACTGGCTCAATGGGTGGTTTAGAAGCGGCTATGGAAAAGTATGCCAATTCTAAGGCATGGAATGTAGTTAGTAGGATGGTTTCAGGAATAATGCCTAATTTTTGGTCTATACAAAATAAATTTAGAGCAATGACTATAATATTTGACGAACATTTCAAAAAACAAAGAACAGGTGCAGAAGAAGCATTAAAAACAATAGAATCAATGGTTAAGGTATCAGATATGGCTTCTGCAATGAAACCGTTTGAAGGGTTATTTGATGGTAGTGTTGTTGATTTAAATGAAATGGATTTCTTATTGGAAGAAAATTTAAAAAATTATAAAGGAATACAAGAATATGTTTTAGGTCATCCATTAGAATATATAGATGCTGATGGCAATAAAATCATGCCTACTGATGAAGAACTGCAAGAGGTTCAAGATACTGTGAGGAGTTTATTACAAGGACAATATGATGATATAGAAGGGAGAAGGCAAAAGGTACAAAAAGCCCGCGAATATAAAGCAAATTTCGCAAAGGAATTAAAAACAAGAGGTATCGAAAAAGGTGAAGATGGAGAATTTTCATCTTTTAGTAAATTAAGAATAGCAGTTTTACGAAAGCAATTAAAATTAAATACTGCCCTTTCTAAAATTAAAAGTTTTGAATGGAAAAAGGCTATAAGCGGTGCGGGTAAATTTTTTGCTAAAGCATTTTTAATATTTGCCGGAATTGTGTTAGGATTAGTTGTATTAAAAAGAAGTTTTGATTTATTAAAAGAACCACTAACGAAAGCATTTGAAGATATTAAAGATGTATTTGGTCTTTATTTCAATATTATAGGTTCAACTCTAGGTTGGATAGGAGAAAGTGTTTCGGCGTTAATAGAAAATTTTAAGGAAGGAGATTTTCTAGGAGTATTATATCATTTATTAACAATAGGACTTAAACTCATATTATTAGCATTTAATATAGTAGTAGGAGCATTTATGGTTGGTTTTGTTACATTAGGAGCAATATTATGGAGAATACTAGAACATTCAGTATCGTCGGGTAAAAATTTCCTTTCAACTCTATCTGCCATCTTAATGACGATAGGATTAGTATCAGGTTATCTTCTTTTAATAGGTAGTAGTATTGTATCATTACCGTGGCTTATAATTGGGGGGGTTTTAGGTGGTGTAGGATTAATAATATCACAAATGATAGGTTTCTCATCAGGTGGTGTAGTTAATTCTGATATGCAATTAGTAGGAGAAAGAGGTGCAGAATTAGTATCTCTACCAAGAGGCTCAAGAGTACATTCTAATGCAGATAGTAAAGGAATGATGGGCGGCTCAGGTGGTAATACAATTCATGTTCATGTTAATGGTAGAGTTGGTGCTTCCGATATAGAGATACGAGATATAGCAAATAAGGTTGCTAGAGAAATTAACCTTAGAATGAATAGAACCGGTTCGGTGGTGAATAACTTTTGAGCGCACTAGACCCTAATAACATGGTAATGTTAGAATTATCTAGAAGGAATGAAATTGGTGATGATGCCATAATAAATAGAATTCCTTTGCATGTTGACTCTGTAAATATTATGACTACTAAAACTGTTCCAAATATGGGAGTTCCATTATCAGGTGCAGTTAGAGGGGAATCTCTTAATTTAGCATTTGATATGGGGTTATCATCCAAAACTATGTCTTTGTCGGGAACATTAGTTGAGCAGACTATTAAGAAACAATCAGGAACAGCCGATGCAAAAGATGTTGTTATGACTTCATTTGAATTGGCACAATTAATACATTCTTATGTTGATTCAAGTTCTTTACAGGATGACCAAAATATAAGTAAAATTTTGTTTTTTTATCCTAGTAGGGTTAATAATGAATTTAATTATAGAACAAATGTTGATGCAAATACTTCAATAGAAACACTACCAATTATACCTTTTTCGTGGAAGAACAGAGCCTATGATAATAATTTTACAAAGGGAACAGGCAATACTATGAGTGACCAATCATCTATTTTTAACGCTGCTGAAAAAACTGAAAATCATACAGGAGTAACTGGTTTTGTTCGTTCATTTACTACAAATATAATAGCCACTGAATTTCCTAGTATTGGATTTACTTTAGATTTTGAAGAAGCGAAAGTAATAGGCGATAATTTCTTTGATTGATGAGGTAGTAAAATGGCTAATGTTTATATTGGAAATTCTAAAGCATTAGTATTTCCTGTTATGTGTGATGGTTATTTAAAATTAGATGCCGATACAGTAGGCACAGGCACGTCTATAGGCAACTTCTGGAATCACTCTGATAGTTTTACCATTGAAGCAATTATAACGCCATATGACGTTAATGGTAATGGTCATGCTTCTGATGATATAGATACTAAAACATCAACAAAAACTCCACCTAGTCCTGCCGAAGATGAAACTGAAAGTGGGTTTCAAAGTTCTAGATACTTTGGTACAGGGGATTATACAAATCATATAACAAATCGCCTTTCTCATAAAATGATGTTATTTCACAATAATAATTTTAAATTTTATTTACAAAATACTACAACTACTAATTATAATCAACCTGCTGAATATAAACTATGTGTTGATTTTACTAATACATCAGGATTAACTACTACTATTTCTAGTGATAGTCCGATTATAACATCGGTTAATACTTTACATGGTTATTATGATGAAGATGGTTATTACCAAAAACATACTACTAGTCTTACTGAATTGGCTTCTGACGCTACTATTTCCGGTGCTACGCTAACTTTTGGTAGTAGTTATTCTACTAAAATGGCTGAATTAGGAGCGCATAGTAGTGGCGGTACTGAAATATTCAATAGTAGTGGTGTTAGTTTAGGAAAAGTGATTAGTAAAAGCGGCTCAAATACTACACTTAATTCTTCTTCCTCTTTATCGGGAGTATCAATTTATATTTCTCAACCTAGAGAAGCAATGTATTTAGAAGAAATTTACAAGGTTTCATGTTCTTACAGGAAGAACGGTGAAATAGAACTTTATGTTAATAATCAATCTATTAAAACTGAAACTATTTCTGTACCTGCATTTGAATTTGATAATACAACAAATAGTGGAGAGTCTAGAATTGGTAAAGGTACTTTAATTAGCGAGCAATTTATGGGAGAATTATTTGAAATCTCCATGCATAAAGGAAAAGAACCTAGTTTAACACTTAATACTTTAACTCCTAGTTACAGTAATATTTTATTTTATTATACATTTGGTGAGTGAAGTGTCTTATTCGGGTAGAATGTTATTTCCATTAAATATAGGTGTTAGTGAAACTGAGATAACTATTAGCAATGGGTCTAATGTTTATACTGATAGAAACAGTACTAATAATAAAGCAAAGGCATTCAAAAATGTTTCAGTTAACCCTACATTATATACAGCAGGTTTAGAAAATGAAACTGATTATAAAATAGAAAGTAATACTAACCCATTCTCTTCTGTAATTCATACAGAAATAAGAAAAGCACCTAGAAAGGATGGTACAGTTCAAACGAAAATAGTAGCCACTACAAACAAAGAAACAACTCCTTCTTTCAAAGTAAAAATATATGATTCTAATTTTGATGATGAAACGGTTAATAATATTGCTACTAACTTGCGAGCAACTTATCATCCTAGTTCGGACTTTCCTACTGATAGAGTAGGTTTAGATATAGAAGATTATGATTATTTTATAATTTTAAACCATGATATATTAGATACTGCAAGCGGTAAGGGAGTTGACTCTGTTAATGCACACTTTGCTAAAGTAACTAGAATAGTTTCATTTGATGAATTTGGTGATGGTGTAGAGTTTAGTCCTAAATATAATGGTGATATACCAAAAGGAACTACATTTGAAATATACAAGGGAGCAGCAAAAACAGATACAGATTTAGTAGCGGTATCTTATGGTTTAAGGGGAGATAATTCTGCTACAACAGATAAATACGATAAAATATGTAATGTAAATACTCCTACCTTTTATTTTTATAATGATAGATTAGAAGAAAAAAATCAACTTGATTACAATGAAAAATATACGGTAACTTCTACTAGAGTTTGGGATGATGACGATGTTATTGTGGCTACTGATTTTGTTACCGCAGGTGTTCCTAATGGCAGTATAACACAATATGAAGTAGGCAGTACAGGAAAATATTTTATAGTGTCTAGTGATGATTATGATAAATTGCAAGAAGGAATGGCAATTTTTAATGGAACTAATTATTTAGGAAATGTAGAATTGAAATACACTGTTACATCTTATCATAGATTTTATTTAGATTTTTATAGACACTCAACTCCACTCGCAGCAACAGATGTTAATTTTAATTTAAGAATAGGAACAACAATACAAAATGTAGTATTCAAAACAGAAAGCAAATACAATAATACTATACAGAATTTAGGAAGAAATAATTTAGATGCTATATTAGTTGATAATACTTTAATAGATGATGAAGATGATAGTAATTTTGACCCCTTATATTGGAACAAAGCATTCCCATTAATGAAAAGAAGTTTAACAGACGCAAACTCTTTTTCGGGTAATGTTTGGACTAATAGTGAAAATTTAAATGGGGCTATAAAATATATAACTTTTGAATCTGCACAATTAAAGAATGATAAAATTCCTACTACATTAGATACCATTGTTAATAATCCAAAAAATAAAATGAGTAAAATGGCTACGGTAGTTACTTTAGATAATAGTGGTACACAACATTTGAAAGTTAAAGAAGATTCTAAAATGGTAGTTAGAAATGGTCTTTATTCTGATACATTGAAACTTAAAAAACTAGAACATACCGTTAGTTCTAGTTCTAATACAATTACTATAAATGGTTTAACAGGTGAATATGATTATGCTTCAATATTAGCAGATAATACTATTGTAGAAATAGATGGGTATCATTATATTATCGCTTCCGTATCAACAAGAAATTATACATTAACCACTCAAACATTTACGATAGATGCTAGAAAGACAGTAAACAGTAGTATATTTGTTGGTGGTTCTACTGTTCATAGTTTCAGTAGTGTAGATTGTTATGTAGTTCCATATTCTAATAATAAATTAAATGTAGAGTTCGCAGCAGATACAGAAGTAAGACATGACCAAAGTGATAGATTAACTTTAGAGAATCGAACAGTAGAAGTTAAAAATACAAAATTATATAATGCTAGATTGTCTATTACCAATAAATCAGGGCATGATGTGAGAGTAAACTATGGTGATAGAACACATAAATATCTAACTATATTAGATTCCACTAAACAATATTATCAAAAAACTCCAATATCAAGAATGTATTATTATAATGGTAGTTATACTCTAAATGAAGAAGTATTCAATGGTAATGTTGAAGATATAGAGTCTAAAAATGAATCAGGTATGATGACTTATACTATATCAGGAAGAGATGAAGTTGCTAATTTATTAACAACTACTGTAAATAAAAATCTAAACTTTACTGATGATATAGTTTATTCTACATTAAATCCACATATAGATAATTTTTCTTCACCTGTTAATTCTGATGGGGCAGTTACAAAAGATGTTTCGACTAGTATAACAATTGATGGCGCATTTACTTTTAAAAAATATATGTTATTCTTTAATTCGTCTTATGAATTAATAGGAGAATACTCTAGTAGTACACAATCAGGAATTGACCCTAACACAACTACTACAATTATATTAAAGGATAAAGCGTATGTTTCTTCGTCAAACAATACTAACATATATTATTACAATCCTTTAGATACTTCTTCTAGATTTATTTCGGGTGTTAAAGCGTTAGCAACTAATGTAACTGAAACAACAAGACCTACAGATTTCACAAATACTTCTGAAAAGGGATTGATTTTTAATGAAGGATTAAACTTTACATATAATTCTACTTATAATACCTTTACTTATTTAGATTTAAAATTAACTTCTAATAATGGTTCTTTTGAAATTGATGGTTCTTATGGTTATGATATATTAAAACCTTCAAATATAGTTAAAAGAATAAAATCAGATAATTCTATTGTTGATGAAGATATGCCTTCCAGTACATATTTATTAAAAATAGGAAAAGAAAAAGAAACTAATATAGAATATACACAAAAGAATATTGTTTCTTCTGAAATGTTTCATGTTGTGGATGTTAACGATGTTAATGATTCTAAAAATGTAGTAACTATTGCGCCTAATTTTCCTGTTGTCTTAGGTACACAAGATAATAATTCTACGGATGATAGATTTTTATCCCCAACAAATAGCGATAGTGTAGCAAATTATCACGCAGGTTTTTATTTGTTAAATAGTAATTTACATACGGGTGGTTTTATTCATAGATTTAAACCACAATTTCAACACTATTTTGCACCCGAAGATACTTTTAAGTTTGTAGATTTACAGTCTTTTTCTAATAATACATTAATACCGTATGATAGTTATACAAACTCTTTTTCTAGGATTTATAAAGACGCTAATAGACAACATAAAATAAAGGGATATACAACAGGAGTTAAATTATTAGCGAATGGTACTAGAGATTCTAGAACTATAAATAATTCAGATTTAAATTGGTTTAACAGAGCAGATGGAACGAAAAATGTAGATACTACTATTCGTGATTCGGGGTTGAGTGGGGATAATGTTACTATCGCCAATGAGTTTATCAAAGATATAATTACTAATGATTGGAGAGCAAGGCCATATTCTTTGTATGCAACAGGAGATTTATACCCTAGTTCTAAATTAAGATTTAACAATATTTCATTTTCAAATAATTCATTAAGTGATTATGGTTTATTATTTGAAGATAAAGGCACTAAAGGAACACAAGTTAATCATAATCATATAGGTAAAACTCAATCAACAATACGAAACGATAACGATTATGAATTATCGGAAATACAGACAGCAACTAAAACTACTAACCAAATTAAAAGATGGGGTATTGTTAGATTAGTAGAAGCAACTTTTGATTGGCATTTTAATTCGGTGGATGCTGAATCTGTAAAGGGTATTGATGAAATAGATGAAATTAATATTCCGTATTATGTTAAATATGATAGTTCAAGTAGTCCCTTGTCTTACAGTGATTTAACAAATAACAGAACATAATGCTAATGATGGCCTTATTTCACAACCATTGAATATGACTAGAATATATATGTTAAGTCCTAATTTTAATACAAGTTATTTTGACTATGCTATATTAACAGGAAATGGTAATAGTAATACTTATGATACACCTAATATACTTTTACCTCTTATTAGTGAAGGAACACAAGAAAATATTAATTTTAGTCAATTAACAGTTGGTGCTGAACTACGTGCAATTCTAACTAATTCAGCATTTCATGTCGAAAAATTTTCAGGGAGTAATCTATCAGATGGGGATAGTATTCATACTATACAATTAACACATACTTCAAAGGTATTATCTGCTTTATGTAAGCCATATGTTTCAGACCATAATACTTTGAATGAAACCCCTTTAGATATTAATTGGCCGTCTAGAGATATTTATGATAATTGTAATGCTATTTTTAAAGATATGAAAAGCACAATGGATGGCAGTAATACTTTACTCGATATAACTAGTAGTCCTTTAAAATTAGGAAATAGTACAGGAAATGTGTTCCCTAGTTTAAGTGATGGTAGCACTGGAATTAACAATTATCTCAGATTACTGAATGGACAACCCACTAGTAATCTTATTATTAATTTGGGTGATAACAATGGAAACTCAAGTAAAAATATGGTATTTGTAGGAACTAAAACAGAACATTATCCCTTTGATAATAGAGAAAATTATACTATTGGTTCAAGAGAAACTGCTCATTATAATGTAAACAATAGTGATAACGGAGAAATGTATTCTGCACAAATGTTTTTGAAACCTCAGTTTAATATTACTACTAAAACAACACTAGCGAGTAATTATGTTGATGGTGCTACTTCTTTAGTACTGACTGACGCTACTGATTTTCCTAATTCCGGTAGTGGTTCTATTAATAATATACCTTTTTCATGGACGAATAAATCCGGCAATACTTTAACTGTCGCAGATTTAGATGCTAATTATACAGCAGGGGTAGATGTTGATTATTCTATAACTTCTGTTCAGTTTACTATGAATACTAGTTCTACACATCATTGGTTAAACTTTGTACCGAATCTTACAGGATATTACATTGTCGGAAGTAAAACAATAGATGGAAACTTTTTGCCTACTTCAGAAAGTGGTAGTATTGTAACAAAAGGAACTCCTAATTATATTGGTAAAATATTATCTCATACTGTTTCGGGTAGTCCTGATGTACATACATTAACATTTGATAAGGCAATATTAAATTCTACTGATGGGACATTTTTTAGATTAATGAGATTATCAGATACGGTCTTTGAAGAAACTCCCGATTATTTTGAAGTAAACGTTATGCAAGATTCGGGATTAGAATACAAAACAGTACCGAAGAACCTAAGAACAGGAGATGTTTCTTCTAAAAATCAATTTGGAGAAGGAATATATTCAATGTATATGTTGTTAAATATAGATGAAGATACAGACGGTACTACTGTTAGTTATTTGGAAAGAAGAGATTTGGGAACAATAAGTACTGCAATATCAGGTACAAACGCTTCTAATTTATTTACAGATGGAGATGAAATTAATTGTTATATTACAGATGGTATTAATTCTCAAAGTAAATCTTTAACCGTTACCTTTGATAATTCAGGAACAGATAAAGCATTGAAGTTTGAATATGATGGAGTATTAAATGGTGATGGTTGCGTTTCTTTTGGTGAAACTATTGATGTAACTATTCCTAAAAAACTATCCATAAAACCAACTAAATGTTATTTAGGAACTACATTTAGTATTGGTGGAATTATTGAAAATGAAATAGAAAACATTGCTAAAGAAGCAGAATTAGATTTGAACTATGAACAAAGTCTTAGAGATTATACAACTAATTTAGTAGATAGGAATACAGACGGTTCTGCAAAAATTACAGGTAATGTGATAACTTGTGTTGAAAAACCAATTGATGTTATTGTGGGTGATGTTCTTTATACACAAGAAGGATATTTGGTAGGTAAAGTAAATTCTATAAGCAACACCACAATAACAATTGATGGTATAATTTTCGTTCCTTCTGCGTATGATGAACTCATTAGACGACAAAGAAAAACCCATGTTTCCAATGTTAGATTTGAAGATACAGATTCATTTAGTGCAATAAATTTCTTAGCAAATAAAAGAGGATTAGATTATAAAATATCTAATGGTGAAATTATAGCAAGAAACATTGAAGATGTTCATGGTCTTAGAAAATATTCTATAAATTATAAATCGGGTCATAATTTAATTTCAGTAGAGAGTAATAAATCACTATTTGATAAAGCAAATAAAGTAATAGTTATTGGTGATGGGGTTAAGGCAGAAGCAGAAATGCCTACAAAGGGAAGAACTAGAACTATTAGACATGTAGATTCATCAATTAAATCATTATCGGATGCTAAAATAAAGGCACATCAATTATTACAAATACACAATGCCGATGTAAGAAAAATAAAATTAAAAATACAAAAAGAAGGATTAGAATTATTAGAAGCGGGAGATATTTTAACTTTAGATTTCCCAAATCACGACATACCAATTAACGATTATCAGGTCTTTGAAATTGAAAATGTTCTAAGTGGAGTAGCAACTATTACAGTTGGAACTTTTAATAAAACAATTGCCGAAAGATTAGGAGAACTTTCTAGTAATCAGACTAGAAGTTCCTTTACTTTATTTGGTAAAAATTCAGTACAAAGTGTTGTAGGAAAGAGCATATTTGATTCATTTTCTATTAAAAATAATACAATAGAATACAAAATATCTACTACTAATTCTAATTTAGGTTTTAATAATACATTAGGATTTACAACCCTGTTAGGATTTGGTTCAGGGTCAACAACATTAAAAACCTACAAAAGCGAAAAGGATGTATAAGTATGATAGTAAATGCGGGTAAAGAAGAAATAATGGCGAGTTATATACTCACTAAATATACTGTTATTAAGATTGGAGATGGTTCGGATAGCACTTCTCCTTCTCAAACTAATTTAGACCATGTAGTTTATACTCATGCTTCTGATGTAACACCATCTAGAGTTGGTTCAACTTTAATTTGGAATGTAGATTTCTTGGGTTCACAAATACCTACATCGGGTGTAACTGAATTAGGAATATTTCATAATAATGGAAATAGCACAGTTACAGATTCAGGAGAAATGTTAACAAGAGTAACTTTCACAAGCACAGGCGTAGTCGCGGCATCTGATACAGTGTCTTTTACAATTAGAGTGGAGTTGAAATAATGGTTACAAATCAAGGACACATTACCAATATAGCAGCAAACCCTACATCAAATTTAGTAGATGGTACGGATGCAATACATACTGGAATTATTAAAACTCTAAATGTAGGAATGGGTCAAAATAGATTAATTAGTACGGCTGAAATAACACAAGGAACTACATCAAGTTATACTCATTATGAAATAGAAAAAACCAACGGCGGGGATAATGCATTAATGGCATTGCGAGATGGAATTGTTATTTCTGTTCCGAATAAAACAATAACAACTCACAGTCCTGCTATTGCTGCTAATGCTTCAGGTGGTGTTGATTGGTATGGTCTTATTGTTATTGTAGATGGTTCAAATGCAAGTGAAACTGCTAATACATTATATTTAAGAAAAGGAATAGTAACAGGGAATGCTAATACTACTGTTTCAACAGTTGCAGAATTAAAGGATGGAGATATACCTATTGTTTTAGTTAAATATGTAGCAGGTTCTACTACTAGTGCAACTGATAGACCTATACAATGGTTAACAGGAAACATACAAACTTCTAGAGGATTTTCTGCTATAAATAATGGTAGTGAAACCTTTAAAATTAATCCAACAGGAACAGTAGTGGTCGGTTCTGCGACCATAACTTACCCTGCTTCAACAGGAACTTTAGCAAGAACTGCTGATGTAGCGTATTCTTCTGCTATTTCCAGTGGAAACAGTGGTCTAGTTCCTTCGGTGGGAACGGCAGGACATTTCCTAAGACATGATGGAACATTTGGAATACCGGCTTATATTGCTAATACAGATACAAACACAAATCAATTGACTACATGGAATGTAGGTGTAGATACTAATACAAATACAACTACAATAGCACATGGAGAAACATTAACTTTTACAGGTGGAACAGGAATTAGCACAACAACAACGGCTGATGGAACAATTACATTTGTAAACACTTCTCCAGATGTAAACCACAATACAGATACACAATTAACAGAAGCACAAGTATTAGCAAAAACATTAACAGGATTAGATGTAACGCAATCTACAACTGATATTGCCGCAACTGATACAATAATTGCTGCTCTTGGTCATATGGAAAAAAGAATAAGGTTGAATGATGATAAGGTTACTGATGTAAACCATAATACTGATGTGGATGTTTCTAAAACAATTCTATTAACAAGATTAGGTTCATATAATTCAACTGAAACTGTAAATATTGGAGATGGTGATGCAGATACTACTGTTAATATTAGAGGTAATTTAAATGTTACAGGAACTACGACCACATTAAACGCAACAGAAATAGATGTTCTAGATGCAATGGTATTCACTTATGATTCAGGAAGTGATGGTTTTGATACTACGCTTCGTATTACAGAACCTACTGCGGCTAGAGTAATTACATTACCTGATGCTACTGGAACTTTAGCATTTGAAAATGCTGGTACAACAGGAAATGCTGCAACTGCGACAGCATTAGAAAATGCTAGGAATATTGGTGGTGTATCTTTTGACGGTACTTCAGATATTAATTTAGCCGGAGTAAATATTGCGGGTAATCAAAGTACTAGTGGAAATGCTGCTACGGCTACTTTAGCAGCAACAGCAACAAACGTAACTATTACAAATGCTAGTGCAGATTCTACATATGATTTAGTCTTTGAAAGTCTAATAATTTGTATAGTGGTAGTTTACAATCTCAATATGGAATAGTTGCAGGTGGTTCATTAACAGCAGCCAGTAAAGTTACTACTTCTAATTTAATAGCAGGGGCTACAACTAATCAAGCAGGGTATTATGCTGGAACATCAACATCGGGTGGTTCTACAATTACCCGAACAGCCCTATTAGAAGCATTTCATTCTCAATATGCTGAGTTGAGATTATTAACAGATACCGCAGATAGTGATGGTAGTTTTAGTAATGATATTGATTATTATGGTACGGGTTCAGCAGTAGTATTAGAAACTCAATTAGCACAACATAGAGCCGGTTTAGTATGGACACACGATGACGATACAACTACTGATGGAACTGCTGACTATACTTGGGCAATAGGTAAACAATTCAATTCTAGTGGTGTAGGTACTCATAAATTTCAAATTGGTTATGTTTCAGCCAAAACTTACGATACGGATTTTCTAACTAATGCATCAGGACATGTATTCAAAGATACTTATGCTGCATTAACAATAGATACAAGTAAAAATGTAACACTTGCAAATGGTATATCGTTAGGAGATTCTTCATTAACTACTGCCGGAACTATACGATATGGAAATGGCAGTAGCACAAACTTAGATTATCATGATGGTTCTGCTTGGGTAACATTAGGTGCTTCATCCGGTGCAGGAGAAACTAATACTGCTTCTAATGCAGGTGTAGGAACAGGCGTATTCAAGGCTAAGAGTGGTGTAAATTTAGCATTTAAATCCTTAGTACAAGGAAGTAATATGTCTATATCTTCTGCTACTGATACAATTACATTAGCAGCAACTAATACTAACGTAGCAACTACTGATATTATTACCGGATTAACTGCTTTAGCAAGTATAGATTTAACTGCCGACTATTTAATATATAGAGATAATAGTGATTCGGGTCTAACTAAAAAATTAACATTAACACAATTAATGGCGGCGGTAACTCATGGTTTGATTCCTTCATTACCCGCAGATAAAATTGATTCGGGTGCTTTTGCTACTGATAGAATACCAACTTTAGCACAAAGTAAAATTACAAGTTTAACTTCTGATTTAGCCGCCAAAGTTCCTACATCTAGAACTATTGCAGGTAAATCCCTTACTAATAATTTAACATTGGTAATAGATACAGCAGGTAAGTTGGCAATAAATGATGGAGGTACGGCAGTATTAATACAAAATTCAGCAGGAACTCCGGCAGATGTTATATTTGATAACTCTAAAATAACTACTACAACATTGGGATTGAATAATGTAACTAATGTTAGTCAAGCAACTATTCAAGCGGCAACTCTTACTGCTGCTGCGGCTAGTGATGTAGGATTAGGAAATGTAACTAATGTAAGTCAATCCACAATACAGGCCGCCACTTTAACTGCGGCTAGTAAATCAGACGTTGGGCTTGCTAATGTAGATAATACAACAGATGCACTTAAACCAGTATCTACGGCAGGACAAACAGCATTAAATTTGAAAGCACCAAAGGCTTCACCAACATTTACTGGAACAGTATCAGGAGTAACAAAGACACATGTTGGATTAGCCAATGTAGATAATACAACAGATGCTGCTAAACCTGTATCAACAGCAGGTCAAACTGCTTTAAATTTAAAGGCTACAATTGCCTCTCCAACTTTCACTGGTACAGTAGCGGGTGTAACTAAAACTCATGTAGGTTTGGCTAATGTAGATAATACTACTGATGCAGTAAAACAAACTGCTACACTCGCCGCAGCGACCAAAGCAGATGTAGGGTTGTCTAATGTAGATAATACAACAGATGCACTTAAACCCGTATCAACAGCAGGTCAAACTGCTTTGAATTTGAAGGCAACATTAGCATCTCCTACCTTTACAGGGACAGTTGCAGGTGTAACTAAAACACATGTTGGTTTACCTAATGTGGCTAATGTAGATACTAGAGATGTAGATAATCATACAGATGGGACTACAAATAAAGTATATTCTACAACCGAAAAAACAAAATTAACAGGTGTTGAAGCAGGGGCTACTAAAACACAAACCTTCAGTCAAGATAGTATTCCTACTTCTAAAAGCGCAGGTGATATATGGATAGACACTGATGATAATAATAGAATGTATCAAGCCGCATCAGCAGGGGCAGACCAAATTATTTTAGGAGAATGGCTATCAATAGGATTCCCTGCATCAGAAGCAAATGCTACTGCAAATACCGGTGATGTAGCAAAGACAGGAACTATTAACGCAAATGAATATGCTAGATGGAGTGATGCGACAACTTTAGAAGCAAGAACCGCAGCAGAAGTAAAGAGTGATTTAGGATTAGGCACAGCAGCAACATTATCAGGCACAGGGGCAATTGCTGATGCTAATGCTGGATTAGTTACAGGTAATGTAGTATATGATTACATAGTAGCGCAAAACTTCGGTTCAGGTTCAGGTGATATAACAGATGTTATTGCTGGTAGTGGATTAACAGGTGGTGCTGCAACAGGTGCGGCTACTCTAAATGTAATTGGTGGAACGGGTATTACTGCAAATGCAAATGATATTGCATTATCAAGTGGAGCAGCCTTAACTAATTTAGGTGGTGGTATTGGTAGCACTTACTTAAAGAAAGATGGAACTTGGGCTGACCCCGATACCGATACTAATACAACTTATGGTATATCAGCAGTAGATGGTTCAAATGCAGATGAAGAACAATTAAGAATAACAGGCAGTGATGCATCCACAGACCATGTAGTTCTTGAGGCTGGAACAGGATTAACAATAGCAAGAAGCGGAGATAAAATAACTTACACTAATACAGTAACAAATACTGATACTCAATTATCACAGGAACAAATTGAAGATTATGTTGATAATGTATTAACTGCTGGTAGTAATGTATCGCTTTCTTATAATGATATAGCAGGGACTTTAACAGTTGCTTCAACTGATACAAATACATGGAGAGGCGTTAGTGTAACAGGTGGAAATACTTTAAGTTCTAGTGAAGCATTAGCCTTTACAGCAGGTTCTAATGTAACTATTACTGAATCTGCTGGTGCAGTTACGATTGCATCAACCGATACTAATACACAATTAACTGCTAGTCAAATTAATGCAATGACTATTAATGCAAATACAGTAAATAGTTTAACAGTTGCTACTGCCGTTCCTTCAGGTGCGGTATTTACAGATACTAATACTCAACTAACACTATTAGACGAAGATAATATGGTTTCTAATAGTGCTGCTGCTGCTGCAAGTCAACAGTCAGTTAAGGCGTATGTTGATGCAGAAGTAGCAGGGATTGTTGATACTGCTCCTGCCGCCTTAAATACACTAAATGAATTAGCCGCCGCCCTTGGTGATGATGCTTCATTCTCAACTACTACTGCTACAAACATAGGGCTTAAATTAGCAAAAGCAAGTAATCTTTCAGACTTGGCTAATGCTGGAACTGCAAGGACTAACTTAGGATTAGGAACAGGTGCAGTATTAAACACAGCAGCAATAGCAAATGCTGGAACAGGATTAGCAACAGCAGACCAGATTCATACCTTTGTTACAGGCTTAGGGTATATCACATCATATACAGACACAAATACATGGAGAGGAATTACAGCAGGGGGTAACACATTATCCGCTTCTGAAGTATTAGCATTCACAGCAGGGGCTAATATGACTATTACTGAGAGTGCGGGTGCTGTAACTCTTACTTCTACTGATACTAATACAACATATTCAGTTGGTGCAGGTGGATTAACCCAACAAAACTTTACGACTACATTAAAGAATAAATTAGATGCAATAGCCGCAAGTGCAACTAATACTGTTGATTTAACAGTTAGTGGAGCAGGCACAGTCCATGCTGCTAACTATACAGATACCAACACTCAATTAACTCTAATAGATAGTGATGTAATGACGGGTGCGTTATCAACAAATGTTGCATCTGCTGAATCGGTTAAGGCTTATGTTGATGCTGAAGTTACAGCAGGTTCGTCTAATTATTATCTTGATGGTATTACTAAATTATCTAATACCCTTACATTTTCAGTTAATGGTACAACAAATCAAACTTATGAATTTGGCGCAAACGCATTTACTTCCACATCAATATTAGGTTTAGGTACATCCAGTTCAACAGCATTAGCAGGAGATACTACTACTATATCAGGTTCGCAAGCATCAGCCATTACAGCCAATACAGCAAAGGCTACCAATGTAAGCACTAATCTAACTATTACAGGTTCAACCGCAGCGAGAACGATAGTATCTTCTGATGGTACTAATGCAGTAATTCCAGCAGCCACCACATCTGTGAGCGGAGTAATGACCCCAACAGTATTTGATGCCATTACAGCAAATACAGCAAAAACAGGAATAACTTCAACACAAGCAACTGCTATATCTAACAATACAGCAAAGACAGGAATAACTACTGGTCAAGCAAGTGCTATTACAGCCAATACTGCTAAGACAGGAATAACATCAGGTCAGGCTTCTGCTATTACTGCAAACACAGCAAAGGCTACCAATGTTAGCACTAATCTTACTGTAAGCAGAAGTGGAACAAAATTAGATGTAGTATCATCTGATGGAACTAATGCAGTATTACCATTGGCAGACACTACTAATTGGGGTGTAATGTCTGATGAGATGTTTGATAATTTAACTGCAAATACAGCAAAGACAGGAATAACATCAGGACAGGCATCAGCCATTACAGCAAATACTGCTAAGACAGGTATTACATCCGGTCAAGCATCTGCTATTACAGCCAACACAGCAAAGACTGGAATTACATCGGGTCAAGCATCTGCTATTACAGCAAATACTGCTAAAGTAAGTTATACTGCTGCTAGTGCCGTTAGTGCTAACACGGCTAAAGTTACATATCCTTCAGCAGACTCAACAAAGGTAGGTTTTGTTTCTGTTACACAAGCAGTTGATTTAGATACAATGGAGAGTAATATTGCTACTAATAATGCAAAGGTTTCAGATATTAACCATAATACAGATACAAATGTAGATGTTTCAACATTGATAACTAGATTAGGTCAAGTATCTAGTGCAGTATCTATTGGTGATGCATCAGATGTGGTAGTAACAATTTCCGGTTCTTTGGTTGTAGCAGGAACTACAACAACTGCTAATGTTGAAACAACTACTGTTAGTAATGGTGTTCTCTTTGAAAGTAATGCGACAGGCATACATACAGATAAAGAAACAAAATTAATTGGTGTTACAGGATTAACAGGTGATGTAACAATTACATTACCTAGTGCAACAGGAACATTAGCAAGGACAGCCGATGTAGCATACTCTTCTGCAATATCAGTAGGTAATAGTGGGTTAGTTCCTTCTGCTGGAACAAGTGGTCATTTCCTAAAGCATGACGGAACATTTGGAATACCTGCTTATACCACTAATACAAACACACAATTATCAACGGCTGATGTTAGAGGTAAATTTAGTGCAGGAACTAATGTTGCAATATCTGCTGGTGTAATTAGTTCAACAGATACTAATACTCAGAACAGCGCATCAACAATTAGAACTTTAGTAGGAACAGGTAATAGTGGAGTTTTACCAACAGCAGGAACAGCAGGACATTTCTTAAAGCACGATGGGACATTTGGAATACCTTCCTATACCACTAATACAGATACACAATTAACTAATGCCCAAGTAATAGCCAAAGTATTAACAGGAATAAGCACAGCAACAGGTGGGGCAGTAGCAGCAACAGATACTATATTAGTGGGTATGGGTAAACTAGAAAAGCGAGTGGCATTAAATGATTCTAAGGTAACTAATACAGATACACAATTAACAGCCGCAGAAATTAATGCTTTAACCATTGATGCAGATACTATTAGCACTTTTACGGTAGGTGTAAATGTTCCATCTAATGCAGTATTTACTGATACTAATACTCAAAGAGCAATAAGTAGCACCCCTACTGATGCTGCTACTACCACTTCAATAAGTTCTGATTGGGCATTTGATAATGTAAAGACAGCAGTTCCCGCAAGTGCAGTATTCATAGATACAGTCTATACTCATCCTACCACAGCAGGTAACAAACATATACCTGTTAATGGTGCTTCTGGACAATTCCTAAAGTATAGTTCTAGTGGAACAGCAGTATGGGCTGCTGATAACGATACAACTTATTCAGTAGGTGATGGTGGCCTTACACAAAATAACTTTACTACTACTCTTAAGAACAAATTAGATGCTATCGAAGCATCAGCAACAGCAGACCAAACTAATGCTGAAATTAGAACAGCAGTTGAAGCCGCGTCTGATTCAAATGTATTCGCAGATGCAGACCATACAAAATTAAATGCTATTGAAGCAAGTGCAACCGCAGACCAAACAGCAAGTGAAATTACAGGGCTATTAAATGATGTAGCAAGTTATACACTTGGTACTGCTGGTTCAGGAACAATAACTATTGCTAACAATTTAACCGTTACAGGAACAACAACTACTGCTCATGTTGAAACCACTACTGTAAATCATGGTGTAGTCTTTGAAGGAACTACGGCTGATGGTTATGATATGACTTTAATATCGGCAGTAGCAGGTAGTAAGAAAACAATTACTTTACCTAATTTAGCAGGAACAGTTTCACTATTAGATGCAACAGAAACTTTAGAGAATAAAACATTTGTTACGCCGGCTTTAGGAACACCTGCTAGTGGTGTTTTAACTAATGCAACAGGTCTACCTACTACTAGTTTAACAGGA